>Ga0299914_10000167_pt1 | contig 38652 bp, 32 predicted proteins | sample RVTome_10_FD_201361 | JGI IMG/M metagenome (GOLD analysis project Ga0299914, IMG submission 201361) | Soil microbial communities from uranium-contaminated site in the Upper Colorado River Basin, Wyoming, United States - RVT153D57 (version 2) ... | reverse complement strand
ACCTTTGGCCGGAGCTTTAGAAACGGTCAAACAAATGTCGCAATAGGTGTAGCTGGAATAAACCCGATCAAGAGTTACATAGGAACATATGATATGTATGGCAGAAAATTGAGAGTAACTGAAATTGCGGTGGCAGACGAGATAGCCTCTGCGGCCGAGCTTGTAATGGGTAAGGCTGAAGGCACGCCAGTAGCCATAGTTCGAGGTTATATCTTTGAAAAAGCATCAAAAACATCAGTCAAGTCGCTACTGAGAGCAAAGGAGCGAGACCTTTTCAGGTAGGTAGCAACTGTAACATTTAATATTATGAAACTATAATTTTACCTGATTTGCTACTATGAATGCTTCACCTACCAAGTCAATTGACGTAAGGGGACTTTACTGTCCTGAGCCTGTCTTCCGCACTAAGATGGAGGTCGAGCGCCTCAAGATAGGTGATATACTCAAGGTAGTTGCAGATGATCCTGAGTCTGAAGAGGACATTTCAAGGTGGGTCAATCGCAACGGACATCAGCTGATATCGTTAAACAAGAACGATAAAGATCTTGAATTCGTGATAAAGAAGGCGAAATAGAAAAAATGACAACAGTCGCAAGACCTGATGTTGTCGAACAAATAGGACAGACACCGCTGATTGAGCTCAGGTCATTTTCTACTGAGAATGTCAAACTATATGCCAAACTAGAGTGGCACAACCCCTTTGGCTCTGTAAAGGATAGGGCTGCATACTGGATGATAAAGCATGCAGAAAAGAAGAGAATCTTGAAGAAGGACAAGAGCATCATTATCGAGCCTTCATCCGGCAACACTGGTATTGCGCTTGCGGGTATATCAGCTGCACTTGGCTACAAAGTAGAAATCGTTATACCTGAAAAGGTGAGCGAGGAAACAAAGAGCATCCTACGCGATCTGGGAGCGACTCTCCATGAAACATCTGACGATTTGTGTCCACGAGTAGGCGCCGGCACGGACCAAAGCATTGCCCTGGCAAAGGCCATTTCAAAGCCAAGGCCTGACATTTACTACATGCCAAACCAGTATGATAATGACACTAATTTCTTGTCGCACTATGAGAGCACTGGCCCTGAGATCTGGAAGCAGACAAATGGTACCATCACTCACTTTCTTACCGGCTGCGGAACAGGAGGTACAATAACTGGTACTGCAACTTTTCTGAAGGAAAAGAACAAGAACGTCCACGCCATTGCGATACAGGCGCAAAAGAACCATCTTCTGCAGGGATTGCGAAACTTTGAAGAATCGGCAATTCCCGAGCTTTTCAAGCGGCGCCTCGGTGTCGTCGACGAATGGATGACTGCAACTAACAAGGACTCATTTGAAGCAGTAAGGCAGCTTGTTGAAAAGGAGACTATGCTTGTTGGACCTTCGTCAGGATCCGTTATGACTTCAATGTTGAAGGTGGCACATAACCTTGATCATGGTATTATTGTTGGCATTTTTGCAGACGATGGCAGAAAATTCAGGAGCCTCTACATCAGGGAAAATGTCCTAACCGAGCAGGAATATGACAGGGCTCTTAAGAGTGCAAAGTATATGTCCAAACTGGCTTACTCCTCCTGAACTGAAGGCCCCCTCAGCTGACACGAGTGTACGCAAATCCTATAGAGTGATGTACAAAACTCAAAGAATGAAGTAATATGTGATGAAGGCATATCCTCCCTGGGCATTGCAAGCTACTTGGGCTCATAAGCCATCTGGCACAATTTTACACTCACCGAAAACGCCTGCAAGATTATTATATTTTTTCAGCTATGCTTTCTTTCAGAAAGCCACTTTTCGACATCAATTGCTGCCATGCAGCCAAAGCCTGCAGCAGTTACGGCCTGTCTGTATCTATGATCATGGACATCTCCAGCGGCAAACACGCCTTCAACACTTGTCTTCGTGTGTTGTTTCAGGACGACATAGCCCTTATCGTCAAGCTCGAGTTGTCCCTTGAAAATTACAGTATTGGGCTCGTGGCCAATTGCCACAAAGAGACCACCTGTCTCGATAGTTTTTTCCTTACCCGTATTGATGTCCTTGATCAGGACAGTTGAAATCTTATTGTTGCCCTTAATGTCTGCCACAACGTTATTCCAGATGAACTCGATCTTGGGGTTTTCAAGGGCCTTTTGCTGAAGGATCTTGCTAGCGCGCAGAAAGTCACGTCTGTGAACTACTCTGACTGACTTACCAAACTTTGTTAGAAATGTTGCTTCTTCCATTGCAGTATCGCCACCACCGACGACTACAATGTTTTCGCCCTTAAAGAAGGGGCCATCACAAGTCGCGCAATATGAGACTCCTCTGCCGCTAAACTGCTGCTCTGCAGGAATACCAAGTTTTCGAGGAGACGCACCTGTGCATACTAAGGTTGCTTCTGCAGTATACGTCTCGGCATGAGTTGTGATTGTAAATGGCCTCTTATTGAAATCAACTTTGATTACCTCGTCATCGACAACTACTGCGCCAAATCTTTCTGCCTGTTGGCGCATGTTCATCATCAACTCAGGTCCAAATATGCCGTTTGGAAAGCCAGGATAATTTTCTACGTCACTTGTAGTCATAAGCTGGCCGCCGGGCAGGGTGCCTGATATAATGAGTGTGCCCAGGTTAGCACGGGAAGTATAAATACCAGCTGTATATCCGGCAGGTCCAGAGCCAATTATTATTGCGTCGTAGTGCTTCTGATCCCTAAAACTGCCTGATTGGCTGTCGGACAAAGTACAAAGTCACAATTTCGATACCTCTTAATAATTCGTTCGGAACGGCTCAAAATATGGAATAGCATTGCATGAAGACAGACTGACCGAACGCTAAAACTCAAAGTGAAATGGGTCGCATAACTAAAATCCTCCAGTCCTTGGCTGACCTACTAAAGATTTTTTGCCAGATTCCTGTGGTGATTGCATAATGTTCTTTTTTCAATCGTGTGTATCAGATCCTCCTGCCAGTGCGCGTTAAAGAGTCTACAATCTTTGTGATTGCAAAAAGGCTCACCGCTGGTGATAAAAAAGAATATCACCTGTAGGGCATAATTTATGGATGCTGCAGTAATTTTATTCTCATCATTGTAGTCAATGAACCTTCCTGCGAACTTTTTCTTCAGACTGCCATCGTCTGCTGCCATACCGTCAAGCTGAGCGAGGTAGAATTCTCGCGGTTTCGCTGGAGCTTCGATTATGCCGGTTATAGAAATGATCGAAGGGGTGCCGCATATGACAGCACGGCCATGGTAGCGCCAATCATCCTCGCTAAACGTGCACGTCAAAAGAGTGGTGAGTATGATGTGGATATGATCCAGACTGAGTTCTTCACTAGGTATCATTTCTGCAAACATCTTCTGCATAACAAAGCCGTCGTACAGTGGAATCGTCATCATTGTCATGTTGTCTCTTTCTTGGTTTGGCTGCTTTTCAAAGGGCTGCTTGATGTCTGCTATCTTTGCATGCTCTATCATCTTCTCCTCATACCTAAACGGTGGCCTGATGTCTATCTTACAGCTTGGAAAAAGCTTGTCGATCTCCTCAGCCACTATCTTGGCATCAACAACTGCTGCTGGTACTGAAGTAGCCTGATTGATGTGAATAAAGCGAGGAAAATCCAATTATTATTATGGAAAAATAGAAAAGTGAAGATATAAAAGGTTACTTCGCCCTCAGTTTGGGCGGACTTGGCATCTCCTTGAGCTTGCCCAATGCAACCTCAGCCGCTTTCTTGCCGGATAGGAGCATTGAGCCAAACGTCGGTCCCATCCTTGGAAGACCATGTGTTTCGGTAACAGACATGCCTGTTGCAATTAGCCCCGGAAATACTTCATCTGTGTAGTTGACTACGGCGTCCTCACTTCCTTCAACCCACATTGGGTCCATGCCCTTCCACTTGACGTATCCTCGGTCCATCAGGCGCCTGACAGCAACTGAGTCGTGCCCTGAAGCATCGATTACGATCTTGCTTTCAAGCGCGACTGGGTCAACACATGTGATGTTTCTTGGTAGGGCAGAGACCGGCATCCAATTGACTACCACACCACCTACTCGCTTGTTCTTGAGTACGAGGTCATCAAACTTGGTCAGTTGCAAAAAGCGCACTCCTGCATCGCAGGTTGCGCCTATCAGCTTGCTGCATGCATGCGGACCCCATGTGGCGTACAGTCCTTCATTTATCTTCCTGTATGGCACCCCAAGCTCGTCCCAGACCTTTTGCGCTGGTGCTCTCACGGTGACTGGATTCATCATATAACCTCCTACCCAATATCCTCCCCCGAGGTAATTGTTCTGCTCTACGATAAGGGTCCTGACCCCAGCCTTTGCCAGATCTCTGCCAGCGGTAAGGCCGGCTGGGCCGGCACCGATAATTATAACGTCAGAATCCGTATACTCTCTCATTGTTTCATTGAACATTTCTGCAATGGTTCTGGTGATTTCTTTCTCGCTCACGTCGGCAAATATCTTTGCCATATGAGATATCATCCGCCTCTGATGGTTATTAATAGATTTTCAGCTAGCCAAATGTCTTTATAGAATTGGTGTATATGTCTTCGAGATCTTAACTGTCTGACTTATCTCTTGAACTCGTATGTACTTATCCCTTCTAATCCCTTAGAAGTTCTGTGTCATAATGGAGATTATGCTGGATGAAATCGGTTCGTACACTTGTAACCCTACACAACATCATCATCAGACCTTTTACCAACGTATTTCATAGGGACATTACAACTGCTGCTACAGATATTTTTTCCTCTGTCATGGAAAATTCATAGAGAATGGCACATGGCATACTATGAAAAATAAGAACTTCTCATGACACGTCTGCACTTTTGAAAATCATCCTAGTAATGGCGGGCTTGAGTCAGCTGCTTGTAGAAGAAATAGTAAATGTCCTACTAAGACGTTTACATGGTGTAACACATCAAAAAGTTGCTAATCTTTTGCAGGTGGCTTGTTGGTCACGCCAGTTCCAAGTGTATGGTCTATCCTTGTTATCAGATCAATAAGATCGGATTTGTGAGCGTTAAGGTATTCCTGTCCCCTATCCTGAAGCCTTATCTTGTAAAGCCTAAGATCCCTGTGTTCGTCAAAGAACTGCTCTATCATGGCGTTTCCATGCTTTATCGGGCTTACAAGCTCGTCAAAGTGTTCCAGCGTGCCAGCCAAATCGCCTTTCTCAATTGAATCCTTAGCCTGGGTGAGGACTTCTTTTATATCCTTTATCTGTTGGACAGGAGCTGAAACTTGCTTGGTGCCAAAAAGGCCGCTTTTCTTTGTCGCACCTACCTTGTTTGCAATCTCCCTGGGAAGTTCATAATATTGCTCCTTGCCGGTAAAGGTCCTCCTTTCATGCTTGATGACAAGACCTTTCATGGCAAGGCGCATGAGTGCATCCTCAACTTCTACCCTGTCCATGGCAGTGACCCATACTATCTTGCCCACATAGTCATAACCTTGTCTTATCGACTCTAGCACGACTACTTCGATGATTCTCCTGAAACCCTCTTCTGCACGTGCATTTTCAAAGTCCCTGTCACGCACTGCCTTGCGGGCGTTCTGAATGTCTATCTCTATAGATCTTTTGAGCGCGTCAAGGCTATCGTCGATCCTGCCACTCAGGCTAAGGTAGCAAGCCTTGTTGTACCAGGACATACCCTCGTTTGGGTTGATGTCTACTGACTTTTCGCAGCATTCAATGGCTTTGTTATAGTTTTTCATCTTATAGTAAGCAAGTCCCTTGAGGTTCCACGTTTCAGCATTGTTGACATCGACCTCAAGCGCCCTATCGTAAGAAGCGATAGCAACGGTATATTCATCTAAGTGAAAATGGGCATATCCTCTCTTAATCCATGCATCAACATACTGCGGGTCAATCCTTAGCGCAAGGTCAAAGCTCCTTATCGCGTCAAGGAAGTTTTCATTAGACATATCGTTGACACCTTTGTTGTAGAGGTCTCGCTTTTGAAAATCGTCCTCATTATAATCGGATTCTAGTCTCTCTTCAGAAGGGATATCGTCCTTTCTCTTGCTATCCCTTCCAAACAATCGGCCCATTAAAATAGATTTCCCAATTCGCAGATAAATAGATTATGATAAGAAAAATGCTACAATTCATGAGGCTTTTATGATCTCTTTGGCATGATTTTTCCATATGAGCAACTGCAGAGGCAACAATAAGTCCCGTGAAATCCCAGTTGAGATATGCTGGACTCCTCATGTGCTGTAAACTACACCCTGTAGTCCAAACATGAAGACGACTGGATCTTAAATTCAAGCTAGGCTTGACTTGGTTGGATGGCTACGAATTACCAGAACCCTGACGGCTCATTGTACTGTGCCTGAATATTTTTCAAAAGCTGTCTTTCCTGGGCAAGGAGGCTCATATTCCCTCTTACTCCACCGCCACAACTTTGCAATAAGGAACCAGTATCCGAGGCCAGATCTGGACAAGAACAACGAGCAGTCTCAGAGCCACCTTGCCTAAAGACAATTACATCTTCTTATAGAGGCAGAATGGTCTCTCTTTTTATCTGATACTTACGCAGCTTGGCTGAGTGATAACAAAGCCTATAACTGCCATTCTAGCCGCAGCCTTACTTGTTAGTGCTTCAGGGACTGTCAGCTCATTTTATTTTGTAAGCTCCCAAGGGCAGACAACAACAACAACAGAGCCGGCAGAACTTACACTCAGTGAGAGTGAAGCCTTGCCCGGTTCCATAGTTGAAGTTGAGGGCAGCGATTTTGGAGCTAATTCTCAAGTTTCGATTTATTTTATGTCATCTGAAGAGGTCGACCTCACAGATGGAAGCGCATTTATTCTACAAGGGATCGATGCAAACCAGAGTACAACGACTGCACCGGAAGGTACTAGCATCTTTTTTGATGTTGATAATACTGCTCTGCATACATTGGGAGATCTGCTTGAATTGAGCACTGCCCAAGTCGGCAATGCTACAACTACAACTACTACTAATGCCACAACTACTGCTACTAATGCTACAAGCATTTCTGAGCGCAATCTGCTTGTTGCACTTGAAGATGGTGGGTTGGTGAATGGCACTATGAGCCTTGAATGTGAGGGCGAGATCATTGCACAAGGCCGCATAAATGGCACCATAGGCACCTTTGGAGCAAATCCTGGTACATACAATGAATGCACAATTTCCATCTCAGATGGCGATATTACAGATACAGGAGAAATTGACGAACTGATGGTTGTTTCTGACTCTGAGGAAGACTATGTAAACAGCCTAGTGACCTCTGAAACTGCTAACGAAGAAGGGACATTTGTATCATCAGTAACAGTACCGAATGTTGAAGGAGGTGAATATGCAATCCTTGCTGTCGCAGACGACGCAAGAACGGCCGTTTCTGCACTATCAGTGACTGTTGCAGAAACTGTAACTGAGCCTGCTGCTAATGCAACAGAAGACATCGTGAATGAAACTATTACTCAAGTTCCTGGAGAAGAAGAACTAGCGGAAGAGGTATCTACTGAACTTCTGACAGCTGAAATCATTTCAAATGGAACACAAGGATTTGCACCAGCCACTTTTGAATTTCAAGCAAATCTAACAGGTGGCACTGAGCCTTACAATTATGTCTGGAACTTTGGTGACGGTAGCGAAGAAAGTAACGAACAAACCGTTTCGCATACGTTTGAGGAAGCTGGCACATATAACATCACTCTTACTGTTACAGATAGCGAGGATCAAACTGCATCTGATAGTATAGAAATCAATGTTGAAGCAGCAGCACCACCCCCACCAACAACAATAACAGAGCCTCTGACAGCTGAAATCATTTCAAATGGAACACAAGGATTTGCACCAGCCACTTTTGAATTTCAAGCAAATCTAACAGGCGGTACAGAACCCTATACCATTAGCTGGGACTTTGATGATGACAGCGAAGAAAGTGATGAGCAAAATGTCGTGCATACGTTTGAGGAAGCTGGCACATATAACGTCACTCTTGGTGTTACAGATAGCGAGGATCAAACTGCATCTGACAGTATAGAAATCACTGTAGATGAAACAGCAACAACTACGGTACAGAACCAGACACAAAACAATCAGACTGAGACAGGCGAAGAAGAGCCAACAGTTCAACTAGATGAAACAAGCGCAGAACCCGGCTCGCCGCTTGCAATTAGCGGTGAGGGCTTCCAGCCAGATATACCAATCCAGATATTCATAAACAACATCCAAATAACAAACGTAATAACAAATGTAGAAGGGTCATTTAACACAGTAGTCATAGTGCCGACCACTGTGACTACCGGAAGTGCCCAAGTGGTCGTCAGAACCGAGCAGACCAACATCATCCAAAACGTCAATATAATACAATTGGACGCAACGACTGAAGGACCTTCAACACTTCGCTTAACTGCAGTGTCTGCAACAGACAATGGGGAGGCTCTACGCGATGCACCGGTCACCATAATTGATACAAGCAGCGGTGAGGTAATAGAAACTGGCAGGACTCCTATTGATATAGAGCTTCCAGAAGGCACCTACTCCATATTCTACTCTGACTTTGAGCGTTTTGAATTTGAGTCAGCAGAGCCAGGAAGATGGGTAGATACACTTGACGGTGGCTCTGGGCTCATAACGATCAGAGAAGGCAGGAACACCACAGTGACTGCACTATATAGCGAGCAACCGGCGCCTCCTCCTCCGCCTCCAAGGGTGACAGATAATTCGCTTACACTTCGGGCACAAGACACCCAAGGGAACCTAATACAGGACATGTTTGTAACGATCTACAATGCAGAAGCTAGAGAAAGAATAGAGCAGGGCTTCACAGAATTTAGAGTAGATGATCTCCCGCCGGGTACCTACCCCATATTCTTCTCAAACTTTGAAGATCTTGTGTTCCTAAGTGCCTCCCCTGGCACGTGGATCCAAACTCCGTTTGGAGGGGTGGGTCTTGTGACCATACCTGACGACAGCGAAGACCATAACATTGTAGTGACAGCAGAATACAATAGAACTACAATAGTTCAAGAGCGATTCAACATACAGGCGCCACTAGATCTCGAGGGGGACATATTCAGTATAACATCGAATCAGACGCGCCCAGAAGGACCATTTGTGATGTCTGGATCATTTGCACTGCGGGTGAGTGACGAAGAGCCTGTAAGTGCGACTCTCTCTGCTTACTTCATGTCAGTAAGGGAAGATTCAAACGAAAACGTAGATCTAGAGTCACAGAGGAGCAGAGACCACGATACGTTCCAGATCGTGGACCTCAAGCCAAGGGTGGCAAGGCCCATTGGGCTCAACAGCTATGTCGTTTCAGGAACTGCCGACCTGTTGCTCAATGGTGACATGTATTCTAACGACGAAAGGATAGTCGTGGTAGTGAGAGGAGGCGAGGAGCTGACGCCAACCAACGTCGAAATCGACTTCCGCGGTGACCAACGTTATTCTGCAGCTAACAGGCTTGACACACTGTATGGTGTCGTGAGTTCTGGGTTCCAATAGTGTGCAAAAGGATAGGCGGTTTTTTTAGCCTTCAATTTTTATTTATGTTTCTGCCTCTAAAAAGTCATGTAAGAGTCCCTTATACAACAATTACATTTTGATAAATTCAATTCAATGAAAATCTTGCTATATCATAATGGCATTTAAAGTCGATGTCATCTATACCTGTGTCTGCCCCATGTATGCTTTTTCTAACTGCAAAATTAAGTGTTTTAAGCTAATGGCAGTTGCTATTTCTGGAACGCAAGAAAGTGTCTAGAATCAGTTCAGAAAGCACTACTTGAATGTACCCATAAATATCTAGTATACCCGGAAAAAGCCTAGCGCTGTCAGAGATAGAGAGCACAAATTGAACGTCTAAAAAACTCAATATTATATGTCTTATTGTTTGGTGTGATGCTGCCCATGACTGCACACGATCATGACTGTACTTCAGCCCTGCCTTTTAATCTAGCCTACATCGCTTCCAGTCGCTATTCCATAACCCATCTTTTTCCTTGCACTTTCAATTTTTTCAACAAAGGATTGGCCCCAATGGCGCTGGTACTTTGGTTTGATACTCAATGTACATTCGAAATTGTCTGCTTCCAGTTTCAATTCAAAGGCTTTACCAGTCTTTGCCACCTGAATCCCTCCATCAGACAGTTGCTGAATTACATTTACAGACTCGCTTTCATCGTACTCCGCTGAGTAATTTGTAACAAGACTATTTGGAATCTCAGGGTTAAAGTCTGCCATGGCCTTAATGATACGCTTTTGCCCTTGATCGCTGCATTTAAGCTCGAAAGTAAGCAAAACTTTCTTCCTGTTTTCGGCCATGTTGTCATGTGTTATACCAGCCTAAAAAATTTTTCTATCTGAAATACTAGTAATAACTTGATGGGAGATCATGTAAGATTTTATTTACAAATTGTAATTAATCTATCTTATGTCATATAAGAGCGAGTTAAATAGTACCTAGCGGTAATGATACTCTCAAGCAAAGGGCATAGGATATTTGTCATTGTGAGATGTGACGGACATGCTTTTTAGGCGAGCCGGCTTTATCAAAGATAATAAATTGTTATAAAACTTCTTGTCAGAAGATCTTGCTAGATAACGATTGTATTTAGCATGTTATTCTTATCTATCATGATGCGCGTAGTCGAATACTATGTGTGACTGGACGCACGAAGAAATGAAAGAAAAGGAGACAATCAGCACAAAAGCCAAGGCTAAAGATATCGAGACTTTTGAAAAGAAAGAAGAGAGACCACTGACTACAGTCAGTTAAGACAAGTAACATACACACAAAAACAAAAAACGGTTAACTACTCTTCTTTTTTCTTTATGTCAACAATGAGAAGTTATCGCAGATACGACAGCATCTGACGGATGTTCATGACATGATTATTATCATCGGTTTTTTCTCCTTTTCATACTGCTTACTTTATCTTAGTGGTGCTCACATACAACTAGAGCATCGGAAGGTCTCAATTGATTTGCACAAATTCCCTGCATTTCAATAACCATATAAAAACAATATGGTAGTTGTAGACATGGTAGAAGTATTGTCCTTGCGGGTAACATAAATGAGAAAGGTAGAAGCGAGAGAAGCTAATCACTTTGATGATGTATTATAATACTTGGTTCCCACAAATTAGGACACATTGCTAGAAACTACTGATGGGCACAAGTATACATGTGTTCATGTTACTCAAGAATTATGGTTGGAACTAATCCAGAGAACTTATGACGGAATAGTTAGCAAGATTAATGCTTGCAAGAAATTCAGCGATTACCCGGAGCATAAAACAGTTGTTGCGGGACTATATACGTACGCGATAGAAGAATTTGGCAAGCTCTTGATTCTGAAAGATTGTCGAAGACTAAAGAGCAGCAACAAGCGTGAGATTGTCTATGGTGACAGATTTGCTAACCATGACGAGAAATTTAAGCAAGCTAATTTGTATCTTGAGAATAGCAATCATGAGAAATCATTCCTTCTCAATACTCCTTCTTTTTCAAGTAAATCCTTTTCAGCACAAAACCTTAATGTTAAGAAAGTAATTGCAGACCAGATTGCAAGATTGAGTGTCTTTTACTCCGATCTAGATGAAGTTGGAAGCGAATACAAAGTTACTCGAACATCAGTTGTAAACGAAAAAGCTTTGAAAGATGCGATAGTAGGTTTCTCAGATGTGATTGAAGATTTCAAGAAACTATTGCCAACTAAAACATAGGCGGAGCAGTAACAAGCGCGTATAATTGGTCAGGAAATGGCTACTAGGGGGATATAATTTGATTAAAATTTCAGGAAATTATTTTTCATACACCTGCAGCGCCGATGAGGGTTCAGGAGACAAAGTAAATTACTTTATCTAGATGTTTTAAATAAGTGACGGTCACTAAACGGTAGAAATCGCACTTTAGGATTGTATTGAAGTCCTATGCCATATTAGATATTTGCATTCCTGAGAGTAGTGCTATGTTGTGGGTCGATTTGTGGGACAATAAGGGTACTTTTGCACTTGGCAGGATTGTAGGAGGTACTATATGAGAATTGAATGGCAAGCTGCCTCGTGAGGAGAACAGCATCACAGTTCCCAGTTAATCTGTTAGGTTGGTAGATTTAAGACCGCGCAGACAATATCATATCCTGAGCAAAAATTCAATTTCTTCCAACCTGGTAGAACTGCTGACAACTCTGTTTATCATAGGGAGGGCTGCAGGGAAATGATTAGTGCAACTTTCTCAGCTTTATGTTATAGGCAAGGCTGAATCTGTGGGCTTCGTCTCGAGCATGCTGCAGCATTTTGAGACCTGCATTACTCTTCGGTAGCACAACCGGGTCTTTGGAACCCGTTATATAGATCTCTTCATTTTCCTTTGCAAGACTGATGCAGGAGACATCTGAGATTCCTAAGCTTCGAAGTGACATGATAGCGGCTCCAAGCTGACCGCGCCCACCGTCTATCAGTATAAGATCGGGAATCTTTTCACCTGTAGAAGAATAGCGACGGCGAACAAGCTCGCCCATCATCGCAAAGTCATTCTGCCCTACTACTGTTCTGATGTTGAATCTCCTGTAGTAGCTCTTACTAGGCTTGCCGTTGATAAATCGAACACATGATCCAACCGCAATCGAGATTCCAAGGTTTGACACGTCAAAGCAATCAATGACTTCAGGCATGGAAGTAAGCTTTAGGGCATTTTTGAGCTCTACCACTGCTGGATCATAGCCCCTTTCAATGTATATTGAAAGGTTGCGCATGATAAGGTCCATAAGCTGTCGCTTATCCTTTGTCAGCGTCTTTTCAACATTAAAGATACTCACCTTGTGCTCAGCTATTTTTTCAAGTGACATCTCTAACACCTGCTTGTCCTCAAGGTCTTCGTTGACATAGACGAACCTTGGGATTGTTGAGACCGAAGAGTAATATTGTAGAAGAAATGAGGAAAGCGAGTTGTCGCCTACCAGATCAAAATCGAACTTTTTCCGATCGCTTATGACACCGCGTGTCCTGCGGAGTGCCATCACATGGGCCACCCCCTTTTTGATATCTTTTAAAATACTAACATACTCTTCGTCATGGTTGCGGTTGACGGCCTTTTCCATCTTTTGCTTAATTCGCAGGTTGTTCAGCCTGTACAGAGTATCACGGATCTCTTTTGCCCTCTCATAGTCGCCAAGCTCTGATGCACGCTTCATCTCTGCATGCATTTCCTCAGCAAACTTGTCGATAGTGCTCTTTCCTTCCAGTATGCCTTGCAATGCTACTATATTGATCATATATTGCTCCCGCATTACATTAGCTATGCATGGCGCTTCGCAATTCTTGATAAAGTACTGAAGACAGGGTGTCTTGGGCAGCCTATTGCATATTCTTATTTTGAATAATTTTCGCAAGAGTCCAACTGTCAAGTATTTAGAACTACCGCGTACAAACGGCCCATAGATTCTGCCTTTTGGTCCAGTGAATTCTCCTGCCCTGTTGCGTCGGGCGACAAGGAGACGGGGAAATGCTTCGTCCGTTATTTTCAGATAGGTATAGCGTTGCTGATCCTTCAACTCGATGTTGAAGACTGGCCTGTAACGCTTGATGAGATTCGACTCAAGAAGGAATGCCTCAATCTCATTGTCTGTAATAATAAAATCTATGTCTGCTATCCTGTCAACTAGCCTGCTGGTCTTCCATCCTAGATTGGGGTCGTGTCTACGGAAATACGAGGTGACACGTTTTCGCAGGTTCTTGGCCTTGCCGATGTAGATTATCACACCTTCATTATCCTTCATGAGGTAAACGCCCGGTTGTTCTGGAATGCGCTTTTCTCTTAGGATCGTAGTAGTGAAAGTCATCGATTGGTCCTCCGCAATATCATACTATCAACTGACAACTTTGGCTTCAGATACTTGCCGGTATAACTGTTCATAGTTTCGCTTACCTCCTCGGGGGTACCGGCTACAACAATTTGCCCTCCTGCTGCACCACCTTCCGGTCCAAGGTCTATTATCCAGTCTGACGACGCAATGACATCAAGGTTGTGTTCGATGATTATGACTGTGTTGCCAAGATCAACCAGCCTTTTTAGCACATTTAGCAGCTTGCTTACGTCTGCAAAGTGGAGCCCTGTAGTCGGCTCGTCTAAAATGTAGACCGTCTTGCCCGTGTCGCGCCTTGACAGCTCTGCAGCAAGCTTGATCCTCTGAGCTTCGCCTCCTGAGAGTGTAGTTGCAGGCTGCCCCAGTCTCAGGTAGCCAAGACCCACATCGCTTAGCGTCTGGAGCTTTCTGGTAATAGTAGGTATCGCAGAGAAGAATTTTAGTGCTTCTTCGACAGTCATGTCAAGCACATCTGAAATGGCTTTGCCCTTGTACCTAATCCCAAGTGTTTCCGAATTATAGCGCCTACCTTTGCATTCGTCACATGTGACGTAGATATCGGGCAAGAATTGCATCTCTATCTTTTTTGAGCCGCCTCCTTCACACGAGTCACACCTTCCCTCTGAGACATTGAATGAGAACCTGCCAGCTTTGTATCCCCTCTCTCTTGCCTGAGGTGTCTTGGCGAATAGCTCACGTATAGGCGTAAAGGCATTGACATAAGTGGCAGCATTTGATCTTGGAGTTCTGCCAATTGGTGACTGATCGATGCCTATCACCTTATCTATGTGCTCTAGGCCGGATATCCTATCATGCCTACCGGCTCTTTCCTTTGCACCGTAAAAGTGTGCAGCAAGTGCCCTGAACAATATATCGTTTATGAGTGTCGACTTGCCTGAGCCTGAAACGCCAGTGACAGCTGTCATGCAGCCCAGAGGAAACCTGACATCAATGGACTTTAGGTTATTTTCACATGCATTGTGAACAGTCAGCCACTTGCTTGGCTTTCTCCGTTCATGCCGGTGGACAACCAGTTGATCGCCTCTGAGAAAAGCGCCTGTAATAGAACTAGGATTATTTACAATCTCTTGAAGTGGGCCGCTTGCAACAATAGCTCCTCCGTGGCTGCCGGCACCTTGGCCTATATCTATTATCCAGTCAGAGCTTCGTATAACTTCCTCATCATGTTCTACAACAATGAGAGTGTTGTCTAGGTCTCGAAGTTTTTTGAGAGTATCTATTAGCCGCATATTGTCGCGCTGGTGCAGGCCGATCGTTGGCTCGTCCAATACGTAGAGCACACCTGTCAAGTTTGACCCGATCTGGGTCGCAAGCCTAATTCTTTGTGACTCGCCGCCTGAAAGCGTGGCAGTCATTCTATTGAGCGTTAGATAGTTGAGTCCCACATTTAGTAGAAAGTCGAGTCTTGACATGATTTCCTTCAGTATAGTCCTTGCGATGTAGCGCTCAGTTTCCGTGAGCTCTAGCGTTTGGAAAAAGCTAGAGCACTCATCTATTGACATGTCACACACATCCATTATTGACCTGTCCTGTATCCTGACTGCCAAAGCTTCATCGCGCAGACGCCTGCCATTGCACAACTCGCAGGGCCGCTCCCGCATGAATTGTATTAGGTCTTCGCGCTTTGACTCTGATTCGGTTTCGCGGTAAATGCGCTCAAGATTTGGTATGACACCCTCAAATGATCCACGATATTCCCAACGGCTGTCAGAATGGCGCGACTGGTACTTGTAGTGGATGCTTTCGTCGCTGCCATACAATATTACCCTAACTTGTTCTGGCTTCATCTTGACTATTGGAGTCGCAAGGTCAAAACCAAACTTTCTGCCTACATCACGCAGCATTGCAGATCGAAATGTTGCAAAGTGTCCAGTCCACGGCTTTATAGCGCCTTCTATTATGCTCTTTGACTTGTCTGGTATTATCAAATCTGGATCGAATTCAATTTTGATGCCAAGTCCATTGCATTCCCTGCATGCTCCAAATGGCGAGTTAAATGAAAAGGTTCGGGGCTCCAAATCTCCGAGTGAAATGCCGCAGTGAGGACAGGCATTTTTCTGCGAATACATCGTGTCCTTGTTGTCAACTGAAACAACAACAACCCCTCCGCCTACCTTCAGTGCAGATTGTATCGAGTCAAAGAGCCTACTCTTTTCTTGTGGCGAGGGCTTGAGCCTGTCTACGATCACTTCTATGGTGTGCTTTTTCTGCCTGTCAAGCCTTGGATAATGGGGCTTTTCTTCATCCTCCTCCTCCTCGTCTAGCCTCGTTACCTCTCCATCCAGCCTGATGCGAGAGAAGCCATCCTGCTTGAGTTGATCGAATAATTTTTCGTATGTTCCTTTCTTGGCCTGTATGACTGGGCCTATGATCATAACATTCTTCCCTTCCGCTGTTTTCATTATAGTTTCTGTGATCGAGTCAGCTGACTGGCTGGCTATTTTGCTGCCACACTTGGGACAATGAGGTATACCTATTCTTGCAAACAGCAGACGCAGATAATCGTAAATTTCTGTCACCGTGCCAACAGTCGAGCGTGGGTTCTTGCTTGTCGTCTTTTGCTGTATAGATATCGCTGGAGACAAACCATCGATTGAATCAACGTCGGGCTTGTCCATCAATTCTAAAAATTGCCTTGCATAAGCCGATAGTGATTCCACATAACGTCTCTGACCTTCTGCATATATCGTGTCAAATGCGAGTGTAGATTTCCCAGAGCCAGACAGGCCCGTGATGACTACCAGCTTGTTCTTTGGTATTTCGACATTAATATTCTTGAGATTGTGCTGTCTTGCTCCTTTGATTATTATATAGTTGTGCATTATGACACCTTTGAGAATGCCGGCTCGCCAAGAACCTTTCTTATCTTATCCAGCTTTTCGCGAAACATTATTGCCTTTTCAAACTCTAGCTCTTCAGCAAACCTCTTCATGGTGGCCTCTGTCTCTACAGCGAGTTTGAACAGGTCCTCCTTTGCCATCGACTTTATCTCTACATCAACATCGGCAATTTCCTTAGCACTTTCTGGGACTGGCTTAACTATTGTCTTTGGAGTTATCTTGTTTCTCTTGTTGTATTCCAGTTGCTTTTTGCGCCTGCGTTCGGTTTCTTCGAGTGCTTGCTTCATAGACTGAGTAATATGATCTGAATACATTATGACAGTGCCGTCAAGGTTTCTTGCTGCTCTACCAAATGTCTGAATGAGGCTGGTTGTGTTGCGCAAGAATCCCTCCTTGTCTGCATCAAGGATTGCAACAAGGGAAACTTCGGGGATGTCAAGGCCTTCTCTCAGCAGGTTAATGCCTACTAGCGAATCAAACTCGCCAAGCCGCAGCTGCCTTATGAGTTCTGTACGCTCAAGACCCTCAATCTCTGAGTGGAGATAACGCACGCGCACTTTGTTTTTTGCAAGAAATTCTGCCAAGTCTTCTGCCATTCTCTTTGTCATTGTCGTGACAAGCGTCCGCTGGTTCTTCTTTGCCCTATTCTTTATCTCCTCTATCAAACCTTCCATCTGATTCTTAGTGGGCCGGATCTCAACCTTGGGGTCTACAAGCCCCGTAGGACGGACTAGCTGCTCGATGACCTGCAAGCTACTCTTTAATTCATAGGGACCAGGTGTAGCCGATACAAAGATCACATTCTTGAGGTAATTCTTCTCAAATTCTTCAAACTTGAGCGGACGGTTGTCGAACGCACTTGGAAGGCGAAAACCATAGTCAATTAACATCTTCTTGCGAGTATAGTCGCCGTTGTACATGGCATGCAACTGCGGTAATGTAACATGTGACTCGTCAATTACTAGCAAAAAGTCATCGCCAAAAAAGTCGAGCAGGCAGTAAGGTGGCTGTCCAGGTGCCCTGCCGTCCAAGTGACGCGAATAATTCTCAATTCCAGAGCAATAACCAAACTCCTCTATCATCTCCAGATCGTATTTTGTGCGCTGTATAAGCCTCTGTCTTTCAAGTTCTGATGGCAGGCTTGGAAGCCAGTTCTCCAGCTCGCGCTTGATTGAGGCAATAGCTCTATTGCGTGAATTGTCGTCGGTAATATAGTGCTTGGCTGGAAATATCTTGACTGCATTTACGTCGCGCAATTTTTTCATAGTGACATGGTCATGTATGCTTATGTGCTCAATCTCGTCACCAAACATTGAGATCCGGATAATGTCATCAGAATATCCTGGGATGATATCAATCGTGTCACCCTTGACCCGAAGACTGCCTGGCACAAGCGACACGTCATTTCGCTCATAACGCGCTTCAATAAAATTGTGAATTAGCAATTTGCGGTCGATTGTCATTCCTTTTGTTACCGAAATTGCGCTTTTCTCCCATTCTTTTGGCGAGCCAAGGGAATAGATGCACGACACTGTAGACACAATTATTGTGGGCTCGCCAGACATCAACATAGCAGTCGCTTCCAGCCTCATCTTCTCTATCTTTTCATTCACCTCAGTGTCCTTTTCGATATAGGTGTCTGTCTGAGGGATGTAACTTTCAGGCTGATAATAGTCGTAAAAGCTTACGAAATAGCCAACATTATTTTTCGGGAAAAACTCTTTGAATTCTGCATACAGCTGCGCTGCAAGGGTCTTGTTATGAGAAATCACAAGCGTATTCTTGTTTGCACTTGCAATGACATTTGCAATTGTAAATGTCTTGCCGCTGCCAGTCACTCCGAGGAGGGTTTGACGTCCACCCTTTCGCACGCCTCTGACGAGCTGCTCTATTGCTTCAGGCTGGTCTCCGCTAGGCGGAAAGGCATCTTTTGCCAGAGTAAAGCCTGTAGAGCTGGTAAGCAAAGTGCTAGAACACCTATTTTCTTAACGCGCTTATATGGCTAATGCTTCAACCTCGTCCTACTTGTGCTTCGGCTCTGTTCGCGCGTTTGGTAATATTCTGTCAGCCTGGATCTACGAGACTTACTTGTACGACTACCTTGAGACAATCCCGCGGAGGACATCTTCTGTAAGTCATATCGTATTTTGCGATTACTGCGGTGTCTGTTATGACGCTAGCCTGCCATGCAAGGATGACAAACCCTCCCTCGATACTCGCTCAGAGTGTCCAGATTGCAACTTCGTAAACGGTACTTTTGAGCCTAAAAACGCCGCCATGTCCTGAAGCCCCACTAACTGATGGGATTATTAAATTCATCAGTTTTTTATTAGTTTCTCTAGTGTTCGGGACACTTCAGACAAATTTATTTTGAAAGATCCTGCTTGAATTTCAATACCGTCGATGCTACCTTTGCAGGATTTCGTTCCCCTGTATCATAATATTCGATCGTATTTTTAGCCCAGTGGAAAATTTGAGAATGTCATGGATTCTTTTGTCATCCGAGCCAGCTGCCTTATATTTGATATAAGTGTCTTTTGAGCTGTCAGCTTGAGCCATCAAGCGAATCTTTCTATTCTATTCATCTACCGAAGAACTTTTGTTCAACTACAGTGCAGTGTAGAGGTATGGGCAGCAGCAGCCTTGACATTCCTAGAGTAGGCAAGCGCGAATTCCTGGATTTTTTGCAAGATGAGGGTAAAGTGCGACTGGACGATTATATTGAGGGCGCAGTTGAGGTCGCCGAAGAAGTCCATTCTGACCAAATGCGCGAAGACGGGACTTCGCCGTTCCTTGAAACCCACACGTGGCCAGTCACGATGGATGTGGTAAGGCATTATCGCTCAGTCAATCGTAATATCACAAGCGTGGAAATTGCAACCGCAATTCTCCATGACGTCATGGAAGACGACGAGAGAATCTTGAATCTACATGAATCCAAGTCATACGGATTTGAAGCGTATCTTGCATACAGGTTTGGGAGCAGGATTGGTGACATTGCAAGCGAACTAAAGATCAAGCCCCTTGAAAACTATCCCGGAGCAAACGATATAGAGCGCCAGTTGGAGCGCTTTTTGGAATACTGCGACATCCTTCGCGAAGCCGAATACGACGTCAAGGTAATCAAGCTGGCAGACAGGCTTAACAACATGTCATTTATCAGGAACGTTCCAGGGCATGACAAGATAAGGCGCTACATGCGGGAAGCAGAGGACTTTTACATTGCATACACTATGCTGCCGCCCAAGATGCCTCACTTCTATCAAAGTATGAGATCCGATTACGAAAAGCTGAGAGTATTATCGACACAAAAGCTGGTCGCCGCATAACTTCTTCTTTCTTTACAAACAATTTAATGATAGTAATTTATGGAGATAAAAGGATAAGCATTGACGTCAACAACAACAAAAGACCTCAATGTTGCAGTTATTGTGAAATTAGAGCCTGATTTCTCTGAAGGAAATGTAAGCTACAATGCCGACGGCACGCTCAATCGAGCAGAAACAAAGAGTATCCTTGGACCTCATAGTGCTATAGCATCAAACGCGGCATTTTATGCAAAGGTCAAATACGGCGCCCGCGTTGCAGTTGGAACGATGGGTCCCCCTATTGCAGAGAGCGCGCTACAGCAATCGCAGCTCCTCTGCGATGCAGACGAACTTCATTTGTATAGCGATAGGCTCTTTGCTGGTGCTGACACGCTTGCTACCGCCGAAGTGCTCAAGGCCGGCGTCTCTAAGGTGGAAGGTGATGGTAAAGTCGATATCGTGTTTTCCGGTCACAGGGCGTCGGATGGCGAGACTGGCCAAACAGGACCCCAGACTGCTTGGAAGCTGGGCTACACCTTCCTTGGACATGTCATAGATTATAATGTTGATCTGCAGAGCAGATTTGTGAGGGCAAAGCGTCTTATCTCACTTCAAGGATTTTATGATATCATTGAAGAGGTTGAGGCACCCCTTCCGGTTTTCATATCTATCGACCCATCATACAAGGCATTTTTTAATACTGTGTCACAGAGGCTTGCGTTTGAGAAATATCAGAAAGAAGCAAGATCACGTGCAGAAAACTACAAGCAATTCCTGAAGGTTTTAAACACACAGCAGCTGGGTATCGATCCAAAACTAGTTGGGTTACCCGGCTCACCAACGATTGTATACAAAGTCGAGCGCATACCAAAGGCAAAGGCTAGCAGAAAATCCGAAGTTATCGATGGTGCAAATCGTGATCAACTTACAAGGGTGGCAGCCAACATGTATGAGGTGCTTGGAGGCATGGTGATCAAATGATGTCAAAGTATCAACACCTCTACGTTGTCATAGAGCATGAAGACGGCATGCCAGTGCCTGTCAGCCTTGAGATGTTGGGTGAGGCTAGGCGGCTCATGGATGGTTTTAATAAGAAATATTCCTCTGACGAGAAAGTGGTCGCAGTTGTCCTTGGACACAATGTGCGCAAGTTATGCGAAGAACTTATTTTTTATGGCGCTGATGCAGTGATTTATGCAGATAACCCGGAACTTCGATACAGGAGGAACCTTATCGACACCAAGGTGATAAGCCAGATAGCGAGGAGCAGAGAGGTGGCGGCAAAATTCTCTGATACTTCTGAATTTGTAAAACCACGCTACATGTTCTTTGGCGCAGACAGCATAGGGAGGCACCTATCGTCTACAGTTCTGGCAGAGCTTGAATCAGGACTTGCGTCGGACATTAACAAACTTGTTATCGAGGACTTGGAAATAAAACATGAACATAAGACAAAGGGACAAGCGATGAAGTATGAAAAAACACTTGAAATGTATAGGCCCGACTTTTCCGGCTTCCTCTGGACCACTATTCTTTGCCTTGACAACCGCAACCCCGCCATTGAGCGTGAATACCATCCGCAGGCATGCAGCATAATTCCCGGCGTATTTGCCCCAATTGAGCCTGATACATCAAGGCGCGGCGCAATAGTAGACTATGTCCCTGAATTTGACGAGCGCGACCTTAAGGTAAGAATACTTGATAGAAAAATAGTGAAAAGTGCGGTCGACTTTGATAGCCACAAGGCTGTGGTAAGTTTCGGCAAGGGAATCAAGGATTCGCCAGAGCAGAACATCAAGCAGGTGGCCGAGCTTGCAAAAGAGATTGAAGCTGAAGTTGGCATTTCGCTTCCAATATCAAAAAAGCCGTTTCCTGTGAGTGAAGGAATAAACTCCACCTACATGATACCTGACAGGGTCATAGGAACTAGTGGCCGCAAGGTAGCACCCTTGCTCTATATTGCAGTGGGAATAAGCGGCGCTATGCAGCACATTGCAGGCATGAAAGAGTCCGGGTTTATAGTGGCAATTAATCCAGATGAAAACTCGCCGATAAAGGACGAGTGTGACATATTTATCAGGGGAAGAATGGAGGATGTGATACCGCTCTTGCTTGAGCAACTGAGAAAGCAGAGACCCACAATAGAGGTAAAGAAATGATATGGAGCACTATGACGTTGCAATAATTGGCGGCGGATCTGCTGGCCTTGCAGCGCTAAAACAGCTGTCAAACCTGAACAAACAAGCAATATTGATTGAGGCAGGCAAGAAGGCCGGCAGCAAGAATATTTCCGGTGGCATACTGTATTCTAAAAAGCCCAAGCATGGCAAGACATTTAACGTTGAAGACGTTTATCCAGAATTTCTGCAAGATACACCTGTCGAGCGCAGGATAACTCAGTACATGCTGCATGCAACCTCTCGTGACAAGGTGTTCACAATGAACCTGACTGCAGCACATGAATATCAAGCAAACTTTGGCTATTCCGTTCTTCTCAATAAGCTGAATGGGTGGTTTGCAAAGCAGGCCAGCGAAAGTGCAGAGCGACAGGGCGGTGGCATAGTGTCAGGTGTGCACGTCCGCTCGCTAAACTGGCAAAATGAAAAAACAGTGATTGAAACTGACGAGATAGAGCCCTTTGAGGCAAAAGCAGTAATTGCAGCAGACGGCGTCAACTCGGAACTTGCAGAAATGACTGGTGCTAGGGCAAAATTCACGCCAGAGCAGCTGTACCAGGGTGTAAAAGTCATAGTCAAGTTGCCAGAAGAGATAATTGAGCAACGGTTCGGAATTGGACCAGATGAAGGCGCTGCTCATCTATTTGCCGGCGACGTCACGCTCAACCATATCGGAGGCGGATTTTTGTATACAAACCTCGATACTCTTTCTGTAGGTGCAGTCTATCATTATGACTCCCTTATGGAGAGACCATCAGAACCTTACACACTGGTAAATGCTCTGATAAAGAATCCTTTGGTTGCAGAATTTATCAAAGATCAAGTGGCAGTCAAAGAGGAAATAGACAAGAACCTGCCAAAGGAGGAACAGCTTAGGATACGATTTGCGGTTAGCAAATTGATAAAGACATGGAATGAGCTTCGTGATAGCTACCACTCTCGTGCTGCAAGGAAAAAGCTGATTGAAAGTGGTAAGTACAAATCGGAAGAGGAAATCCGCGCAAGGCTTGATTATGTGCAAAATGAGCTTGCGACAAAATACTACACAAAATTTGTCACTGATTATGTTGAACTTGAATATGGAGCCAAGCTGGTGCCAGATGGCAAGCGCTGCGCAATGAAAAAGCCGTATTACAAGAATATTCTCTTTGTAGGCGATGCGGCTGGAAGGGGGATTTTTATCGGACCCAGAATAGAAGGACTCAACGTCGGCATTGACGATGGAGTAAGGGCTGCAAACGCAGTCGCAAGAGCTATTGATAGAAACAACTTTTCTACTCAGTACATGGGCGAATCCTACAGCCAGTCAATAGAAGAGAGCCCATACACTCGAGATATGAAGGAGATAGACAAGGACTATTTGAAGATATTCCTCGATGCTGCAAAGGATGTGCCAAAGGATATCATCGGACAACGCTACGGCATGGTGTTCAGGCTAATGTCAAGCGGCACACTAAGAGGACTGGCTGTAGGCTTTGCAAACATCCTCGGCTACGACAAGCTGTTACCGCTGGTCGAATCCGAAGACACGTATGTTCAGGTGCCAATAGAACTTGCAGAAAAGACGGGGAGACAAGTTCAGGCAACATATGAACCTACAATACCGACGATAGCCCAGCGCATCGCACAGCTAAAGTACGATGACGACAGGGTTTCGCACATCATGGTACTCAATTCAAAGTCAGAATTCATGAAAAAGATGGTGACCCTTTGTCCCACACTCTGCTACAGTATGGAAGGGGGTGATGTGACGCTCCAGCATGAAGCATGCATCGAGTGTGGCTCCTGTGCTAAGGAAACGGAGTGGCGCCACCCAAGGGGAGAAAAAGGGGTAATCTACCAGTACGGTTAGCTAGCTAGTGTTCATTCTTCCACTTTATTGAGCAGCCAATGGAAGGATCAAAGTCCTTCTCTATCTTTTCTCCCCTTAGGAGCTTGCGAACGTTATTCTCCATAACTGGTACTGCAGGTCTAGTTTCTGGCTCTAGTGCGTCATTTATCTTACCGTGGAATACTAGCTTATGGTCGGCATCAAAGAGGAAAGGGTCTGGAGTGCATACCGCACCGTATGCCATTGCGACATCTTGGCTTTCATCTATTAGATATGGAAAATTCAGCTTGTACTCATCTGCAAATATGACCATGTTGTCAAAGCCCTCGTCATTGTAGTTCGGATCATTACTATTGATGCCAATAACTTGAAGTTCAGATGCATTAAATCTGCTTTGCAAAGCAACAATATCCCCAATCCTTGCCTTGACGTAGGGACAGTGATTGCAAATGAACACAACAAGTGCTGCCTTGCTCTTGTAATCCTGCAGTGAGTGCATCGTACTATCCACGCCTTTCAATGTAAAATCCGGTGCCCTGCTGCCTGTCTTGAGAACTTGGGGTGATGAAGCAGTCTTGACCATGCCAAATGATGCAGTTTGCAGATATTATAAATCTATTACAAATTCACAGCATTAGCATTATAAACATAATCCTAAATAATAATAATATCTTTGGGCCCTTGTGGAAAGTAGGGTTTCAGCAGCAGTAACAACAACAACAACAACAACAAACTCTTGCCAATAATTCTGCTGGTAGCATCTGCTGTAGCAATTGTTGCTATGTCTATCCTTCCGTTCTTTGGAGTATACTTTTTCTTTTTGTTTCTACCGCTAGCCTTCAGTTTGCCGTGGTCACTAAAAAGGCTAAGGCGGCACAAGGCAAGAAAGCATTGGAATGTAGAGGATCTCCGCTAGCAAATGCAAAAGAGTTCTTTGCAAAATCAGAAGAAGTGAGACATCTAATACCACAACTTGACAAGAAATGCTTCTCATAGAAAAAGACCAATGCACATATCAGTCTTCTACAAAAAAGGTATCTCCAGGCTGGATATATATAGCAATGATGCAATCACTATTCATTGCAGTAGTCAAAAAGCAGAGCAGATTAAAAAGAGCTTGAAATAATTACTCCTTTGTCTGAATTACTGCACTATGTCAGATTCAATTGATGCCGTCTTACAGCTTCCACAGCGCAAGATCGTAGTAGCAGAGAATGATGTTCTCTTAGACAAGCAAATAAAAAATGATATTTTCATTCTAATGGTGGAAGAATCGACTGGTTCCGCAGGGGGAAGAGCGGCCAGCTTCGGCCACAGGCGAGTCGATAGAATTTATGGCTTCTCATGCTATGGTAGCGGCAAGTGCACAAAATTCTTTGATACTATAGAGCAAGATAAGATCGACCAGTTTGTTATACCATACAGTGCAGTTGCAATGGACATCAAGCTCTCAGACGGCAAGCCGTACGTGTTGCAGGGGATAATAGATCCCGATTCTGTAGCAGCCTACCGTTCAGTGGTAAGCAATCTAAAATAGGCTTACAGACCAAGAACAACTAGCAATGTCAGAAGACCCCCAGCGCATTGAGCAGGCAGTCGCTGCAATAGAAGACTTACTTTACATGGGTGCGATCAGGCTTGTCGATAAGGAAGACAGGGCACTCTTGTCGCCTCAGTTCTCCCTTGTAGTTTCAAATATGATGTCGAGCATGAAAATCGACGAGGGTGCTGATAGCAGCGATATAATGAAGCTCATGTACTATTCACTGCTGATCTATATAGGCGAGTACCTGAAGATGCCTAAGTCTTTTATGATGGCGCTTGGAAACGATCTGGAGAAAAACCGCGACAGCATGGAGTCTGGCGCACTTGTCACTACTTATGTTACTGTATTAACTGAGATTTGGATTCATAATCGCCAGCAGCAGCAGCAGGAGGGAAAGAAATAGGCGACCATGCACCAGCAATCTAATCAATTGAACGCTCACATCCCTGTGAAGATTCTTATTCATTCATTCATTCTTATTTCTACTCCTGGCGGGGTTTTCTAAATCAGAAAAAGCCTGATAGGCATGGCATATGATTTTTAAGGTAATCTGGTTTACATGTCTTCTACGATGTTTCACATGTCGCTTAAGCCATCAATCATAGAAACAATCCCTCTATTGAGGAAGTCTGAGCCCAAGGTGTGGATTGAAGCATATGGCTGCTCGGCAAGTATGGCGGATTCTGAGATGATAAGCGGGCTCTTAAAAGAGGCCGGCTATGAAATTGCAACCAAGAAAAGTGAAAGTGCCCTTAACCTCATTGTCACATGCTCTGTCAAAGATACAACCGAGCATAGAATGTTGAGTAGGATCAGGACAATGACCAAGTCGGGCAAGCCCATAATAGTTGCAGGTTGTCTGCCAAAGGCAGACAGGGCAAAAGTAGAATCAGTGAATTCTTCGGCAAGTATTCTTGGACCAAATAGCATCGACAAGGCTCCTGATGCTGTAAGGTTAGCCCTTTCAGGAGGCAGACTGGTGGCGCTTAGAGATTCTCCGCTCGATAAGGTCAACATTCCAAGGGTCAGGCTAAACTCCGCGGTCAGCATAGTAGAGATAGCAAGTGGATGCATGAGCAAGTGCACCTTTTGCCAGACAAAGATTGCCAAGGGGTGGCTTCGGAGCTACCGCATAGGCGATATCGTCAGGCAGATCAAATCAGACATCAAAAGTGGCTGCAAAGAAGTATGGCTTTCCTCAACCGACAATGGATGCTATGGAAGAGACATAGACACCAACCTTGTAGAGCTTCTGAAGGCATGCTGCTCCATAGAAGGCAGCTTCAAGATAAGGGTAGGAATGATGAACCCTATGTATTTGCCTGCGATACTGGATAGAATGGTCAGTTTGTTCGTTGAAGATGACAAACTCTTCAAGTTTCTCCACATCCCTGTGCAAAGCGGAAGCGACAGAGTATTGAAAAAGATGAAACGTGGTCACACCTCCAAGACATTTATGGACGCTGTGAAGGCTTTTAGAGACAAGATCCCTGAGATGACGATCTCTACTGACATCATTGTAGGATTTCCGTCAGAAACGGAAGATGATTTCAAAGAGACTGTTGACTTAGTCGAGAGATCTCAGCCGGACATTGTTAATATTTCGCGCTATGCTGCCCGGCCAGGAACGGAGGCATATGGATGGAAGGGCATGAGGGTCAACTCTCAAGTTTCCAAGGAAAGGTCAGAGTGTCTGCACGCTCTTACAAGGAAAATTGCGAAGAAACGCAACTCTATCTGGCAGGACTGGCAGGGCGAAATAGTAATTGATGAGATTGGAAAAGTGAGGCAGGGAAGAAACTATGCATACAAGCCAGTAGTCATATCATCATCATCAACAACAACAACAACAACTACTACTACTGCTAATGATCGTCAAATTCTACTCGGTGACAAAATGCGTGTCAAAATTTATGATTTTTCCAACTTTTCATTGAAGGCAAAGATAATTTTGTAGGTCAGCTAAACTTTATTACGCGATGATTAGCTTTTGATTAATCACCAAAGCTTTTTAACTTGACATCAGTATCTCTGTGCGGGGGAGCTCGGGGAAACCTTGGAGGATGAGCTATCGCTTAAGAATCCTATTCTGCTGGTGGGCATCGGTGGTGTAGGAAGTAAAATCGCAGCTGCAGCAAGTGCAGCTCTTGAATGCAAATGCCTATTGATAAGCAACGATAAGAAGGATTTAGTCCACAATGATAAGTGCACTGCTATTTTTGTTCGTTCTGGAGAATGGGTCAACCCTTCTTGTTACAAATTACGCTCTTTTGTGGAGGGTCATCGCAAAGAGATGACTGCAGCAATGCGCGGCTATTCGACAGTCATTGTTGTTTCAAACTTGGCGGGCCGAGCCGGCACGGCAATAGCACCACTTGTATGCAGGACGGCAAAAAAAGATTCCAGTACAGCAGTAATCTCTCTAGCAATTATGCCCTTCAAATACGAAGCGGATCGCATTTTCAGTGCTGGAACAGCTCTCAGAAGAGTGCGCGAAGTTTCAGATTCAACGATAGTGATGGACAACGACGCATTCTTGGATAATAACCCAGAGCTGTCTCAACAAGATTGCTTTGCCATAACAAATAATGCAATAGTTGAGGTCATTGCCTCAATCTCTGCAGGTATGATAAAGCCGGCAATGAACGTGCTATGCACAAGCAGGGCAAGCCCTAACTCGGAATCCTCTCTCCGCGACTCGCTTTCAATGCTATATAATGCCGTGTCAGATGCAAGCACCGTCAAAAGAGCGATGGTATATGTAATGGGAGGTAAGAGCATCCCTGTTGGTGAGCTGAACAAGCTGGTGGGCTGCGTACGGGGAATATTCAAAGAGGATCGATCAATAGAAGTTGGGATGCTATCCTCCATGTCGTCTTCTAGTGGCGTACGAATTCACCTTGTTGCATCAGCTCCGCAAAAGACACGGTTTGATAGCTACGATCCCTTGGGAGACATCATTCCCGATGTGCTTGACTGGGATGAACCTGACTCGGCTCCTGACATCAAGCTGACCATACCTGCCATCGAATAGGGTATATACTATTATAACAAGATGGCTGGAGCAATAGTAGTAGCTGTAAGAGAAAGAGAGATGGCGCTCTAGTGATACCATATGATATCGTGCGGCTGTAGATGCATAGCATGCAAGAGTCAGCAGCTTGAAAGCTACCCGTTTGTGGCAAAGGATGGCTATGAAGACATTCACCATACATGCAAGTTTTGCGGCACGCATTTCAATCACCTCGACGGGGAGATATATTCAAAATGCGAAATTTGCAAATTTCCCTGACTACTTATGTATATATTTATGTGTGTCTCTTAGGCCGTCAGTTAATCTTTTTTGTTTATCTCTGTGATTATTATATTGTCTGTGTTCTTGCTATTGCTTGATGTTGCTCCTACAATTATAGAAAAAAGTGCATGGAATGGTATTTTTGCAAATTATATTCTGTGATGTTTTCTAAAGCCTATAGCAAAAAAAGTTCTAGAGTCATATGCAGAATGACTTATTTACGACCTCACATCAATCGATTTATGTTATCATACTCAATCGTCATGCCTGTGACGATGTCAACAGCCGTCATGAATATGATGTCTTTGACGTCGACAGCAACGATAGAATTTACAGAAAACGCCTGCAATAAAGTGACAGCAAGCACACAACAACAAGTAATAGCAACAACAACAACAGCAAGTGAAGGAGGAGGCGCTAGGAACAAATGACATCCGATAAACTGTCATTGTTGACAAGAACTGCTCCAATGCTATCGCTAGTGCTGATGGTTGGAGGCATTTTGTTTGCAGGGCCGTTAGCAACAATTCAACAGACAGCAGCAACAACAACCCTCACTGCTGGAGAGCAAAGCATTCTAGACACCCAAGATTTCGCATTAGAAAACGTAACAGAAGAAGATAGAGATGTCAACGGTATAGAATTTACTCCAAGGTGGGGAGCGATTTCAACACTTGAACCTAATGAACCAAGCGTACTCTTCGCTGATTGTTTTGAAGACGAATTTGCAGTCTCTTCCCAATTCCTTTTCGAGACCTCAGACGTCTTAGCATGGCAATCGTTTCCTATAGCATCGGCAACTGATGATTTGATGACGTGGATCGCTGTTGTAGAGAACACTGACAGCTCTAACGATAGAGCGGCTGCTATAGGCGTCATCTGCGCTGGTGAGAACGACGGTGACGATGACGATGATCTAAGCCAAACGACAAAGACAACGATCAATAACATCGTTAAGCAGACCGTCAGGATAGAAAATAATCAGATAGTCAACCTCAACCAGGTAGTTAACATCCACCAACAAATAACTCAAAATGCAATTCAAATTGTGCAGATCACAGGCAACAATAACGTAGTGAATCAAGTGATAAACCAGTCAGCTACCCAGATTGTGAATCAGAACACAACAGCCCCCACAGATATTCAACAGATAATTGACCAGAATGCCGTACAGCAAGGAGTGATAGGGGGAGGCGGCGCAGGCGGCAATGCTACCAGTCTTAGTCAATTGATAGAGCAAGATGCTGCGCAAGGGGCTAACGTGACAGGCGGAGGCGGTCCTACCACCCTTGATCAACTGATAGAGCAAGATGCTGCGCAAGGGGCTAACGTGACAGGCGGCAATGCTACCACCCTTGATCAACTGATAGATCAAGATGCTGCGCAAGGGGCTAACGTAACAACAGGCGCAGGCGGTCCTACCATCCTTGATCAACTGATAGACCAAGAAGCCGAGCAGCAAGCACAAGTGGATGATACTGAAGAGGACGGAGCCGACGAGACTGATGGAGGAGCAGGCAATAGCACAGGATAAAAAATAAATAATAACATTTCCCTTTTTTCTTTTTCTTTATTTCTATTAGAATGGGTTAACGTATCAAGTGAAAAGTGATAATAATAAATTGTGACCGGTATGAGGAGAGAAGCAGCAGAGGGGCAAGCATTTCCACATATGTCCTCAGATTGTGTTCATACTGTTATGATTATCTACTTACCATGCTGGCTATTAGTCGTGTGCCTTGACGACAAGTCCGCTTTTTTCTTGACTCTAATACAGTTTCTTTCATTTAGCTTTTAATTTGCTAGAATGTATGTGAAATCATTAAGTGCTATACCGTTACACTGGAGTTAATGAGTCCACATAATGGAATAGATGATAACAACAATAAAGATAGAACCAAAGCGATAGCAGCTGCTATACCTATGGCAGGCATAATAGTCGCTGCATCACTTCTGTCAGGATTGTCCCTCCTTAACAGCTATCAGCCAGCTTTAGCACAGCAGAACATGACAAGCAACGCTACTACCACTACTACCTCCCCAACAACAACAGGTGGTGGCACCGGTGCAGAGTCTGCTTGTGCTCCAACACAAATCGCAGGCGCAGGCGGCGCCCAGAACTCCACCACTAACGCAACAACAACAGGCGATGGCGGTGCTGATGCAACGACAGGTAACGCTACTATGGCCACAAATGCCACTACCGTCACGAATGCTACTACTGCTGGAGGAGGTAATCAATCGACTTCAGAGGTAATAATGCATATCGAACAAGCATGTATTGCAGCGCAGAATAACGACACCCAGGGTGTACTGATGAACTTGAATTTAGCCCTGAATGCGTTAGGCGGTAACATGACTACGACTTCAGGCGGCGAAGACGAAGAAGAAGGAGAAGGCGGCGAAGACGAAGAAGAAGGAGAAGGCGGCGAAGACGAAGAAGAAGGAGCAGGTTAGTGACGGCGGTAGTTGTGTGTGTGCTAGAATAGCTTCAACATTTCTTTGAATACTACAAAGGCCATCCAATACAGCCTAACAATAGCAATAAGAGATCGATGGCCTCTCTGTTTATTTTTTGCTCTCTCCTAATTTTTTGATCATGGATAGAATATGATGTAAGGTCGAGTATGTCCTTGACCTTTCCTCTGAAACCTGGAGAGTCGCAGCAGAACATCGTCATCATAGTCGCTGCGGCTTTGGAAGCTTGCTTGTTCTGCTTTTTTTGTTTGGCGCTCAGCTAAACAGTCCTAAACTTAGGCGGCTCGTAGTCTGCTGACCAGGGAGCGTAGCATTTCTTCTTTACCGTGACATGGACAACTCAAGTTGAGAAAGGCATTCTTGGTTATGAAAAGTTGCAAGGTGCCATTTCCTTTGTCTAGCGCCTTTGGCTGCTGCGTATATAGTTAGTAGTAGTGGTATTTGCGACTTTTGTAAAGCCATACATGCCAACTCTGTAAATCCGTAGCCGTATGTTGAAGAGCATATATGCACTCTCGCTACAATCTTTTTAAATATTGAAATCCAGTTTGAGGGATAAGGATAAGGATAGAAGGCGAAGATTGTGGTAGAGACCAACCAAAAATCAGAACAAGGTGTTCTTGGCATTCATCACATTACTGCCATAGCCAGAAACCCTCAACGCAACATTGACTTTTACTCGGGCCTGCTAGGGATGAGATTGGTTAAACTGACAGTTAATTTTGATGATCCCACAACATATCACCTTTACTATGGCGATTCAGTAGGGCATCCTGGAACCATTCTGACCTTCTTCCCTTGGTCTGAGGCACCTACAGGGCATCGAGGAACAGGACAGGTTACGGCCATATCCTTTCTAATTCCAAGCGGTTCAATGAGTTACTGGATTGACAGGCTCAAGCGCAATGGCATTTCGTTTGTTGGCCCTTCAAAACGCTTTAGCGATGAATTTGTTTCATTCCACGATCCCGATGGGTTGATGCTTGAGCTTATTTCATCTACTTCTTCTAATGATTCTCGAAGACAACAACAACAACTACTACAGCAGACAGATAACAACGTATGGAAAGAAAGCCCTGTTAGTAAAGAGCATGCCATAAGAGGATTCCATTCAGCCACCCTTTCTGAAGAAGGATATGAGCACACTTCTTCACTTCTGGCTGATACTATGGGATTTAAACTTGTAGCCAAAGATAACAAGGAAGATAGATTTCGCTTTGGAATAGTAGAAAAAAACAACAGCAATCAAGAACATAGCGGCGCAGATTATTCTTCCTCCTCCTCCTCATCAATAGGCTCATTCGTCGACATTGTATGCCAACCGGAAATATCGAGAGGCTATATAGGAATAGGCACAGTCCACCATATTGCATGGCGCGCCACTAACGACAGGCATCAAATAGATTTGCGCAAGAGAATTGTTCAAAAAGCACATCTTAATCCGACTCCTGTAATTGATCGCACATACTTTCATTCTGTCTATTTTCGAGAACCCGGTGGCATACTGTTCGAAATTGCCACAGATCCACCTGGATTTGCGATAGATGAAAAGCCAGAAGATCTTGGAAAGCAATTAAAATTACCACAGTGGCTTGAGCCTGAGCGTGGAAAGCTGGAGCAGCTGTTGCCCCCAGTAAAAACCTCTCCGGAAAGGAAATAGAGAACTATAATAGGAGGACATATTGAGTGTGCCACCACCACCATCATCCTCCTCGCCAACCAGCAAATCAAATAAACTAGGCTTTACGCACCGCTATATTCCATCTCAAGCTGGAAATGATAAAGCTGGATTAACCCTGCTTCTGTTGCATGGCACTGGTGGAAACGAGGATGACCTTTTGCCGCTAGGACGTGAGGTTGACCCCAACGCTGGATTGCTAAGTCCTCGCGGCAAGATACTGGAAGGAGGCAGAATACCGCGTTTCTTTCGCAGGCTTGCCGAAGGCGTCTTTGATATCGAGGATCTTAAATTTCGCACCTACGAGCTTGCCGGCTTTGTTGAGAAGGCTTCAGAAATGTATGGGTTTGATGTACACAAGGTTATAGCAGTGGGCTATTCCAACGGTGCAAACATAGCAGCCAGCATGCTCTTACTCAAGCCGCAAACATTCTCAGGTGCAATACTCTTCCGTGCTATGGTCCCTCTTGTTCCCGACAACCTTCCTGACCTATCGGACAAGCGCATATTCATGTCATCTGGATTAAGAGATCCAATAGCTACAAGACAAGAAGCAGAGAGGCTATCTGGATTACTCAAACAAGCTCGTGCTGTTGTGGAACTACGATGGCAAAACAGCGGCCATGAGCTAACACAAGATGATATTCGTGCAGCCAAACAATGGCTTATGCTGAATAAGAAGCAACAATTCTAGATCAAAGGCAGAGATTGTCTCTATCCTTTTATCAATTCTTGACAAAAGTCAAGCTATCATAATGATAATTCTGACACAGCATAATCAGTTCTTTCAGGCATTTTTTCAAATAAGGGCTTTGCTCTTTCGAGCAAGCTAGCTAGGGCTTTGTTCTGCGGAGAGTAAAACTTGTCCATATCCTCTCTTGCATCCCAGAAGGTCAAAACGATTGATTCTCGGAAATCGCTTGTACTATCAAGTATAATATGACCTCTCATTTCCTTTCCTAACTCTTCTTTTCTTATGCTGCTAAAAAACTCAGTGAACATCTTTCTACCCTTGTCTCTCTCTTCCAAAGAGTTGAAGCGAACTCTGTTGTGCTTGGAGTATTTGATGTTTGACGTATAGGACACTAGCGATGTAAATGTCAACGTGGTTCTTAAGGATTCATTGATTTTACTTCTCATTAGTCTCGAAATGATGCGAGAGAGGGGGAGGAGAATATATGTACATGTCAACAACAAAGTTTCTTCGGTTCACCGCGTGATAACGCCTAAACGATTATACGCTTAGGCCAGTGAGTATCTAGATAGATAGATAGATTTAGCAATCTAGTAAGAGTTTTGAAATAGGGGGCCGATCGTATTTAGCCCTTGCAGGTAACTGCTGCTCGGCGATTGAGAGTTTTGAAGTTTCTAGATGTCTTTGATATCCAATTTTGAGGCTGTTACATAGTATCCCATAAATGGAAAACACAAAAATGTGAGAGACCTATTATAGCTCATGACCAGATTAATAGCAGAACAGAAATTCAATGTCTGAATAAGTTTTTTGTAATAACAAGATTGTCTAGCAAAGTTACCAAAGACTTAATTTCATTGTAAAACCCCAAGAAACCATGAAAAATGCTAAATCTAGAATACTGTCATTACATGCTGCAATAGCAGTATCAGTAGTATTTGCAACTGCCTCCTGGAGTGTGACGGCCTCCCTACCCATAATCATGGAGGCTTCACAAGCATATGCCCAGGAACCAGTTCAATCCCCTCCTGCTTCTCCTTCTACGGACACAACAGCAACGCCCGGCGGAGTAAATGAGGACAATAATGAAACAGCCGCAATAGGTGAGCCTCTTCCAGACCCGCTGGCTACTAATGCTACTATGTTACGTGGCGAAATTGGAAGCATACAATCTGCTCATGAGCAGATATTCTCATGGAGTACTGCAGGAGATTGGGTGATGCAGCTTGATGGCCCACTTATCGGGCGTGCAGAACCACAAGTAGAATCATTCAACGCTACAATACATATGATTAGACTTGATGGCAATATGTTACACGAACATGAGATATCCAACTTTACCCAGCATTCAGTAAGCCATACCGGTGACGCCATAACTATATTCAACGGAACATTCACAATCACGATGAGGGAAGGAACAGTACCTGATGTGCCAGGTTATATACAATTCACAGGTGATTTACTAAGCATTTGGATTGATCCTACAGCGCTTGATAACCACTTTGGTCCAACTCCAATTCAAGGAATCGTCTTACCTCAAGCAGAGGAAGGTGAAGCAATAGGGCCATAGTAGTCGCAGAATGTTTCAAGGAATAATCATGGGGCAAATAAGATCTGCTTCAAAGTGAAGCACCCCATATTATGCTCAGACTTGATCAAAATATCAACCGGATTATGGCCAAAAAATGTCCAGACTATCACATCATTGAATGATGTTGTGGAAGAGCTATGCAAAGAAAGAAGTTGTGTGAAGCCACTCGGAAATTCATGAGCTAAAAATAAAATAAAATAGAAGATACACGCGCTGTATGTGATTTAAAAAAGAGGCTATTGATATTGTATGAGATGCAGATGACAAGAAAGAAAAAAAGGCAAAGTCAGAACTATCCTATCCTTCCTTCCCTTCCTTTTGTAAGCAAATAGTAATAGCATTAATGAATTTTTCGAAATCTCACAGTTTATATTTTTCTAGCGCTTTATCGAGTATTTTTTGCAAGGCGTGAGCTTGAATCAAAGAGTAACTTGCTCTTTTTTGCTGCCTCTGCATCACTCCGTGGTTGATTCTCCTTCATCAGTTCGTGCCTTTCTTGTCGAGCATTTTCTGGCTGTTCCCCTGAATAAGACGATGCAATATCCGGATGGTTTCTTTCTCTTAGCTCCTCTGCGACCATCTTTCTTACCTCGCTTGCTTCTACCTCTACAGTGGAAGATGATGACCCTTTCATTCCTTCTTCTTCTTTATTATCTCCCTTGCGCATTACCTTCTCGGAAACTGTCTTTGCAACATCCCTTGCTAGCAAGAATGGAGTACCGGACCTGCTCACAGTTTGAGCCATTTTGTTGGTTTCAAACTTTTCCTTTCTTCCACTTGTTCTCTTGATGAGGATTTCAGACGTCTTTGCCCTCTTCTTCCTTCGAGTTCTGCCATTTGCTTTGGATGATTGTCTTGTTGTTGTTCTTCTTCTTTTCTGTGGATTGACCTTTCCAGATTTACTCCGAATTCTAGAATCTACCTTGCCTTTTTTTTTGGAAGTTCGTGATGATCTCTTTTTCGTCTTAACCATATTAAGAGAATTTTGGAAAACAAAGTTGATATATGTTGAGCATATCGGATTCTGTAACTTTATGGGATACATTGAATTTTGCAAATAACCTGCTTTGCTTTGACGATCCAAATATAATTTGAGCGCATTAAGGGATTGCAACTGCAATATCTGCCGTTTTGACATCCCAATAATCTCTAGACAAAATCTTCTCCATTGTTATTTAAATTAAGATCTACTATTTCTTTCTAGGATCACTTTAGATTCACTAAAGATTATTTTATAATTTTTCAGTACGTCCATGCCCAAAAGACTTGGGTAACGCTCCTGATCAACTTTCGCAACATTACTTTGCCGGAGAAACTTGACAGGCTTGACATCGACTGATTCTATTCCCTCCCCAAAATACAAATGGCATGTATCGGCCAAGTATGACTCGGCTGAACCGCCAATACCTAGCGAATTTTGATATTTTGTCAATTTTGAGTAATCTACTTTCATTTGTCGAGCATCAAATTCATTTATTGTTGTAATAGCAGTTCCAGTGTCTACGACTAGGAGAATATCTCTAACAACTTGAAGTTGGTCACAAATAAATTTTGCAAATATAAATGGTAACCAGCCAGTTATGAGGCGCCCTTCAATACTCAAACTATATCCTTATTTTGAAGAGGACTTCTGGTGAATTAAATTTAGTGATTAAAAATCTTTCCTTGACTGTACGTGGGCTCGAGACTATGTGTTGGATTGGCAGATGTGATTGCAGGACTAAAGATGCTCCAGCAACACCGGCACACAAACGATACTTCCGTACACGTTCAGCTTGAGGAAGAAACTTTTGTACTTTTTAGTTCAATTTCGAGTAACGTCAGATCTGAAATTCTTCTCTATTGATGCTTTCAAGCTATATAGTTTATGCCAATTATACATAAAAATATATAATAAAAAAACAGGGCTATGCCCTGTAGAATTGTTGTTGGTGTTGTTGCTGTGAATTCCAGTACGATGTCCACGCCTTCGCTATGTTGTTGTTAAAGTCTGCGACTGCATCTACCGTTCTTTTGTAGATGTTTACATGCTCTCTTGCTGCGTCCAAGGCAGTTATTCCAAGTTGGCTGGAAATGCCGACAGAACGAATTACACTATTTGTTACTTCTGTAGACTGATTTGCAACTGCTTCTGATACTTGCAAGGCTTGAGGGACATTCGGAGCATGCGCAATAAACTGTTTCTGATGGGCAAATGCACTTTGAATCATGCTTCTTACTGTCTGGATGTTGTCTAACTGTAGGTTGGATAATGCTTGAGCAAATTGGGGTTGAACCTTTGCTACCTCGTCAACTATGCGCAAATTATTATCTCTCACTATATCACTGGCATCATTCGCTTTGGATGTAGTTGTTATTGTTGTTCCTTCGTCTCTTGCTGTTCTTTTATCTGACATACTCTATATATGTCCCCTTAGCTATATAAGTGTTGGTAATCACTGGTATTAATTACCATCTGATGACATTGATAGACATTTTTGGTTAATATCATTTGTGATATTGATCCTCAAAGGTGGACAGCAAACGACTCTCAAACTCTTCAGGTCTGATGGTATTGTATCCACTAATACCCTATTTGTATGAAGGAACTATAAAACAAGGTCATAGAACTCAATCATAAAAAATGCTAGTTCATTTCTACGATCGGAACGGGTCGCATTTTATCTTGTGAAATTGCACGTCCTAGATCACATAACTTAATTGGAGTACCAGTTTTGCTAGTAATTGTGACTCTGAACGGGAAGCCAGGGGACGTGGCATTAGCTCTGGATACTATTAATGCATTAATGGGATTTCCGCCTTTTCTCTCGATATTTTTTACAAATCTGGTCGGGAGTGAAATTCCTTCAACCTTACATTCTACCTCGTGTTCCTCGTTCTCCAAGGGAATTAAAAATATTGATTGAGGTTCCATATACACTTCGGTTCTAAATTCTATTTTGTATCCATCTACCAATTTCTCAATATAGGCTCTTATGTTTTCGAATTCCTGTACTTCGCCTTCGCGATACGTGTTCTCTCCATTGATCACATCTATCATTTGGCGCAAAGCGATTTGATGCCCACGGGCATAGAAATCTATATACAGATTTTGCAGTAAAATAGTGGGCATAGAACAGTCATCCAGTTTTACTGGTATTATTTTCACATCTCCTCTAGTAGCTCTGAGAATACTATTTTGCCATTCAAGTTTGACCATTTCACTTGTCAAGCTATTCTTACTAGCAAAGAGAAAGAAAAATTTACATCTTGACAATGCTTCGTTCATTTTTTCTATGATGCCTTCCCCTGGCTGAATAGACCAGCTATCATAAAATATATTGTCACTACCGAATACCTGAGAAAGACG
>Ga0299914_10000166_pt1 | contig 38811 bp, 39 predicted proteins | sample RVTome_10_FD_201361 | JGI IMG/M metagenome (GOLD analysis project Ga0299914, IMG submission 201361) | Soil microbial communities from uranium-contaminated site in the Upper Colorado River Basin, Wyoming, United States - RVT153D57 (version 2) ... | reverse complement strand
GTTCAAGACGCATCACGGCATTCTCGACTGGGCGGTGGTGCTGATCTTTTGCGGCTATATCGGTTACGACTGGGGCAGGGCGAACCAGATTCCGAAGACGGTCGATAACGCGATCGACAGCGCTGCGGCGCTTTATATCGACATCATCAACCTGTTCCTGCGCATTCTTCGAATTCTTGGCCGGAGATAAGCAGCGTTAGCAGGTTCATCGTGTTCCTGCTGTCAGTGACGAAACTCCGTTGGTCCAGGCGATTGAACTACTCGCCGCAGACAGCGTTGTCTTTTTCAGGCAGGACGAACGTCGGGGAAAAGGCCGGACGTTGCAAGCGGGAGCGCCACGGCGTGCCGTGGATGATCAACGCTGTTCGCGGCAGCTCGCGACGTTCTCCGGTTCCTCGTCGTCATCGAACATGCGGCTGGCTGCTTCCATCGTTGCGGCGATCTGCTCGATCGCGTCCGCATCGAACTGCGATTGCGCGGCGACATCGATTGCCGCGACAGCATCATCGATGGCCTTGGTGCGCTCACCGCTGACGGTACGGGGGGTGACGAGTTTCAACACTGATAACCTCTTGCCGGAAGGCGCGCCGGTGTCCCGGCGCTCTGCCCTGTTCTTTCACAGCGAATCACCGGAACCGCGCGCTCACGCACGTTCTTCCGCGTCCGCCTGAACGCACGTCGGAGTCATAGACAGCTCGCGTTCGAGGTGGTTCCTGCTCGGCAGGAAAATGGCGAATGCCGGCAAGGGTGTGAGCAGCGTCCCTTTTCCCGGGAAAATGTCAGGACACATGTTCGCCGCCGCGCCGGCCGACACGATCGGCATCCTGCCTCTCGCAGGCGCTGCGTATTTCCCTAAAGCAATCGCTATATTTACCGCGTCTGCAACACCGTCCATGGTGCGCGGTGAATCCGTCTCGGCGATGCACGCGATGTTCCACGGCGTTTCGACAAAGCAGGTCCTGCTTGATCTCAAGCGGGAAATCGGTGAAGACAACGTCTTCAACGGCGCGGCGGCGCTGGGTTACTACCTGACGCTCGCGATCTTTCCGGCGATCATCCTGCTGATGACGATCATTCCTTACCTGCCGATCGAGCAGGCGGACAAGACGATCATGGACATGCTGGGGCAGGCGCTGCCGCCCGAAGCCTCCGGCATGGTCACGAACGTGGTGTCCGAAGTCACCGCCAGGGAGCGCGGCGGACTGCTTTCGTTTGGCCTGCTGGCGACGCTGTGGGCGGCGTCCGCCGGCATGTACGCCATCATGCGGCAGCTCAACATCACGTACGACGTCGAAGAAGCACGCAGTTTCGTTCGGGTCCGGGCGACGGCAATCGTGTTGAGCCTGCTTTTCGTCCTGCTCGTGATCGGCGCGTTCTCACTGGTCGTGCTCGGCGGGGTTATCGAAGACTGGCTGGAAAAGCTGGGTTTGGCCAAGGCATTGCTCGCGCTGTTCACCGCGTTCCGGTGGTTCGTTATCGTGCTCGCGCTATTGTTCGGATTCGCGATCATCTACAAGTTCGGACCGAACGTCGAACAGAAGTTCCGGTTCATCACGCCGGGCAGCGTGCTGGGCGTGACGCTCCTGGTCATCGCCTCGCTCGGTTTTTCCATTTACGTCAGCAACTTCGCCGACTACGACGCGACCTACGGTGGCATAGGTGCGGTGATCATCCTGATGCTGTGGCTGTACATCGCCGGGCTGGTGATCCTCATCGGTTCCGAGATCAATGCCTTGCTTGAGCACTACAGTCCGGAAGGGAAGCGCAAGGGCGAAAAGCAGGAAGGGGAGCGCCGGGGCGGCCCGCTGCACCGTGGCGAGTAACGAAATCCGTACGCGTGTTCGATGTCTTCGAAAAACATCATCACGAGCATTCTTCTCTGCATGACAGAGCGCGTCGATTTACCAATTTCTCTTGACGCCGGAACGTTCTTCCTTGAACCGCAATAAAGCACCCATACGTCTATTTAATGAATGGCGTGATGAGGTTGCAGTGATGAATAAATTGTCGAATGCATTTCTGGTCGTGATGCTGTTGTTGTCGGCGGGCTGCGCGTCCGACGAGCACGTATGACGAAGACCGTGTCGGCGACGTACAGCATGTGGAGAACGGCAGGATCGTTTCGCTGACACCGGTGGATATCAAGGGTAGCGATTCGAACGTCGGAACCGTCGTCGGTGCCGTTGCCGGCGGGCTGGCGGGGCGCCAGGTCGGTGGTGGCAGCGGGCGAGACATCATGACCGTGGTCGGCGCGGCTGCCGGCGGTTACGCAGGATCGAGGATGGGCGACGGGGAGGCGCGGTCGGATGGTGTCGAGATCGGCCTGAAGATGGACGACGGCCGGGAAATCACCATCGTCCAGGAACTGGGTGAGAACGAGACGTTCCGCGTGGGCGAACAGGTGAGCGTGGTGTTCAACGGCAACAAGGCGCGTGTGACGCACTGAGCGTTGTCGGGAAAGCCGGGATTGTTCGATACGGCCCGGGTTCGCCAAGGCCCGCGCTCAATCGGGTTCCGGGACGGTGCACCCGTTCGTATTGCCGTTTGCCTGGGGGGGGAGCGATGCCGCTTGTCCAGGAATGCCGTGGCACGAACGAGTGCACGTTCACCGCCGCCGCCATCAGGCGTAATGAAGCGACGGCCCTGTTCGTCATTTCATTCGTTGCGTGGTGCACTGACGCGTTCGCACGGCGCCGGCGGTGTCTGTAAATGAAATGCCGGATGCGGGTACGTTGCAATTCCTGCCGAAATACGGCGCTTGTAGCGCCACGCTCTTTCAATCATGTGTTGAATCGTAAGGTAATTACCCTCAACGAGAACCCGAGTTAAAACTCAGGTCATAAGCGTATTCGCTCACCGCCGTTCAATCGTTAGCGTCTTCCTGTCGCAATTCACAGAGGCGGGGAAGACATGTCCGTATTGAAAAACGTTCTGCACTGGCTTTGGTATGCCGGCGTCCTGTTGCTCGGCCTTTCCCTGGCCGGTTGCGGTGGCGACGACGATCCGCAACCGACACCGCCGCCCGTCGATCGGCCGCCCGTCGAAGACCCTAACGAAAAACCCGTTGCAAGCCTGTCTGTCGAAGATGTGCTGGGATCGAAAGAGCCGGTGACGGTGACGTTCAGCGAGGCGATGGACCCGGCTTCTCTCAAGCTTGGCGGCTCACTGGCAGCGCACGCCGACGCGACATGGAAATCCGCCGATACGCTTGAACTCACGATCAGTCCGTACTGGCCGGCGGGAACACAAGTGCTGGTGATCGACGCCAGCGACAGCGAAGGCCTGGCCATGGACACCCTGGAGAAGGCGGTCGAAGTGCGCTCCCCGTTTACGACGTTTCAGAATGCGGCGACCGTCATCGGGCAACAGGATTTCGTCAGCGGCGACTCGCGACAGAATCCGGATGCGCTTTCGGCCAATGCCAATACCCTGGATTTTCCGTCAAGCGCGGTCGACTACAACGCGGACAAGGACATCCTGTTAATCGGCGACACGTTCGACTCACGGGTCCTCGGCTTTCGCGGCATTCCCGAGGAGAACAACGCGAACGCGGATTTCGTGATCGGCCAGCCGGATTTCACCGGCAGCAGCGGTGAAACCAGCCAGGACAAGGTGCGGGCCGCGCAGGGGATTTCCGCGCAGGCCGACACGCTCATGATTGCCGATCCCGATTCGCACCGCGTGACGATTTACAGCGAACTGCCGGAAAGCGGGCCGGGGCAGGCAAGCGTCGTGCTGGGCCAGGAGAACTTCGTCGACTTCAACAATGCCTGCGCAGCCCACCGCATGAACCACGTGCACAATCAGTTCGTCACGCCGTCCGGGCGGCTGCTGGTCGCCGATTCAAACAACAATCGCATACTGGTGTGGAACCGGATTCCGGAACAGACCGGCGAACTGCCTGATCTCGTCATCGGACAGACACGTCTGGACCGCTGTGCTCCCAACGATGACGATCAGAACGACCTGGAAGACACGCCACCCTCCGCAAGGACCTTGCGGCATCCCACGGATATCTGGAGCGATGACGAACGACTGGTGATCGTGGACAACTACAATCACCGCGTGCTGCTGTGGCACGAATTTCCGGACAGGAACTTCGTGCCGGCCGACGTGGTGCTCGGCCAGGGCAGCATGAATTTGGTCGTACCCAACGACGACGACATGGACGGGATCACGGACGCGGCACCCACGGCGCGCGTCGTCGACTATCCATGGAGTGCGTGGTTCGAGAACGGGCAGCTGTTCATCGCCGACGCGCACAACAACCGCGTGCTGATCTGGAACGGGTGGCCGCAGCAATCCTTCGCACCCGCGGATATCGTCATTGGCCAGCAAACGTTCACGAAGAACGCTGCGAACGGCGGCGCTGAAAGCCCGGCGGCGAATACGCTGAACACTCCGATGGGCGTGCGCCTGATCGGCGAAAAATTGCTGATCACGGATACCGGAAACTCGCGGGTGCTGATTTTCGAAGCGGAGTGATAGTGATCGTAATGCGTGCGGCAATACGTGCTGCAATACGCGATGACGGCTGCGCAGCCGTTCATTGGAATCGAAGGATGTTGCAGCCAGCGCGCATCCCAACGAAACGCACCCGGCGTGAGCCGGGTGCAACTGTGCGATGCTTTTTCCCGATCCTGCGAGCACAAGCGATCAGTCACCACGTCGCCGCGAACCGGCGACGGCGGGCAGCAACAACACCAGCAACCAGAAACCCGCCCCGCCGCCACGGCGGCCGCGTACGGTAACGGGCGACTCGGTCTCGTCGTCATCGGGTGTTTCCACAACGTCATCATCATCATCGACGGGACCAGGATCTTCTGGACCATCTGGCGAATGGTCTGATTGTTCGGCGAGCAGCGCGTTCATGTCGTGAACGAAAACCACGCCCAGCGCGCCTGTACCAGAGCCAGTCGGATACTCCGGATTTCCCAATGCGAGCACCTGTGCGGACACGCCCAAGCCCTTGCCGATGAGTGAACGGTACCGGCTGTCATTCAGCGCCACGGCGCGTGTCCATCCACCTCCGGCGCCTTTCGCGATTACCGATATTTGCCAACCGGGATCGTAAGCGTCTGCAACTGCGATGAGACCGTCATTCATGTCGAGAAAAAGGCCGAACCCGCCCAGCGCCTCCGGTATCGCGGCTTCCACGACCGCAACCCGCTTCCAGCCGTGAATGAAACGTTCGTGGATGTACACGAGGCCCGGCCATGGCCGGAGATCACCCGGAAACGCATCCTCAGGTGCGCCGATCGCCAAGGTATCGCCTTCAAGCTCGACACTGATCCCGACGCCGTCATGAAGGCGGTAACCGGGTTGCAATACCGTCGTCTTGCGCCAGTTCGTACCGTCGTAGTCGTAGAGGTAAATCGAGCCTTTTCCCGAGTTGTTCGTTCTTCCTACGGCGACGGTATTTCCGGAGACAGCAACCGAGCGGCCGAACTGTGAATCATCGACGACATCCGTCACGCCGAGCTGTGTCGTCCGCTTCCAGAGAGAGGATGCGGGATCGTGATCGAAGATGTAGGCGAAACCGACGGGATGACCTTCCTTCAGCGGCGCATTCGGCGCGCCGGCAATGATCCTGCCGTTGTCGATGGCAACACTTTTGCCGAACTGCCCGCCGGGCACCGGCTCCCCCGCAACCAGTCGCGCGACATGTTCCCACTGTGCGTGCCCCTGCTTGCGTTTGAAAACATGAACGGAGCCCGCTTCTTCCACGCCGTCCACAACTGCGAGCGGCGCGCCAACGAGAATGACGTCGCCATCGATTGCGACACTTGAGCCGTAACCGTACTGCACGGCGCTTTCGGCGGTGACCAGTTTCGTGGTCTCACGCCAGATTCCATTGTCCAGTACGAACACGTAAGCCGCGCCCGGCGCTCCGACAATCATCACTTCACCATCCGTCTGCACGGTGGTTCCGAAATAATCCGCCGACTCCGCGTCCGACGCGCTCAGCCATTGCGGCTCTGCTGCCGGTAACGGGCCTGAAAGCAGAAACAAACCTGACAGGAAGGCAATGAACGATCCGATAACGCGACGCATGACGACCTCCTCCGGTACTTGCCGAGTGCGAATCACGTTCGAGACGGGAGGTTTGTCGGGCAGGAACGATACTATCCGGCGCATGCAGCGCCGTTCAGTGACCAGGCTGGTATCCCCATACGTTGGCATACCGCCGGTTCGCGTGATTTTCGTGATCTTCCGCAACAGGTCTCCCGCAATGAGTATCACTGCCGCGGCAGATGACGCTCATCCGTCGAACGAGGTAATTCGAATCGGTTCGGTAACGGGTATCGGCAAGGAAACAGTGCGTGCAGTCCTTACTTCTTCTTCTGTAGACGCATCACATGCACCGGCTGGACCGTTTGCCCGACGCGGCTGCCGCCAGCACAAGAAGGCATCTTTCCATCGATTTTATTCAGGCCTGGGTATCGTGGGGCGAGCGGAGTTTCGACAAGCGGTGTGCGGGAGGTGTTTCAGGTGTACGAACGGCCGTGAATGGCGGAAAGCAGAAAGGGAGATTCGCGATCATGCCGAATCTCCCTTTTCAGTTGGATCTTGCGATCCTGTCTTTCCGCTTTACCGCTTTTGCCGTGCGCGCCGCCCTTTCGAAGAATGGTGGCATTTCGAACCACCGGGTTTCGCGGGGCGGTACGACTGGGACGATTGCCCATGCTGCACCTCCAGTTGTCGATAATGGAACAAACACACTCGTCGTTCCGGGAATCATTTTACCGTCAATAGCGGCAGACAGCGACCATGCGCTGCGCAAGCTTGCATATACTCGAAAAAAGAATGTACAAGACGCCCGAACGATCATGAAAGTCATGGGGGATTCATGGGGACGACATCCAATTCGGCAGGAAAAACCGATCCGAAAGCACTCGCGCTGGTTCTGCTGGTCATTCTGCTGATCGGCGGCGCCGTTTTTCTTCGCCTGTGGGCAAACGGTCAGCGGCTGGCCGTGCCGACGTTTCAAGCCATGGCGACGACGCCGGACGGGCGCGTACTGGTCGTCGTCGGCGACACCTTGTATGTGGAATCCTCGAACGCAGAATCGCTGCAGGTCATCCCGCTGTCGCAGTGGGGCGTGAATGATTTCCACGGCGATATCGCCGCGCTTGGCGACAACTCGGTGATTCTCGCTCTCGGCAAGCTGGGCGCGGTCGGTCCGCGCGAAGCGAAGCGCATAGTCGAGCGTGCGAAATCCGTCATCGACCCTGCCGAACCCTTGATGCGGTGTTCGCTGGAAACGAACGTGTGCACGGTGCTCGACGGCGGCGTAAGCCTCGGCCGGGCTTTCGGATTGGCGGTCGATGAAACGGCAGGGTTTATTTATATCGCGGAACCCGCGAAGCATCGCCTGCTGCAGTTGTCCATGAACGGCGAGGAGCGTGCAGTCAGCGATGCTGGCTGGAGATTTCCAAACAGCGCGCGCGTCGTTCCCGGTGGGCGCGTCGCGTTCGTCGACACCAACAATCACCGCTATGTTGAAGTCGAAGCAGGGCCGGGTGGATTCGGTGAAACCGTTCGCGAGACCGGCATACACGACTGGCCGGATATCGTGCCGCTGATGAACTTTCCTTCGGAGGTGCTGAAGGACATCAACGACACGCTCTGGATGCTCGTTGCCGATGGATCCATGGCGGATGCCACGCTGTACCGCGCACCACACAACGGGCTGTCACAGAAAATATCCCTTCCCGTTGACGCGGATCCGATCGCGCTGGTCGAAGCCGCAGGCAGCGTGCTCATCGCCGACCAGCAGCATTTTCGTGTCCATCGTTTCGACCTCGCAGGGCAGTTGCAACCGGATTTCGGTTCGGCGGTGCTGAAGAGCGCACTGGCGTCCCGCCGTGCGGAGCATTCGCGTTACGAAATGATCTTCGATTACAGCCTGCTTGCCGTTCTTGTCATCGCACTGCCGGCGCTGTTCGTCGGAATGAAACTGCAGAGCAAGGCGCGATCGGGCGAACTATCGGCATCGGCGGAGGCATCAGCGGAAGTCGTCACGGTTGGCGATGATGCGACGGCACAGCACTTTTCGAGCCTGGCGGCGCAGTACGCGCAGATTCGCGGCGAGTTCGTGTTCCTGAGGAAATTCACCGTGCTGGACACCGCCGGCGACCGCATGATGATGATTCTCGGAGGATTCCTGCTGCTGGCCATGTTCGCAATTCTCGTTCACATGCAGATCCTGGTAGCCGAGCGAAACAACGAGACTCTGTTCGATGCATTCACGCCGGAGAGAGCGCTGCTGATCGGCGGGTTCGGATTGTTCGGCGCAATCGCGTGGCTGTCGATGATGTTTGAACGACTGGTCGTCAGCCGGGAAGGTATCCGTTACGTATCGTTCATGCCGGGCGTTCTCGCGCGCTGGATTCTTCCCAGCTGGTCGCTGCGCTGGGATCAGGTCGAAAGCGTGACGCTGCACAGAAAGGGCAGTGGCACGCATCCGCTGATGTGGCGTTACGAAATTCCTGGCAAGGATGGCAGGAAGCGATTCATTCACCCGTTGTCCTGGCGGCTCGCCGGAGAACCCGAGACCGGTCTCGGCCTGACACAGGTATTGCGTCGCAACTCCGGTGCCATACGCGATGTCATTCATCGCACCTGGTTGTACCGGTTGCTGGGAGCGTCCACATCCCGGGGCTAGAGCCCCGCATGCGGTGACCGAAGCCGCTCCTTGGCGGCGTGCCGTTGCTGTTCGGCCTGGTGGTCTATTCGCTGCCGGGACACGTGGTTGCCGTCACCCGAGATTCGGTACGCCCTGTCCGGCGGCGTTTCACACTCCTGTCGATGCGCGCACGAACATCCGCTGGTCGATCTGAATCCTGCCGCCGGAGTGGTGCGTCACCGGCCGGGACTGCTGCGCCTACTGGCTTTCGAAAATAAGCACGCGCGAATTCCGTGTATCCGTGATGAACATCCGGTCGCCGATGATCGTCGCTCCACGCGGACCGTTCAGCGTGTTCGCGGCAGGTTCGGTGTTGCCGGCGTTCACCGCGTTGGCGTCGAAATCCTCCTGCCCGATGACGATATCGGCGGGCTGGAAATTTTCCTGTGGCCAGCCGTTCCAGATCAGCACGCGGTTGTTCTCATAATCGGAAACAAACAATTGTCCGCCGTGGAAGCTCACATCCCAGGGCAGGTTCATCGTGCTGGCTGAAACTGCGCTGTCTTCCACGCCATCCTGATCAACATCGTTCGGCGCGGTATTGTCGAATGTCTCCTGGCCGAGAATCACGTCAGGCTCGGCGAAGTTTGCTTGCGGAAACTCGTTCCAGATCAACACGCGATGGTTCTCGTTGTCGGTGATGACCAGCCGCTCATCGTCGCTCCAGATGGCGACGGGATGATTGAACGCGCGCATGTCGTCCGAGCCGCCGGGTTCATCCCATGCGTTGCAACTTTCAAAGCCGGGTTGCCCGAGCACGAGGTCGGCAGGCGCGTAGTTTTCGGTCGGTACTGCATTCCACATCAGGACGCGATTGTTGTCCGCATCCGAGACGAACAGCCTCCCTGCCGGCGTCACGAAATGTCCGTGCGTCGTGTACGTGGTGCGCTGGTCGCAGCGGATGTCCAGGGACGTCATGTCCGGCTGCCCGATGACGATATCGGCGTCCACGGGTCCGCTTTGCGGAATTTCGTTGTAGACCAGCATGCGCCGGGATTCCGAGTCGGTGACGATGAGTTTGCCATCGTTCGTCGTGACCCACTGCGGATTGCGATACGTGGCGGCGGTGGTCGCGCCGCTGGAAGAATTGAAGTCCGGCTGCCCAAGCACGAAGTCGGCGGGCACGTTGTTGGTGTCGGGAATACCGTTGAACGCCAGCACGCGGGAATCGCCGTTATCCGAAATGAAGAAAACATCCTCGTCGGGGGCGTAAGCGACGGGTCCCATCGGCAAATCCAGCGTGTCGGCGTCCGCGCCCAGGCCACCCTGCCGCGAATCGCCGCTGGAGAAATCCGGTTGCCCAAGGACGATGACGGCTTCCTGGAAACTCGTGAACGCGGAAGCCACGTTCAACTCCGCTTCCAGTGGATCGATCGCGTCACCATCGGAATCGTTCACCGTTACGGTCAGCGTCTGGCTGCCCGCGCTCCAGTAACCCGAAGGCGTCAACGTGAGTGTGTCGTTATCCGTGTCGCTGCTCGACCATTCGGCTTGCGCGTTTTCCGCAAGCGAACCGGCCAGCTGCAGCGAGTCCGGGTCCATGGACCTGTCGAAGGTGATGACGAGAGGCTGCTTTGCGGCCAGCTCCCCGTCGGGCGATAGCTGCGGGTCTTCGTCGTTTCCGCTGACGGGCGGCGGGTTGCCGGAATCATTCGATGAGTCGCCGCCGCAGCCGGCTACGGCAACAGCGAAAAGCGCGAAAAAGAGTATCTGCAGGCTGCCACTGGCGAGTCCGCGTAAAGAGTGCATCGTCATTGCCGTACTCCCGATCATTCACTGGAATCAGTAGAGAACGGTAGAAGCACAGGTAACGTGAGGGGAATCGGCGCAAGACCCTGCGGCGCTGCACTCATGGAAACCGGAAGCGAAGGAAACGCACGAGGGAGAACCCCGCCAGGAACGCGGTTGTGTGCAGACATATCGTCCGTATGGTCCGGGAAAACATGGACTTCGAAAGATCGCGAAAGTATCGCGTTCAATCCGCGGTGCGCGGCCTCGCAATCGCGAGACGGAATGATTGCATGGCGTTGCTGCTCATCACGACAAAGTCTTCCAGTGTGAGTCCACCGCGATCCAGCGTGTGCAGGAATTCTTCTTCGTAGGTCACACGTCCGAACTCGACCGTCGTGAGTTTTCCCAGCAGGGGTTTCGCGATTTCGATCAGCCGGGAGCGGCGTTCACTGAACGTCTGCGTAAAAATGATGCACCCGCCGGGTTTGAGGAGTGCGCCCACGGCGCGCAGGGCCTTTTCAGGCATCTCCAGCAGCATGAAGCTCGCCGAGAAATAGGCGGCGTCGTAGGGCCCGCCCTGATGATCATAAACGGATTCAAGCCGCAACCGGACGTGGTCTTCGAGTTCGGTCCTGCGAACATGCTGCAACCCGCGGGCAATGTAATCGGCGTCGATATCTATGCCTGTCACGCGCAATTGCCGCCTGCGAATGATTGCGGCGCTTCTCGTCAGCGCACTGGCGGTGCCGACGCCGACATCGAGCAAATGCGCATGCTCGGGGACACGTTCCAGTACTTCCCGGTACCAGCGCGCAGTCAGTTGCGCGAAGGTGATGTCGTAGATCGTGCTTCGAAACATATTCCGCAGTTTCCTTGCCGTTGCGCGGACGGTTGCCGTTATGCAGGAGGTTGGGGGCGCACGGCAGGTTTCAAAAGTCCCGTTTCGCAGGAACCGTTCGCAGGTGGACGAATGAAAAGGGTGGGTGCAACTGGAATGGATTGCGGAAGGCGATGCAGGATCACCGTCGCGCGGCGAACACGGCGTAGCTTGCGAACCATGGCCGCAATTGTTCGTGAAGAACGAAAATCATAAATGAACGAGCGACGCGAAGATGTCCACACCAGTCGCGCGGCATTGAGTGGCGCCCGGATTCAGCGAAAATACCGGTACGAGCCGTACGCAATACCTCACTCAATACCTCACTTCGCCCATATCGAGTACGACACGGGTTCGCGTTGCGGACATTCCGAAGGGCGGGAATCCGCCCTTCACACGCCATCAACCGGGACGATCAGTAATCGGAAGCGTCGCCGCGATAGCGCAAGTCGTTGCGAACCTGACGCACGCCATCGACATTGCTGGCCAGCTCTTCGGCGCGGTCGATGTCCTCGCGGTCTCTGACGAAGCCGCTCAGCTGAACCGTGCCCTTGTAGGTTTCGACCTGGACATCATTGGCGTCCACCTCGTCGCTGCGAATCAGCGCTGTCTTGACCTTTGTCGTGATGGCCGCATCATCGACGACCTCGCCCGTGCTCTGGCTGGTCGTGCCACCCGCGCAGCCGACGAGCGTGGCGAGAAGCGCAGCGAAAACCACTGTCGTGAAACGTTTGAAGATCTGCATGTCGTGACTCCCTCTGGGTTTTGGATGATTCCTGTGTTCACCGCGTTCGTGACGCGGTGCGCGAGTTCGCGGGCTGTCGGGCGTGACCTCGCCAGGTACGGCAATAGATGTTACGCGTGCAGTGCTGCGATCCCATACGTGAAAGCATTCACGGGATGCGTTGCGGAACCGGATGCCGACGACAACGCGTTGCAAGGCGAGCGACGTGCGACGCACAACGAAAGAAGGAAGAAGCAGCGTTCCGAGAAGCGCCAGGATTGACGAACGAGATGGCTGGATTCGGCTTGGCTGAAGCCGTTCTGGCGAGCTTTTTTCGCCGGCTAAAAACCGTCAGGTGCTTCAGTTGCAACGCCGGATGCGAGCGCAGTGACAGGGATTGCCTCCGACGGGTGACAGCAGTGCGCTACAAGCGCCCGTCGTCCTCGAAGTCGAAGAGCGTTGCCAGGGGAATCGAGAAGCTGCGCGCGAGTTTCTCTGCGGTATCCAGCGTAACGCTGAATACCCCATTCTCGATATTGGAGACGCTGCGTGTGGATATTCCGCTCAGCGCGGCGAGTTCTTCCTGGGTCCAGTTTCTTTCCTGACGTAATGCGATGACTCTTCGTCCGAACTTCTTTCTGATACTCACCAAACTTGTTCCATCCATTCAGGACGGGACGATCATCGTCCAGGCGTCGCCCATGCTCCACGAAGCATGCTTCTCATCGAAATACGTGCGTTCATTGAAGTGAGTATTTTCGCGCGCACGGACCCTTGTATTGCCATAACGCGCGCCTTCCGTGAAAGCCTGCACGCCGCCAGCGCGCCTACCCGGCTTGCAGCCTTCTCGCACAGTCAAAACCCGGTTGCTCTCGCCGCAGGCACGGGCCACTGTTGATCGGACGCCGGAGCAATATTTTCACGTTCAGGAAGGAGGTACGCATGAAACGCACACCCCTGCTATTGGCCGCACTTGTTCCCTTTGCGGCAACTGCAGCGAACCCGGGAAGCCCGACTGTCGATCAGCAGGCGCTGAATGATGACTATCAGGTAACGAGGATACTTGGCGCCGAGATCCAATCCAGCGATGGCCAAGGTGTCGGAACGGTTGAAGACGTCATCTTCGACAGCGATGGCAACATCAGTTCGGTACTCGTGCAGCGCGAAGGCACCCTGGCAGGTGCGGCCGGCGACGCCGGACAGAATGCCGAACAGGGCTGGGAAGACACTGCAGGCGAAGAAGGTCAGGACGCGGATATGGCGGAAACGCAAGCTGACAGCGGCGCGCGTGAAGAAGGCGCCGGCATGGATGTATCCGTGGATCCGGACCGCGCCGGGAGCACTGAAATCGGAGACGAGTTCTCCAGGTTGCAGTGGAGCGACGTCAGCTACGACGCTGAAGAAGAAATTTTTCGCTTGAACGATCTGTCCTCACTGGAGACGGTGGGCTATGACCAGAGCAGTGCGCAAACACTCGGCGGTGAAGTTCGAGCCAGCAAGCTGGTCGGTCTTGAAGTACATCTTTCCGACGAAGAATCGTTCGGCGAGGTGGAAGACGTCATGCTCGACCCCAGGACTGGCAAGGCATCTGCCATCGTCGTCGACTCGATGGAGTTCTTCGACAAGGAACGTTATGCGTTACCGGTCAGTCTCGATGGCATCAACACGGAAGAAGAGTCGCTGACACTGCAGCTCACGGAGCAGCAAGTGAAGGACATGGGCGAGTTTGAAATGAACGAACCCGATTCGTCGCAATAGGCGGAGCTGAAGGAAGCACCGGCTATTGCATGTTGCTTGCTGATGGTTCGTCGAGAAGCCTGTTACACAGGCTTTTCCGGTGCCGTGCGTGAAAGGTTTCGACGATTCATGACTGCGGTCTGGTCAAGGTGGCCGGTGCGACAGCGTCACGCATTGCCGGTGGCCGCAGTACCGGTACCGGCGCCGCTCAAACAACAGCGCGCTTCCGCAACGCGGGTTCCTGCGCCGTTATGGAGAAGAGCATGTACTGTTCAGTGCAGCGTTTACTGCTGCGTTCACCGCTGCCAATAGCCTGTTCGTTGATCTTTGCGGCACACGCTGCGGCACCTCTTGCGGATTGGAGTTATGCGCCGTTGCGTGACGATCTGCGGCTCACTGATTTGTTTCAGCATGATGTCGAATCCATGAATGACCGGCGCATCGGCAGGTTGCGTGATGTCCTGGTTGGCGAGGGTGGAAAATTTGAAGCGGCAGTCGTGGAATTCGATCAGGGAATCGGGAGCGGCGGTTATGCGATCGCCTTGATGGAGTGGTCGGATACGGTACTCGAACCCGCCAGCGGATCGATGACCGTCAGTATCGGGCATGACGATCAGGCGCCGGAAACATTCAATGTGGAGGGCGTGGCGGCGCGCGACATCATCGGTCGAAACGTCTTGCTGAATGATGATGAACCATTTGGCCGTATCAGCGATATTCTCGTGGACCCGGAAGACCAGCAACCGTCAGGGCTGCTTGTCGAGTTCGAAGGCGACATCTATGCGTTGCCGTTTCAGGCGAACGGCATCCAGCTTGCGGATGGACCGGTACGCTCTGCGATATCGCGGCAGGCAGTGGAGACGCTCGGCGTATTCGAATCGGACGGAATGGAGAACCGGCGGCGCCGATAATTCGCCGATGACACGAGGAACCGGATAATCGTCAACGCGTACAGATCAACGCGTATAGGTTCCGGAAGTTTCCTGCACGAAGCGCAGTGTTGTCTCCAGCGCTCCCATCAATCTTTCGAGTTCGCGCATTTTCGGAAAATGCTCGTCGTTTTCGATCTGCCCCAGCGTCGCCCACGGAATCCTGGCGGCTATGGCGAGGTCTTCGAGAGACATGCAGCGCGCTGTGCGCAGTTCCCGGATTCTGAAGCCGAAACTCATTCCTGTTTCTCTCTGCTGAAAATGAACAACTCGTGCATGCCAATGTGCGGCGCTTGTGCCAGTTTGTGCAGGCGCCGGAAGGTGGGTGCGTATGCACCCCGTTCTATGTTGCTGATGGTCGCTGGTGAAAGCATCGCCGCTTTTTTGAGTCCTTCCTGGGTCAGGCCGGTCCTGATCCTCAACTCCCGCAAGCGTTTGCCAAACAGGTCGTGTATTTCCATGACCTGGCGCTCGTTTCCTGCACTTGGCCAATACTAATTAAGTGTGTGTTAAAAAAGACATAACGTATGCCAAAACGTGTTCGTGGCAGTCCGTTTGTCAACGGAGCATCTGTCGCGGCTGTTCAACTTCCCATCGGGGAAATGCTGTACTCCACGACGTCCTGACGTTCACGCAAGTCGTTCGCGAGTTCGCCGATATTCCGTGATTTCAATGTGCCGATCAGCATTCGATATTCGAACACGCTGCCGTCCTCGCTGAGCGAGTACCCCATTTTCGTGATGACGAATCCATGTTTGCGAAGCAGTTCGCGCACGGTCGCTTCATCGAGCACCTTGTCACGTGCAAAGCGCAACGAGTGTCTGAGAATCGTCTGCGTCGGAAGATGACGTTCGATAACGCGGAACAGGCCGAGCACAATGAGAGTGATTGCCGTCGTCAGTATCGCGGGAACGTAATAGCCGATGCCGAACAGTATGCCGAGCGCCGCCGTCATGAATATCGATGCAGCGGTTGTCAGTCCATGCACCGTCAACCCTTCCTGGAAGATCACTCCGGCGCCGATGAAACCGATACCCGTCATGATTCCCTGCGCCATGCGCGTCGGGTCGGTGGTCACGGTGCCGGCGGCAAGATCGCCGAGCCATTGCTCCTGATGCATGGTCGCGAGCATCAGCAGCGCCGACGACACGCAGACGAGTACATGCGTACGAAAACCTGCCGGCCGGCCGTGGTAACTCCGTTCGAAACCGATAAGGCCTCCCGCCAGCCATGCACTGCACAGCGGCACGAGAATCTCGACGTACTCCTGAGGCATTCGCTGTTCTCCGGGGAAACGCTTATTACTGTGAACAGCGCGAGGCATGGTCACAAACAGGTGTTATGCGGAGAGCCGTTACCTAGGCGCGTTGCTGCAGACGGGATGCGGCATCGTAGGTCATGCAGGGTAGACGCCCGCCGCCAACGGCGGGCGTTGTACGATTCATCGGGCGATATGGCGTTTGACTGCGGGTATGACGGGTTCGACGGTGCGGATGATGCCGCGCACGTAGAGTTCCTGTCCGGCGGCACATCGCGCGGTGGCGGCTTGCGTGGTGCGGTCGACAAGCCCGTCGAGATCGCGCTGATGCAACGCGGATTCGACGCCTGGACCGCTGTCGGGATAGGAGCGGCTGTCGATGGCATGACGTTCGCGCGAGCTGGTTTCGATCAACGCTGCAATGTCATCCTCAAGGGATTGCAGCGTCTGCATCACCAGCGCTTCGCTGGCGGGCGTGGCGAAGTAATGGCGTACGGCCTGCACGAGCCCGGAATTCTCGGGTTGCCCGAGCGCCCGTGCATAGTCCGCTACGGACCCGTACTCCGCCCGCATCTCGATCATGAGGCGGACTTGAAGGCGATCCTGTTCGGTAAGCACGCCCTGCATCTGGGCAGCTTTTTTCCGGCCGAACGGAACGCCAAGCAGTTCACGATTGCAGGCTTCGCTTGCGGTGTTTTCCGCGAAGCCGTACTCCTGCTTCACGCGCCAGTCCTCTTCGATTCTGCGCAAAACGCTATCCCAGCGTGCGCGCATCGCATCATGACGATCGGATACGCGCGCGATATACGCCCGGGTACCGGCAAAGGCGCGCTCGAAGTCCGCTTCCGCGGCACCCCATTCATCGCCTGCTTCGGACACCTCCGCGTTGTCGTTCTCCTTTTCGCTGGTCGCCTGATTGGCCGCGTACGCGGAGAGCATCATCGCTACCTGCGGTTCGGTCAGGTTCGCCAGCGTCATCTCCAGCTGGGGACGGATCATGTCGCGCTGGTCCGCGGGCATGTCCGCGAGAATGCGCTCCAGCGCCGTCTGCTGATAGGGTTTCAGGGCGGCGGCCTCGGCGCCGGTGGCGAGCAAAAGGAACAGTGCAATTGTCTGAAAAACGCTGCGGAATGCGTGCAAGGTCATACCCCCCGTTTACGATGTTTGAATCTGGAACAGCAAGGCGGAATTCGCCCGAATCCTGGATCATCCGCGGAACATTTATATTGTTGACAAGCGTCCAGCCACGGCGCAAAAAAAGCCGGCATTCAACCGGAGGCGGCTATGGACATATTAACCTGGGTTTTCGGTGGCGCCTTCGTCGTGGCGTTGCTGACGGGTGAGGCGTATTTCCGGGGGCCAGTGCGCAAGGACGACGATCCGCGCCAGTACTGGGTCACCATGGCCTGCTACGCCGTGCTGGCGTTGCTGGTGCCAGTGCTCGCGTTCTTCAAGGACTGAACGATGCGGTAAACGGCCGCTTCTGCAGGCTGGGAACTTCCTTCGAGCCGCACGGGATTTGCAGCGTCGCCCGCATGGCAGGGGATCGCGTTTCGACGCTATTACTCGATCATGTATTTCAGGTACGGCGATCAGTGCAGCGAAAACATCGATACCGATGTCGCCATCATCGGTGGAGGGCTGGCGGGGCTCGCGTGCGGTGTCGCGCTGAGCGATGCCGGTTTCCATGTAACGGTCATCGAGCGCGACCGTGCCGCCGGCGGGCGTGCATGCAGTTTCGAGGATTCCACGACCGGCGATTCGATCGACATCGGACCGCATATATTGCTTTCCGAGTATCGCAACATGCTGCAGTGGATGGAGCGGCTCGGTACGCGCGAACAGGTTGCGTGGCATACGCAGGAATTCATCACGCTGATCGAAGGTAATCGCGCCGACCGGATGTACATGCGCCCGCTTCCCGCGCCCTTGCATTTTCTGCCCACCTTGTTGCGTGTTCCTGCCGTCTCGATGCGCGACCTGTTGTCCAACCGGCGCGTGATCTGGCTGGCGATGAACATGCATGATCATGATGTCGACCGGCTCGACACGACAAACGCGCGCGAGTTCCTTGCGCGTCTCGGCGTCACGCAGCGTTTCATCGACTGGTACTGGCGCACGGTGGCAATGACGATAATGAATGTGCCGCTGGAACTCTGTTCGGCTGGTGCGCTGATGCGGTTCTTTCAGCAGATGGTGGGTCACAGCGGATATCGCATCGGGTTTCCTGCAACCAGCCTGAATGCGCTTGCAACCGCACCCGCGGTACGCGCCATAAAAGCAGCCGGAGGATGCCTGTTGATGCCGGCCGAAGCGGTTTCGGTCGAAGGTGAAGGATTTGTCGTGAAGACTGTGCGCCTGGCCGACGGAACGCGACTGAAAGTGCGCGCCTGCGTCGTCTGCGTGCCACCGCAACAGTTGCCGGCATTGATACCGGCGGAATGGAAAGCGCGTTACTCGTTGTTCCGGAATGCTGCAAGTTTCCGGCCCAGCCCGTATATCAGCAGCTATATCTGGTTTTCACGCAAGCTGACGAACGAACCCTTCTGGGCGCGCGTCTGGGCGCCGGAAAATCTCAACTACGATTCCTACGACCTCTCCAACATCCGCGCAGGGTGGAGCGCGCGTCCATCAGTGATTGCAAGCAACCTGATCTTCAGCGCGCGCGCGCAGGAGCTGGATGACGGCGAGATAATCGCCCGGACCATTGAAGAACTGGAAAGCTTCCTGCCGGACGTCCGGCAGGCGGAAGTGGTGCATGCGCGCGTGAACCGCATACCGATGGCGATCCCCGCGCCATTACCCGGATCCGAACGATTACGTCCGCAGACCCGTACGCCGGTCGCCGGGTTGTTCCTGGCAGGCGACTGGATCGGCACCGGCTTGCCGGCTTCGATGGAAAGCGCGGTGTGCGCCGGCAATCGCGCTGCCCAGCGGGCAGCGCAATATCTTGGACGAGATCTGCGCGTTGCGTTGCCCGTGCGGCGCATGGAGGGTCTGGCTGGCTTCGTGAACCGCTGGTCGCGCGCATGACGTCTCAAGGCGCTCCCCAATAGACACCGAGCAGCACCTTGCCGGCGTCATCAGTCAGCAGCGGTCTCGGGCTGAGCAGCATTTCCTCACGGACCTCGGCAATGAATGCATCGACGTGCTGCGCAAGTCGCAGTTGCAATGCCCTCTGCTCCGCAGGAGCAAGCGATGGCGACACGACTTCGGTGAAGGGAACGGAGCGCCCGTTCAGACGCTGTTCCATGAGCAGCATGAAGTTTTCCGCGATCTGCTCCATTGCGTGCATGTCGCTTGCCGCCACAGTGGGGCCGTCGAAGTTCTCGTGCACGAATCGAACGGTGTCGGGCGTGGGACGGACAATGCAGCCGCGATGCTCGAGATCGTCGACCATGGCACGCAGCGGAATGTCCCGGCAGTGGCTCCTGGCGAGGCATTCGAACGAGTCGCTTTCGCCTCTCAATGGGAGGATGCGGCGCGCGCCTTGCTCATCCTGGTATCCGGGGTCTTCGGCCCACGCGGCAAGGACGCGCACGCCGCGATGATAATTGTGCCGGGCGAGTTCCAGCGCGGGCGCTGGAAGAGCGATCTGCCGGTCCACCTGCCGGCGCGTCATTCCTGTCAGAACTGCGCAACGTGACTTGGTCATGGACCAGACATCGCGATGGCGGACTTCGAAATGACGGCGATCCATCGCGACCCGTGCGAAAACCCAGCGCGAGATCTCTCCGAATTCATAAACGGTCATGCCATGACGCAGCATTATCAATACCAGTGGCCGCAGGATGCGGACGATCAGGTTGACGACTGCGCTCCGCGGATTGCTGTTTGCGACATCGCCGGGCGGCGCAAGATTCATGATCTGTGGCACGTGACTCCCTCCATGGAGTGAATGTAGGTATTCGTGCGTCAAGGGAAGCAATTCCTTGTCGAATGCCCAATAAGGAAATCCCGGAATCGGCATCGTGTTTGCAGTCATTCACCGACAGGATTCCGGAATGCTCCCGATGCGCAAGACGGATGTGCACCGCATGCTTCGTTCCCGATATCGCAGGGATGCCGGAATCATGGAAAGAAAAAAGAAACGTTCGTTGCTGGCGACAATGGAAGGTCGGTTTGCCGGGATGGAGCGGGCGGACGAGGCGTCGTTTGCAAGACGCTGGCAACAGGTGACATGGATCTTCAAACTTCTGCGCGGCATGCCGCTGGATTCGTTCGAAAATGCACTCCATATCCAGCTGGAGCGGCGCATCCTCGCAATGCGCGACAGTGCCATGGGCGTACCACCTGGAAGCCTGTTCGGTCATCGCCTTACACTCGCCCGCTCCGATTGTGTTCTGTGGCAAATGCACTTGCGCCGCATGTCCTCCGGAACTACAGCTTCCGCCGCCGCCGCGCGTTGAGTCCCTGGCGAACTCATCCTGCAGACGGCGCCAACTGCCTCCACTACACTCAACAAGAGACCGGTAACCGTAGCGGAGTCCTCATGTCAGTTGTGTTTGTCGAGCGCGTTGTCATCTCCCTTGTGTTCGGCCTGGCCGGACTCGCGAAAGTCGTGGGTCTGCAGTTCGAGGTGGAAGCCTTCGTCCGCTGGGGATTTCCCGTCGGTTTCATGTATTTCATCGGTATTCTCGAAGTCGCGGGCGCGCTTGGCGTCTGGATGCGCCGACTTGCGCCGTTTGCCGCACTTTGCCTGGGCGTGCTCACCATCGGCGCGCTCGGGACACGGCTGGTTTTCATGGAATGGCTGGAAGCGGCGTTGACGGCGGCCGTGCTGGCGATCACGTTGCATTTCGTCTGGCTGCAACGCCGCGAGCTGTTTCCGGAATAAGTGGGCAGTTCGCTGCCGGAAAAAAATCAATTACTGACAGGAGGGGACATGGGAGACATCAATATCTGGGCGGTGCTGGTCGCCGCGGTTTCTGCGTTCGCGCTGGGCGGCCTGTGGTATTCGCCGGTGCTGTTCGGCAAGGTCTGGATGCGCGAAGCCGGCATGACGGAAGAGAAAGCCCGTCAAGGCCATCCCGGGAAAGTGTTCGGCGGCGCGTTCGTGCTGTCGCTGCTTGCGGCGGGAACGTTCGCGATATTCCTCGGACCGGCGCCGTGGCAGGAAGCAACGCTCTACGGATTTGTCGCCGGCCTGTTCTGGGTGGCCAGTTCGTTCGGTATCAACTACCTGTTTGCACAGCGTTCTTTCAAACTGTGGCTGGTGGACGGCGGCTACCACACGATCCAGTTCACCTTGTACGGATTGATCATCGGCCTGTGGAAGTAGGCGGCGGCGAACAGAAAAACGATATATATGAACAATGAAAAAGGCCCGCGAAACAGGTTGTGTCAAAACAGCCTGTTGGAACCGGGCAAAAAGAACCCCGCGCTTCGCAGGGTTTCTTTTTGGACGAACAAGAACGCAAAAAACACATACTGCTATCAGGTGGCGACGAGCATCTCGTGCAGTGTTGCCGGTTGCAGCAGCTTCATCAGCCGTTTCAGGTTGTAAGCCAGTATGCCGAGACTCATTTCACCTTTGACATTGTCGAGCCCGCGCACGAGGAACCGGCCATTGCCGAAGATGACGTGCTTGAGTGTGCCGAAGGGATGTTCGACGGTGCTTTTACGCAGCCGCATCATTTCGGGTTTTTCGGCGAGTCGCTGCGTGGCGCGCGTGAATGCCGCTTCATTGAAGTGCCGGCTGACGGTGCGCGCCTTGCCGGAGGTGCAACGCGCTTTCAACGGACACGCGCTGCAGGCAACGGCTTCGGCCCGGTAGTAGATCTGGCGTTTTCGCTTGAGGACTTGCACGCGTCGTAGCGTTTGCCCTGCGGGACAGGTGAAGCGGTCGGTGTCGTTGTCGTAGCGAAAGTCCTCGGCCTGGAACTGCTGGCCGTCGCCTTTGTTGTTGAGTGCGCGATTGACGGCCACGTACGGCGTGATGCCGTTGTCTTCGCACTGTTGTAGTTGTTCGCCATTGGAGTAGCCGGCATCGGCAACAACAGTGAGTGCATCAACGTGCAGGACGTCTTTGGTGGACTCGGCCATCGGGTGCAACTGACGCGTGTCGTTCGCGTCCTGCACAACATCGTGATGCACGATCAGGTGGGTGTCACTGTCCACGGCGGTTTGCACGTTGTACGCGGGTCGTTTGCCCTGGCCGGTCTTCATCACCCTCGCGTCCGGTTCGCCGACAACGTGTTGCGTCAGCCCAAGCGCTTCCATCAGTTGCCGTTGGCTGGCCGCATCCGTGGCGCGCGCCTTGAGTGCGGTGATCGTCGCCTGGATCTGGTCGCGATCCGGTGCGCCGTTGGCCCGCGCTTCCTCCGTATCCGCTTCGTCCAGCCGCAATAGCCAGGCAGCGATCGCGCGTTCCAGCGCCGCTTCCTGTTGGGCCAGGCGCTGCGGGTTGCGTGCACGCTTTGAACTCGCCACGGCCTGGAACTTCGAGCCGTCGATCGCAACCGTTGCGCCCAACAGGTTGTGCGTCTTGCACAAACGGATCAGGCCGCGACACACGGCCCGAAATGCGACCGCATTGTGCCGCCGGAACTCGGCAATCGTCTTGTGATCCGGACGCAGGCGCTTCAACAGCCACATCACTTCCACATTGCGTTCGCACTCGTGCTCCAGTCGCCGCGACGAACGCGTCTGATGCAGATAACCGTACAGGTACAGCTTCAGAAGATCGGCAGGATCGTAACCGGGACGACCCGTCGTCGCTGGCTGTGCGCGCCCAAAGCCCAGTGCTTCAATATCCAGTCCATCGACGAACAGCTCGATCACACGCACCAGGTGATCCATTGGCACCAGATCGTCGAACGACGCCGGCAGCAGCGCCAGTTGGTCTCGCGACTCGCCTTGTATGTAACGCATAACGAAAAATGCCCATCAGTTGCCTGATGGGCATTTTGCCAAGCGAGACGGCGTTTTGACACAGCCTGATAGCGGGGCTTTGCTTTTTTGCTTTTGAAACCCGTCGGAGGCGACCGACGAGGTCCCCGCTGTTGGGGAGGAGCGCAGAGGCATTCAGGCATGGAGCAGGAAACCAGCGAGGTATTCACCGAGCTGTTTCCGTCGCGTAATAGCGAGGCGTGTCGAGCCCATGACGGAACGAGCACAGCGAAGTTCTGGCCGGCGAGTTGCCGAGCGTGCCTGGATGCATCGAGCACCGCACGAGGTCCCCGTACTCGGGGAGGTCACATTTAAATGAACAATGCCGACCGGGCAGCCTTTCTCATGCTTATTTCTCTTTCGCCGCGCAAAGAGAAGTAAGTCGGTCGCTCCGGGAGCGCACAAGGTCCCCGCTCTTGGGGAGCGAGCAGTGGACGAAACAGTCCGCATTTCTTCACGCAACACTTCAAACTGCACTCAGCAATCAACTGGAATTCCCCAACTGCGGGGACCATGCCCAGCGCACCGGGAATGACGGCGTCGATAAGGCGCCAGCAAGAACGGCCGATTAGCGCCCAACGTGTGCCTTCCGAGAATTGAAACCAATTTTATTGCGAACAATTCTCATTTGCGTATAATTCGCGCCTTCAAGAGCATCGCACCATTGGGAGCCATCATGTTTCGTACCCGCCTGCCAGTTACTACCGCCCTCGCCTTCGCCCTCGCATTGACCCAGCCCGCTGCCGCGGCCGGCGCCACCGAAGATGTGCTGGAGCTTGAGGGCATCAGCGTCACAGGCCGGGCCGGGTGGACGGCGACGCCGGTCGCTCCCTCCGTCACGTTCATCAACGGCGACGATATCCGTACGCAGTTGCTTGCCGGCAGCACGCTGGCCGACGCGCTGGCGACGCTCGTGCCTGGCATGGCGCCGGCGAGCGGCACGTTCACGAATTCCAATCAGACCGTACGCGGACGTTCGATGCAGCTGTTGATCGACGGTGTGCCCCAGGGTACGAACCGCAACATCAGCCGCGATCTGTTCACGGTGGATCCGGATGCCATCGAGCGCATCGAGGTCATTCGCGGTGCATCCACTCTTTACGGCGGCGGCGCAGCGGGCGGTCTGATCAATGTGGTCACCCGGAATCCGCTGCCGGGCGGACCGTTTCTTGATACGCGCATCGGACTGCGCTCAAGCATGACGGAGGTTTCCGGCGACGGCCTGAGCTACGACCTTCACCAGGGCGCAACGGGCGGCGGCGATGTGTGGTCGTGGCGACTGGATGCGACGCTGCGCGAACTGGGCGCTGCATTCGATGTTGATGGCAACCGGATTGCACCGGAACCCAGCCAGGGCGATCTGTTCGACGCCGCCAGCATTGCGGTGAGCGGAAAGCTGATGGCGGAATGGGACGAGCAGCGTTTCTCGCTGTTCATCGCCGATATGGACGCGGAGCAGGATACGGAATTCGCCGCTGATCCGAGCGTGCGGCTTCTCCCACCGGGCACAGTGCCGGCGCGCGCCATTCCCGGCCTGCGACTCGACGAACAGAACCAGCTGCAGAATCGCATCGTGAACCTGGTCTACACGCACGAGGCGCTGGGCGACTCGACACTGGACGCACAGCTCTATCACCGCGAATACGCCACGCGCTTCTACCCGTTCGATGGCCGTCCATTTGCAAACTGGAACGCGCTTGCGCAAAGCCACCTCGATTCCGAAACCCTGGGAACGCGCTTGACGATCGCAACACCCTGGAACACCGCGGCAATGGACGCTACGTGGACCTACGGATTGGATTACGAAGACGAAGAAACGGCCATGCCGGTCACCGTTTACGATCCGGCAGCATTTGACGCGTCGAATGGCCTGACGTTCGTGCCCCTCGGCGACCGCACGTTCATGCCGCCGACCACGCATGAAAGCCTTGCGGGCTTCGTGCAGTTCTCTGCGCGCATCAATGACTGGTCGTTCGGTGCCGGGCTGCGGCACGAGCAGGTGGACGTGAGCTGGCCCGAATTCGTGACGCTCGGTCAGAGCAACACCATCGATCGTGGCGCGATCGATTACCGCGACACGTTCGGCAATATCTCGCTGAGTTACGCCATCTCGCCGGCGTGGCGCCTGTTCGCCGGTTACGCGGAAGGATTCGAATTACCGGACATCGGCTTGCAATTGCGCTACGCGCCATCCGGCTTCAACGATGCGGACGCACGGCTTGCGCCGGTCGTTACCGAAAGCGTCGAGACCGGCGTGCGTTATTCAAGTGAGCGCGTCAGTGCGAGCGTGGCGCTGTTCGAAAGCAACAGCGATCTCGGCGGCGTGATCATCGAAAACTTTTCTCTTGCGCAGAATCGTGTGCCGGAACGCATCTACGGTGTGGAAGCATCGCTCGACGTGAACGTCAACGACGCCTGGCAGGCCGGCGGCACATTTACCTGGCTGGAAGGCGAACAGGAATTGCCTGACGGTGACGTTGCGCTGAACGGCTACCGTATTCCGCCGGCAAAGCTTACCGCTTACGTGAACTGGCAACAGACGGATGCGCTTGAATGGCGGTTGCAGATGCTCCATTCCGGATCGCGTGACAGCGCGTTCGAAGACGGCGTGGGCTTCGGCGGTCGCGAAGTGGAGGACTACACCGTAGTGGACCTGATGGCGTTCTGGTTGACGGATCACGGCCAGTGGCGCTTCGGTGTGAACAATCTGTTGAACGCGGATTACTACAGCGTTTATTCACAGCTGTTGCGGGATGGCGGCAACACCAGCCACCTGCCCGCTGCAGGCCGGACCCTGGCGGTACAGTACGCGGTGAACTGGTAGGGCGGACGTCGGGACAAGCAAGGTTTTCGTTGTTGTTCCCGATTTCGCTCTTCGTTTTTTCCTGACCAGGTAAAGCCCCGCGCAACAGGCTGTGTCAAAACTCGAAAACGAAAAAGCGGTGGGAGTAATCCCGCCGCTTTTGCATATTTCTCGCTAACAAGTGGATTTCAAAAAACCGAATTAACGATCATCTTGTTGCAGGGTGTGGCCCCGTCCCAGCGTGAGCGAATTTGACACAGCCTGGCAAAGCGGGGCTTTTGCTTTTCTTCTGAAGCGAATCTGATACTGCCTGCGGTGGACCGTGCGCCAGTCTCGAGCCGAAAATCGCAGCCGTAGCCGGCCGTCAATTCATCCCGCTGAACCCTTGCATGATCTGCGGCGGCTCCGGCTCCAGAGACCCCCGCTGCGCAATATCTTCAAGTCGCGCGCGATGAGCCTGCAGAGTCGCGAGTTCGTTCTTTTTGATATAGACGTTCGATATTCTGGAAAACGCGTCGTGAGCATTTTCAAGCAGGCTTTCCGCTTCGGTCATCCCGTTCAACCACACCTCGCTTTCCGCCCACATCTTGTACGTCTGGCCATTCTCCCAATGCCCCTGGTCGTTGACGGCATGCAATGACTCGAGGGCTTTCCGGTATTCGCTGCGTCCTTCTTCGGGGCGCTGTTGCCCGAAGAGAAATATGGCGTAATTGCGAAGCGGATAGATTCGATAGTGGTCGCTCTCCGCTGACGCTATGGATTCCTGGAAATAACGCTCTGCCGCCAGAAAATCGCCGACACGCAGATTCCAGTTTGCGATGACGCCGAATTCGGTGGATGACACCTGGTCGGGAATCTGGTCAACGATCGTCATCGCCTGGCGCAGCAACCCGGTCGATTCGCCGGTGATAATCGAGCCGACGTTGTTGTAGTACTGCAGATTGACGTCGTGCGTGCTCCCTACCCCGACGGGTGTCGCTGCAGCCGCGGCTTGTGATTGCACGTATTGATCTCGATATACCGTTGCGAGATCACGTTGCAGTTCGGTGTGCCTGCTGAGAATGTTCGTAAGCTGGCTGCGTATGCTCCTCGTTCGTTCGGTTTGTTTGTTCAACTCGTTATAGGCAGTCGTCGCGATGGACAGCGACAGCGCCACAATACTGATTCCGATCGACAGTCTCTCTTTGAAATTCATCTGCCTGTTCCTGGCTCAAACCAATACCCGGTACCGTGCTGAGGCGCTGATCTGCCCCGCTGCTGGCGGCGTATTTGTAATTGTTCTCCCCTTGATTATTACAGGGATTTTCGAAACTGCTGACGAAAAGCGCGTAAGTATTTACTTACACCGAGCGATCTGCATTTCCCTCGACCTGAATCGCTCATCCCGCGCCATCCGGGTATCGAGGCAGACGGCAGCCATGCAGGCTTCATCGCCCCGTAACAATTTCGTCACGCCCTCCCGCTAACGTCCCGCTCCAAACAAACACAAAACCGACGAGGGTTCCGGGATGTCACAGAACACCGCACGCCGTAACGGCGATCAGGCGCCGCGCTCGACGAGCTCTGACGCGGATCGCATCGCGCTGGTCGATCAACTCTGGAAATTGAAGAAGCACTGGCAGGAACACACGGGATCCCACATTCCGCTGAACGTGCTGATCAAGGAAGTCGATTACCGCCGTGACGTGCTGGATGGCGCGATCAGATCCGGCAAGCCCGCACTTGAAGATCTGGCGAAGCGCATCCGCGTGATCGAGGAACGCATCGGCGAGATCAGCAGCATCACCCATACGGCGCCGCCATCCAAGCCGCCTAAAATTCTGCTGGCCGGCGTCATGCTCGCGCTGCTCGGCGTTTTCGTCCTCACGGGCACGCTGGTCTACCGTTCAACCAACGAGGCTGCGCGCACCCTGCTCCCGGCGGCGAACGCTCAGGTGGATTTTCGCCTGCATGGTTCAAACACGGTCGGTGAGGAACTCGCGCCCGCACTGCTGAAGCGTTTCTTCGAATCGCAGGGTGCGCTGGAAGTACTGATCGCTGGCTCCGGAGTACCGGTCGAAAAACAGGTTCAGTTCGTGCTGCCGGAACACAACCTGTTGCCGAAAGCCGTCGAGGTTCACGCGCACGGCTCCAGTACGTCCTTCAAGGACCTCGCTGCGGGCACTGCGGATATGGGCATGTCGTCGCGGCCGATCAAGGCGCGCGAGGTGGAGGCGTTGCGTGACAGGTACGGCGATCTGTCCGCGCTTGGCAGCGAGCACGTGATCGCGCTCGACGGGCTCGCCGTGATCGTGAATCCCGCCAACCCGGTTCGCGAGCTGACGAAGACCGAGATCGCGGCGATATTCTCCGGCGCAGTACACGACTGGTCGGAACTCGGTGGTCCGCCGCTGCCGATCAACATTCATGCGCGAGACGACAACTCGGGAACCTACGACACGTTCAAAAGCCTGGTGCTCGAACCGAATGACGCGGTGCTCGCCGGCGCCGCACAGCGTTATGAATCCTCGACCGAGCTTTCCGACCGGGTCGCTTCCGATCCAGGCGCTATCGGGTTTATCGGCCTGTCGTACATACGCAATGCGGTTGCGCTGGGCGTTGCCGAATCGCAACTGACGCCCGCGATTGTGCCTACCGCATTCACCGTCAGTACCGAAGACTATCCGCTCGCACGACGCCTCTATTTCTACGTTCCGGCGACGACGTCGAATCGCAGCGTGCGTGATTTCGTGCAGTTCGCGCTGTCGGATACCGGCCAGCAGGTTGTCGAAGCATCCGGGCTGATCTCGCAACGCGTCCGCGCGGAACACTCGCGTCCGGTGGGCGAAGCACCGTCGCGCTTCCTGGAACTCACGCGCGACGCCGAGCGGCTGTCCGTGACTTTGCGCTTCACCGCGTCGGGCCGTCTCGACAACAAGGGCATTCGCGACATCGACCGCATCGTCGAGTTCATGAAGCAGAACAGGCAACGCGAACTGCTGCTGCTGGGGTTCACCGACGACACCGGTAGCGCACGCACCGATCTCGAACTGTCGCGCGGGCGCGCCCAGACCGTCGCGCAGATGCTCATTGCACGCGGTCTTTATCCCGGTGTTGCCGAAGGCCTCGGTACCGCGCTACCCGTAGCGTCGAATGAATCCGATACCGGCCAGCAGAAGAACCGGCGCGTGGAAGTATGGATACGGTAGCGGAGCGCGTCCCTTGCGAAGGGCCAGCAGGCGACAACCTTCACACGACGATAGTGCAGGAGCGACAACCGGTTATTTCACCGGCCCGCCGATGGACCAGACATGACCGAACGGATCCTTGAACTGGCCGTAACGCATGCCCCAGAACTGGTTGTCGAGCGGCATGATGCTTTCGGCGCCGGCGCCGATCGCACGTTCCCAGGCGATGTCCGCATCGGGCACGTCAAGATGAATCGTGCAGCTCGCACCGCCCAGCCGCGTGGGTGCCGTGGTCACCGTACTCGGGGAATTCGTCATGCAGAAACAACGCGCCACCGCCGAGGTCGAGATGAGCATGCATCAGCCGCTTGCCGTCTTCGGCAAGGTGCTTGTTCTCGAGCGTCGCACCAAAGGCTTTTTCGTAGAACGCAATCGCCGCCGCACCGTCGTTGACGACGAGATGGGGAACAGGAAATGAAGTTGCCATTGAGGTCTCCCTGGAAGATGCCTGGACGCAGATTTGGCGCGATTTCCCTGCTGCGTGCAAGAGCGCTCCGGCTTGCCGCCATTGCGGGCCAGGCGTTGCCCGCCGTCGCCGCGCTGTCGTGTTTTTGAAGCGGGAGCACGCGTATCCCGTTCGCGGCTGTTGATCGTCACACCGGGCAGGCGGCTGTTTTTTTCGGTCGCCGGTTTCACTTCTCGAAGCTGCCGCTTCTTTTTATCTGACCGCCGAACCCCTTCTGGTGCATGATATCCGCCAGCGCGACATTCAGCCGATTGCCGCCAGGCTAACGAGGAAACCGTCATGAGCAAGGGCATGGATCAGAAGAAAAGCGAGAAGAAGAAACCGGCAAAGAGCTTGCTGGAAAAACGTGCGGAGAAAGCGGCGAAAAAGAAAGACAAATCCCGCTGATGCCGTAACAATCGCAATACAACAAGCCGCCGCAAGGCGGCTTGTTCCTTTCCGAATTGCGTTGAATTCCGGACAGGTTGACAGGGACGTTTAAACCGAACCGCTCCTTGCGGTCATTCACGGGCATGGTTCCCGCGATCGGAGACATTCAGCGCCGCACTGTCCACTGCTCCCATGCTGTCCGCAATCCCTTGCGGTGAGCCGTTTTCAATGCCACTTGCGCCCATCTATCGACGGTACGTACATGAGGCGATACAACAGCATGTGGAATCACTATATGGCACGTTGCATGAAGACTCCTCACATACCCGCGTGGGCGAATTTCCTGCAAAGCGCTACGGCGCTGGCAGGTCGTCAGGAGAAGAACGCGATGTCGTTTGCCGTACGCGCACGATTGACGGGAGCAGCGACGGGCATCGTCATGATGGACGAACACGATCTCTATCTGGGCGCGGGCGGACGCTGGAGTTCCATGTCCGACGCGTTGCGTTTTGAAACGCGGGCGGCCGCGGAAGCAGCAATGCAGGAAAAATGGCAACGCCTGCGAAACACGGGAAACAGATCAGTGATCCTGTCGGTACTCGATCTGGAAGACTGAATCCTGCGTACCCTTGCGGCGCTCTTCATTGCTGTGCGGATGCAATATGTACCACATAAGCTTTGCGATCAGTGCTGCTTTGCATTGTGCGGGAGAAGTGCCTAACTGCGAAGGTTGACGTCATACGATGTTTACCTTAAGACGCGACATGGTTACTGTTGGCCGTCCTGTCGGAAACCAACGAGCGATCGATGACAGTGAACCAGGAAAAATACGCATGCTCTCTGACAGTGGAACGGACGATTGCGAACAGCGTATGTTCAGTCTCCTGTCGGTTTCCGGAACGATGATGCGGCTGCGTGCGGCTGTCGCGCTTCTGATGTTCGCAGTGCTGGCAGCCTGCGCGACTGCGCCGATGCGCTACGTTTCCGATTCCGCGCAACTTATGCATGACGACGCATTTCCCGGAGCCGCAGCGCACGCGGTGGAATCGCGCGAGGATGTGTTCAAGCTGGACAGAGATGCCAGGATTCGCCTGGACGAAAAAGCCGGCGCCATGAGCGACGCCGATCCCGGCACAAGGGTGGAACACCTCGTGCATCACGCCGCTCTCGACGTCAGCTACGACAGCAGCGCAAATACAACGGCCTCCGAAACCTTGCACAACCAGGTCGTGAACTGCCTTTCCATGTCGATACTCGCCTACTCGATAGCCGGCTACCTCGGCATCGAGGCGGCATTCCAGGAAGTGAATATTCCGGAGTACTGGGAACGCCGCGATAACGTCAGCCTGATGACACATCACATCAACGTACGGCTGAAAGCCGGCACTGGAAACGCACACACGCGCCTGGAACGCGACATGGAAGTGGACTTTCTTCCATTCGGCGATACGCAGAAACATCAGCGCCGGCCCATTCCGCAATCGAAAGTCCTCGCGATGTTCTACAACAACAAGGGCATCGACGCGTTGCTTGCAGGAAATTACGATGTCGCCTATTCATACTTCAAGGCTGCGCTGCGGGAGCATCCATCGCTGGATATGGCACTGACCAATCTCGGCGCTCTGTACCTGGTCAACGGCCACCTGCAATGGGCCGAGAACAGCTTTCGGCAGGCGATGCAGATCAACCCGCACAACACTGTCAACGCGGAAAGCCTTGCAAACCTGTTGAAGAAGACCGGGCGCAACGTTGAAGCCGGCGTGTTGCTTGACAGGCTGGAGCGCGACCGGAAATACAATCCTTACTATCAATACATCCAGGGTGAAGAAGCTTTCGACGCCGGCGACTGGCCGGAAGCCATCGACTTCTTCAGGCGAGCGATCCGGTTGAAATCCGATGCCAGTGAATTTCATTTCGGGCTGGCGAAAACCTATGCCGCACTGGGCGACCATGACCGGGCAAACGCCGCCGCGCTGATCGGCGAATTGCGGAGTAAGGCCGAGAGCGGCGAAGAACGCAGCCGCCCGTGCAGGCCGCATCGCGCCTATCCGGCCTACTATTTTCTGCCGTGCTGACAACAGCATGGATGCCGTCGCTCCTTATCCTTGACACCGGCATTCTCGACACCTATCGCCGGTGAACACGCCGATGTAATGCGGGTTTTCATGCCCTGCCCTTGATCGTCGCAGCAAACTGCGGAATTATTCCCGTACAGAAAAACAACACACTCCCTCCGTTATTTCTGGAGAACCCGTATGAAAAAAAGAACAATCCTCGGGCTTGTCGCGTTCGCGGCAATGCTTTTTCTCGGCGGCTGCGCTTCCAGCGGCCCGGCGAGAGACATCAACGATCCGGCCAACTCCCTGGTCTTCGCGTATATCGACATGGAAGACGCTCCCACGGAAATGAGCTACGCCAATATCCGGCAGGTATTTCCGAAAAGCGAAGAAGGCTACTGGGGCATGGGCGTCGACGACGGCCTGCTGTTCAACCAGTACCTGCCTGCGGGCGGCTACCAGATGGCGAATTTCGGCGGCGCGGGATTCTGGAGCGGCGAGCACGAGTACAGCTTTCCCATCTACGGCAGGAACGTCACCGCCGTTCGTGCCGACAAGCCCGGCATTTATTTTCTCGGTGCCTATAAATACGTGGAAGTCGATACCGGCTTCTTCGAACAGGACAAATTCAATATCGCGCCAATGGCGTCACCCGCCGAGAAGGAGCTGCTGACGCGAATCTCGCAGATGAAATGGGTGAAAGGCTCGCAGTGGGAAGAACGCATTCGCACGCGTCTTGCGGAGCTGGGCAAATGATGGCGCGCGTCCTGCGCCACACGCTGCTCGCGGCCGGCATCACGCTGTTGGCAAGCGCGTGTGTACCGTCATCGAGCATCAAGCCGGTCAACTCCCTGGCTGAGCTCGCTGACGGCGACGTACTCATCGTCGGCAGGGTCGAGTTGGACCCGCCGCTGGCGAAGGACGAACAGGATCTCGGCGACAGTTACGAGGAATACCGCAACGCCGTCATGCTGATCACCGACGATAAACTGCGCGACGCGAGCGAGCTGGCCTACGGCGACCTGTCGTCGCGCATTGATGCTCCGTTCGGCGAAACCTTTTTCGTCAGCCATGCCGCCGAGCCTTTCTACATTCTCAAGGGCTGGGTCGTCATGCGCGCGAAAGTGGAAGTGATCGGTCCGGGGGAGTCGTACACCAGCGGCAATGCGCCGCTGTCAGGCATCTTCCGGGTGGATGTGCGTCCCGATGACAAGGCCGTCTACATAGGAACCATTCGTTATCATCGCGATGATTTCTTCGGCACCGAGAAGGTCGTGATCAGGGATGATTTCAATGCTGCGCATGCTGAATTTCGTCACAGGTTCGGCAATGAAATCAGCTTGCGAAAAGCGCTGGTGCGGCCGCTGACGAACTAGGCTTGCCATTGACTTCGAAAAGACCGCCGCATGGCGGTCTTTTTTTCTTCCTGTCGAAATTCGTCCTGCCTGCCGTATTTCCCCTCGGTTCTCGAACGGATTGTCTTCGCGATGTCCGCTGCCGAAGCTGGCCACCTTTGTGCCGGCGAAGTGGACGATGACGACATGCGGGCAAAATGGAATAGCGGAACTATTGCGGGCTGCCTGCTGCTGGCCTGCGCGTCCTTGCATGCCGCCGGAGCGAACGATTCGCAACTGGCATTGACCGTTTCGCAAACCAGCCTGCTTGACGATCCGCACGACCCCGTGCACTACGGTGTCGAATACCATTTCGGGACACTGAGCACGTGGAAACTCCGGCCCGTCATCGGCATTACCACGGCCGGCCATAGTGCGAGTTTTGTATACGCGGACCTGCGTCGCGACTTCCGCTTTGCCCGCGACTGGTCGGTCACGCCGAGTTTCGGCCTCGGCCGCTTCGATCCCGATGACGTTCTCGATCTCGGCACCCTGCTCGAATTCCGCACCGGCGTTGCAGTCGCTTACCATTTTCCGGCGCAGTACCGCCTCGAACTCGGCCTGTATCATTTTTCCAATGGCGGCATTGCGGCGAAGAATCCGGGCACCGAAGCGCTGGTACTGTCGTTCGGAATTCCACTGGACTGAAATTACAGCGGGAGCAGGACGTCATTCCGTGCGTGCACGCTCATGCGCTTCGACCAGCGCCTGCGTGTGGCGCAGCAGCTCCAGGCCACCGGGACTGCCGTGCCCGGGAACAACAATATCGGCGGCGGCGAACCTTGCCAGCACCTTCGCCATGGACGCATTCCAGGCAGGAATATCGGCGTCCGCGACATTGCCCAGAGATTCCGACGCCACGCTCTTCGCCAGGCAGCCAGCAAAAAGAACGCCGTCTCCCGGAATCCATACCACGTGGTTGTCTGGCGCGTGTCCAGGGCCCGGCCAGGCGATTTCGATGAGCGTGTCGTTTTTTCCCCCTTCGGGAAAGTCATTGCGTGCGCGTGTCTCCTTGCGCATCTCCAACAGGTCGTTGGTTTTTCCGGACGCAAACGTTTCGATGCCGATGGAATGCAGGTAGGCAAGTCCCGCAGTGCGATCGCTGTGCGAATGCGTGACGATCACATAATCGAGGTCAAGCGCGCGCGCGCGCAGCCATTCGACAATGCCCTGCGTGGCTTCCACGGTCCAGGCCGTGTCGACGAGCACGGCGCGTTTCCCGTCGACGACAACAAGCCCGTTGGAGGGAAACCAGCCAACGCCAGGCAATTGGCGATACGACGTGTGCAGGTACACGTTGTTGGAGAGCGGTGCGATTTCGAGCTTGCCGTCGCGGTCATCAGCGAACGCCGGAAAGGAAGCAAGCAGAACCAGCAGGAGCAATGCGTTCTTCAATTCAGTGTCCTCTTCATTCGGGGGCAATTGGAATCGTGCATATCACGGTGTCGCCTTCATCCCTGCTCGCACCGGCACGCTCAGTCAGATGTCCCGGTTTTCCGTGCCTTCGCCCGGCGTGATGAACAGCATTTCTGTCGGAACATGCGGCCGCGCCGTATGCCACGTGTTCCGCGGCACGATGACGTAACTACCGGGCGCGGATAACCGCAGCGCCGTTTCGCCGTTTTCGGTTTCGAGAACGAAGGTTACGTCACCCGAAAGCAGATAGACGATTTCATCACCTGCCGGATGGCGTTCCCAACTCGGCCAGGGTTCAGCAAAAGCGTAGCGCGAAAAAAGCCAGTGACCGCGGAAGCGGTCGAAGTCACGATCGATATCCTGGTAGAGGGTGGGCGTGACCTGAACCGGCGTGGCCTGAAGATCGGGCCGCAGTACCGTGAAAGCGGACCGGATATCGAGAGGTTCGACGTTTGCATTTTTCATGGGATCACCACGTTTGAACGTTCGACGAGAGGATACCGGGCTACGCGCCCCCGGTTATCTGTATTTCAGGTGTTGCCGAAACTGGAGTCCTCTGCGCGGCGGAAACACGTAGCGAAGTGCGGCTTCGTGCCGGCAGCATTTTTGCGCTGCGAGATGCCGGCGTGCGCCGCTCGCTGACACCGGCTGTCGCTTTCTTGAAATGACGCCAGAATAACCATCATCTCCGCGCTGCAGTTCCCCTTGAATGGCGCTTTCGTACGCGAGCAGACTGTCCATGGAGTTGCCCTCGACCGTGGATTTAGGCCCTGATTGAACCGGTGATCGACAACCACGGATAAATGGAGGCAGGATTCGTTCAATCGGAGAATCCGCCCGGGCGCTGCAAACCTGCTGAAGCGGTTGCGCGGCGCAGACAATGACCAGCACGGAAATTCTTATGCATAGTTCGATCCACAGGCTTTTTACCCGCCACTCAAAGCGCGATAACACGCCGGCTGCGGGCAACCGGAACCGCGCCCGGTACGGGGCCCTATTGCTCGCCGGTTTGCTGGCGGCTGGCTGCTCAAGCATGCCGCCTCTCCAGCGCTCCGACGTCGATATCGCTCCGTTGTTGCATGACGAGGCGTTTCCCGGCGCCGCCGCACACGCGGTGGAATCCCCGGATGAAGTGTTCGACCTCGGTGATGACGCGAGGAACTACCTGGATCAGAACATCAATTCGATACGCGATTTCTACAACCGTGGCGAAGCGCTGATCGACGAAATCTTCCACCAGGCCGCGCTGAATCTTTCCTACGAAAGCACAGCGAACACGACCGCATCGGAAACCTTTCACAGCCGCGCAGCGAACTGCCTGTCGCTCTCGATCCTGACCTACTCGATGGCGGAATATGTCGGCTTCGACGCGCGATTCCAGGAGGTCGATATCCCGGAGTACTGGGAGCGCCGCGAAAATTTCAGCCTCATGGCCCAGCACGTGAACCTGTTGCTGAAACCCAAGACCAGCAACAGCACCCGGCTGCTGAAACGCAGCCTGGAAGTGGATTTCCTGTCGCCCGTCAACAACCGGCGGTATGCAGTGCGCGCCATATCGAAATCCCGCGCACTTGCGATGTTCTACAACAACAAGGGCGTGGATGCCTTGCTCGCCGGGAATTCCGGCGCGGCCTACGCCTACCTGAAGGCTGCACTGCTCGAAGATCACACACTCGACATGGCCATGACCAACCTTGGGCTGCTGTACCGGAACCAGGGACACCTGGACTGGGCGGAAACGAGTCACCGGCTGGCGATCAGCATCAACGATGACAACCTGCTCTCCGCCGAGAGTCTCGCGATGCTGATGAAGAAGACGGGCCGGCAGGAAGAAGCCGACGCGATCCTGGCAAGACTGGAGCGCAAGCGTCAATCCAGCCCCTACTATCACTACATTCAGGGCGAAGAAGCCTACGACGCGGGCGACTGGGGCACGGCCATCCGGTTTTTCAGGAAGGCGATCTCGCTGAAGCCGGATGCGGATGAATTCTATTTCGGGCTCGCGAAAAGCTATGTTCAGCTGGGCGATCAGGATCGCGCTCAATCCTATCTGCGCAAAGCTGAACGCCACGCAAGTTTCACCGATACCAAGGAACGATACCGGACCAAGATAACGGCGCTGTCCGAGTTATAGGTACAGCAACCGCTGCTTGAATATCTGTTCCGGTTTGCATCCCCAAGGCGCGGCAATTGACTGGCAACAATTTTTTCCCGGACTGACGCGGGGACGAAAAGTCAGCGCCAGTGGAGGGTCCGCATCGTCATTTCCGTACTCCGGCGAGGTCCCTTTGTCGTGGGAGAATCCAGCGAGGAACAATGCGCGCCAGTGAAAATGAAACATCGCGGTGGGTTTGCACGGACGTGCTCCACTGTGAAGAACCAAAAAAGGTCGCTGGACAGGCTGTGTCACAACCAAGGAAAATTCGCCGGGATGGAGCGACACTTCGAGGTGACCGGTAGTTCGGTATAAAATCCACTCAGCGGCGAGAAAAAAGCAAAAGCGGCGGGATCAATCCCGCCGCTTTTTTCTTTTTCTTTTTCGAGTTTTGACACAGCCTGTGGAAAGCGGCCTTTTCACTCCTTCAAGGTTTCGGTTATTCGGACGCCTGCGCGTCGAACACCATGACGCGAGAGTTCTCCCAGTCCGTGACGAAGAGCTGGTCTCCAATGACGCTCACACCTATCGGCCGCTGGAAGCCCTTTTCATTCGGCTCGACCTCGCCGGCGTTCGGCGCAGTGTTGCTGAAATTCTCCTGGCCGATGACAACATCCGCTGGCGTGAACGATTCGGTCGGAATCCCGTTCCAGATCAGCACACGGTGATTGTCCATGTCAGCGACGTAAAGGTGGCCGTCGACGACATCGAGATCGCGGGGGAAGTTCAGCGTACGTGCGGTGGCGACACCACCGTCATCCGTCGCACCATCCTGATTGTCATCGTTCGGCGCAATATTCGTCAGATTGGTCTGACCGAGGATGACGTCTGGAGCCTGGAGGCTGCTGGTTGGAAACGTGTTCCAGATGAGCACCCGATGACGTTCCAGATCGGCGACGATCAGCTTCACGCCATCGCTCCATACCGCCGATGGATGCTGCATGTTCTGCGGATTCGCATTCGTGCAATTATTGAAATCCAGTTGCCCGATGACAAAATCCGCCGGCGCACCATCCGTCGTCGGCATCGCATTCCAGCCGATCACGCGGTTGTTGCCGGCATCCGCGACAATGAGTTTCCCGTCGGGAGCCAGGAAATGGTCGTGCGGATGAAGCAGCGTGCTCTGATCGCAGGCGCCCACGTATTCACTCAGCGACGGCTGACCGATGGCATACGCCGGATCGACACCGCCCGCCTCGGGAATGCCGTCGTACACGGCGACGCGATTCAGGTCGGTATCCAGCACCGTGAGCCGCCCGCCTGTCACTGACACGGCTTCCGGAGAAATCATTCCACTCGCACCCGTCGAACTGCCGGAAGAAGTGAAGTCCGGCTGACCGAGGACGAAATCCGCGTTGGCGTTGCTCGTGTCCGGAATACCGAGATAGCCGAGGACGCGCGCGTTTGCGGAATCGGTAACGAACAGGACATCGTTCTCTTCCGTGTACGCAGGGCCGCCGGCGGGCATATCCAGCGAGTTGGCGTTGGGAAGCGCACCGCCCTGGTCCGCATCGCCGCCGGCGAAATCCTGCTGGCCGATCACGAAACTTGCCGACTGGAAGGTCGTGAAACCGGTATCGCCGTTGCCGTCCGAATCACAGGCGTCACCTGTGCCATCGCCGTCAGCGTCGGCCTGATCCGCGTTCGAGACATCGGGGCAATTGTCCACGGCATCGTCAACGCCGTCGCCATCACTGTCGCTGTCATCATCACAGGCGTCACCGATACCGTCGCCGTCAGCATCCGCCTGATCGGCGTTGGAGACATCCGGGCAGTTGTCCTCATCATCTTCAACGCCGTCGCCATCGCTGTCGGTACCCGCTACGGGTGGTGGTGTACCCGGACCGCCGCCGCCCCCGCCACCACCACAGGCAGTCAGGAGCGCAACCAGCAGGCCTATCAGTAGAACCCCCTTTCCGTTGCGCAATAATTCAATTGCGAATTGCATTTTTGTCCACTCCTCTGATAGCTGTTCTTCGGTGCAGCAAACGTTAGCGAGCAGTAAAAACAGAAGAAATCCGCTCAAAACCTTGGGGACTTCCCCCCCTCAAACGCAGGAATCCCGCTGGGTGAAAGTCAATAAACGCC
>Ga0299914_10000165_pt1 | contig 39085 bp, 70 predicted proteins | sample RVTome_10_FD_201361 | JGI IMG/M metagenome (GOLD analysis project Ga0299914, IMG submission 201361) | Soil microbial communities from uranium-contaminated site in the Upper Colorado River Basin, Wyoming, United States - RVT153D57 (version 2) ... | reverse complement strand
GCGGCCAGCCCGTCCAGTTCGCGCTGTCTGACCACCGAACCCAATTCGTCGATTGCACGGTGCCGGGATCGGGGACGGGCGTCGAGGGCGTGATCTCCGGGTTACCGCTAACGAAATGGTCGATGAGGAGCGGCGCGGCCTCCCCGCCCGCGGCGACCGGGGCCTTCTCTAGCGCGTCGAGTCGCCGCATGATCGCGGCGACGTCATGCTCGCCCTTCCTCGGCTGAATCAGTCTCGACACGTCGGACTATCGGAGGGCTAGACGTCCGCCGCCGTCAGGAGTTCGCCGACCGACTCGAAGCCGTCGTCGTCGATATTGACCGTGATCCCGTGGACGCGCTGCGTCTCGACGGCCGCCTCGCGCGTGTCCGCCGAGAGGTAGTGCCGGACGGTGTCGCCGAGGAAGTATTCGTCCCACGGCACCGGGGCGCGCTCCGGTTGCGGGACGACCTTCAGCGGGCCGACCGGCGAGACGCGGAAGTCAAGCTCGCCCGCGGCGATCGCGTCGATGCGATCCTGCGTCGTCGCGAGCGTGACCGCGCGAGCGTCCTCGTAGACGCCGAAGGCGGCGATCGAGGCGGCGTCCGTGAGCCGCTTCTGAAGACGCGTCTCCGCGGGGCCGCCCAGGATCGTGAGGTCGTTCGCGACTTGCTCCATGTCCTCCGTCCGCTGGAAGACGGCGTTCGCGTGATTCCCGCGCGCGTAGCCGAACTTCGCATGGGGCCGATCGGTGCCGCGCTGCGCGACGGCGTTCATGCGGACATGGAGGCCGTCGGTCGCGTCGATCGGGTCGAAGTAGACGTCCACGGTATCCGTGTCGCAAAGCTCGACGATCGTCGGCCCGATGAACGTCCCCGGCTCGAACGAGTACGAGAGCGTCGGCGTCGTGGCGAAGGTGCCGCCGGTCGTCGTGATCCCGGTCGCGCCCGCGTGAAGGTTCGTCGCATCGACGAGGTCCTTCGCGATCGCCGCGCCGCCGCCGTTCGCGAGGATCGTCGCCGTGACCGCTCCGGGCGCGTCTCGCACGATCCGACGCGCGAGACGCTGCATCGGATCGAAGCACGTCACGGCCGTACGCATCGTGTCCGCGTCCCCGGCGTCGCCGAGTTGCCACACGTAGCCGACGAAGCGCAGCACCCACGCCGCCCCCTCGCGCCGGTACGCCTTCACCGTGCGGCGGCCCGTCGAGAGGTACGGGAACCCGTCCGTGTGGCTCAGATTGACGAGCGGCTCGGCGCTCGGCACCGTGAACGAGCAGCGCGCCGGGCGGCCGAGCCTGAAGTCGAGTTGCTTGTCGGAGGCGACCGCCGAGAGGACGGCGATCGGGACGCCGAGGAAGTCGCAGAGGACGAAGCGCCAGTCCTTGACGGGGTTCGCCACGGGCCTAGACCCACGCGTGATTCGAGAGGACGGTCAGGCTCGCCGCGCCGTCGTCGGCGTCGAACGTGATCGAGTTCGAGCCGGGGTTCAGCGGGAAGAACTCCATGTCGTCGGCCGCGAAGTCGAGGTAGCCGAGCAGGTTCGCGCCGTCGCCGTTCTTGTAGATCGTCTCCCACGCCGTGACGATCTCCGCGTACTCACCGCCGCCGAGCGAGAGGCCCGACGCGCTGATGAGCTTCCCCGACGTCCCGTTCGTGATCGTGAACGACGTACACGGCCCGTAGACCTTGAACACGGCGTAGTTCGGCGCGTTCCCGTCGTTCGCGATCGCGGTCGTCGCGCCGTCGGCGATGACCGTCTCGATCTCGGCCGCCCCGTACGCGTACGGGTCGCCGGAGACGAGTGCAAGCTGAAACGTCTTCACCGGGCCGGGGCCGCCGCCGATCTGCACCGGCTCGGCAAGCCGCACCGTGACGAACCGCTCGGGGAGGCCCGTCGGCGTGAAGTAGAGACGGCCGTCGGCGCGTAGGATCGCGTGCGCGTGGCCCTTCAGGTCGTCGAGCAGGGTCGCGCGCGCCGCGAGCGTCGCCGCCTTCACTTGCCCTTCGAGCGTGACATGCCGCGCGCCGTAGAAGAAGCGGTGCAGGATCGCGCCGTCGCGTTGCGGCGTCGAGTCGATCGGCGCGCGGACGCTCGCGCCGCCCATGCCGGAGACGCCCGAGAGGCGCAGCCCGTCGCCGCCCCCGTTGAACGTGAGCGTCCCCAGGGGCGTGACGAGCGAGGCGGGGTTCCCGTACTCCACGTTCGGACTATCGGAGCGCGCGGGCGGGCGGTCAGTCGAAGACGGCCGACGCGGCGAACTTCGCGCGTTCGAGCGTCGCGAACTGATCCGGCTTCGGATGCGAGATCCGCTGATTCACGACGACCGTCTTCGCGCCGCCGCCGAGGCCGTACCGCTCGTTCATGCCCTGCGAGCGGGCCGCGAGGGCGTCCTGCCAGTCGGCACCGGGCGCGCTGGAACGGCGCGACGTCGAGGACGCCGGGAGCGCGGCGACGGCCTGCGCGCGGATCTCGTCGGCGATGAGCTTCCCGACGCGCATCGTGCCGACCGTCGTCGAGGCGACCTTCTGCGCGGCGACGGCCTGCTCGCCCGCGCGCGAGGGCTTCCCCGCCGTCGCCTTCTTCGCCGCCGCCGTCGCCGCCGCCGCGATCTTGCGATCGACCTCGGCCGCGTCCGCCTTGCTCGGGGTCTTCTTCCGCGGCGTCGTCGAGACGCTCGCCGTCGTCGTGGTCGTCTTCGTCTTCGAGCCGCCGAAGACGCGGCCGAAGCGGCGCGGGTCGCCCTCGCGCTCGTCGAGCGGCCCCTCGACGCGCGTCGTCCGGATGACGACGCCGACCTTCACTTCCTCCGGGAGGTCTTCGAGGCCCTCGCGGAGCTTGCGAACCTTGTCGCGCGCGCCCTCGACCTTCTCCGCAACGCCCTTGAACTTGTCGCCGATGATCGGCACCTTCGAGGCCGCGCGCGCCATGCGCGCGAGGGCGTCGAGGAAGCCCTCGACCCGCCGGAGGATCTGACCGACCGCGAACGCGACCACGCGGCGGACGGCGCCGAAGACGCCCGAGACGATCCGCTGGAACGTCTCCGACTTCTTGTAGGCGACGACGAGAGCCGTCCCGATCGCGAGAATGAGCATCGCGATCCGCATGTACGGGTTCGCGTTCGCGACGATGTTGTACGCCGCCTGCGCCATGGTCGCCGCGCGCGTCACGGCCGAGTAGACCTTCCATGCCGCGTTCACGGCGAGGATAGCCGCGGCGAGGCCGACGACGACGCCCGCCGTCACCTTCACGATGCCCGCGTGCTTCGATCCCCACTCGACGAGGTCGGACGTCAGGCCGAGCGCCTTCTCGTAGGCCGGGAGCAGGCCCATCCCGAGCTTCGCCTTCGTGTCCTCGACCTGAGCCGCGAGGATGCGCTGCTTATTCGCCGCGCCGTCCGCGGTGCGCGCGAAGTCGCCATGAGCGACCGCCGTGTCCTTCTGAATGATCGCGTAGGTCGCCTGCGCCTTCGCCGCCGCGGAGATCGTCGGCACCTTGCCGCCGATCGCCTTCGCGAGCGCGTCCTCGGCCGACTTCAGGGTCAGGGCCGCCGTCCGCGCCTGAATCGACTCCGCGCCGTGCTTCTTCCGGGCGATGTTCACCTTCTCGGCGGCGATCGCTACGCGCTCCTGCGCGGCCTTGACCGTGTCCATGTCCACGGACGCCTTGACGAGGCCCATCGAGAGCGCCTGCGCCTTGATTCGATCCTGCGTCAGGAAGACGCCGAAGCGCCGCATCGGCTCGATCTGGCCGGAGAGCGCCGACTTCATGGCTTCGAGAGACTCGGCCGTGTCGGCGTTGTAGAACGAGGCGAGGTCGCCGCCAAGCTCGACGAGGCCCTTCGACATGTTCGCCATTTGCTTATCGGCGATCCCGCCGATCGAGCGGAACATCGCGCCGAAGCCGCCGACGTACTGAAGCGCCGCCCGGCGCGACGCGCCGAACGCCTTAGCCGACCCCTCCGACCACTTCAGGATCGACTTTCCGTTCTTCCCGAAGACGACCTCGGACTTATTCATTTCCTCGGAGAGGTCGGAGGCCGCGTCGATCGCCTTCTTCGCGCCGACGGCCGCCGCCACGCCGACGCCGAGAGCGGCCTTCACGGCGACGCGGTTCCACTTCGCAAACCGCTTCTCGGAGCGGTCGAGGCCCTTGTCCATGCCTCGCGTGTCTGAGTCGATGATCGCGCGGGCGCGCGCGACGACGACGCCTCCCACTCCGAGAGCCACGGCCTACCGCCCCTTCCGGGCCGCGACGAGCGCCTTCGCGCGGGCGCGGGCGTCCTCGCGGGCACGCTCGCGCGCCTCGACTGCGGCGATCTCGATGTAGTGACGGGACATGACGGCTTCCTCGATGAGAAACTGCTCTAGGGGGTCGTCACTAAGCCGCGGAAAGCTCGTCGAGTAGTTGGCTACAGCCGTCGCAATCCTCGCCGCAGCCGTGGAAGACACGAAAGGTCGCCCACCGGGACAGAGGCTCGCGGCCCCACAAGCGACGTCCGTCGCCGTCCTCGTCATGCTCGCCCATCGCGATCGCGAGCGCCCACTGATAATCGACCGGCGGGACGACGTCGATCGCGTCCTCCGAGACTTCGTTCGTCGTCGTGCCCTCGACGTAGAGGGACGGCTCGACGATGACCGCGGCGACGAGCGAGTCGAGGTACGACTTCACGCTCGACCCGTCCGAGGCGATCTGCTCGTCGGAGCCTGCGGAGAGAAGCTCGTTCACGCCCTCGGATCCCTTCGCGGCGACCGCGCGCAGGCTCGCGGGGAGGCCCCCGGAGAGCGCGTGCCGTTCGAGGTTCAGCGGGCGAATCCTGTAGGTGAATCCGCTCGGGCCGGGCGCGACGATCTCGCGCTTCTTCCCGAGGTCGGCGAGGCTTGCGATCTTCGGCTTCGTGGCGCTCATTCGGTGTCCCTCCGGGTGTCCGTGGTCGTGTCCTCGACGGTGTCCTTCAGCGCCGCCGCGAGCCGCCGGAGTTCGGCCGCGTCGCGTTGCAAGCGGCGGGCCTTCCGGTCGATGAGCGCGGCAAGCTGCGCGGTGTCCGTCTCCATGTAGTCGGACTATCGGAGGGCGACGTCGAGGGGCCTCGACGCGACGAGGCCCTCCGGAGAGGGCCTCGGGCCGAGCGGGCGTTTAGACGGGCCTAGACGCCGAGCGCGTCCTTCCGGTGCGTCAGGCCGCAGTCCTCGACGATCCGGGCGAGAACCCATCCGATCCCGTGAGTCGAGTCCGTGAGGCCCTTCGTTGCCGCGGCGAGGTACATCGCGACGAGCGCGGCCTCGCCGGTCGTGAACTTCCGGCGCGCGTCCGACTCGCGCCCCGGCTCGGGCGAGGCGAGCGAGAGGACGTCGCGGTAGCCCTTCGCGACCGCGCCGGTCGCCGCGTCGTACATCGCGGCGCACACTTGCGCGCGCGTCCCGTAGAGGTTCACGCGGCCGACGATCGCGTTCGCGATCTGCGCGAGCGAATCGGACTCGGCCGCCATGTCGCCGAGCGTGCGGACGATCTGCGAGTACGCGCGGCGGTCGATCGGAGGCATGTAGCTAAGTCGGCCGCGATGCGAGGCCGCGTGCCGCGCGAAGACGCGCCCGGAGACGAGGTCGTCGCCGTACTCGGCGATCATCTGCTCGCGGCGGGGGTCGAGGATCTCGGTCATGTCTGCTCCCTTGCTCGAAGTGGACTCCATGTCGGGGATCCTAGACGAGCCTCCGGACGGTGTCAAGGGGGCCGGAACGCGAGAGAGGCCCCCGAGGGGGCCTCTCGACTTCACCGGATCGAGCGGGGGCTACGCGGCGGGCGTCCCGGCGAGATCCGCCATGCCGTCGTTCACCGTGATCGTGTAGATCGGGGAGCCGCTCGGCTTCTCGACCTCGCAGGCGACCTCGACGTCGATCGGCTCGCCCGACGTGGACGCGTTCACCGGGACGGCCGCGTACGTGATCTCGGGGAGAGCGATCGCGAGCGAGAGATCCGCGGAGCGGAAGAACTCGACCTCGAACGCCGCCGTCGCCACGGCCGGGGAAAGCTCCGTGCCGTCCGCCGGGGCCGCGTCGCCGTAGTAGAACTCGGCGTAGTCGGCCGCGCCGATCGCGCCCGAGCCGAGCCGCGTCGAGAATGAGAGCGTGACCTCGCGCTTCCCGGGATCGACGTCGTCGTACCCGTAGCCGTCCGACTGATAGCCGGAGCCGTTGCGGGAGATCCCGAACGTGATCGAGTGAATCCTCTCTTCGGTCGCGTTCAGCTTGATACGGCCCTGCGCCTCGGGGTAGATGTACCCGTCGGCAGACAGCGCCGTCACGGCCTCGATCGCGTCGGCGTTCGCGCCGGTCTTCCAGTGGGCCTCGCAGCCGATGACCTCGACGGCGATCGTGAGCGCCTGCCCCGCCTCGCCTTCGAGCGTGATCGCGTGGACCTTGCAGTCCACGAACTGCTCGACGATGACGCCGCCGACCTCGCGGAAGGCCGTCACCCAAAGCATGTCATCGGCGGGGACGATGACGTGCCCGCCCGTGCCGTCCGACGTGACGTCTCCGGACACGGCCGCGAGCAGGAAGGCGACCCCGTCGGGGTGCGCGTAGACCGTCATGTTCCCCTCGACGGCCAGAAGCGACGTGAACGCCGGGCCGTTGTCGAGGTCGGTCGAGACGTACCGCTCGCGGGTCTTCGCCGGGCCGAAGCTCGGGTCTGACGCAAGGTTGAACTTGTGCGTGGGGACGGCCGCCGGAACGCCCTTCGCGGACTGAAGGGCGAGGCTGATCGTCCCGAACGAGGGAAGGCCGGACATGTCTAGGCGTCGCCTTTCGGAGTCGGGGTGTCGGTGTCGGTGTCAGGCGCGCGCCTCGGGGCGCGCGTCACGTTCGGATGGGCGTCGAGCCGGGCGATCTCGAACGGGCAGGCCGTCTCGTACCGACCCTCGACGCGGACGATCCCGGACGTCTCGGGGACGGCGATCGTGACCGACGCCGCGCCCTCGACCGTTGCGTAAGCGGTTCGCTTCATCCCATGGACTATCGGAGCGCGCGGCCGTCGCGAGCCGGGGCCTACAGGATCCGGCGTCCGGCGCGGGCCTTCATGGTCGCGAGCAGCGTCGGAAGCGCGTTTATCGCGGCCTTCCGGAGGAAGCGCCGCGGCGGGATCCCGGCCCCGGTCTTCGCGCTCCGATTGAACTTCCGGCGGATCTCCGTCCCCGCCTGCCGCGCCTTGCGCGTGCGTCGGCCGAACGTGCCGAGTTCAAGGAAGACGGCGACCGGGTCGGACGAGCCGACGCCGCCGGAGTAGCCGCGCCGGGACCGGCCCACGTTCACCGGCTCGATCGTGTCGCGAAGGTGTCCCGGCGTGATCCCGGACTTCCCGTCGCCCACGGGCGCGAGGACGCGCGCGTTCGCCGCCGCCGCCTCGCTCGCCGCGATGACGCCGTCACGGGCCGCCGCCTGAAGCTGCCGCCGGTAGCGCCCGAAGCCGTGCCTCGTCTCGAAGCGCATGGTCGAGCGTTGCCGGGCCACGGCTAGACCTCGTTCGGGTTGTCGAACTCGCCAACGATGACGAAGTCGATCGACGCCGCCGTCGGGTCGAACGAGGTATCGCAGGAGACGACGCGGACGAGGCCCTCCGGGACGGTCAAGTAGCCCGTCAGGGCCAGGAGGACGGCCGCCTCGATCGTCTCCATGACGTCGAGCGGGTCGTCGTCGAACGGGCCGACCTCGACGTCGCGGCCGAGGATGACGCGCGCCGTGACGGAGCGCAGTCGGAACTGCTGATTCGCGTCGTTCGCCGCCGAGCCGCCGGGGAAGACCGCGACGACGTCCGTCTCGGACGGCCCCGCCACGGCCCCGTTCACGGTGAGCGCGATCCCCGCCGCGGTCGCGACGAGGTCGCGGACGGCCTCGCGAAAGGACGTGAACTCGGACACGGCTACGGCCGACAGAGCGGCGAGAGCAGCGCGCGCGCGGCGCGCGGCAGGGAGCCGCCCTCGTCGGAGTCCTCGCCGAGGATCAGGCCGTCGCCGATCGAGCGGGACGGGACGCCCTCCGGGTTGCGGTAGCCGTCGGAGACGGCGTGAAGGCAGGCAAGCTCGACGTCTGCGGGGACGTCCACGATCCCCCAAAGGCCCGTGACTTCGACGATCGAGCCGCAGTTCGACTCGGGCAGGGCGAGCGAGAGGTACGTCCCCTCGGGGGTCTGCATGAGCGGGCGCGGGAGGTACTCGTCCGAGTCGAGCGCGCCGCCGGTCGCGCGCTCGGTGAGCGCGTCGCCGTCGAGCGTGATCGCCGAGATCGAGCGGGCCTCGTAGGGCGCGAGCGAGAGGTAGCCGGAGCCGTCGTACTCGTACCGGCGCGCGACCTCGGCCCCGACGTCGATCGCGCCGCCGGGCGCGGTCGGGTCGTTCAGGCCGATGAACTGCCGCTGCGTGTACCGGCCGATCGCCTTCGACATGGCCGAGACGAGGATCGGGACGCGGATCGCGGCTTCCGAGTCCGCGCGCTTGATCCGCGCGAAGACGTTTGCGGTCGCCGTGGTCGTGAGATCGTAGGTCTTCACTCTGCCTCGACCTCCGAGGCGAAGACGAAGAAGGACGCCTCGTCTACGGCGAAGTGCAGGCCGTCGTCGGCCGCGAAGCGGTAATGCCAGCGGCCGGGGGTCGTCACGGCCGGGAGGCGACGTTCGAGGACGTTCGGGTCGGAGCCGCTCGGGGTTGCCGCGTCCGTGTAGACGTCCACGCCGCCGCCGTCCGGTTGCCGGACGGTGAGGGTGTGCGTCGTCGGGGTGAAGGCTGCGCCGTCGTCGTCCGTGAACGTGCCGCGGATTCGCGGGCGCGCGCCCTCGCGATACTGATTCTCCGTCGCCCGGTTCACGCTTGGACTATCGGAGCGCGTCTACGAGCGCAGCCGAGCCTGCCGCGTCGGCGAGGCCGACGCTCCCCGCTGCGTCGTTTAGACGGGCCGTCCCGGCCGAGTCCGTGAGCGCCACGGCCGGAGCGGAGTCGGAGAGCGCCACGCCCCCGGCCGCGTCTTCGAGCGCGACGAACCCCGGGTAGATGAGGCCCACGCCCCACGACTCGACGAGCGAGCCTGAGGCGAGCGCCGCGCCGGACGCGAGGTCGTCGAAGACGAGCGACTCGGCGGCCGTCCCCGTGGCGAGCGCGAGCGCCTCGACGGTATCGACGAAGACGAGCGACTCGGCGGCGAGTCCGGACGCGACCGCGACTCCGGCGAGGACGGCGTCGCGCGAGTGAGACTCGGCGAGGGATCCGCTCGCGGTCGCCGTGCCGGTCGGAGCGTCCGTGTAGGTCGTCTGACCGACCTCCCACGACTCGACGATCGAGCCGGACGCGACGATCGTCCCTTCCGGCTCGTCAGAGGCCGCGTGCGCCTCTTCGAGGTCGCCGGAGGGGATACCGTCCCCGGCCGGAGCGTCGTCGCCGACGTGACTCTCGGCGACCGCCCCTGAGGCGACGATCGAGCCGGACGGAGCGTCCGTGTACGTCGTCGAGCCTGCCGTCTCCCACGACTCGACGATCGAGCCGGACGCGACGATCGTCCCGGCCGGGGAGTCGGCCGCGGCGAGCGCCTCGACGATCGAGCCGGACGCGACGGCCGTCCCGGTCGGCTCGTCGGCGAAAGCGTGCGTCTCGACGAGCGCGCCGGACGCGGCGATCTCGCCCGTCGGCGTGTCCGAGTAGCCGAGCGACCACGACTCGACGACCGAGCCGGACGCGAGCGCCTGCCCCGCGACGACGTCGGCCGCGGAGAGCGACTCCGAGAGCGACCCCGAGGCGACGGCTGCCCCGGCGGGGGAGTCGTCGAAGGCGATCTCGCGCGACTCGACGATCGAGCCGGTCGCGACGGCCGCGCCCGAGGGGGAATCCGCGGCGGCGAGCGACTCGACGAGAGTCCCGCCCGCGACGATCGAGCCGGTCGGCGTGTCCGAGTAGTCGATCGAGACGGAGTGCGACTCGACGAGCGCGCCCGAGGCGACGGCCGCGCCCGAGGGCGCGTCCTCCATGACGTGAGACGCGGCGAGCGCGCCGGACGCGGCGATCTCGCCCGAGGGCGTGTCCGAGTAGACCGCCGGGACGGAGTAGGACTCGACGATCGAGCCGGACGCGACGGCCGCGCCCGAGGGCGCGTCGTCCGCGGAGAACGACTCGACGAGCGCGCCGGACGCCGCCGCGGTGCCGGTCGGAACGTCGTCATAGGTCGTCCCGGAGACGACCGGCGTGTATTCGACGGTGACGGCCGAGTAGATGACGCGCGTCTGCGAGCCGTCGCCGCCCATGTTTCGGGTGACGGTCGAGTTCACGTACAACTGCGCCCCAACCCAGGCCGCCGGATCCGTGTTGAGGACGGAGATCGCCGACCCGTACGAGGCCGCGGAACCCCCGAGGATCGCGTTCGCCGTCGTCGTGAGCAGCGTCGTTCCGTCCGCGGCTACGATCCCCCAATCCAGCGAGTGCGTATCGTCGCCCGCGACGGCCTTCGTTGCCCGCATCGTGATCCCGACGGCGGTAATCGTCTCGACGTCGTCCGCGAGAGGTCCGAGCGTCAGGCGCATAACGCCGCCCGAATCGTTCACCGGAGCGCCCGCGTACTCCGAGTCGAACACGGTGGCGACCATCGCGGCGAGCGACGCACCGCTACTCGGGGTGAAGCTACCGGCCGCCGCGTCTGACGCGGGGAGCAGGAAGTCGTTAGCCATTTACCCCTCCGTCCAGTCGTGGTAATCCCACAGCCAATCGCCGGAGCCGAGAAGCGCCCGCCACTCGGCGAGCGTGTGCCAGAGGTAGCCGACGTCGGCGAGCGACGGGAACGTCGAGACGCGGTGTCCGACGCGGATCGCGTGACGGCGAAGCTCGACCGCGAGGGCGAGCGCCTCCGCGTCCGAGGACATGCAGGGGAGGACGTCCTCGGTGAGGATGAGGTCGAAGCGCGCGTTCCCCTTCAGGCCCGCCGCGGAGCGCGCCGCGTTCAGCGCCGAGCGGAGACGCGCGTCGCCGAGAAGGTTCCGGCCGACGATCGCCGCCGGGGTCTGCGAGATCGCGTACTCCGACACGTCGAGGCCCCACGCATTGACGCCGCGGGCGAGCAGTTCCTCGACCATGAAGCCGAACCCCGAGCCGACGACGAGGACGGAGCGGTTCGAGAGCGAGACGCCCTTCGAGGCCGCCCGGTCGAGCGTGTCCTCGGCGAAGCCGCCGAACGTCCACGTCCCGCCCCACATCGCGCGGCCATAGTCCGTGTACCCGTCGAGCCGGTCGCCCCTGAAGTAGGACTCGTCGAAGACGAGCGCCATGGCCCGGCGGGGTTAGAGCGCGAGGGTCGGAGTGACGTTCTCGGTCGTGTTCGCGCCCGACATGTCGCGCGCGGCCCCGCCGGTCTGCAAGTTCCAGGCGCAGACCATCTTGCCGGTGTCATCCGAAGACGTGACGAGGACGACCGACCGAACGTCGGCGGGCCAGTCCGTCGCCGCGCCCGTCGCCCATGACATGAGCGCGAAGTCCGCGTCGCGGTCGCCGCCGATCGCAGGCTCGGCCTGCGACTCGCGGGCGTAGCCCGTGCCGGTGATCTCGCCGTCGCCCGTGCCGATGACGTCCGAGGCCGCGAACGGCGACGTCCCATCGACCGACTTCGTCGAGAGCAGGAAGTAGCACGTCGCGGGAAGCCCGGAGGCGAGAAGCTCGCCCGCGCCCTCGTCGAAGAGAAGGAAGTCCGCCATTCTGAAGGGTCTATCGGAAGAGGGCCACCCTGCCGGGCAGGGTGGCCCCCGTTCCTACGCCTGCTCGTCCTCGGACGTCAGGACTCGGCCGTCGTCGGTCGAGCGAAGGTTCGCGTCGATCCGGCGCGTCCGGTACGTCAGGGCCTCGGCCGTCTCGACCGTCGGCGCGGTGGCCTGCTCGGTCCTCGGGGCCTCGGCCGTCTCGGCGGGCTTCGCGGCCCGCCGCTTCGTGGTCTTCTTCTCCATGCTCGGTCTATCGGAACGCGAGAGGCCCGCCGGAGCGGGCCTCGGCCGCGCGGCGTTTAGACGGGCTACGAGTGGAAGGTCTGCTCGGGAACCTCGACGGAGACGATCTGCGAGAGCGCGATCGGGAAGGCGAAGCCCCACGACCGGACGTAGAGGTTCGAGGTCGTGCCGCCGCCGTAGCCGATGAACTGCTCGACGATGTACGTCCGCGTCGTCTCGGTCTTCCCGTGGTAGCCGTCGCGGTGCCGAATGATGATCGGGAGGCCCGAGGAAGCGGCCGAGACGAGGTCGCGATACGCCTCGAACGGAAGGTCGAGATCCTCGCGGGCCTCGTACGCCTCGACGGCGAGATCGTGCGAGTGCATCCAGCCGCGCGGGGCCGTCTCGCGTGTCACGCCGCGGCGGTTCCCGAGGCGGTCGCGGAGGCCGTCCCACGTCTCTTCGGTGAAGCGCGTCTTCGTCTCGCGAGTGGTCGTCGTCATGTCTGCTCCCTTGCTCGAAGTGGACTCCATGTCGGGGATCCTAGACGAGCCTCCGGACGTTGTCAAGGGGGGAACGAGAAGAGGCCCCCGGAGGGGCCTCTTCGGTTCAGCGGGTGAGGCTCGGACTACGCCGCGGCCTGGACGAGGACCTTGACGGCCTCGGTGTCGATGAGCTTCCCATCGACGCGCTTCCAGCCGAGGAATCCGATCTTCCCCTCGTCGGCGATGTACCGCTCGTTCAGCCGCACCATCCGGACGCCGGAGACGTCGCGGATCATGTAGCCCTCGCGGAAGTTGCCGAACGCGATCGGCTTCGCCGACGCGGCCGGGACGGGCATGTTCGGCTCGACGTTCACCGGCTTTCCGAACAGGGTCGTCGGCTCGCCGGAGCGCAGGCCGTCCTGCCAGAGGTAGCGGCCCTCGTTGTCCTTCAGCTTGCGAAGGGCCTTGACGGCGAGGTCGGCGACCACGAACTCGGCACCCGCGCGGTAGCTCGGCGAGAGCGAGTAGACGAGGTCGATGATCTCGTCGCCCGAGCAGAGGTCGGCTGCGACCTCCGTCGAAGTGACGCCCGTCGATGCGTCCACCATGAAGCCGGTCGGCTTGTTCACTCCGTCACCGGAGACGAACGCGGCCTGCTCCAACTTGGCGAGCGACGTCCCGATCGAGCGGGCGAGGTACGTGTCGATCGCGAAGAACGAGTCCTCGACGAGTTCGATCGTTGCCTTGACCAGACGACCGGCCTTCCATGCCTCGATCTCGACCTGCTCGAACGTGTCGTCGGTCGCGACGAACGCGGCCGACTCGTCGAGCCACGCGGCGGCACCCTGCGCGTCCTCGCGAGAGAACGTCAGCGTGTTTCCGTGAGCGGTCGTCAGGCTCGCGCCGCCGATGATCTGCCGCATCTGCGACAGTTCCTCGACCCGCGAGAGCAGCACCTTCTGGAACTCGTCCGGTGCCACGTAGCCGCCCTTCGCGGCGACGCCCTTCGTCTGATCGCGGGCCTCTTCCGACACGAAGCCGCGACGAAGCGCCTTGATCTGATCGACGTCGGCCTCGCCGCGCAGCATCGCCTCGAACGCCTCGGCGTACTGGCGGGACTCGCCGCCCTCGATCTCGGCCTGCCGGGTCTGCGTGGTCTGACCATCGACCTCGGCCTCGTACGTGTTCTCGAAGTTGCGGACGTTGGTCAGGTTCGTGATCCGGGAGTCGAGTCCGCGGATCTCGTCCGTGATGCGCTCGATCGCCTGAGTGTCCTCGGCCGTGACCTCGCCACGCGCCTCGGAACCCTCGACCATCGCGCGCATCGCGGCGACCTTCGTTGCCCGCTCCGCGAGAAGGGGGTTCAAGTTGTCCATGTGGACGACGTTCCTTCCTTAGGAGTGCGCCGAGGGGTAGGGAATCGGAGCGACTTCGAGCGCGCGAAGGCGAACCTTCGCGAGCGCGAGCGCCGACTCCGACGACCGCTCGTCCCCCGGCGCGGGGACTGCGGGACTCTCGACCGCGGGGGCCGAGTTGCTTTCCTCGTCCGCGCCGTCCCCGGCGTGGTCGAGAAGCTCAGTCAGCGAATCGCGCGCCTGCTCGACGAGCGAGCGGCTGCGCTTGCTGAGGACTGCCCCGGCGCGGATCTCCGCGTCGGCCCGGCTCGCGAAGAGGTCGCGCAACGCGCGGGCCTCGGCGAGCGTGTCCGGGTAGGCCGGGAAGGTGACGGGCGAGACGTCGAAGAGGCGCGCTTCGAGCAGCGTCCGTAGCTCGGTGCCGTCCTCTTCCGTCTCCCAACGGTCGCGGATCGTCACGAAGCCGAAACTCATCTGATCGACGTCGCCGCGCCTCAGAAGCTCGACGAGGTCGCGGGCGTAGGACGTGTCGGGAAGCTCGTCGATCTCCGTCCGGAGGCCGACCTCGTCCGACGAGAGCGAGAGCGTCCCCGCGCCCGCCTTCGAGCGGCCGAGGACGAGGTTCCGGTCGTGATTGATGAGCGCGCGGACGTCGTCCTCGGCGATCGCAGCGTCGAACGCGCCCGGCTCGATGACCTCGACGAAGCCGCCGAGGTCGAGGGAGCGCGCGCCGTAGACCGCGGCGTAGCCCGAGAAGCCGCCGGGCGACTTCGATCCCGGCTTCGCCTCGCGAACCTCGACGTCCCTCAGGACGCCGAAGCGGATCTCAGGAGTCCCGATCTCGACCTTCACGAACGGTCTATCGGAGCGACGCGCGCGCGCCGCGCACGCGCCCGTCAGGGGGGCTTGACTAAGCCGTTTGCTCGGCTTCGAGCGATTCGGAGAGGGCGCGCATCGCGTCGCCCGCGCCCGGCCCGAACTTCGCGAGCGTCGCCGCGAGAGTCCTCGCCGCCTCGCCCTCGACCGCGCCCATCGCCGTAACGTCGGTTCCCGCGGGGACCATGTTCACCGGCTGTAGGTAGACGTCGCCGTCCTCGCCGATCCCCGGCCGGTCTTCCATTTCGAGGACGTCGTTCGCCGAGTAGTAGCCCCACTGGCGGCCGAGGCCGTAGACCATATGGCGCGTCTTCACGTCGCCGCGCAGGAGCGCGTCCATCGTGAACTGCGGGTACGTGCGGTTCCGGCCGTCCGGCGAGAGGATCCCCTTCTCGACGTTGATAAACGGGTGGAAGAGGACGCGCTTCGTCGCCTGCTCGGCGCGCGTAACCCACGGCCGCAGCGAGTCCACGACCGCGGAGAGTTCCTGCGCGTCGATCGACGCGAACGTCACCGAGCCTTCGAGGTCGCCGATCTTGTGCGGGGGGACGCGGAAGAGGCTCGCGATCTGCCGGACGCCGAACTTCCGCGTCTCCAAGAACTGCGCGTCGCCGTGCGGGATCCCGACGTCCTTCCACGTCGCGCCGCGGTCGAGGACGGCCACAAGGTGCGACCGCTTGACGCCCTTATGCATCGAGTTCCAGCGGTTCACGGCTTCCTTGTGATCCGGGTCGGTGAGCTTCTTCTCGTACTGAATGACGCCGCCGGGGCGGCCGTCGTTCGACCAGAAGCGCCCGGCGTACTCTTCGGCCGCCAACTGCTCGCCGATCGCCTGCCGCGCGAGGCCGATCGGGGAGATCCCGACGTCGCCCGTGCCGAACGCGCGAAGGTGAATGACCTCGCGCGGGTGGAGACTCACGACGCCCGCGCCGGTCTGCATCCGGTAGAAGAGAGCGCCGGAGTCGTCGCGGTACGGGGCGGTCGAGCGCGGGTCGAGCGGCCAGAGGGCGACGGGCGACCCCTTGCCGTCGAACTCGACGTAGGCGTACGCGTTGCCCCAGAGGTTCGCGTGGCCGATGACCGTCTCCCAGAAGGTCATGGCCGACATGTACGGATTCGGTTCCTCGTCGAGCAGGAAGGCGCGACGATCCTCGTCCAGGCCGACGGCGACGCGCGAGCGGCCCTCGCGCCGGTAGACCTTGAACGGAAGCGAGCCGATCGTCTCGGCGAGGTAGCGGACGGCCGCGTAGACCGGGAGGTAGCGGAGCGCCGTCTCCGGGGAGACGCGCACGCCGGACGCCGTCTCGGGGCCGTCCTCGTACATCGTGAGCGACTTGACGAGATCGACGCTCGGGTCGTTCAGGGATGACGAGGTCGCGCGCTCGGCGTACGCGGCGGCGAAGGCTTCGGCGGCGTGGGCGTTCACGCTCGGACTATCGGAGCGCGTCGAGGCCCCCCGACGCGGCCGGATCAGGCCGCGAGACGCCGGTCGCGCAGCGCCGCGAGGCACTTCTCGGCGTACTCGTCCTCATGCTGAAAGCCCGCCCGCGTGGACGATCGCGTCCGGAAGAGGTCGGCCGTCGAGCGGAGGACGGCGGCGAGCTTCGCGCTCGCCTCCGGCGAGAGGTCGCCCCACGCGATCGGCCGGTCGCGGTAGACGAGGTCGGCGATCCGCTCGTCGAGGCCCTCGGGCGCGTCGAGCGGGTTCGGCGTCGCGTCTCCCCCGGCGTCCATGGCGCGGATCGTGAAGCCGCCGCCGTCGCCGTCCTCCGAGTTCGCGCGCGAGAGCGCGACCGCCAGCGCGATCGTCGCGTCCGACGGGTTCTTCGCCTTCTTCTTATCGAGCCGCCACGTATCCCGGCCGAGGTCCTTCGCGACCGCCGCGTCTACGTGCGACGCGAGGACGTCGTCTCCGTCGTGAGAGAGGCCGAGCGCGAGGACGGCATCGTAGAGGCCCTGCGACGCCGGGGCCATGCGCTCGTTCGTCATCGGGAACTCGACCATTTCGATCCCCTCCGCTTCGAGATCCTCGGCGGACTTGTCGAAGCGCCACGGGTCATACGCGACCTCGCGCACGTCGAAGGTGCGGTGAAGCTCGCGGACGTAGTCCTCGACGAGAACGAACGGGATCCGGTCGCCCGCGATGATCTCGACCGCGGCCGGGGCGGGCTTCGACGGATCCGGCTGTACGCCCCAGACCATCGCCTCGACCGGCCGACGCATCGTCCCGATCGCCTCGTCGAGCTTCCACGGCCCCACGACGACCACGGCCGCGGTGTCATGCTTGCGGCCCATGTCCACGCCGACGAAGACGGCGTCGTCGTCTTCGAGCGCCGGGCCGCCCTCGCACGACTCCCACGCGCCGACGGGTAGCCACGCCTCTTCGGCCTTCGTCCAGCGGTTCAAGTGCAGGCGCTCCCACGATCCCTTCTTCGTCCTCGGCGGGGCCTTCTTCGTGAGCCGCTCGCGCGTCACCCACGACGCCGGGTTCGCGCGCTCCCACGCGTCCGGGTCGTCGAGATCCTCGTCGGCGACCGTCCACCATCGGCCGAACATGTCGGCGGGCTTCGTCTTCGCCGGAACGAAGAGGCCCGTCTCGCGATCGACGACCGGCTTCGTCCCGTAGACCTTCGTGAAGACCTCGCCGAGGACGGAGTTCTCCTGATCGTCGCCCGCCGTCGTGATCGTCACCGTGAGCGGCTCGGCACGCGCGAGGTCGCCCGTCGTGAGCGCCTCGTAGAGGTCGCCGTTCTGATGGGCGTGTAGCTCGTCGATGATGACGAGCGACGGGTTCAGGCCGTGCAGGCGCGGCGCGTCCGACGAGAGGACGCGGAACATCGCGCCCGATTCCTTGACGAGGATCCGATCCTTCTGGACGTCGCAGAGAGCCGCGAGCCGGGGCGAGCCGAGGACGAACGCCTTAGTCTGCTCGAAGACGATCCGGGCCTGATCCTTCGACCCTGCCGCCGCGTAGATTTCCGCGCCCGGGTCGCCGCCATGCTCGACCGGGAGCGTCCCGACGACGACGAGGAAGTAGAGGGCGAGCGCGGCCGAGAGCGTGGACTTCCCGTTCTTCCGGGGAATCCCGATCAGGGCTTCCGAGTAGACGCGTTGCCGCGTCACCGGATCGCGCCGGAGGATCTCCCGCACGATCTCGAACTGCCACGGCTCGACGTCGAGCGGCTGCCCCGCCCATACGCCCTTCGTCTGACGAATGAAGCCGCGCGAGAAGCGCGCGAAGCGCCGGGCGTCGAGGCACGGGTCGAAGGTCGGCGCGACGCGCGCCACGACTACGCCTTCGGCTTCGCGGCGGGCTTCTTCTTCGCCGCGGGCTTCTTCTTCGTCGGCTCGATCGCGACCGGCTCGACCTCGACGGCCTCGCCGTCGATGACGACGTCCTCGTCGCCGTCGAGCGCCGCCATGAGTTCCTCGGCGAGAGTCCTTTGCTTCAGCACGGCCGCGCCGACGCGCAACCGGGCGACGGCCGTCATGCCGTACTCGGTCGCGATCTTCAGCGCGAGCGCCCACGAATCCCGGGCGACGCGGTACGCCGGGTTCACGACGACCGTCCCCGCCCGGCCGCCCTCGACCGTGAAGCCGTCCCGCACGTACTCGGCGGTCGCCTCGCGCGCCGTCGCCACGGCCTCGCAGAGAGCTTCGAGCGCGAGCGCGTCCACGGAACGGATGAGGCCGACCTCGACGAGATCCGGGACGACCTCGTTCCAGACCGCCGCCGACTCGTCGCGAAGATGCTCGGGCGCGGGGAACTCCGCGGCCTCGACGAGCGGCTCGCCGATGCGGGCCTCGTCGTGGATCGGGCGCTTCCCGGCGTTGCCGTCTCGGTGCCGGATCGCGGCGGGCTTCGGAGGGCGACCGCCCGCCATTACGGCCGCCTCTCGCCGCAGTCCGGGCAGGCGACGAGGTAGCCGGGGTTCGTCCTGCCGACGATCGAGGGGTATCCGTCCTCGGCGAGAACGGTGTCCCAACACTCGCAGGGCCACGGCTTCGCCGCGCCCTCGAACGGAGCGCGGACGCCCGCTCCCGTGCCGCCCTGGACGTGGACGTTCATACGAGGCCCCGTTCGTGCAGGCCCGCGAAGACGAGGTCGGCCGCGACGTCGAGCGACGCCTCCGGCGAGAAGCGGACGCCGCCGAGGATCTCGTCCCCGTCCGAGACGCGGAGCGCGAAGCGCCCGTCGTCTAAACGGGCGAGGCCGAGCGTCCAGCCGCAGACCGCCGCGAGGTCGCAGAGGTAGCCGTAGTCCGGCTCGAAGCCCGGCCCGGCGTCGGTCGCCACGTCAAGCCCGCGCCCACGCGCGAGCGAGTCCGAGCAGGCCGCCGAGGCCGCCGCAGAAGATGATCGTCAGGATTGCGATGCTCATGCTCGGACTGTCGGAGCGTCGTCGGGGAGCCGTGACAAATCCGTGAGTTTCGCGGCCGTGTGCGTCGCCCTCGCGTAGGGTTCCGGCGGCTGTCCGGCCAAGATCCGAACCCCGTATCCCCTCCGGGGCCTACGAGTCGAGAACGTCCGAGAGGCGATCGCGCGCGACGAAGGCCGAGCCGTTCGTCATCGTGAAGCACTCGACGAGGCCGCGGGCCTCGCGCTCGATCGCGAGCAGGCGGACGAGCCGGTCGGCGTCGATCGAGCAGCGCCACGGCTCGCGACTGCGGCGGTAGGCGACGACGGCCTCGCGTGCGCCTGCATCCTGCTCGGCCTGCCGTGTCCACTGAGGGAGGGCGAGCGTCTCTCTGCGCTTGACCTCGAAGTGGTAGCCGCCCACGTTGTGCGCGACGTCGTCGTCGAGCCTGCCGTCCCGGTACGCCTCGAAGCCGTGGCGGGTGAGGATCTCGGCGAACTCCCGCTCGCCTCGCTTCCCCTTCTCTCTGCTCGCCTTAGCCACGGTCGGACTGTCGGAGGACGGGTGCCTCCATGTCGAAGAGGGTCGGCTCAGGCGCGCTCTCAGTGGGCGCGACGTCGGTCGTGGAGGGGGCCTGCTCGGCGTCGGCGAGGATGCGGTCGGAGGCTTCCTTCTGTCGGATCTTCCGTAGGTGGGCGTCGAGGTCGAAGGGCGCTCGGGGCCGGTGTTCGTCCTCGACGACCTCGACGGCGTCGAAGGTCGCGATAAGGGAGGCGATGAGGCGGGCTTCGTCGTGGACGTCCGGTTCGGCGACGCCGACGAAGTAGCGGACGAGGGGGCGGCCGAGGGCGAGCGTCTTCTCGACGGCGTCCTTCGTTCCTCCGGTGAGGGCGTCGAAGGCGACGACTCGGTCGGCCTCTTCGATGATCCACCCGTTTCGGCGGTGGAGGGCGTCGCGCGCGCCGTTCTTGGCCCCCTGCGAGTAGTCCCCTCCGGGGACGGCGAGGGCGACGTCGGGTCGATCGGGGCGGCGTTGGTAGCGGAAGGTGTGACCGGCGACGCAGCGGTACGAGACGACGCGGAGGCCGCACTTCAGGGCGACGGCTTCGGCGGTACGGTCTACGCCGCGCGCGCCTCCGGAGACGACGACGGCCGTCGGGTACTTCTCGGCGAGCTTCTCGACGAACTCGCCGACGCGGTCGAGTTCGGGCCAGTCGCGGGAGCCGACGATCGCGACCTTCACGCCGCCATGCCTACGTGAAGGTGGTCGAAGTGATCCGGGACGCGCCAGAGAAGCTCCGTCACGCCGGGGAGCGTCCGGAGGTCGGCGGCGAGCTTGTCGAGCGCCGCCTCTTCGCCTCCGGGGCATCCGTCGCAGTTCACGTCCACGGCGAGCGCGGAGTAGTGGAGGGAGCCGCCGGAGTGGACGGGGGCGACGCCGCCGAAGTCGGGATGCTCGGAGACGTGGTAGCCGCGGGAGGCCATGAGCAGGCCGAGTCCGACGATGGTCGTCGGCGGGGCGTTTAGACGCCGGATCTCGGCTCGGGCTTCTGCGAGGGCGCGGGCGAGGGCCTTCGCCTCTCGGCGGCGCTTCTTCGCGGCGGCGTTCCAGAAGTCGCGCTCGGCCTTGACGGCCTCGATCGGCGGCGGGAGGGTCGGCCTCGGCGCGGCGGTGTTGCCGGGGCCGAATACGGCGACGACGAGAGCGGCGAAGGCGGCGATCATGCGGCGTCGCCGTACTCGTCGAGGAAGGCGGCCCACCGGCCGAGGAAGGCTTCGATCTCGCCGGGCGTAGCGGCGTTCGCTTCGTCCTGCCATGTCGGCCGGAGCGCGAAGGGGACTGTCTCGCCCTTCCCGGCGTCGATGACGCCGAGGTCGTCGGCGAGGACGTGGAGGCCCTTCCCGTAGGCCGTCCCGTCGCCGTGGCCGCCGTTCCACTCTCCGGAGGGCGCGCTCATGCTTCGGCCCGTCTTCTGAGGGCCTCGATGGTCGCGTGGCAGGATCCGCAGCGTGTCCGGAGCGATCCGAGGTCGCAGGCGGCCCGGACGAAGTCTTCGAGGTCGTACTCGGCCCAAAGCTCGCGGAGGGGCCGTTCGTGATCGACGGAGAGGCCCTGACGGCTTCCGCAGTCGGTACAGCGTCTCCGGTCGAGCGCGAGCCGGTCGGAGCGCGTGTTCTTCCACTCGGGGCGGGTGTAGAGGATCCGCCACGGCTCGGAGGTCTGCCGGGCCTCGGTGCGGGCGCGTTCATGCTCGCGGGCGCAGTCGAGGCACCGGGAGGCCCCGCGGATCTTCTCGCGGCAGGGCCTCCCGGGGAGTCCGAGGCAGGGGCGCTTTGCGCGTCCGGCGGGCATCGTTCAGCGGGCCTCGGAGTCGAGCGAGCGTCGGAAGTTGGCGAGGGACTGCTCGAAGGCGGCCCCGGCGATCGCCCGCTTCAGGGAGCGGGAGAGGGCGACGAGGGCGACGCCGAGGCGGTATCCGGCGAGGAACGTCGTCACGCCTTCCGCCGCCTTCCGGAGAGCCGCTTCGCGGCGGCGTTCCACGCGTCCCGCTCGTTCTTCGGCAGGAAGGCCCACGCGGCCGGGGTGCGGCCGGTGAAGTTGCCGTCGATGACGCCTTCCTCTCGGGCGAGGTACGAGTCGCCCGTCCCGCCCGACGGATGCCGGTACGCCTGCTCGGCGAAGACGGCGTCCGTGACGACCTCGTAGAGGCGGCGGCCGGTCATACCTTCCGCCTCGCCTTCGTCTCGGTGAGGGTGAGCGGCTGCGACATGAGCGCGAGCGTTCCGGCGTCGGCCCCGAGGCCGATCGAGTAGCCCTCGGCGCAGCGGAACTCCCAGAATGTCGGGGCGTCTTCGGTCGTCTCGATCTCGGCCGCGGAGAGCGCGCCGCGGACGACTTCGACGCCGGGCGTCGATGCGGGGATGGTCTGGAAGACGTACTCGGGCGCGTCCGTGTCGGGGCGTCCGATGACGACCTCGATCTCGACGAGCGGGTCTTCCTCGTCCTCGTCGGCGACGTCGAGCGGAGGGACGAGCTTCAGCGCCGGGGCGGCCTTGTCGTCGTGGGCCGCGTTGAGTCCGGCGAGGTACGCGGCGGCGAGCTTCTCGGACTGCCGGGCGCGTCGGGCGAGGATGACGTCGGTCGCGAAGATGTAGAGGGCGACGAGGGCGCATCCGATGACGTTCAGCGCGCCGAGGACGGCGAGGCCGTAGACGATGACGCTAGACACGGTTCTCCTTCCGGGACTGCTTGGCGACGGCGTTCTTCGCGCGGCGCTTCGCGAGGGACTTCGTCTTCGAGGCGACGCGAGCGATCGAGCGTCCGCGCGGCTTCTCGCCGGGCCGCAATTCGCCGGAGGCCCGCTTCGAGCCGAAGATGATCCGGCGGGCCTCGGCGCGGCCGATCGCGCTCCGGTCGGCGTAGCTTTCGAGGCTCGCTTGCATCGCCTCTTCGCCCTGGACGAGCTTCCGGACGAAGTCGAGGACGACGTCGGAGCCGCGGAGGTCGAGGCCGCGGATACGCGGCGTGTCGAGACGGTTCATGCCTGCTCCCTTCCGTGGTCGATCGGGGACTCGTCGAGGCCGTGGAGGGCTTCGACGATCTCGTCCGTGGTCGGCTTCTCGATCCCGAGGGCGATCCCGAGTAGCTCGTTCCGGACGTCTTCGAGTCGGCGGCCGAGCGCGCGCCGGGAGACGCCGAGGCGGTCGGCGATCTCGTTCGGGCGCTCGCCGTGCGCCATGGGCCGGACGATCGTCTCGATCGTCTCCCACGCGTCCGGGGAGAGCCGCGAGAGGTCGTCGAGGATCGAGGCGGCCTCGGTGATCTGCTCGACGAAGTCGTCGTGATCGACGAGGGCCTCGTCGTGCTTCTGCTCGAACGGGACGAACTCGGGCCGCGTCTTGTTGCGGGAGTCGCCGAGGTTCTTCCGTCGCCAGTCGATGAGGCGATTCGGGAGCCACTTCCCGAGGTAGCCGTCGAAGTCGAGGCCGATCGAGGGGTCGAAGACGCCGGGCGGGCAGTTGCCGGAGTTGTAGACGTACCGGCCGTGACGGATGCCGCTCATTTCGACGGCGGCGAGCATGAGGTCGCCGAGGGCGTCCTCGAACTGCGCCGGGGTCAGGTCGGCGGACGACTTCAGCGCGACGGCCTTACAGAGGCCCTCGACGTCCTTCACGTCGTGCAGGGGGACGGGCGGGTTCCGGTGCGCCATGAGGCGGGCGAGTCCTTTCGGTCGAGCGCCCGTTCTCGGACGCACGGCAAGCGTACGGCGCGCGTACGACGTCCCCGGAACGAGAGAAGCGCCCGAAGGCGCTTCTCGATCGTTTCCCTCTCTCTAGGAGAGGCTCAGTACGAGTTCAACCGCTGCGCGGTTTCACTCTCCACGCGCTCCGGGTAAGAACCCTGGCTATCGGAAGACGGCCTCTGTTTAGGGCGCGGACAACTAAGTCGAGGCCCCTCGACTAGAGAGCTTCGGCTTCGTCCTCGACCTTGAAATCGAGAAGCTCGTCCACGTCGGCGATCTCGAATCCGCCGATCGCCTGAGCCTTCTCGATCGCCTCTTCCTCCGTCTCGGCCTCGACCTCGATCCGTGCGGTCGCGGTCGCGGTCGCGGGAACCGTCCAAGTCCTCACGCCTGCTCCCCCGTCTCGATGTTCGCTCGGTCGGCGTGGTAGGTGATCCCGCGCGAGGCGAGTTCGACCTCGACGTCGGAGACGGCCTCGCGGAGATCCCAGAGGTCGCCCTCGACGGTGAGGACGAAGACGAGCGCGTGCGGGTCGCCGCCCTTCCCCTTCCGGACGAGGCCGACGCCGCGGAGGAACTCTTCGATGCTGCGCGCCTCGGCGAGGGTGATCTCGCCGGGTAGGTCGATGACGTCGGAGTAGTGAAGCTCGGTCTTCGTGGTCGTCATGTCTGCTCCCTTCCGGCCGCCGCTGCGCGGCCCTTCGCCGTCCGCCGGTTGCGGACGGTCGTCAGTTCGTGGACGCGCTGGAAGCTGATCCCGGTCGCCTCGGCGATCTCGCGGACGGTCGATCCGGCGCGGACGTCGAGGATCGCTTCGAGTAGCTCGTCGCGCGCGTCCTCGGCCTTCCGTCTCGCGGCGCGGTCGCGGTCGGCGAGTCGGGCGAGGTTCTTCTTCGTCTTCGGGTCGAGGGGCATGGTCGCTCCGTTCCGTGTGGGGGTAGCCGTCGTCATGGCTAGGCGGTGCGGGTCTGAAGGACGGCGAGCGGCAGGGCGTCCGGGCGCTTCGTGGAGACGCGCTCGACGTCGATTCTCTCGACGCGGGCGGTCTGCCCGGTGAGGCGGGCGACTGAGGCGACGATCTCGACGACTTGGTCGAGGCTCATCGCGGCCGTGGTCACGGGCCGCCCGGAGTGCTGGTGCCGGTAGTGCGCGATGTAGAGGTCGGTCTTCATGGCTGCTCCCTTCGTTGCGATCATGTCGGAGAGTCTAGGGGCCTCGACGGTCTGCCGTCAAGGCCCCTGGACGGTGGTCAGTGGGCGATCTTGTCCGGCGCGCCGAACCGCTCGACGAGGCCGTCCTCGAACGAGGCCCCGTACGCCTCGATCGCCTCGGTGAGGATCGCGTCGCGACCGGCGGCGCTCCGCTCGGTCGAGTACCGGCGGACGAGGTCGGTCGCGATCTCGTCCACGGCCCATCGGGCGAGGTCGTTCCCCTGAATCCGCCACGTCCCGGACTCCATGAACGACGGCGGGATGAAGCCGCGCTCCCTGACCTCGGCGAGGTTCAGGATCCGGCCGGGCCAGGAGACGACCTCGCGGTCGCCGCGCGTGTACGTCTCGCGGTCGGCGGCGTCGAGAAGGACGCGCATCCCGTGGGAATCGACGACGTCGCCGTGGGCGAGTTCGAGTGTGGTCTTCGTGATCGTCATGTCTGCTCCCTTGCTCGTAGTGTTGTCGGAGTGAGTCTAGGGGCCTCGACGAAGAATGTCAAGGCCCCTCGACGAACCTTCCCTAGAGGCCGATCCGGGCCTCTTCGCCGCGCTCGATGAGGACGTCCATGATCCACCCGCGGGACTCGACGATCGCGAGGTACTCGTCCTCGCGCGTCCAGTCGTTCGCCGCGCGGATCTCGTCGATGATCGCGTCCGTCTTCTCGAAGGACTCGACGAGGGTGTCGGTCGCCTGCGCCCGGGTGAGGGTGAGGGCCTGCTCGCGGATCTGCTCGATGCGGGTCATGTCTGCTCCCTTGCTCGCGGTGGACTTCATGTCAGGGATACTAGACGCGATCGGTGCGGTTGTCAAGGGGCCTAGACGACCGCGAACATCGGGCCGGTGTACGAGGCGACGACCTCGTCGTCGGACTGCCGGACGATGGTCGCGCCGAAGACGACGGTCGCGCCAAGGTGGGCGTTGCAGCCGCCCTCGCGGGTCGAGGCTTCGAGGTCGGCGACGTAGGTCGCGAGCTTCTCGTCCGTGGGGCGACCGTCGCGCTTCACGTTCCAGGCGCTCGGCGTCCAGTAGCTCCCGGCGATGCGGAACTCGACCCGGTAGGTGGGGGTGAGGCTCGTTCCCATGTCTGCTCCCTTGCTCGCGGTGGACTTCATGTAAGGGATCCTAGACGAGGCGCGCGGTCGTGTCAAGGGGCCTCGACGAGATACCCCTTTCGAGTGATAAGTCGTAAGGATTCGAGACTTTCGCTTGCGTTCGTCCGACGTGGGCGCTACGTTCGTCTCTCACCGGATGCGGGGTCTTCCGAAGCCGGGCCTACTGAAAGGGAGCAGACAACCGATGAGCGCACTTCCCCACGATCCGCCGCCGCTCGCAGTCGTAGCGCCCGGCGCGACGACGAAGCTACGGCTCGCCGACGTCGTCACGGAGGCCGAGCGGCTTCACACCGAGACGCGCTCGGCCGTCGTCTCGAATCTGGAAGTCTCGTCCGCCGAGCGCCGCGAGATCCTCGGCTCGATTCACCGGCTCGAAGCGCGCATGAACGAGCGGGACGCGGCCGACGGGTTCGCGGCGGCGGACCTTCGGACGGAGGTCGCGGAGCTTCGCGAGGCGCTCCCGATGGACGGCGTCTTCGCCGAGATCGCCGAGACGCTCGCGCGCGTCGAGCAGTTCCTCGGCGGGGTCGTCACGACCTCGGCCGAACGCATGACGCTTCTGTAGGACGAGGCCGGATCCGAGCAGAGAAGAGGCCCGCGCGAGCGGGCCTCTCTCGTTCCCTCGCGGCCCGCCTCGGGCTACTCTCGGTTCCGCTCCGGCAGGCGCGCGAGGATCTCTTCGACGAGGCTCTCGACTCGGTCGAGCCGTTCCTCGACGGTCGGCCCGGCGGCGGGCGTCGTCGCGTCGCCGTACAGGAGCCACTCCTTCGTTCGGCCGGTCGCCTCGGCGATCGCGGTCAAGTAGCGCCACGGGATCCGGCCCGCCTCGTAGTTCTGCACGCTCCGAGGGATGACGCCGATCCGCTCGGCGAGTTCCTTCTGATGTAGGCCCGCTTCGTGGCGGGCGAGCGCGATCCGTTCGCCAACGGCGCGCGCGTCGAGGTCGGTCAAGGTCGCCGCCTCTCTCTCGGGTGTTGCCACAGTGGACATGCTGCTCCTGCTCCCTTCCCTTCCTTCAGTGACGCGCCTCGGGCCGCGAGGCGCTCGGTGTGGCGATGACCCTACGCCTCTTGTGCGCTTCATGTCAAGTCGTCGTGCGTTTCCCGTTCGGTCGGGGGGCGGGTGGTCTAGGTCGAGGCGTGCGGCCGGTGTACGTCTGACGTGCGCCTTATCGTCTCGCTTCGTTCGTCGTTCGTGCCACGCGCCTACGTCGCGCAAACGTCCGGAAGGGGACGCCTTGACCGAAGAAGACGCAGCGAAGCTCCGCGCCGAGTTCCCGCCCGAGCGGATCGGGAAGCTCCCGAAGCCGACGCGGAAGGACAACACGAAAGGCAACTGCCGCGAGTGCGGCGGGTATCACGGCCTCCCGGCCGTCCACCTTGACTACGTCGGCCACGCGGCGACGACCGACCGCCTTCTCTCCGTCGATCCCGCGTGGACGTGGAAGCCCATGGCGACCGACGAGCAGGGCTTCCCCGTTCTCGACAAGTCGGGCGGCCTCTGGATCGAACTCACGGTCTGCGGCGTGACGCGCCCGGGGTACGGCGACGGATCCTCGACGAAAGAGATCATCGGCGACGCGATCCGGAACGCCGCGATGCGCTTCGGCGTGGCGCTCGACCTTTGGGCGAAGGAAGACATTTCGCCGGTCGCCGAGAAGCCGACGCCGACGCCCGAGCAGAAGGCCCGCCTCGACGCGGCGCTCGCGCTCGGGGCCGCGAAGGTGCCGGAGCGGTTCACGATCGAGAAGGTCGAAGAGGCCGCGCGGAAGAAGTACGAGATCGCGCTCGACGACCTCGACCGAGATCAGTACGAGGCGATCGTCTCGACGATCGAGAAGGCCGCGAAGGCCGCGAAGGCCCCGGACGAGGCCGCCGCGTGACGTCGCTCGACCGGAGGGCGAAGCTCGTCGAGTCGAACCTCGACCTCGTCCGCGAGATCGCCGGGTCGGTCCGGCGTCGCGTCGGCGTCCGCGCCGAGTTCGACGACCTCGTCGGCGACGGGAACGTCGGCCTCATCCGAGCCGCGGCGTCGTGGGACTCGACGGTCTGCCCGTTCCGGCCGTGGGCCGCGACGTTCGTCCGCCGGGCGATGATCGACGGCCTCCGGGCGACGCACGGGAGGAAGTTCCGCGAGACGGCCTGCTCGCTCGACGCGGCCGTCGGCGACTCCGAGAACGACGACTCGTTCGCCGACCGGCTCGTCGATCCGCGCGCCGACGTCGTCTCGATCGTCGAGGCCCGCGAGACACTCGTCGAGAGGGCGCTCGCCGCGCCCCTCACGGACGCCGAGCGGGACGCCGGTCGCCCCCTGGCCGAGGGGGAGATCGACGTCCTCGCGGGGGCGGCCCTCGGCGAGACGTCGAAGGTGACGGCCGCCCGGCGGTGCGTGTCGGTCGAGACGGTGAAGGCGCAGCGGAAGAAGGTCATCGCGAAGCTCGGGGCGACCGAGATCACGAACGCCGTCTTCATGGCGACGCGCTCCGGCCTGCTCGACCACGTCCCGCACCGGGTGGCGGCGTGAGCGGCGTCCTCCGACAGTCCGTACGCCTCGTCGGCGGCCGGTGTGACGGCCGCGTCGTCGAGGTCGATCCCCTGAAGCGCGTCCACGTCGAGATCGTCTCCGAGACTCCCCACACCTACCCGCCCGGCGTCATGTCGCCGCCCGACGGCCCGTCCGTCACGGTGACGCGCATCGAGATCGAGACGTACCGGCGCGACGACGAGGGGACGTTCCGGCCCTACTGGACGCAGACCTCGATCGGTCAGACGGCCCGCGAGTTCGTAGAGAGGAAGGACGTCTAAACGTGTCATCCCCCGAGTTCGACGAACGCCCGCGGGTAGCCCCGCAGAATCTCGAAGCCGAAGAGTCCGTCCTCGGCGCGGCCCTGATCTCGTCGGCCGCGTACTTCGCGGTCGTCGCGACCGGCCTCCGCTCCGAGGACTTCTACCGGGAGGCGCACGGCCGGATCTTCGACGCGATCGGGAAGCTCGCGCACGACCGCGAGCCGACCGACCCGGTCGCGGTCGCGGCCCTGCTCGAATCGACGGAGCCTCCGGAGAGTGACTCCCGCTCGGCGAACATGCTCGACGCGATCGGCGGGAAGGCGAAGATTCACGAACTCGCCGCCCTCACCCCGGCGACGGCGAACGCGCCGCATCATGCGAAGATCGTCCGGGAGCAGGCCCTCCGGCGCGCGCTGATCCGGACGACGTCGGCGGCGTCGAGGAAGGCGCTCGACGGCGGGAGCTTCGACGAGGCCCTCGACGTCTTCGAGCAGGAGATCGAGCGGCACCGCTCGCGCTCGGCCGTGCGCGCGAACGTCCAGACCGGCCGGACGCTCGCCGAGCGGTTCTGCGAGAAGCGCATGAACCCGCCGGACGAGGACACGGAGGGGATCGCGCAGCCGTCGAAGCTGCTCTCGCGGCGACTGAAGCCCGGCTCGATGTACGTCGTCGGCGGCTACACCGGGGACGGGAAGACGTGCGCGGGCCTCGACTTCCTGAAGTCGGCGTGCGTGGCCGGACACCGGGCGGGCTACGCGTCGCTCGAAATGACGGGCGACGAACTCGCCGACCGCCTCGTCGCGTCGTTCGGGATCCCCTACTCGCAGGCTCAGTCGGGCCGCCTCGACGCGAAGTACCACGGGGCCGCGGCCGAGGCCGAGAAGGCTATGTCGGCGTGGGACTTCGACGTCCTCGACGACGAAGAGGTCGATCCTCAGAAGCTCCGGCGGTGGGCCGTGGCGGGGAAGTACGACCTCGTCGTCATCGACCACCTTCACCGGATCGAGTTCGCCGACCGCTTCGAGATCGAGAAGACCGTCCGGTCGATCCGGAACATGGCGAAGCGCCTAGAGATCCCCGTCGTCCTGCTCGCGCAGTTGTCGAGGACGGGCGACAAGAAGAACCCGTACCCGCCGCCGACGCTCGCGTCGCTTCGCGAGACGTCGGTCGTCGAGCAGGAGGCCGCGCTCGTCGGCTTCGTGTACCGCGAGCGGGGCGAGGACGATCCGAACCTCGCGCTTCCCGCGTCGCGGTGGATCGTCGCGAAGAATCGGTTTGGGGGGACGGGGACACGTCCGCTCGTCTTCAAGGGCGAGTTTCAGCGATTCGACTCGGCGGGCTACGTCCCGCGAGCCAACTAACCCGAAGGGAGCAGCGTTGCCTAAGATGCTAACTACAGCCGAGGTCGCGGAGCGGCTCGGCCTGAACGCCCGGACGATCCTCGCGATGGTCGCCCGTGGCGACTTCGACGGGGTCGCCTTCCGGCTCTCCGGTCGGACGCTCCGGTTCGATGAGGCGAAGCTCGGCGCGTGGATCGAGTCGCGCCGCGTCGGGTCGTCGTCGTGACGCCCGACGTCCGGGAGCAGATCCTCGCTCGCGCGGCCCGCCTCGACCGCGAGGCCGAGGTCGCCGACGGCCTCGCCCGCATCGCCGACGAGCAGGCGGCCCGCTACCGTTCGGCGGCGGCTGAGGCTCGGGGCCATGCGACCGGCCTCCGCTCGATCGTCTCGACGGCCGGGGCGGTCGCGTGAGGGCCGCCGAGCGGATCCGCGCCGCGATCGACGCGGCCGACGCCGGGGGCTACTCGACGGCCGCCCTCTTCTACGTGTCGCGCGCCGACGTCGAGGCCGTCGTCGCCGCCGTCCTCGACGGCCGCGAGGTCGTCCACGTCGCCGGGACGAGGGAGCAGGCGGAAGCGGTCTACGAGGGCGCGCTCCGGATGCTCGCCGGGGCGAGGATCGCGCCGGGTGTCATGCGATGACGACCGCGGAGGCCCTTCGCGACGAGGGGATCGAGCGCGCCTACGCCGCCGCCCTCGAAGAGTGGAAGCGTGCGGCCGTCGAGGCGATCGCCGAGGTCGCGCGGCGTCGGCCCGAGTTCACGACGGACGCCGTCTGGACGATCCTCGACCGGCGCGAGGTCGCGCCTCCCCGCGAGCCGCGCGCGATCGCGGGCGTCCTCCGTGCGGCCGAGAAGGCGGGGGTCTGCGAGAAGACCGGCCGCCGCGTGAACTCCGTCCTCCCTCGGGGCCACTCGCGGCCCGTCATGGTCTACCGCTCGAAGGTCCACGTCGAGGCCCCTTGACAAGCGCGCCGGGCGTGTCTAGTATCCCTGACATGGACACGACGAAGGGAGCAGCCATGAACGACGCCGAGCGCCTTTGGGACTCCGAGAAGCGGAACTCGCCCTACTCGACCGTCGCTGACGTGCAGGACGAGAGCTACTGCGAGGGGTGCGACTCCGAGGTCGATTACTCCGACGGCTCGAAGAACGGCCGCTGCGCCTGCACGAACTGACGACCCACTCTACGAAGGGAGCAGACATGTACGGGATCTTCGAGCATCATCGGGAGCGCGTTCCGACCGGCGGCGGCCTCGTCGCCCGCGAGGTCTACGAGGACGGCACGGCGACCGATCAGCGGAACTACGGCGGCCTCGTCCCGCTCCGGACGTTCAAGACGGAGCGCGGAGCGGACGCGTACGTCGAGCGCGAGTTCCAGGCGCGCTCGTAGGCGTCGCACCGGGGCCTTACGATCCGACCGTGACTCGAAGGGAGCAGACATGCCGCGACCGCTGAAGGGCGAGACGTTCAAGCTGAAGACGCGAGGCCCCGACGGCAAGCCGCTTTGGGCGTACCGTCTCGGGAGCGGTCGCGACCGCGAGCAGACCGGCGGCTTCAGGACGCAGGGCGAAGCGCGCGAGGCGCTCGACAAGGCGCGCGACGCGATCCTCTCCCGCCGCTCCGGCACCGCGCGCGCGGGCCTCCGCGACGTCACCTTCGCCGACCTCGCCGACCTCTACCTCTCCGAGCAGACCGGCGCGGGCGCGCGCACGGTCGAGAATTACCGGGCGTGGATCGCGAGCGCACGGAAGCCGAGCGCCGACGGCGGCTTCGGCGACCTCCGCGCGATCGACCTCTCGCCCCTCGACGTCGCGACATGGCGCAAGCGCCAGCCCGAGCGGAGCGCGCACTTCTACCACAAGGCCGTTTCGCAGGCGCTCGCGTGGGGGAAGGACGTCGCGCGCGTCCCCGGCCTCGTCGAGAACGTCGCCGCGCTCGTCTCGAACCCGCGCCCGAAGAAGGGCGAGGTCGCGTTCTTCGAGACGTGGGACGAGGTCGAGGCGATGGACGTCGAGCTTCCCGAGTGGATCCGCGGCCTCGCCGTCGCCGTCTCCGGAACGGGCCTCATGCCCGAAGAGTGGATCGCCCTCCGCGCCCGGGACGTCGCGCTCCGCTTCGGCACCCTGACGGTCGCCCGCGCCTACTCCGAGGGCCGCCTCGCCGACTACGGGAAGACGGAGGGCCGCCGTCGGCGGATCCCGCTGCGCGCCCGCGTCGTCGAGGCGCTCTCGCCGCGCGTCGAGGGCCTCGACCCGGACGCGCTCGTCTTCCCGGGCCTGCGAGGCGGCTTCCTGCCGCTCCGGTCGTTCCGGCGGAACTTCTGGAACCCGGCGGTCGAGGCGGCGGGCTTCGACGCGCGGCGGACGCCGTACGCGATGCGCCACACCTACGCGGCGTTCTCGCTCGCGGCCGGGGTGAACATCTACACCCTGGCCCGCCGGATGGGGACGTCGGTCGCGATGATCGACCGCACGTACGGCCACCTTGCGCCGGACGCGGACGACTTCGAGCGCGACCTTCTCGACCGCTTCGACGCGCGCGAGGCCGCCGCGAAGGCGGACGAGGCGTGAGCGCCGACGACTTCTCGATCCGCGTCGAGCGGATCCCCCTCGTCCCCCTCGACCCCGAGATCGTCGAGGCCGCCGCGAAGGCGCGGGCCGCGCTCGTCGCCGAGGTCGGGAAGCCGCTCGTCGAAGCGTACGAGGCCGCGTCCTCCGACCTCGCCCTCTACGGCGAGATCCGGCCGGAGACGCTGAACTTCCTCCGGGCCGCGCTCGAAGACGAGATCGTCCCCGGCGAGATCGGCCCGTCGCGCGCAGGCTCGACGCGCTGCGAGTCCGGCTCGATCGCCTCCGGAGGGACGCGCGAGTTCTGTACGTGCGACGCGTGCTTCTGACCGTTTAGACGCCCGGCGTACTCGCGCGGAGAGGGCTTGACAAGCGCCGCGGCCGTGTCTAGGATCCCTTACATGGACACGACGACGAAGGGAGCAGGCATGACGACCGAGCGGATCGAGTTCGTAGACCACGGCGTGCAGGGCGAGTTCGGCTTCTTCGGGAAGGTCGTCGCCGCGAGCGACGTCCGCGGGATGAGCGAGGCCGAGATCGAGGCCGAGATCGCCGCGATGAAGGCCGAGATCGGCGACCACGTCATCGCCCGGCGGGTCGAGCAGATCCCCGCCGCGGCCCTGTCCGTCTCGGAGCGCGAGGCGACGCTCCGGGCCGCGCGAGCGATCGCGAAGCGCGGGTCGATCTTCGCCGAGTCCGAGGCGACCCTCGTCTCGATCGCCGAGGCGCTCGTCGCCGCCGTGGACGAGCTTCGCCTCGGCGCGAGGGCCGACGCGTGAGCGCCCGGGCGTGGCTCGCGGAGCAGATCGACGAGGCTCTCGCGGCCGTCGTCGAATACCGCAAGTGGAGGGAGATCGAGGACGAGAGGTTCGCCGCGTGGATCCGCGGCGAGAAGCACGGGAACTCCGTCCGCCGCGCCGAGGCGACCGCCACGCGGCGCATGTACCGCGCGATCGACCTCGTCTTCCCGCTCGCTCGCGACCTCGAACGCGAAGGGGACGACCGCCTCGCGCAGGCGTCCGCGACCGACGTCGCCTCGGACGAGTCCCTCGACGTCCTTCGATCTCTGTCGCGGGGCCTTGACAACGGCGGCGAGCGTGTCTAGGATCCCTTACATGAACTCGACGAAGGGAGCAGGCATGACCGGCACGGCAGACATTCAGGCGATCGAGTCCCTCTCGAAGCTCCGCGGCCAGTGGGAGGCGCTTCAGGCGTCGGGCCTCACGGGCGACGACCTCTCCGGCGCGATGACCGAGGTCCTCTCGGCCCTGAGCGACGAGGGCGCGGACGCAGCGAACGCGATCTTCGAGGCCCGCACGACGGCCGCCGGGCGGGACGCCGGGCGCGAGTGGCACCGCGGCTTCATGCGGGCCGCGGTGACGTCGTGAAGACGGCCGCCGAGTTCATCGCGGCGCGCTACGAGCGCGCCGTCGAGAGTCTCGACGCGTCGCGCCGGGCGCTCGACCGGAACCGCGGGAACCTCACCGAGCAGGACTGGCGCGACGCGGTCGAGCGGTGCGAGGCGCGCGTCCTCGCGATCGAGTCCGAGGGCGAAGCCGCCGAGAGGCGGGCGTCGTGAGCGGCCGTCGGAGCTTCCTCGCGTGGGCGCTCGGCACGACCGACGAGCGGATCGTCGAGGCTCTCCGGCGGCTCGGCCTCGAAGCGCCGCTCCGGCGTCTCGTCGGCCTTCTGTCGCGGGGCCTTGACAAGCTCTCCCGTCGTGTCTAGTATCCCTGACATGAAGTCCACCGCGAGCAAGGGAGCAGACATGACGAAGATCCGGTACGCGAACTCGAAGCTCAACACGTCGATGGTCGCCTCGCGCCTCGGCGCGATCGCCGACGACACGTTCCGCGTCACGGTCTACCGCGACGGCGTCGCCGACTCGTTCACTACGCACGGCGAGCGCATGGCCGAGATCCTGACGCAGTTCGCCGACGACGGCTTCCACGTCGAGCAGGCCCGGGGCCGCGAGGCGTGGGAAGCCTGGATGCGCGTCGATGAGGGCGCGGCGATCCTCCGGAAGGAACTATGCCGGTAGGGGTTCCGCCGCCCGCGCGGGTAGTGCCGTTTTAGTACCGTCGAGGGGGCCGAAAGGCCCCCTCTCTCGTACCGCTCAAACCCGCATGGCTACGCGGAAAGCCGACGGGGAGACTCGAACTCCCGACCCCTTCATTACGAGTGAAGTCCCGCAGTCCGACGGTAGGGAAGGGGAACGCGGAGAACCGCATAACGGAGCCGTTTCTAGCCCGCCGGGCGTACGCGCGCCGCATGGACAAAGGGCCGCCGTTTCCGCCGTAGTGCCGTCGTAGTACCGTTGCACTACGAGGAAGGCCCGAGGCTCGCGGCGTCTAGCGCGCCGCCCCGCTCGGGCCTTCGGGTCGGACGACCGAGTCGCAGGGATTCCGGCCCCTGGCCCCCATCTGCCGGATTGTGCCGGGGGACAACTCGACGTCTGAGCGGCCTATCGGAGCGCGCCGACGAAGCCGACGTACGTCCCCCTTGCGCTTTCCGTGCGTCTCGGCTATCGTGCGCCTTGCGTACGGCTGACGTGCGCGCCCACCTACCGAAAGGGAGCAGACCCTCTCAATGTCGAACCCCACGTACGACCTAGCCGATCTCGCCCGCACCGGAGGCCCGCAGTTCGACGGCGAGCCGACCGGCAAGTTCAAGCGTCCGGGACAGTACGTCCAGACGCACCGCGTCCGCGCCGTGGTCGCCGGGTGGCTTCACCGCTTCGAGATCGAGAACGCCGCCGTCCGGAGCGCGTGCGGCCCCCGCTCCGACTACTCCGAGTCCGTCGGCTCGGCCGGATCCCGCGACGTCCTCGCCGCTCGCGCGGGCGTCAGTACGAAGATGCTCTCCCGGATCCTCTCGGGCCGTCACGACTCCGAAGGCGGGTCGCGGTGGCTCTCGATCGACACGGTCGATCGCCTCTTCTGCGCCATGGACTGCGTCGGCCTCTTCCACCGGCACCCGACGAACGAGATCAGGTCGGACGGATTCGCCGACGTCTACTTCCACCCCGCGATCGTCGGCGACGACGTCGCGGCCGAGGCGGCCGTCGTGGTCGATCTCCCCGGCGCGTGGGACGAGTGCGACGACGATCCGACCTACTCGTCGAAGCTCCGGACGTGGGCCGCGTGAGCGCCTTTCACCGAACCCCCGGCCGCCCGCTCGAACTCGCCGACCTCGACTTCGCCGCGGCCCCGATGCACGACGGCCGCGTCGCCGTCGTGAAGTCCCGCAACGGGTCGCGGTTCGTCCTCGACGACGCCGGGATCGCCGACCTCGCGAACGAGGCCGACGTCCGGCCCGACGAGGCCCGCGACGTCCTCGTCGCCCTCGGGATCCTCCGGGTGACGTCGTGAGGCTCGCGAAGCTCGCAGCCGCCGCCGGGATCTCCGAGGCCGAAGCTCGCGCCCGACTGCGCGCCCTCCGGAACGACGCCGTCCGCGCGCAGGCGACCGCACGCCGCGAGGGGATCCGCTCCGGCGTCTGGACGCGCCCGGAGGCCGTCGAGGCGTTCCGGGCGTTCACGGCGACCGAGGGCCGCCTTCCGGTGACGACCGACCTCGCCCCGCCGCGCCTCCCGTCCGATCGGACGATGCGGCGTCTCTTCGGCCAGGGCCTCCCGGGGACGCTCGCCGCGTGCGGCCTCACGGGCTACGAGGTCGAGCAGCCGACACTGTTCGAGGTCGAGGCATGAGCGACGTCCTGATCGCCGGAGGCGCGCTCGTCGCCGCGATCCTCGCCGCGGCGTACGGCCTCGACCCCGGCGGCGTCCTGATCCTCGTCTTCATAGTCGCCGTCTCCGTCGTCCGCGGGTTCCGGAGGGCCGTCTAAACGGCCGATACGTCGGGGGGCCTTGACACGGCCCCCCGACGTGGTCTAGGATCCCTGACATGAAGACCACGACGAAGGGAGCAGACATGAAGGACGCAGCGCCGCCAGTGAACCGCGAGGGTTGGCTCGCCGCCCTCGCGACCGAGTTCGAGCCGATGTTCGAGTCGATCGGCCACCCCCTCGAAAGGCCGTACCGCGTGACGTGCGGCTTCCCCTCGTCGAAGGCCCGCGCCGCGACGCGCCGGGCAATCGGCGAGTGCTGGACGTCGGCCGCGAGCGGCGACGGAGCGAACGAACTCTTCGTCTCCCCCACGCTCGCCGATCCGATGGACGTCGCCGCGACGCTCGTCCACGAACTCGCGCACGCCGCCGACAACTGCGAGAACGGACACCGCGGCCCGTTCGTCCGGATGGTACGGGCGCTCGGCCTCACCGGCAAGCCGACCGCGACGACGGCGGGCGAGGGCTTCGTCGAGATCGCCGACCCGATCCTCGCGAAGCTCGGGCCGTACCCGCACTCCGCGCTTGCCGTCGGCATCGGTGCGAAGAAGAAGGCCGGGACGCGCCTCCTGAAGGTCGAGTGCGAGGACTGCCTCGCCGAAGGCGAGCCGTACATCGTCCGGATGAGCCGCGCCGCGATCGAGCGCGGGCTTCCGATCTGTCCGATCCACGACCGCACGATGAGCGAGCCGGGCCTCTAGGCCCGGCTCGAAGGGAGCAGACATGAAGAGAGAGATCGTCTTCCACCCCGCGATCCGGCTGTACCGCGCCGGTCGAGGCTACGGCGTCATGCTCGCGCCCGAGGTCGATTACGGCCTCATCGGGAACGGCACGGCCGCCCACGTCCTGAACGAGGGCCTCGCGATCTGCGGCAAGCGCGGAGACGTCGCCCGGCGGATCGACGGAGCGGATCCCCGCGCCGAGGTCGTCGAGCGCGCGCCGGTCTGCGTGACGTGCCGCGAGAAGCTCGGCGAGATCCCCGAGGTCGTCTTCGCGAAGGACGTCGAGGGCGACGAGGCGGCGGCATGACGAAGAAGCGCGAGGGGACTTGGAGGAAGCGGAACGCCCTCGCCCGCCCGGACGACGACGACCCTCCATTACCACGGGGCCGCGGCGAAGCCGTGCGCCCGTCTCAGACGCACCGAGGCCCCCGGCGACGCAGCATCCGTCCGGGGGCCTCGACGCGTTAGAGGGGCTTACAGAGGCCGGAGGATCTCGTACGCCTGATCCGGCGTCGCGCCCTTGCGCGTGAGCGCCCGGAACGACTCGACGTCGATCGCGTAGCCCTGCGCGACCGAGTCGCGAGCGACGGCCGCGAAGCCCGCCCGGAGCGGGTCGAGGCCCGCGCGCTCGAACTCGTCCGCGCGCCACGCCTCGACCTTCCCGAGAACGCGCGCGGCCCCGTCATCCGGGGCCGCGTTGTCCGTCGATTCGAGCATGGCAAGCTACCGCCGCCGGTCGAGCAGGGTCGAGAGAAGCCTCAGCGCCGCGAGGGTCGGACTCGGGGTGATCTCTAGCCACTTCAGCACGGCCGGGCCTTACGTCCCGTCGTACGGGCCGAGGTCCTCGACGTCCACGTCCTGAGGCGCGCGCGCGGCCTCGACGGCCGCCGCCTTCGCCCGCGCCGCGTGCGCCTCCGCGGCGGCCTGGACGGCCTTCGCTCCGAGGATCGCCTCGGCGTTCTGCGCGCGCGTCCGCCGGAGCATCGTGTCCGCCATGATGAGCGCGAGCGGGATCGCCGTCGCCGCGACGCCCGCGATCGACTTCGAGACGGCGTCGTCGATGAGGCCCATCGAGACGAGCATCCCGAGGACGGCCGTCACGAAGGCGAGGATCTGCGCGGGGGTGATCGAGGGGGTCTTCATGCCTGCTCCCTTCTGAGCCGGTCGAGGGCCTGTTCGAGTAGCGCGCCGATCTCGGCGTCGCGCTCCGCGTCCGTCGCGCCGTCGGCGTCGAGCGCGAGTTCGAGCGCGTCGATCTGCTCCTGAAGCTGCGTCACGATGAGCGCCTTCTCGGCCGACACGGCCGCGACGAGCTTCTCGGCGTAGCGGTTCGCGAACGAGTGGTCGGCCGTCGCGCCCGCCCACCATCGCTTCGGCACGGGGACGGGCGTCCCCGCCGGGGCCTCGACGTCGCCGACGAGGCGCGCGTCTCTCCACCCCTGGTACACGATCGGGGGGCCGGTGAGCTTGACGATCGACTCGATCGTCTTCGAGACGGAGAGAGCGTCGGCCGGGATCGCCGCGGGGACGTTCGCCGGGCGCGGAGCGCCCTCGTTCCGCCCGTGGAAGTTCCAGCGGAGCCAGTCTTCGAGCCAGGGGTACACGTTCGGGGCCTCCTGAGGATCGGGGGTCGGCGCGGCCTGCCCCGGGATGCGGGCGAACTTCACGCGGTGGAGAGGGCGAGAGCGACGCATGACCATGCCGCCGTTCGCGTCGTTGCCGAGAGCGGTGTTCCCCTCGACGGTGTAGATCGTGCCGCCCTCGACCCGCTCGACGATCCCGACGTGGTCGGGCCAGTCGTCGCCGTCGAAGCGGTAGCAGACAAGGTCGCCCCGCTCGGGCGTCGGGACGAGGTAGCCGTTCGAGCGCGCCCACGACTCGAAGAAGCCGACCGACGCAAGGTTCGGATGGTCGAGGACGAGGCCCGCGCGGCGGAAGCAGAAGTGCAGGAAGGCCATGCACCAGGGGTAGCCGGGGCCGAGGCCCGCCGAGGCGAGGTACTCGTTCACCCGCGGGCCGGAGTTCGAGCCGGACGGGGACTCGCGGACGCCGATCTCGGCGATCGCGTACAGGAGGGCCTGCTCGCGGTACGTCACGCGAGGCCGCCGACGACGCGCCCGAGGGCCTCGATCGCGGTCTGCGCGGTCTGCGGCCGGGCGGCGAAGATGACGCCGAGCGCGGCGACGACTTGCACGATCGCCGGGCCGAGGATCTTCCACTTCATGCCGTCGAGCTTCGCCGTGAGGGTCTTCTCGACCGCGCCGA
>Ga0299914_10000164_pt1 | contig 39118 bp, 38 predicted proteins | sample RVTome_10_FD_201361 | JGI IMG/M metagenome (GOLD analysis project Ga0299914, IMG submission 201361) | Soil microbial communities from uranium-contaminated site in the Upper Colorado River Basin, Wyoming, United States - RVT153D57 (version 2) ... | reverse complement strand
TTCACGACGAGGTGAGCCGCCAGACCTCGGTCGCGACCCACGTGAGCGCGCGCATCGGACGTGTCGTTGCCGAGCAGATGCTGCTGTTCGACGGTTCCGAGTCGGTCGGCGGACGCACCGGCATCGGTGTCAGCCTCGGAGCGACGTCCCTGGCGTCGGAGTGGACCTTCCCGTGGGCGGGGACTCCCGGCACGGGTGGGCAGGCGATCGCGGTCGCCAACTTCGGGACGACGTCGGGGGAGCTGACGATCGCGACGACGCTCGACGGTGAGGCCACGCTCGCGGATCAGACCCAGCCCATCCCCCCACGGACGGTCGCGCTCGTCGACCTCGCGAGCGGATTGCCTGCGGACCTCGGCGCTGCAGTCACCGTTCGAGCGAGTCGCGGCGTCGAAGTGATCGCCGAGCAGTTCGCGGTGGGTTCGGACGGTGGGATCGCGACGATGGTCGGGGGCACCGACGCCTTCCCTCGATGGGCGTTCTCGAACTCCGGCCGGGCCATCGCGATCGTCAATCCGAGCGCCAACACCGTGGAGGTCGTTGTGACCGCGGCGTCGGGGGACGAGCTCGCACGGCTCGACGTGGCCGCTGGCGGGCGTGCGGAGGTCGCTGACCTCGAGGGTGACGAGGGAGGACCCGTCGTGGTCGAAGCGGCTGGACCGGTGCTCGCCGTGCGGGTCGGCTCGCTCACCGTGAGCCCCGGAGTCGTGGGCCGTTGACGCTGCGGTTGACGATCGCCGCAGCGATCGTCGTGGTCGCGGTCGTCGTCGCGTGGCGGATCGAGCGTCAACGCGCTGCACCCCCGACCCGTGACGCGTTTCCGGTGCCGCACCAGCTCGACCGCGACGATTTCCCGCGCCCCGATGCTCCGTGGCTCGTGGCGCTCTTCTCTGCCGAACGCTGTGACTCGTGTCGCGGGATCCCCGAGAAGCTGGACGTGCTCGAGAGTGATCTGGTCGCGACCGCCGTCGTCGCCGACGAGGCACGTCGAGACCTTCATCGTCACTACGACATCGCCGGCATCCCGACGGTCGTGATCGCCGATGCCGAGGGTGTCGTGCGTCGCGCGTTCGTCGGACCACTCACGGCCACGGATCTGTGGGCAGCAGTCGCCGAAGTCCGAGCACCCGGGACCACACCCGAACCCGACCTCGGCGCCGACCTATGAGTCCTCGCCCTCGCCCGACGATGCTTCGGCGCCGCCCACGACGTCGGTGATGTCGGAGAGCGAGTCGCCCTCCGGCGGAGGGGGCACCTCGATCTCCGCGCCGTCCGCGCGCACCGTGCGGCGCGGCCCCCCGGCCTTTCGTCCGATCGCTTCGTCGACGAGGCGCCCGACCTCCTCGCCGGAGATCGTCTCGCGCTCGAGGAGCGCCGCGGCGACGGCCTCGAGCCCCGCGCGGTACTCGGTGAGGACCTTGCGGGCGCGGTCCTCCTCCTCGCGCAGGATCCGCTCGACCTCTTCGTCGATGACGCGGGCAGTGTCGTCGGAGTAGTCCCGTGTGTGGACGAGGTCTTCGCCGAGGAAGACGGCGCCCTGCGAACCCCAGGCCATTGGGCCGATGCGATCGGACATCCCCCATTCGCGCACCATCTTGCGTGCAAGTTCGGTGCAGCCGACGAGGTCGTTCTGGGCGCCGGTGGAGAGGTGCCCGAAGATGATCTCCTCTGCGATCCGTCCGCCGAGGCGGACAACGAGGGAGTCCGCGATGTACTCACGCTTGTAGATGTGACGCTCCTCGACGGGGAGCTGCTGAGTGACACCGAGCGCCATGCCGCTCGGCAGGATCGTGACCTTGTGCACCGGGTCGGCATGCTCGAGGACGTATCCGAGCACAGCGTGACCACCTTCGTGGAAGGCGACGACCTCCTTCTCCTCTTCGGTGAGCGCCATGGAGTCGCGACGAAGACCCATGAGCACACGATCGCGGGCATGCTCGAAATCCTCTGCGTGGATCTTCTGCTCGCCACGGCGCACCGCGAACAGCGCTGCCTCGTTGACGAGGTTCGCGAGGTCGGCGCCCGCCATGCCCGGCGTCCCGCGCGCGACGATGTCGACGTCGACGTCCGCGGCGACTCTCTTGTCGCGGAAGTGTGTCTTGAGGATCTCGACGCGCTCCACCTGGGTCGGCAACGGCACCATGACTTGCCGGTCGAACCGGCCCGGTCGCAGCAGGGCTGGGTCGAGCACGTCGGGGCGGTTCGTCGCGGCCATCATGACGATGCCCTCGGTCGCCTCGAAGCCGTCCATCTCGGCGAGCATCTGGTTGAGGGTCTGTTCGCGTTCGTCGTGCCCACCACCGACGCCGGCACCGCGCTTGCGTCCGATGGAATCGACCTCGTCGACGAAGATGATCGAAGGCGCCTGCTTGCGCGCCGTGTTGAAGAGGTCGCGCACCCGCGCCGCACCGACTCCGACGAACATCTCCATGAAGTCGGAACCGGTCACCGACACGAACGGCACGCCGGCCTCCCCCGCGACCGCACGCGCGATGAGCGTCTTCCCGGTCCCGGGAGGGCCGATCAGCAGCACTCCCTTCGGGATGCGCGCGCCGATCTCCTTGAACTTCCCGGGGTTCTTCAAGAAGTCGACGACTTCGGCGATCTCCTGTTTCACCGGCCCGTATCCCGCGACGTCGTCGAAGGTCGTCCGCGGCTTCTCGGTGTTGTACACCTTGGCGCGGCTCCGGCCGATGTTCATGACCGTGCCCATCTGGCCTTGGGCACGTCGCATGAAGAAGATCAGCACGGCGCCGCCGATCGCCAGGATGATCAGCAGCGGCAACACGTTGTCGACGAACCAGTTGCTCTGCTCCTTCTTATAGGTCAGCTCGACCTCGTTGTCCGCGAGCAATGCAAGCGTGCTCTCGGGAAGGTCTTCCTTGGGCCCGGTCGCGCTGAACTCTTCCTTGTCGTCGCGTGGCTCTGCGAGCTTTCCTGTGATGTTTCCATTGCCCGGTTCGTAGGTGACCTCGGTGACGTCGCCGTCGTTCACCGCAGTGGTGAACTCCGAATACGAGAGATCGACTCGGTCCGGATCGGACCTCAGCACACCGGAGAGCAGCACGAAGCCGATGAGCGCGATGACCAAGAGCGGCACCCACCGCGCCCAGCTCGCCGGCGAGCCACCTTCGGAGGGCCGCTTCTCGGGCGCTGAGCGACTGTCGGGAGATTGCCGGCTCACGACGTCGTCCGAGCGCTCGTTCGCTCTCTTCTCCGGCTCGCGGGACTCATGATCCCATCGTACGGCCCGGCGTGACGCCTGGCGGCCTCATGGGCTCGCCTCACCGATACGCTGCGCCGTTCGTGACTGCCCGCACGACCCTTCGCTGGGGACTTGGAGCGTTCTTCGCGGCGTGGATCGCCGGTTTGGTCCTCGCGGTCGTCGGTGCCGTGCTCGCGTTCGCGGTGCTCGGACCCGATACCGCCGACGACGACGCTGTGGTGCTCCTCGCCAGTCTGGTCGCGCAGGCGGGCGGCGCGGTCGTGGCTGTCTGGATCATCAGCGCCACGCGCGGGCAGGCCAGCCTCCGCGCCGACTTCGGTCTCGAGATCCGTGCCCGCGACGCAGGCTGGCTCCTCGTGGGCATCGCGCTCCAGTTCGGTGCCGCGCTCCTGCTGCTGCCACTCACGTTGCTGGAGCCCGATCAGGCGCAGAGCGTCGTCGAGTCGTTCGAGGCGGCGAGTGGGGGGGAGGTCGTGCTGCTCGCCGTGGCCGTCGTCGTGCTCGCGCCCCTCTCGGAGGAGCTCCTGTTCCGGGGCGTCCTGCTCCGAGGTCTGCTCCGACGCACCAGCCCGGGTCGGGCGGTCCTCTGGTCGTCGGCGGTCTTCGCGGCCGTGCACCTGGTCCTCGATCCGTCACTCGGCTCGGCGCAGGCGCTTCCGGCGCTCATGCTTCTGGGGATCGTCGCCGCGGACCAGGTCGTCCGCACGGGGTCGCTCTCGCGTTCGATCATGCTGCACGCCGGATTCAACCTGCTTACCGCCGTGCAGATCTTGACGCTCTGATCGTGATCGCGAGCACGAATCGCGCGTAGCGTCGACCTTTCGGCCGCGATCGGTGGCTGTGACCTGCACCGTTGCGAGAATGGGCCGTCGGACCCATCAAGGTTCTTGCCCGCGACGTCGATCCTCCTATCGGTTGGGACACAGGGAGGATTGGATGATGCAGTGCACGAAGTGTGGTCGCGGGTCGATGGTCGAGATCCGAATGACGCTCGGTGATGCCGACGTGACCTTCCAGCGGTGCGGCCGCTGCGAGAGCCAGGGTTGGAGCACCGCCGACGGTCGCGTCACGTTGAATCGTGTCCTGGAGCTCGCCCGAGCCGGAACCTGACCCTTCGGCTCTGTCCCTACGGGCTGAGCCGCTTCGGCCAGCTCGCTGCTCGGCGGGATGCTCGTTGCTCCCGTGCATGTGCCATTGACCCCGGTCTGTCGTGGTCGAACGTCGCATCGTCGACGCCCCGAGCAGTCACCCTCGCCCACGCTCGTACTCGACGGGCTGGCATGCTGGTGCGATGCCCCCGACGTTCGCGCGGCGACCGTTGCGCGCGTGGACATCGGATGACTCGCAAGCGCCGCCCGACCCTGCGTCATGGTGGGACCGAGTCGAACGTGTCGTCGAGTCGGCGGTCGTCGGCGTGTGTGCGCTCTTCGTCCTGCTCCAGGTCAAGCCTCGACTCCTGATCCGCGACACCACCGCGGCCGGCGGCGACATGGGCGCCCACGTCTGGTTCCCGGCGTTCGTGCGCGACCACCTCCTCGGCGACTTCCGCGTCGCCGGATGGTCGGGGGACTTCTACGCCGGCTTCCCCGCCGGGCAGTTCTACTTCCCGGTTCCCGCGGTCCTCGTCACCGGTCTCGACGTGGTGCTCCCGTACAACGTCGCTTTCAAGCTCGTCACCGTGCTCGGGCCGATCCTGCTCCCTGTCGCGGCCGCGCTGCTGCTTGCAGCGTTGCGCGCACCGCGGCCGACCCCCGCGCTCGCCGCTGTCGGTGCAACGGCGTTCCTCTTCTTCAAGGGCAGCCCGCGCGCGGCCGACGCCGGGGCAGTCGCGTTCAACCAACGAATCATGGGTGGCACGCTCGCGAGCACCCTCGCCGGAGAGTTCTCCTTCACGATCGCGCTCGCGTTGGCGCTCTTCTTCCTCGCTGCACTCGCATGGGCACTCGATCGTCGTCGCTCCTTCTGGGTCCCAGCCCTACTCGGCGCGCTCGTCGTGGGCAGTCACCTTGTGGTCGCGGTGTTCGCGCTCGTCGGCGCACTCGTCGTCTGGCTCTCACGTCATCCGATCCGCAACCTGTGGCCCGTCGTGGGGATCGGGACGGTCGCCGGGCTGTTGACCGCGGCCTGGTCGCTTCCGCTCGTCGCAGCCCTCGGCTCCACGACCGACATGCGTTACGAGCCCATCACCTCGTACGTGGAGTACCTGTTCCCCGGATACCTGGCCTGGATGCTTCCGTTCGTGCTCGTGGCGCTCGTCGCCGGCGCGCTCGAGCGGCGTCGCGCCACCGCCGTCATTGCATCGTTGACCGTCGTCATGGGTCTGGTGTTCCGGTTCTGGGAGGACGTGTCGTTCGCTCCCGTGTGGAACCTCAGGATGCTCCCGTTCTGGTATCTCGGGCTGTTCCTCCTCACGGCGGTCGGCGCGGCTGAGCTGGTACGCGGCGCGGCGCTCCTGGTGCGCCGGCTCGTCGCGTGGGACCAGTCGCATGGTCACGACGGCAACGATGACGGCGACGACGATGACGACGGCGAACCGGTGCCGATGGCGGACGCTCGACGGCTGGCCGAGCGCGGTCACGTGCTGACGGTCGCCGCGCTGACGGTCGTGTGCGCGCTCGCGGCGCTCGCGCAGGTCCACGACACGCGGGGCTTCCTCGACTTCTGGGCACGCTGGAACTACTCGGGGGTGGAAGAGACCGACGACGCGGCCACGGCCAAGGCGTATCCGGAGTATCGATCGTTGATCGACGCGATGGCCGAGCTCCCGCCGGGACGTGCGGTGTGGGAGCCGAGCTCCGACATCGACCGCTACGGGACGACGCTCGCACTCACGATGCTCCCGTACTACACGGACGGTCGGATCTCCTCGCTCGAAGGGGTCTACTACGAGTCGGCCGGGACGACGCCCTACGCGTTCCTGACGATCGCGAAGCTCGCAGCCGCGGGCAACGCGTCGAACCCAGTCCGGGGGTTCGAGTATCGGAGCATCTCGGACTTCGGCCTCGGCGTGACCCAGCTCGACCTCCTCGGAGTCCGCTACTACCTCGCCCAGTCCGACGAGGCGAAGGACGCCGCACGCTCGGATCCGCGTCTGGTGCGTGTGGCCTCCGTGCCCGACCTCGACGGCGTCGCGCCGGAAGGATGGGAGATCTTCGAGGTGATCGGAACGCAGCTCGTCAACGCGCTCGACTACCAGCCGGTAGTCGTCGAAGGGATGCGGGAGCGGTCGTCGGCCGAGTGTTACGAGGCGCGCGGCGCGTTCAGCGCGCGAACCGAGGTGCTCGATCCCTGGGAGTGCATCGCAGCTCCGTGGTGGGACGACGCGACCGCGCTGGATGTCCCGCTCGCGGCTGGGGGGCCCGAGGACTGGCAACGAGTCCGGGACGTTGCGGCTGCAGAGGCGATCGCGCTTCCCGAGGTCACCGTGACCGACATCGACGTGACCCAGGACTCGATCTCGTTCCGCGTCGACGAGGTGGGTGTTCCGGTCGTCGTGAAGATCTCGGAATTCCCGAACTGGCGTGCGGAAGGGGCAGAGGGCCCATGGCGCGTCGCGCCGAACTTCATGGTCGTCGTTCCGACCTCGACGCACGTCACGCTCGAGTTCGTGACGACGCCGGTCGAATGGGCGGGCCGGATGCTCAGCGTGGGTGGGCTCGTCGGCCTCGGTCTTCTCTGGTGGATCCCGACTCGGCGCCCGCGTGCTGCCGGTACGATGACTCGCTCTGCTCCCGAGCCCGAGGCTGGTCCGTGAACGCGCTGGACGCGATCTTCAAGGCGTACGACATCCGCGGTGTGTACCCCGACGAGATCGACGAGTCGGTGACTCGGCTCGTGGGCAACGCGTTCGTCCGGTTCACCGGCGCCGAGCGTGTCGTGGTCGGTCGCGACATGCGCCCTTCGTCCGAACCACTCGCGGCTGCGTTCGCCGAAGGTGTCACCCGCGCAGGGGCGGACGTCGTCGATGTGGGCCTCGCGTCGACCGACCTCCTCTACTTCGCCTCGGGCACGCTCGACGCTCCGGGAGCGATGTTCACGGCGAGTCACAACCCCGCTCGATACAACGGGATCAAGCTGTGCCGGGCCGGCGCCGCCCCGGTCGGGGAGGAGAGCGGACTCACCCAGATCAAGGCGTCCGTCGAGCAGGGTCTGCTCGAACGTGCCGAGGCCACGGGCAGCATCGAGCGCGCCGATCTCGTCACCGACTTCGCCGCGCACGTCCGCTCCTTCGTCGACGTCGACGCGCTCCTCCCGCTGCGCGTCGTGGCGGACACCGCGAACGGGATGGGAGGGCTCGTGGTCCCCGCGGTGTTCTCCGGATTGCCGTTCGCCCTGACCGTGCTCTACCCGGAGCTCGATGGCAGCTTTCCCAACCATCCGGCCGATCCACTCCAAGTCGAGAACCTCAAGGACCTCCAACGTTCGGTCCTGGACGAGGAGGCGGATGTCGGCCTCGCCTTCGACGGGGATGCGGACCGCGTGTTCCTCGTGGACGATCAGGGTCAGCCCGTCTCCGGTTCCACGACGACGGCGATCGTGGCGAAGGGGATCCTCGAGCGCCACGACGGGGAATCCGTCGTGCACAACCTCATCTGCTCACGAGCGGTCCCCGAGATCATCCGCGAAGCGGGGGGCACGCCGATCCGGTCGCGTGTCGGCCACTCGTTCATCAAGCAGGTCATGGCCGAGTCGGGTGCGATCTTCGGAGGCGAGCACTCGGCGCACTACTACTTCCGCGACAACTGGCGCGCCGACTCCGGATCGATCGCAGCGCTGGTGGTGCTCGAGCAGCTCTCACGCGCGGGCATCCCCCTGAGCGAGCTCCGCAAGCCGTTCGAGCGTTACGCGCAGAGCGGCGAGATCAACACCCGCGTCGACGATCCCGAGACGACGATCGATCGCGTCGCCGTCGCGTTCGAGGATGCGTCCCAGGATCGCCTCGACGGGCTCACCGTCGATGCCGGCGACTGGTGGTTCAACGTTCGTCCGAGCAACACCGAGCCGCTGTTGCGTCTCAACCTCGAAGCGCCCGACCGCGCCTCCTGCGACGAGCACACCGCCGAGGTGCTCGCACTGATACGAGGCAAGTAGCCTCCGAGCGTGTCGCTCGACCCGAAGCTGCTCGAGATCCTCGCGTGTCCGGAGGACAAGGGCCCGCTCTACTACCTCGACGACGAGCAGGCGCTCTACAACCCTCGGCTCCGGCGGCGATACCCGGTGCGGGACGACATCCCGATCATGCTGATCGATGACGCCGAGTCGCTCGATGACGCAGAGGTCTCGCGTCTCGACCAGCGCATCGAGGCCGAGGGGATCCCTCCGACGTTCGAAGCCTGATGGCGACCGACTCGCTCGATTTCCTGGGTGCGGTCGAAGGATTGCCCGAGCAGCTGGTCGCTGCCCACGAGGCGGCCGCGACCATCTCGACCGACCTCCTTCCGAGCGCCGACGAGATTCGCAACGTCGTCGTCTGCGGCATGGGCGGTTCGGGCATCGCCGGTGATGTGCTCGCATCGGTCGCAGGTCCGGCACTCGGCGTGCCAGTCACGGTGCTCAAGAGATTCCGCGTCCCGGCGTTCGTTGGCGCGCAGACCCTTGTGTTCGCGCTGTCGTATTCGGGCGACACCGAGGAGACGCTCGCGATGACCGAGGCCGCGCTCGACGCCGACGCGAGCGTCGTGGCCGTGTCCGTAGGGGGGAGACTCGCCGAGCTCGCGGTGTCGAGGGGCGCGACCCATGTCGTGTGCCCTCCTGGCTATCTGCCGCGCTCGGCGCTTGGCGCGCTGGTCGCGCCCCTCTTCGTGGTGCTGTTCCGCTTGGGACTCCTGACCGAAGCGCACGGATGGCTCGTGCAGGCCCAGAAGCAGCTGGCGCGTCGTCGCGACCGGTGTCGTCCCGAGATCGTCGGAGCCGCGAACCCGGCACGCGATCTCGCGCGACGAATCGGTCGTACCATCCCGCTGATCTACGGCGGCGGAGCGCTCGGCGCGGTCGCGGCGTATCGCTGGAAGTGCGATGTCAACGAGAACGCGAAGGCCCCCGCTTTCTGGCACGAGTATCCCGAGCTCGATCACAACGAGATCTGTGGGTGGGGTCAGCATGGTGATGTCACCCGTCAGCTCTTCACGTTGGTGGAGCTCCGTCACGGCTACGAGCACGAGCAGCTCGCAGCGCGATTCAGCGTCACCCGGGAGATGATCGACGAGACCCTGGTCCAGGTGCTCGAGGTTTCCGCCGAGGGCGAGGGACGCCTCGCGCAGCTCTTGGACCTCATGTACATCGGTGACTGGGTGAGCTGCTACCTCGCCCTCGACCAGGACGTCGATCCGGGGCCCATCGACGCCATCGTCGAGCTCAAGCAGGCGCTCGCCGGCGCATAGACTGGCCACTGGTCGGGCCCTGCGGCTGTGACCCGGTGATCCGGGCCGACTCCCGAGAAGGATGACGAGCGCATGGCGCCCGACGGGAGGAACCCGATGACCACAGCCCAGACGCACTCCGACTTCAAGGTTGCCGACCTCTCCCTCGCCGACTTCGGCCGCAAGGAGATCGAGCTCGCCGAGCACGAGATGCCCGGACTGATGGCGCTGCGCGAACGCCACGGCAGTGCGAAGCCGTTGGCGGGCGCACGCATCACGGGCTCGTTGCACATGACGGTCCAAACGGCGGTGCTGATCGAGACGCTCACCGAGCTGGGTGCTCAGGTTCGCTGGGCGTCGTGCAACATCTTCTCGACGCAGGACCACGCGGCCGCGGCTGTCGCCGTCGGTCGTGACGGCACGCACGAGAACCCCAAGGGCGTCCCGGTGTTCGCGTGGAAGGGCGAGACGCTCGAGGAATACTGGTGGTGCACCGACCAGGCCCTGCGCTGGCCCGCGGACGACGGTCCGAGCTTGTTGCTCGACGACGGCGGTGACGCGACGCTGCTCGTCCACAAGGGTGTCGAGGTCGAGAAGGCCGGGATCCCGCCCGACCCGGCTGCAGCCAGCTCCGACGAGGAGCGCGAGATCTTCGCGTTGCTCGGACGCATCTTGGAGGAAGATCCGCAGCGATGGCATCGAGCGTCGGCGGGCATCCTCGGGGTCACGGAGGAGACCACGACCGGCGTCCACCGCCTGTACCAGATGCAGGAGGGTGGTCACCTGCTCTTCCCGGCGATCAACGTCAACGACTCGGTGACGAAGTCGAAGTTCGACAACCTCTATGGATGTCGCCACTCGCTCGTGGACGGGATCTGCCGCGCGACCGACGTCATGCTGGCCGGCAAGGTCACGGTCGTGTGCGGGTACGGAGACGTCGGCAAGGGGTGCGCGCAGGCGCTGCGGGGGCAGGGCGCGCGAGTCGTGATCACGGAGATCGATCCGATCTGTGCGCTCCAAGCCGCAATGGAGGGCTTCGAGGTGCTCACGCTCGAGGACGTGGTGGAGGTCGGCGACGTCTTCGTGACGGCGACCGGGAATCGCGACATCATCACAGCGGCCGATATGGCCAGGATGAAGCACAATGCGATCGTCGGCAACATCGGACACTTCGACAACGAGATCGACATGGCGGGACTCGGCGCCGTCGACGGGATCCGGCGTGACAACGTCAAGCCGCAGGTCGACCGGTGGGTCTTCTCGGACGGTCACGCGATCATCGTGCTGGCGGAGGGCCGACTCCTGAACCTCGGGTGCGCGACCGGGCATCCGAGCTTCGTGATGTCGAACAGCTTCACGAACCAGGTGATGGCGCAGATCGAGCTGTTCACACACACCGACTTCTACGAGCGCCGCGTCTACACGCTGCCGAAGCATCTCGACGAGGAGGTCGCGCGCTTGCACCTCGACAAGCTCGGCGTACGGCTGACCGAGCTGACCGAGGGGCAGTCCGACTATCTCGGTGTCCCGGTCGAGGGTCCGTACAAGCCCGAGCACTACCGGTACTGAGCCCGCCGACCGGCGTGTTCCGGTGCCTTGGTCGCAGAGACCGCGCGCAAGGGCGTCGAGAAGGGCGGAGAGAGCTGTCACACCCTCGTCGTAGGGTCGGCACGTGGCGCTCTCGCTCCTGTTCCCGATGCGGTGTCCCGGTTGCGGGGCGTGCGCGGACCCGATCTGTGCGGACTGTGCAGGTCGCTTGCAACCGCCGGAGCCGCTCTCGGCTCCCGACGGGCTCGACTGGTGCGTCGCTGCGTTCTCCTACGAGGGAGTCGCTGCCGACCTGATCGCGGGAGTCAAGTACCGCGGTGCTCGGGCCGCGGTCTCCTGGCTCGCGGACGCCGTCGTCGCCGTGCTCCCGGTGAGTGGAGGCGAGCCCGAGGCGGATCCGGCGGCAGTCGACCTCGTGACCTGGGCGCCGACGGGAGGTGGGCGCCGACGCGCACGGGGCGTCGACCACTCGGCGCTGCTCGCGAGATCGATCGCGCGAAGGCTCGGAATACCGGCTCGGCCCCTGCTCTGCCGGCTCTCCGGACCCGCGCAGACGGGGCGCTCCCGCGAGGCCCGCCGGGACGTCGGCTTTCGAGCGAGACCGAGCCCCCGGAGCGTCCTGGTGGTCGACGACGTTGTCACGACCGGCGCGACGCTCGCTGCTGCGGCAAGGGCATTGCGCGCGCAGGGCGCGACCGAGGTCGTCGCCGCGGCGGTGGGATGGACGCCGAAACCACGGACCATCAGCCATCATCCACCATCTCCCGAATCGGATGATCCACGATGGTCGAGTCACGGAGCGTGAAAAGTTCGTCAAGACGCAGGCTCCTGGAACCGATCAAGAGAAGCAGGGAAGGAGATGGTCGTGGACGCTTCGTTCGACCTCGATATCGCCGAGCAGTGGGAACGCGCCTCGCAGTCACCGCGCTCGGCGGTCGGGAAGCCCCACACCCCGCCCAGCGACTCGCGAGTCCTGCGCCCGCAGGCCGTGCGGGTCGTCGCTCGTCAGGTGCGCGCCGGTACCTATCGTCCGCGTGCCGACGACGTCGCAGAGCTCGTGATGGCGTGGCTCTTCCTCGGCACACGCGCGCGCGCGAACTGACTCCGCCCGGCGCCGCCCGGACGCGTCGGACGTATACTCGACACATGGTACGGGCCGCGACGCTCGCCATCGGGGGCCGAGCTTGGCGATGAACGTACTCGTGCGGGGCAAGAACTGCAGAGTCCCGCGGGGCGTCCGGGAGTCGGCCGAGGAGAAGTTGGCTCGGCTGACTCGACTCGCCCCTGACGCCGATCGTGCCGAGGTGGAGTTCAGCGAGACCGGGCAGCACCACTCGCCGCCCACGACGTCGTGCGAGGTGACGGTTCATCTGCGACGCGGGATCGTGCGCGCTCATGCCGCGTCGTCGGACGCATCCAGCGCACTGGACCGTACGATCGACAAGGCTGAGCACCAGCTCGCGAAGATCAAGGGCAAACGCGTCACACGCGCCCATGGTCGTCGCGACCGGGACAACAACGCACGGGTCGAGGCGACATCCTCCGGGCGCTCGGCGCCAATGTCCGAAGCCGACGACCAGAGCGAGCTGCACATCGTCCGGGAGAAACGCTTCGACGTGAAGCCCATGAGCCCGGAAGAGGCTGCACTCCAGATGGATCTCCTCGGCCACGACTTCTTCCTGTTCTCGAACTCGGAAAACGGCAACGCCGCGGTGCTCTACCGCCGTCGTGACGGCGACCTCGGCCTCATCGAGACGGTTGGTTGACGTGGCCGATGCCGGCGATCGAGGAGGTGCGATCCGGGTCGTGATCGTCGATGATCACGCGCTGTTCCGTCGCGGTCTCGATCTCGTGCTCTCGGAGCATCCCGACATCGAGATCGTGGGAGAGGCCGAGAACGGCCTCGAGGCGATCGAGCTCGCCGACGAGCTCGAACCCGACGTCATGCTCATGGACGTCAGGATGCCCAAGGCGTCGGGGATCGAGGCGGCGCGCGCGGTGCGCGCCGGGCACCCCGACGTGAAGGTCATCATGCTCACGGTCTCCGACGACGAGCGCGATCTCTACGAGTCGGTGAAGGCCGGTGCCAACGGATACCTCCTCAAGGAGGTCGCGATCGAGGAAGTTCCGGACGCGATCCGTGCCGTCTCGCAAGGGCACAGCCTGATCTCGCCCTCGATGGCCTCGAAGCTCCTTGCCGAGTTCAACGTTCTCGCGCGTCGCGCCGACGAGCGCCAGATCTCGATGGCACCTCGACTGACCGAGCGAGAGCTCGAGGTCCTGCGATTCGTCGCACAAGGCCAGAGCAACCGCGAGATCGGTAGGGAGCTCTACATCGCGGAGAACACCGTGAAGAACCACGTGCGCAACATTCTCGAGAAGCTCCATCTCCACTCGCGGATGGAGGCCGTCGTCTACGCGATGCGCGAGAAGCTGCTCGAGGTCGAATAGCACCGCCGGCGAGTCGGCCGACAATCGGCTCACCGGTACACTGCCGCCCGAGATGAGCATGTTCCAGAAGCTCCTGCGCGTCGGCGAAGGCCGCAAGCTCAAGGCCGTCCAAGCCGTTGTCCCCGGCGTCAACGCGCTCGAACCCCAGATGGAGGCTCGATCCGACGAGGAGCTCCGAGCGCTCACCGAAGAGTTCCGCGGCCGCCTCGATCGCACCGAATCTCGTGAGGAACGAGTCGACCTTCTCGATGATCTGCTCCCGGACGCGTTCGCAGCCGTCCGTGAGGCGAGTCGACGCACGCTCGGCCAGCGCCATTTCGATGTGCAGATCATGGGTGGCGCTGCGCTGCACTTCGGGTGGGTTGCAGAGATGAAGACGGGCGAAGGTAAGACGCTCGTCGCCACGCTCGCCGCGTATCTGAATGCGCTCGCCGGATACGGCGTCCATCTTGTGACGGTCAACGACTACCTCGCGCGCCGGGATGCGGAGTGGATGGGTCAGATCTACCGGTTCCTCGGGCTCGACGTCGGGGTGGTCGTCCCGGGTATGGACGATCCGGCCACGAAGCGAGCGCAGTACTCGGCAGACATCACGTACGGCACCAACAACGAGTTCGGCTTCGACTATCTGCGCGACAACATGAGTCAGCGCAAGGAAGACCAGGTGCAGCGGGGCCACTACTTCTGCGTGGTCGACGAGGTCGACTCGATCCTCGTCGACGAGGCCCGCACGCCGCTCATCATCTCGGGTCGGGCGGACGACGCCCAGGATCTCTACTACCAGTTCGCGCGTGTCGTGCGTGGGCTCCAGCGCGAGCGCGACTACGAGGTCGACGAAGCCAAGCGCACGGTCGTCCCCACCGAGGAGGGCATCGGCCGCGTCGAGCAGGCTCTGAACGTCGACAACCTCTATGAGCACGTGAACCAGAACTTCGTGCACCAGCTCCAGGCGGCACTGCGCGCCAAGGAGCTCTTCAAGCGAGACGTCGACTACGTCGTCAGCGACGGCGAGGTCAAGATCGTCGACGAGTTCACGGGGAGGATCCTCGAGGGCCGTCGCTGGAGCGAGGGCCTGCACCAAGCCGTCGAGGCGAAAGAGGGTGTGAGGATCAAGGAGGAGAACCGAACCCTCGCGACGATCACGCTTCAGAACTACTTTCGCATGTACGACAAGCTCAGCGGCATGACGGGTACGGCATCCACCGAAGCCGGCGAGTTCGCCCACACGTACGGCCTCGAAGTCGTGTCGATCCCGACGAACCGCGAGATGGTCCGCCGCGACGAACCGGATCTCATCTACAAGACGGAGCAGGCGAAGTTCGAGGCGCTCGCCGACGATATCGAAGAGCACAACGAACGGGCCCAACCCGTGCTCGTCGGGACGATCTCGGTCGAGAAGTCCGAACGCCTCGCGCGTCTCCTCGAGAAGCGCGGGATCGAGCACGCGGTGCTCAACGCGAAGCAGCACGCGCGGGAAGCGGATGTGGTGGCTCAGGCGGGTCGGCCCTTCGCGGTGACGGTCGCGACGAACATGGCGGGCCGTGGCGTCGACATTCTCCTGGGTGGCAATCCCGAGGGCCTCGCGAAGCGAGAGCTCGCGACCGAGGGTCTGACGCCGGAGGAGGCTCGGGAGCGATACGAGGTCGAGCTTGCGAGCTTCGAGGAGCAATGTCGTCGCGAGGGCCAGCGAGTGCGCGAGGCAGGTGGTCTCTACGTCATCGGCACGGAGCGTCACGAGAGTCGGCGAATCGACAATCAGCTTCGTGGCCGTTCGGGCCGTCAGGGGGATCCAGGCGAGAGCCGGTTCTACCTCTCGCTCGAGGACGACCTCATGCGCCTGTTCGCCTCCGGGGCGATGAACTGGGTGATGGACCGTGCGTTCCCCGACGACCAGCCACTCGAGGCGCGCATGGTGACGAAGGCGATCGAGCGCGCGCAGCGAACCGTGGAAGATCGCAACTTCGAGATCCGCAAAGATGTCCTCAAGTACGACGAGGTGATGAACGAGCAGCGCAAGGTGATCTACCGGCGCCGGCAGCAGATTCTCAACGGAGAGGACCTGCGTGACGAGGCGGTCGCGGCGATCGGGCAGGCGGTCGAGCGCGCCGTCGAGCTCGCGTGCCCTACGGACTTCCAGGAAGAGTGGGACCTCGACGAGCTCCATCTCCAGATCACGCGGATCTATCCCACTCGCCTCGCCCGGGCAGCGCTCGATCTCGACGAGCGTGAAGCCCTCGTCGGCGTGATCACCGCCGACGCGCTCGAGGCGTATGACGCGAAGGAGTCCCAAGTCGGGTCAGACCGGCTGCGCGAGATCGAACGCCGCGTGATGTTGTCGGTGATCGACCAGCATTGGCGCGAGCACCTCTACGAGATGGACTACCTCCGCGAGGGCATCAACCTGCGGGCCATGGGGCAGAAGGATCCGCTCGCAGAGTGGCAGCGTGAGGGATTCGACATGTTCCAGGCGATGATGGGGGGGATCGCCAGCGACTTCGTGCAGTACATCTCGCACCTCGAGATCGTGACCGAGGACACCAGGACGCCCGGGAAGCTCAGCTACTCGGCACCGGCCGATCCGGTGCAGGGCACGGGAGCGCTGCAGGCAGCGGCGTCGGCCGAGCAAGCCGTCGCGCCCACCGCGGCCGGCGCGACGACGGCCGTTGCCGAGCGGGCCCCGTCCCGGGGGCCGGTCACCGTCGACAAGACGCCGGGTCGCAACGAGCCCTGTCATTGCGGCAGTGGCAAGAAGTTCAAGCACTGCCACGGCCGTTGAGGCCGCCGAATGCGGGATTTCACCGAGGACCTGGCAGGGGCGCGGCGTCGCGTGACCGACGCCCAGGAGTATCTCCAGCTCGACGCGAAGCGGCGACGTCTCGACGAGCTGGAGACCGAGGCCAGTCGGCCGGATCTCTGGGATGATCCCGACGCCGCTCGCGCCGTGACGACCGAGCTCGCTCGCGTCCGGGACGACGTCGATCTCGTCGGAGGTCTGGCCCAGCGGATCTCCGATCTCGAGACTCTCTTCGAGCTCGGACAAGAGGAGAGCGACGACTCGGTCGCAGCCGAGCTCGAAGCTGAGCTCGCCGCCATCGATCGTGACCTGGCCCAGCTCGAGCTGCGCGCCTTGTTCAGCGAAGAGCACGACGAACGAGACGCGATCTGTGAGGTCCACAGCGGCGCCGGTGGCACCGACGCGCAGGATTGGGCAGAGATGCTCCTGCGCATGTACACGCGATGGGCGACGGCGCGGGGCTTCACTGTCGAGGTCCTCGAGACGCAACAGGGCGACGAGGCAGGCATCACGTCGGCAACGTTCACCGTCAAGGGTCGGTTCGCATACGGGTTGCTGAGCGGCGAGAAGGGCGTGCATCGCCTCGTTCGCATCTCGCCCTTCGATGCGCAATCACGTCGCCATACGGCATTCGCGTCGTTCGACGCCGTTCCCGCGCTCGAGCAAGCCGAGCAACCCGCGATCGATCCGAGCGACCTCCGCATCGACACGTACCGTTCGAGTGGTGCCGGTGGGCAGCACGTCAACGTGACGGACTCGGCGGTTCGGATCACGCACCTGCCGACCGGCGTCGTCGTGTCATGTCAGAACGAGCGCTCGCAGCTCCAGAACCGAGAGCGAGCGATGCAGATCCTGGCGGCGCGCCTGGCAGATCTCCAGCGCGAGGAGCAACGTCGCGAGCTCGAAGCACTCGCCGGTGACAAGCGCGACGTCGCGTGGGGGAGTCAGATCCGCTCGTACGTCCTCGCGCCGTATCAGCTGGTCAAGGACCTTCGGACGGAACACGAGACGGGGAACGTGGCTGCGGTCCTCGACGGCGGGCTCGACGAGTTCGTCGAGGCGTGGTTGCAGCGGCGGCGACGGACCGGTGCCGACTAGGCGGCTTCAACGGCTCGAATGATCTCGAATTCGCAACGGCCGCTGGTACCCTGAGCGCTCGAATTCCCCCCGGAAGATTCCGTTGGCTACATGATCCTGTTCGAAAACGTCACCAAGGTCTACAAGGGAGAGGTCGTCGCGCTCCGCGACCTCACCGTCGAGGTGGTCAAGGGGGAGTTCCTGTTCCTCGTCGGCCCGTCCGGTTCGGGGAAGTCGACGTTCCTGCGACTGCTCCTCCACGAGGAGGAGCCCACCGACGGCCGGATCGTCGTCGCCGGTCGCGACATCACACGTCTCGGACACTGGAAGATCCCGCAGTTGCGGCGGAACATCGGTTGCGTCTTCCAAGACTTCAAGCTTCTCCCGAACAAGACGGTGTTCGAGAATGTCGCGTTCGCGATGGAGGTCATCGGCCGTCCCAGCCATCTCGTGCAGTCGCAGGTCCCGCAGGTGCTTGATCTCGTCGGCCTCGCCAAGAAGATGGATCGCTTTCCGGACGAGCTATCGGGTGGCGAGCAGCAGCGCGTCTCGATCGCGCGCGCGTTCGTGAACCGACCACTCATCCTTCTGGCCGACGAGCCGACCGGAAACCTCGACCCCGGTACCACAGTCGGCATCATGCGGATCCTCGACCGCATCAATCGGACGGGCACGACCATCGTGATGGCCACACACGACCAGCGCATCGTCGACGCGATGCGGCGGCGCGTCGTCGAGCTCGATCGGGGGCACCTCGTTCGCGACCAGGTGCGCGGTGTGTACGGCGTAGGTAGCTGACGCTCGTGTGGACTCGTGTCGGGTATTTCGCGCGGGAGACCGTGATCTCCTTGCGCCGGAATCTCTTGATGACGCTCGCGGGTGTGCTGACCGTGGCGGTGTCGCTCTCGCTCGTCGGTGGTGTCACGTTGCTCGCAGATTGGGTCGGTCACGGGACCGCGAAGTGGCGGGGTGGCGCCACGCTCCAGATCTACATGAACGTCGAAGCGACCGAGGAGCAGATCACCGACGTCGATGCCGAGCTCGATGACGACGAGGATGTCGAGGAGTTCCGCTACTGCGACAAGGCATGTGCCTACGAGGAGTTCCAGCGGCTGTTCCGGAGCGACCCCGATCTCGTGGCGAACACGGAGGCGGACGCTCTGCCTGCCTCCTTCATCGTCACGCCGACCGACGCCCAGCAGACCGATCTTCTCAAGGAGCGCTACAGCGTGCTCATCGGCGTCGACGAGGCTCGTGACCCGGGAGACAGCCTGCGGGCGCTCATCACGGCGACGAACGTGACGCGAATCGTGTTCACGATCATGTCGGTGGCGCTCCTGGCGGCGGCGCTGTTCCTCATCGTCAACACCATTCGTCTCGCGACGTTCGCGCGTCGACGTGAGATCGAGGTGATGCGGCTCGTCGGCGCCTCCAACTGGTTCGTGCGCATCCCCTTCATCCTCGAATCCCTCGTGCAGGGCATCTTGGGTGCGTCGATCGCGGTCGGTTTGGTTGCCGTCCTGAAGTGGGGGTTCGACACCTACCTCAACAGCCCGCGGGGCATCTTCGAGGGGTTCTTCGTCACCGCCCGAGACACGTACGTCATCTCTGCCGTGTTGCTCGTCGCCGGGATCCTCATCGGTGTGATCGGCTCGCTCATCGGTTTGCGCCGATTCCTCCGGTCGTGATCGGGTCGAGATTCGCTCAAGATCCCGCCGGATGCTGCCGATCGTCCTGATGGGAGCGGGCGGTGCTGGTGGTGCTGGTGTTGCCGTTGAGGCTGAAGGTCCATAGTCTTTCCCGCGTGCGATGGCGTGCTCTCGTCCTCGTGCTGGCGGCGGGGGCGCTCGTCGCCCCCGTGGCGCCCGCGCGTGCGGCCTCCGACCCCAATCAGCAGCGCATCGAAGAGCTCCGCGCCGCTGTCGGTCATGCGTCCGAGGAAGAGGCTGCCGCGCTCACCGAGCTCGCTGATGTGCGATCGCGGCGCCAACAGCTCGATGCGAAGGTTCGTTCGCTCGACGAGCAGATGGCGCGCGCGGGTGCGACCGCGGACGCGGCGCGAGCAGAGCGCGAGCGCGCCGCATCGGACTATCTGGCGTTGAGCGAACGAGTCGCCCAGACCGAGGAGGAGCTCGTCACGACGAAGGCAGCGTTCGACTCTGCGACGGCGGCGATGTACCGAGGTTCGGGGAGTGGCTCCACCGGACCGAGCCTCATCTTCGAGCTCAACCCCGAGGACATCGGCACAGCCCAGCGGTACCTCGCGGACACGTCGCGGCGCCATCAACAGGACGCAGATCGATACATCGAACTCAAGAAGAAGCTCGGAGCGCAGCACGAGCAGCTCGCCGAACAGCGGGCTCGCGCCGACGAGCTCGCGGCGATCGCAGAGGAGGAGGAGGCGCGGCTCGCGGCGCTGCGCGACGAGCAGGTCGAGGCGCGTGAGGCTGCGCGTGCGGAGGAAGAGAAGGAAGCCGCTGTCGTCACGAGCATCACAGCGCGCAAGGACCAGTTCAGTGCAGAGCTGGATCGCCTCGAGGCAGAATCGGCTCGGCTTCGCGAGCAATTCGGCGGCGGCGGAACCGGGACGGCACCCGGGCAGCTCCTGCGGCCGGTGAACGCGCCCATCACGAGTGGCTTCGGCCCACGCACGCATCCGATCACGGGTGTCGTGAGGAACCACAACGGAGTGGACTTCGGGGCCGGCCACGGGACGCCGATCAAGGCGGCCGCCTCGGGCACCGTGGTCACGGTCGTCACCGGATGTGTCCAAGGCAGCTTCAGCTGCGGTGGTGGCTTCGGGAACTACGTGATCGTCAGCCACGGTGGAGGGCTTCAGACGCTCTACGCACACCAGTCGAGCGTCGCGGTCGGAACGGGTTCCCAGGTGAACGGTGGCCAGGTGATCGGCAGCGTCGGCAGCACCGGTGCGTCGACCGGTGCCCACCTGCACTGGGAGGTCTGGCTCAACGGCTCGGCCGTGAACCCGATGAACTACCTCTAGGAGGCCTTCAAGGCCGCCCTGGGGGTCTCATCGTCCGGGTTGCTTCGTGATGCGCAGATACGGCTTGGGAGCGTCCCAGCCGCCGGGGAACCTCTCCTTCGCGACCTCGTCGGACACCGAAGGCGGGATGATCACGTCGTCCCCGTCGTTCCAGTTCACCGGAGTCGCCACGGTGTGGTTCGCGGTGAGCTGGAGCGAGTCGATGACCCGCAGCAGCTCGTCGACGTTGCGGCCGGTGGTCTGGGGATACGTGATCACGCACTTGACCGACTTGTCGGGCCCGACGAAGAACACGGAGCGCACCGTGACGTTCTCGCTCATCGCGGGGTGGATCATGTCGTACAGCTCGGCGACCTTGCGATCCTTGTCTGCGACGAGCGGGAAGTTGAGCGCGGCACCCTGGGTCTCCTCGATGTCTTTCGCCCAACCCGTGTGCGAGTCGAGGGGATCGACGCTGATGCCGAGCAGCTTGACGTCGCGACGGTCGAACTCGGCCTTGCGTCTCGCCAACGCGCCGAGCTCGGTCGTGCAGACCGGCGTGAAGTCCGCCGGATGGGAGAAGAGCATCCCCCAGCTGTCACCCAGGTAGTCGTGGAAGCCGAGGGTTCCCTCGGTGGTCTCGGCGGTGAAGTCGGGCGCTTGGTCGCCCAGTCTGATCGCCATGTTTCATACCTCCTGCACGTCGGGTTCCCCACCCTAACGGCTCGGTCATCAAAAAGTCGAGCGATCTAGTCGGGTTTTTGGGCCGCATGTCGCGCGGTCGCGAGCGCCCGCGGCCGGGTCGTTTGACGGGTGTCGGCATGCGCGTTGTCATACCGCGCATGGCCGCGTACTCGGGGACCCCCCTCGCGAAGAAATTGGGGATCGGGCACGACGCGCGCGTTGCCATCATTTCACCGCCTGCAGGGTTCGACCGCACGCTCGGAACGTTGCCCCCGGGTGTCGACGTCCGCCAGCAGGCGCGTGGCCGCGTGGACGTTCTCGTGTTCTTCGCGACGCGTCGTGCCGAGCTTTCGCGCCGATTCGCCGCGATGGCGCGAGCGATCGAGCCGGACGGAGGGTTGTGGATCGCGTGGCCGAAGCGTCGCTCCGGTGTTGCGACCGATCTCACCGGAAACGTCGCCCGGGACATTGGGCTCGAATCGGGACTCGTCGACAACAAGGTGTGTGCGATCGACGAGGCGTGGTCGGGCCTCCGCTTCGTGTACCGCCGCGCCGATCGGCCGAACGTCAACGGTCGTTAGCGTGTGCGGGCGCTTCGTCTCGACGGCCACACCCGACCAGGTCGTGCAGCGATTCCAGGTCGACGAATCCAGGGTTGGTGACCATGCCCCCGACTACAACGTCGCTCCTCGGGAGCGGATCTATGCGGTTCGGGACAGGTCGTCAGGCGAGGGCAAGCGCCGTTTCCTGGATCTCCTGCGGTGGGGTCTCGTGCCCTCATGGGCCGAGGACCCCGGCGTCGGCGATCGGATGATCAACGCCCGTGCCGAGAGCATCGTCGAGAAGCCCGCCTACCGGAAGGCGTTCGGCAAGCGCCGATGCATCGTTCCGGCCGACGGCTTCTACGAGTGGCAGCGACGTGAGGGACGCAAGCAGCCCACCTATGTCCACCGAGCGGACGGTGAGATGCTCGCGTTCGCAGGCCTGTGGGAAGCATGGCGCAATCCTCTCAGCGAGGCCTCGGATGATCCGTGGCTGCGCTCGTGCGTCATCGTGACGACGAAGGCGAACGCGCTCGTCGCTCCGATTCACGACCGCATGCCGGTGGTACTCGGCGAGTCGGCCTGGTCGACATGGCTCGATCCCGAGAATCACGATCTCGACGCGTTGCGCGCGTTGCTCGAGCCTCCGCCATCCGAGTGGTTCGACACCTATCCGGTGAGCACGCTCGTGAACAAGCCTGTGCACAACGGGCCCGAGCTGCTCGAACCCGTCGACGTCGCGGTGGACGACTCGTGAACTTCGACGAGCATGTCGCGTCGACGAAGGACGACGCTGCCCGCATCGTCGTCGCCGCGTCGGCCGCGGGCCGGGATGTGGACGTCCCGACGTGCCCGGAGTGGCGCATGGCCGACCTGCTCGGTCATCTCGGGCGTGTGCACGCGTGGGCGCGCATGAACGTCGAACGCCAGGATCCCCAGACCCGCACGCGGTTCCGGGAGCTTCCGGAGCTTCCCGACGACGGCGCGCTCGTCGAGTGGTTCGAGACTGGATGTACGACACTCGTCGATGCGCTCGAGTCTTCGCCACCAGATCTCGCCGTCTGGACGTGGGCACCGCCAGGCGAGGCTCGCTTCTGGGCTCGGCGGATGGCGCACGAGACGGCGATCCACCGTCTCGACGCCGAGCTCGCGGCCGGCCGTGTCACGGCACCGTTCGATCCCCGTTCCTCGGTCGACGGCATCGACGAGGTCCTGGTCAACATGGCGTACCGCCCGAGCGGTTCGATCCCCCGCGGCAACGGGGAGTCGTTGCACGTGCACGCCACCGACGAAGACGGGGAATGGCTCGTCCGCCTCACCCCCGACGGTCCGGACGTGACGCGGGAGCACGCGAAGGGCGATGTCGCGGCCCGAGGGCCGGCGGCCCAGTTGTTCTCGATGCTGTGGGGACGATGGAACCCGGACGACTTGGAGGTCCTGGGTGACGAGCAGCTCCTCGCGCGCTTCCTCGCCGAGTCGACCGTCTGATCGAGCGGCCCTCAGGGCGCGATCGCGCGAATGGCCTCGCGAACGTCCATCCCGACCGGGAAGACCGCGGGCGCCGGGGTGGTCACGCCGTTGTCGATGTACCGCTGGATGTGCGATCGACAGGCTTCTCCGGTGCCGTGCACGATGAGCTCGTCGACGACATGATCTGGGATCCCCTCTACGGCGGCAGCTCGATCGCCCGCTTCCCACGCGTCCCACATCCCCTGGAGTGAGTCCCGGCCGAGCCACTCGTGGAACGCGCGGTACACAGGCACGTTCATGTACGCGGCGATCGCTCGCTTCCCGACGTAGTTGACCGTGTCTCGATCCGTCGAGGGCATGACGAAGATCCGTGCGGCGATCTCCTTGCCGGCGCCGACGTGCGGAACAACGGTGCCGACGTCGTCGGCAGAGAGCCAGTTGACGATCGCGCCGTCTGCCTCCCGTCCCGCGAGTCGCAACATGCCCGGTCGGAGCGCGGCGACGAGGATCGGAGGCACCTCGTGCGCTTCGAGGGCGAAGCCCAGCCGGAACCCCTTGATCTCGAACGTCTCGTACGTCTCGGTGACTTTCTCGCCTGCGAACGCTGCTCGCAGGAACGCGATGGTGTCGCGGACGCGCTGGTACGGCCGGTCGAAGGTCATGGCGTTCCACCGTTCGACGATCACGTCCGAGGAAGTCCCGATACCGAGCGCGAAGCGCCCTGGCGCTGCTTGGGCCAGGCTTGCGGCGCACTCAGCGAGTGTCGCCGGGCCCCGCGTGTACGCGGGGACGATGGCCGTACCGAGGCGGAGGCGTGGTTCCCAGGCCGCCGCCAACGCGAGGGGCGTGAATGCGTCGTGCGAGCCCGACTCCGCCGACCAGACGTCGGTGTATCCGAGATCAGCGACCTCTTTGAACCAGTCGGCGTGGGCGTGCAGGGGCAACCCCTCGAACGGGACGGTGATCCCATAGCGCTGCGGAACGGCTCGCGCCCCGTCGTTCATGGTGTCTTCTCCTCCGACGTCGGTTCGTCGCGCCATGGGCGCACGATGGTCGACTGGCTCGCCGTGGCGAGCAATGTCGAATCCTCGGACCACAGGTGCACGAGTCCGTGGCCGAAGCCATCGGCGACGGCATGGACGCGGATGTCGGCGAGCATCCACTCGGTCGAGTGACGGTGGACGATGCGGACGGTGTTGTCGAGGCTGTTCCCGCCTGCTCGGCGCCCGAGCGCCTGTGAGATCCCGAAGGGCACGTAGTCGCCGACGATCGACAGCGTTGCCGCCGAGATCTCGATCTCGGGGACGCGGACCCAGAGTGCGCTGCGACCGTCGCCGGGGGGGCCGGGGAGCTCGTCGGCGGATCGCGCGTTCGCGAGCCTGATCTCGAGCCGTTCGGCGAGGGTGCCGCGGTGTTGTTCGAGGATTGGTCGAGTCGGGCAGTCCTCGACCGGCGGGACCCGCGGTGCGACTGCCCATGCGCCTTCGACCTCCAATGCGCGCGTCCCGGCCGCGCCCACGACGCTGAAGATCTCCTCGCCCTCGACCGTGCCCGTCGCCCGAACCTGCGACGATCGATGGCCGCGAACGATCTCGGTGACCTGGATCTCGACGGTCGACGGCGGGCGTGCGAACGACAAGAACTGCGCTGTCGCCCAGACGACTGGGCGTCCGAACTCCTGCTCGAGCGCTTCGACGGCAGCGCCGAGCCCGACGCCACCGAAGAGCGCGCCGAGACCCGAGCACAACTCTCGGGCCACGGGGAGGCGCCACGTGCGGTCCGGGCCACGCTCGAGCCCGAAGAACGAAGCAGCGTCCATGATCTCGGCTCCCGGCGGGATCCCCGCCTCGCGACGCGCGCTCATGCTCTCCGCTCTCGGCGCCTTCGGCGCCGGGCCGCTCGGGCCACGTTCCCTGCTCGGCGGGATACCCGCCTCGCGACGCTCACTCATCGGCGGATGCTAGGTCGCGTCGATCGCGGCGACGGCCCAGGCACGTCCGCGCCTCGGCGACCCGACCGCGAGGCGGAGCTCCCAACCGGAGGCGGGCTCCGCCGCATCCCAAGCGACGAACTCCAGCTCAGCGATCGCGTCCGAGAGGTCGTCGCCGTCGAGCGGCCAGTCGCCCTGGTGATCGGCGATCGCGGCGAGCGCCCACCAGGCCGCGAATCGTCCTGCCGCTGCGCCCGCGCGGCGGCCGTGGGCGCCGGCGCTCGCCGCCGCCCAAGCCATCATGCCGATCGCGTGCCGAGCGGTCACGGGAGCGACGCGTGCCGTGGGCGGCCGGAGCGCGGCGATGGCGTCCAGAGGACTTCCGAGGATTGCCACCGATTCGACTCGACCGCCGGAGTCCTCGGTCCACGCGCGTGTGAGGTCCTCGAGCGCATCCGACCCGATGTCGGTCGACCTCTCGGGCGGTGGCGGGAGCGCGAGACGTTCGAGCGCGGGAGTCGGGGGCATGGGGGTGTGGACTGAGTCGGAGCGATACTCGGCGACCGCGTAGTCGGGCTCCCACTCCGCGAGTCGTCGCGGGAGATCGAGGACGGGTGGACCGGGAAGGGGGCCGACCGTGCAGTCCTCGCCGCGGACGACCCGCTCGTGGAGGGTGATCACCGCACTGGGACCCTCGGTCACGTGAGGCGCGAGTGCGGCCCAGGAATGAGTGGACGCGGCCACCTCGGGGAGCGGCCCGAGCGCGAACCGACCGGCGCCCTCGAGGAGGACCGCGGCCGCGTGCTCGGCGGGCGCCTCGAGGGCGAGTCGGTACTCGGCTCGTGCCGCGATTGGCCAGAGCTGGCGTCCGCGCTCGAACGCCTGGGCGCATCGGGCCCGCAGCTCGGCGAGCGCGTCCCAATCTCTCGCTTCGCAGCACGCGTCGATCACGCGCTCGAGCTCGTCGAGGTCGGCGCGATCGACCGCGGCCGCGATTTCCACGTCGCCATGCCTACACGAAACGGCGGGCCATGGCCTCGATCGCCGGAGCGGTCGTCTGTCAGGATGCCTCGGTGCACCGTGGGCTGTTCGCCTTCCTCGTCACCGTCGCCGTCCTCGCCTCGTGTGGCGGGCGTTCGACGCCGGAGACCCGGAACTCGGATTCGGCGGTGGGCCACGACAGCGTGATGCCGTTCGCAGAGCGGGTCGCCACTGGGGGCGTCTCGTACGACGACACGATCACCGAAGGTCGCGAATCGATCCAGGCGTTCTGGTCGGCGCTGTACCCGGCCACGTACGGCGTCGCGTTTCGGGAGATCTCGGTCGTGGAGGGGATGCGTCCGGGAGACGAGGTGGAATGCGACTCGGTGGTGCTGTCGTACCGGGACGTGAAGGACACCGTGCGTTACTGCCCCGACGACGACGCCGTCGTGTTCGACGACGGGCAGCTGTTTCCCGATCTGTACGAGCGGTTCGGTCCGCTCGGTGTCGGTGCCGTGCTCGCGGGAACATGGGGAAAAGCGATCCAATCGCGGGCAGGCCTCAGCGAATCCGACCTTCCTTCCGGAACCCTCGCCCTCCAGGTCGACTGTTTCGCCGGGGCGTGGGTCGGCCACGCAGCCTCAGACCCTTCCTGGACCGCGAACGACGCACCCGGCGCGCTCGATGCGGCCTTGGCTGGGTATCTCACGGTCCGAGACCGCAGCGTCGCACCGCAGAGTGGTGCGCACGTCAGCGCGTTCGATCGTGTCGGCGCGTTCGGGGACGGCCTCGACGGTGGGGTGGCGAGTTGCACTGCGTACGCAGATCCGACGAGCGCTCCGGTGGCGTCGATGCTGCCGTCGGAGCGCGCGGCCGTCGTCGACGGGGAGACGCTCGATCACGCCGTCGAAGAGCTCGCCGACGAGCTCAACATGTACTGGCAAAGCAGCATCCCCGGATTCGAGCCGATCGTGACGCTGCGCGGTGTCGACAGGATCGAGCGCGGAGCATGTAGCGACCCCGGCATCACGGCGACGCTCGCAGCTCCGGTCGCGTACTGCGAGACCCTCCATGGCGTGGTCTACGACGAGTCGTTCCTGGATGCCGGTGCCGTCGTGATCGGCAAGGGCGCGCTCGCGGCATGGCTGGGGGACGCGTGGGCTCGGGCGGCCGCCGTCGCCCTCGGTTTCACGGTGGGTGACGATGCTCGCGGCGCCGCCTTCGATTGCCTGAACGGCGCGTGGGCAGGCGACGCGTTCTCGGGACGTCGAACCGACGTGGCGCTCGGCCTCGGCACCGCCGATCTCGATGCGGTCGCGGCGTCGATACCGGTGACGCAGCGCCTCCACGCGGGCTCGTCCGACGCTTCTTCGTTCGACCGGATCGAGGTCTTTCGCGCCGGATTCCACGCGATCGCCGACGATGCCTCGACGCCGGCTGATGCGTGCGCTCGCTTCCGATGACGCTCAGCTTCTCGCCGCCTCGCGGGCGCTGGCTCGCGGGCGCTCGCCTCAGGGGTTCCCGCTTTCGGCGGCTTCTCCGCCGGGCCGCTCGGGCCACGGCTCGCTGCTCGGCGGGATACCCGCCTCGCGGGCGCTCGCCTCAGTTCGTGGAGGGGTCGAGCGGCGCGTTCGCGAACCACGCGAGCCGGCCCGGCTGGCGCGCGAGCACGGAGTGCCAGAGCTCTTCCGGTGCGCGTGTGAACGCGTCCAGGGGTGCTGCATCGACCGTGAGCCATCCTCCTGCCGCGAGCTCGGCGTCGAGCTGGCCTGGTGACCACCCGGCGTGCCCGGCGAAGATGCGAAGTTCGTCGAGCGGCGGTGTGTCTGCAGGAGTGTCCGCGAGGTCGATGCTTCCGAGCCCGTCGAAGAGCGGTACCCAACCCTGTGCATCGACCGCAGGCCCGCGGACCAACGCGATCAGGCTCTCGGATGCAACGGGCCCTCCCGAGTAGAAGACCCCGGGTTCGCTGACCACGTCACTCCAGCGTTCGAGGACCGCGCCGACCGGCGTGTCGCTGGGGCGGTTCAGCACGACGCCGAGGGCACCCTCGGGTGTGTGCTCGAGAACGAGGAGGACCGTGCGGGCGAAGTTGGGATCGAGCAGCCCGGGGGCCGCGACGAGCAACCTGGAGCGTGCCGACTCGGGGGGCATGGCCCTCCAGTGTGGTCATCGTGCGCCGGGGGGTCGCGCCACGACGCTGACGGAAGGGTTTCAACGAAGACGCCGCGCTGTTCCGGGCAAGCGACGACGCCCTAGGGTCGTCAGGCGATGTGTGGATTCGCCGGGGAGCTGAGCCTTCGCGACTGCCCGGCCGATGTCGCCGTCGTGGCACGCATGGCCGACGTCATGGACTCCCGCGGTCCCGACGGGAGCGGCGCCTGGGCATCGGGGCGAGTTGCCCTTGCCCATCGTCGTTTGAAGATCATCGATCTGTCGAACCGCGCGTCGCAACCGATGGTCGATGCGGAGCTCGGACTCACCGCAGTGTTCAACGGGTGCATCTACAACTACCGAGCGCTTCGCGAACAGCTCGCTGCCGCCGGCTATCGGTTCTTCTCCGGTGGCGACACCGAAGTGCTCCTCAAGGCGTATCACCACTGGGGCGACGCGTTCGTGGATCGTCTGCAGGGGATGTTCGCGCTCTGCATCGTCGAGCGCGACAGCGGTCGGGTCGTGCTCGCTCGCGACCGCCTCGGGATCAAGCCGCTCTACACGAGCGAGACTTCGGACTCCCTCAGGTTCGCATCGACGCTGCCGGCGCTCCTCGCTGCTGGTGACACCGACACCACCGTCGATCGCGTCGCGCTCCACCACTACCTGACGTTCCATTCGGTGGTGCCGGCGCCCCGCACCATCCTCGAGGGTGTGCGCCGCCTGCCTCCGGCGACGGTCCTGTGCATCGAGCCGGACGGGCGACGCCTGGAACGTGTCTTCTGGGATCCGCCGTTCGAACGGACGCAGCCCGATTGGGATGCACGCGAATGGCAGGACGCGGTGCTCGTGGCGTTGCGTGCCGCGGTGGATCGGAGACTCGTCGCCGACGTGCCGGTCGGCGTGCTGTTGTCGGGAGGTCTCGACTCGAGCTTGATCGTCGGCCTGCTCGCAGAGGCGGGACAGACGGGCCTCACGACCTTCAGCATCGGCTTCGAGTCCGTCGGGGGACGCGAGGGCGACGAGTTTCGCTACAGCGATATCGTCGCCGAGCGCTTCGCGACCGACCATCATCAGATCCGCGTTTCGACCGAGCGGATGCTCCCGGCGCTCGACGGTGCGATCGCAGCGATGAGCGAACCGATGGTCAGCCACGACGCGGTCGCATTCTTCCTCCTCTCGCAAGAGGTGAGCCGGCACGTGAAGGTCGTCCAGTCGGGCCAGGGTGCCGACGAGGTCTTCGCGGGTTACCACTGGTATCCCCCCCTCGAGTCGGTGAGCGAGCGGGTGGAGAGCGCAGTCGACGCGTACGCATCCGTGTTCTTCGATCGCCCGCATCACGACCTCCAGGCGCTGCTGGATCCCGCATGGCGGATCGACGCCGACGCGAGTCGGCGCCTCGTGGCCGACCACTTTTCGAAACCCGGAGCGTCGAGCGCGCTCGATCGAGCGCTGCGTCTCGACGTCGAGGTGATGCTCGCGGACGACCCCGTCAAGCGTGTGGACAACATGACGATGGCATGGGGACTCGAGGCCCGAGTGCCGTTCCTCGACCACGAGGTCGTGGAGCTCGCTGCGGCGTGCCCGCCCTCACTCAAGATCGCCCAGGGCGGCAAGGGCATCCTCAAGGAGGCGGCGCGACGGGTCATCCCGCAGGAGGTCATCGACAGACCCAAGGGCTACTTCCCCGTGCCGGCGATCACGCATCTCGAGCACGCGTCTCTCGATCTCGTCCGTGACGCGCTCGGCGCGCCCGAAGCGAAGCGTCGCGGGTTGTTCGACGCCGATGCCGTCGCAGGTCTGCTCGCCGCGCCGAACGACGAACTCACGCCCTTGCACGGCAATCAGCTCTGGCAGCTCGCATTGCTCGAACTCTGGCTCCAGGCCCATGTCGACTGACGAGGCCCGTCCACCGCCGCCCGTCGCGGCGTCGGGGGAGCGCCGGGACGTCGCAATCGACCTGGGGTGGGGACGCCTGGTCATCGGCAGGACCTTCACCGACGAGAGCGAGCTCGCTGCGCTGCTCCGAACGGAGGAGCTCGGCCAGCGCGACATCTGCCTGTACCACCGTGAGCCGCATGTGCTCGTGAGCCGGGTGCCCCACGAGCTGTTCGTCGACCCGTCGCACACGTACCGCCGCATGCTCGACGCACCGATCGAGCTGCGTCCCTCTCCCGGAGTGCGAGTGCGCGAGATGCGCGACGACGTCGCCGACGCCGACGCCGTGAATCGCATCTTCGCGAGCGTCGGCATGGTCGTTGCACCGGTCGACGTCTTGCTCGAGAACAACCGAGACCCGTCGTTCGTCTACCTGATCTCAGAGGACGTCGCGACCGGCCAGGTCGTCGGCACCGTGGCAGGCATCGATCACGTCGAGGCGTTCGGCGACGAAGAGAACGGTTCATCGTTGTGGACGCTCGCCGTCGATCCCCAGACGCACCGCACAGGCGTTGGCGAGGATCTGACCAGGCGATTGCTCTCGATCTTCGCCGAACGCGGCAGGGCGTTTCTGGATCTGTCGGTGATGCACGACAACACGCCCGCGATCGCGCTGTACGCCAAGCTCGGATTCGTCAGAGTCCCGGTGTTCGCGGTCAAGCGCAAGAACCCGATCAACGAGCCGTTGTTCGTCGGACCCGAACCGGACGACTACGAAGGCCTGAACCCATATGCGCGGATCATTGCCGACGAGGCACGACGCCGTGGCATCACGGTCGATGTGATCGACGCGGAGCTCGGGTTCCTTCGTTTGAGCTACGGCGGCCGCCAGATCGTGACACGCGAGTCGCTTTCGGAGCTCACATCGGGGGTCGCGGTGAGCTGGACCGACGACAAGCGGGTCTCGCGCCGCCTCTTCGAGCGGGCCGGGCTGCACGTGCCGCGAGGTCGGGCTTCAACGACACCCCAAGCCGACGACGCGTTCCTCGCGGAAGTCGGGGAGGTTGTGGTGAAGCCGGCGCGCGGTGAGCAGGGCATGGGCATCACGGTCGGCGTCACGACCCCGGCGCAGCTTGCACGCGCGGTCGACCTCGCGCGTCGCCACTGTCCCGACGTGCTGCTCGAGGAGTACTGCGAGGGTGACGATCTTCGCGTCGTCGTCATCGACGGGGAGGTCGTCGCGGCCGCGATACGGCGTCCCGCGGCAGTACACGGTGATGGTGTCCACACGGTCGGGGAGCTCATCGAGGTACAGAGCCGGCGTCGAGCGGGAGCGACGGGGGGCGAGTCGCGCATCCCCGTCGACGAGACGACGGTCGCGGTCGTACGGGACGCTGGTCGTGAGCTCGACGACGTGCTCCCCGAGGGCGACCGTCTCGATGTGCGGCGAACCGCCAACCTCCATACCGGTGGGACGATTCATGACGTCACCGCGGACCTCCACCCCGACATCGCTTCGGCGGCCGTACAGGCGGCGAAGGCGCTCTCGCTCCCGGTCACAGGCCTCGACTTCCTCGTCGCGTCGGTCAGTGAGCCCGAGTACGTCTTGATCGAGGCCAACGAGCGACCAGGTCTCGCGAACCACGAACCGCAACCCACCGCGCAGCGGTTCATCGACTTGCTGTTCCCTTCGACGACGACCAGTGCGATGCCGACCCAGTGGACACCTTGGGCCGCGAGCCCCCGCACCTCGTAGGATCTACTCATGGCGCCCCCGTTCGAGCTTCCCGAGGACCCTCACGAGGCGAAACTCCTCCCCATCGACATGGGATATCTGGAGGAGGTGCTGCTCCAGCTCCTCAGCACGCCGAGCCCATCGGGTCGCACCGACCACATCGTCCAGCTCGTCGGCGACGAGATGGTTCGCCTCGGCCTGCCCGTGGAGCTGACTCGCAGGGGCGTGTTGATGGCCGAGCTCGCGGGCGCGGACCCGGAGAGTCCGGATCGCGCGGTGATCGCGCACGCCGACACACTCGGGTGCGTCGTGCGAGCGCTGGAGCCGAACGGACGGCTCTCGGTCGCACCCATCGGTACCTACAGCGCGCGCTTCGTCGAGGGTGCACGCGTCACGATCTTCGTCGATGATCTCCATGTGACCTACACGGGGACCGTGCTTCCGCACAAGGCGAGCGGTCACCGGTATGGCAACGAGATCGACACCTTTCCGATCGGCTGGCCGCACGTCGAGGTCCGCGTCGACGAACCCGTCGAATCTGTCGCCGACCTCGCGGCACTGGGGATCAACGTGGGTGACTTCGTCGCGCTCGATGCTGAACCGGTGATCACCCCGTCGGGGTATGTGAAGTCGCGGCATCTCGATGACAAGGCGGGCGTGGCGAGCGTGCTCGCCGCGGTCAAGGCCGTCCTCGACCATGACGCCGAGCTCCCGGTGAACGCCCACCTGCTCGTGACCATCGCCGAAGAGGTCGGACACGGCGCGAGTCACGGTCTCGATGCAGACGTGGCGGAGCTCGTCTCGGTCGACAATGGGGTCGTCGCTCCAGATCAGCAGTCCAGCGAGCACACCGTGAACATCGCGATGCAGGACTCGACCGGTCCCTTCGACTACCACCTGGCCCGCAAGCTCGTCGGACTGTGTGAGCAGCACCGGATCCCCTACCGGCGGGACGTGTTCGTCCACTACCGCTCCGACGCAGCCTCCGCGCTCGAAGCCGGGGCAGAGACCCGCGCCGCAGTGGTCGCGTTCGGCGTCGACGCGAGCCATGGACACGAGCGGACGCACTTGGACAGCCTGCGCCACACAGCGGAGCTGGTCGCTGCCTATCTCCAGACCGATCTCACGTTCTGGCGTTGGGACATCCACCCGCGCGGTGGGTTGCGGAGCTTCCCGTCGACTCTCGTACAGCCGGCCGACGACCAGGGCCCGCGCTGAGCGTCACATCGCTTCCTTGATGCCCTTGCGGATGAGCAGGATGTTCATCGGATAGGACGTCGCGAGCCCGATGGCCATGCCGATCTGCATGAGGAACCAGTAGGCCGCCTCGTTCGGCAGCAGGTGGGGGTCCGGGAAGAACACCCAGAACATGAGCGCCATCCACCCGAACAAGCCGACCTCGAACGCTGACAACGACCACACGTCCGCCTTCGCTGCCTTCCGGAGCGTCACCCCGAAGGGAGCGTTCATCATCGCGTTGATCGCAGCGAACTGGAACGCGATGCCGAACGCCAGCGCGAATGCGTAGTCGAGGCCGTACGAGGCCCAGATCGTCGCTCCGAAGATCGTGATCCCGAAGGCGAAGATGACGGTCTCGGCGACCACGTCGCCGAGCGTGCAGCCCCCGCCGCAATGCGTCGCCGACACTGCGACGCGCGCCCAGTACGGGAACCGCTGCTCGCCGTGGCGCTCAACATAGCGGGGCGTGGTTCGCCGTCCGACACGCCAGTAGAAGGCGAGCCCGAACGGGCCCAGGTAGAGCGCGGTGATCGGCCACACCCATTCCATGACACCCATGCGTTGTCGGAAGCCACCGACGTGGATGTCGCCGAGGATCGCGATCGCGCAGACCACGCCGAGCGCCAACGAGATCCAGGCTGTGGCCTGGAGCCAGGTCGGTGCCACCGCGGCGAGCATGACGGGCATGTTCACGCATCGCGCCACGGCGGTGGGGGACACAGCCGACCGGCGGGATCGGCTTGGTGGAGGTGCCGGGAGTCGAACCCGGGTCTTCCGAGAGGTTGGCGGGACTTCTCCGAGCGCAGCCGGTGACGAGATCTCGGTCGACGCCACTCACCGGCGGACTGCGTCGACCCCAGCCGCACTGCGATGTCCCGACGAACCATGCGGCACGTCTCGCCGGTGAGCCGATCTTGATGACGCTCGCAGTCCGGCCGACCAGCCGAGCCGGAACGAGCGGCTGTCTAACTCAGTTAGGCAGCGAGTGCGACGTTGTCGTCAGCATGTATTGGTGTTCCCGGCTCTTTGACAACGATCCGGGGACGTTGGCTCGCTTCTCCCGCCTCGATCGTCGAAATCGAAGCCACGCACCCCCTTGTCAAGTGCCGCGCGGTGCGTGTCGCGCAGCAGACCAATGCTAACGGCCGACAGCACCCTCTCGTTCCCGGGCGCAGCGCCACGCGCGACGATGACCAGGTGGCACGAGCCGAGCAGCACTGGGGAGAGGTCTGGCATGGGCGTGCCCCCGACGAGATGAGCTGGTACCAGGCGCACCCGGCCACGTCACTCGAGTTGATCCGGTCGGTGTCGACGCCGACGAGCGCCGTGATCGACGTCGGCGGGGGTGCCTCGCAGGTCGTCGACGAGCTGCTCGCGGCGGGTTACGAGGATCTCACCGTGCTCGACGTCTCCGACGACGCGCTGGCCGCCGTGCGGCAGCGCCTCGGTACGGATGCGTCGAGAGTCGAATGGGTGCGCGCGGACGTGCTCACTCACGACCTCGGCCGAACGTTCGATGTCTGGCACGATCGGGCTGTCTTCCACTTTCTCCTCGAGCCGGACGACCGTGGCCGCTACGTCGACGCGCTCGCTGGCGCGATCGATCCCGGCGGTCACGCGGTCATCGCCACGTTCGGTCCCCAAGGCCCAACGACGTGCTCGGGATTGCCCGTCCAGCGGTACGGTCGCGAAACCCTTGTCGAGGCACTCGGCGAGCGCTTCGAGCTCCTGGTCTACCTCGAAGAGGAGCACGTGACGCCCGCGGGCGTCACCCAGCCGTTCGCCTACGGGCTCTTCGCACGGCGCAGCGCTAGCGGCTCCGCTCCTTGAGCGCGCGCTGTGCTTCACGGTCGGCGTCGCGCTTGGCGATCGCCTGTCGCTTGTCATAGCTGCGCTTGCCACGGCCGAGGGCGAGCTCGACCTTTGCACGCCCGTTCCTGAAGTACACGCGCAGCGGGACGAGCGTCGTGCCCTTCTCGGCGGTCGCCTTCGCCAGCTTGTCGATCTGCGGGCGGTGCAGCAGGAGCTTGCGCCGTCGCAGCGGGTCGAGCTCCGTCGACGCGAAGGAATAGGGCAACACGTGCATCCCGTAGAGCCAGACCTCGCCGTCCTCCACGCGAGCGAACGCGTCCTGGAGGTTCCCGTGACGCTCACGGAGTGATTTCACCTCCCCGCCTTCGAGAACCAGACCGCACTCCCACGAGTCGAGGACGTGATAGTCGTGGCGCGCCTTTCGGTTCGTGACAACCGTCCCGTCGCCGCGCTCGGGCCGCTCGCCGAGAGTGGACATGGGTCGACTGTATAGATTCCGGGGCTCATGAGCTTCACGAAGCCGACGCTGCGCCTCACGGCAGCTCAGTTCCGTCGCGTGGTCGCTCACTGCTACGACGGGCTGCCCGACGAGGCGTGTGGGCTGCTCGCAGGTCCGGTTGATCACGAGGGTGAGCCAACAGGGGTCGTGAACGATGTGTACCCGTGCGCGAACGCTGACGCGTCAGCGGTCACCTTCACCGTCGACTCGCGCGACCTCATCGCGGCGATGCGCGATGCCGAGTCACGGGGCCTGGAGCTCATCGGGGTCTGGCATTCCCATACTCATACTGATGCGTCCCCCTCCGCGACCGACGTGCGTCAAGCTCCGGACCCGAAGTGGATCTACCTCCTCGTCAGCTTGCGTGACGGCGCGCCGGTCATGCGCTGCTTTCGGATCCGTGACGGTCAGATCGCCGAGAACCCGATCGAGCTGGACCGTTGAGCGCGGCGTAGCATGACGGTCATGCCTGTCGAGGTCCGCCTCCCGACGCTTCTGCGTGAGCACACCGGGGGCGCCGCGTCCGTCGACGCGGACGGCGACACCGTCAGGGCACTGTTCGATCTGCTCATCGACGAGTACCCGGGCCTGAAGGGTCAGCTCGTCGGCGATGACGGTGAGCTGCATCGCTTCGTCAACGTGTATCGCAACGATGACGACATCCGGTACCTCGATCGACTCGATACCACCGTCGGCGACGGCGACGTCGTCTCGATCCTCCCCGCCGTCGCCGGGGGCTAGGCGGGGGTGAGACGCGAGTCCATCCTGGGGCTCATCGGCGAGACGCCGCTCGTCGGCGTGCACGCGCTCTCCCCGAATCCCGAGGTCGCGATCTACGCCAAGCTCGAGGGTCAGAACCCGGGGGGATCCTCGAAGGACAGGATCGCCCTCAAGATGGTCGAGCTCGCCGAAGCTGACGGCAGCCTCACGCCTGGCGACACCATCCTCGAGCCCTCGTCGGGCAACACGGGGATCGGACTCGCGCTGGTCGCGAAGCTGCGCGGGTATCGACTGCGCGTCGTGATGCCCGAGAACGTCTCGCCCGAGCGCGTGCAGCTCCTCGAGATCTTCGGCGCCGAGATCGTCGCCTCGCCGGGCGAGGAGGGGAGCAATGGCGCCATTCGCATGGCGGAGAAGCTCGCCGCAGACGATCCGTCGCAGGTGACGCTGTTCCAGTACGGCAATCCTGCGAACCCGCTCGCCCACTACGAGCACACAGGACCGGAGATCTGGCGTGACTGCGCCGAGATCGACGCGTTCGTCGCCGGGCTCGGCACGAGCGGGACGCTCATGGGTGTCGGTCGCTATCTCAAGGAGCAGAACCCCGCCATTCGGATCGTCGCGGTCGAGCCCCCTGCGGGCGAGCTCGTGCAAGGGTTGCGCAACCTCGAAGACGGCTTCGTGCCACCGATCTTCGATCCCGAAGTGCTCGACCGGAAGCTCATCGTCCGTCCGCGCGAGTCGATCGAATGGCTTCGACGGCTTCTCGACGAGTGCGGCGTCTTCGCCGGGATCTCTTCGGGCGCGGCGATCGCAGGCGCGGTCAAGACGGCGGAGGGGCTCGAACGGGGCACCGTCGTGACGTTGCTTCCCGATGCGGGATGGAAGTATCTCTCCTCTGGCGCGTGGACCGAGGATCTCGACGTCGTCACGGAGCGCGCCACGCGCATCAACTACTGGTAGCCGTGCACGAGATCGATCGTGCCGTCGAGGTGCTGCAGGCCGGGGGTCTCGTCGCGTTTCCCACCGAAACGGTGTACGGTCTCGGTGCCGACGCGACGAACACTCCGGCGGTCCAGCGGCTCTTCGCTGTCAAAGGACGGCCCTCCGACCATCCTGTGATCGTCCACGTCGCTGACTTCGCCGGCCTCGATCGTTGGGGGATGGCACCTCCGCCTGCGGCCCGAACGCTCGCCGCCACGTTCTGGCCGGGACCCTGCACGCTGATCGTCCGGCGCCGGGTCGACGGGATCGTCGGGTCCGCGACGGGGGGGCGCCCGACCGTCGGGCTGCGCGTGCCGGACCATCCTCTCGCTCTCGACCTGCTACGTCGTCTCGACGGACCGATCGCCGCGCCGTCGGCCAATCGATTCGGGCGAGTGAGCCCCACCTCCGCGGGCGATGTGCGCAGCGACCTCGGTGCGGACGTCGACATGGTGCTCGACGGCGGCGAGTGTCGCATCGGCCTCGAGTCGACGATCGTCGACTGCACCGTGGACCCTCCTGTCATCCGGCGCGAGGGCGGAGCGACGCGATCAGCGATCTCCGCGACGCTCGACATGGACGTCGCCGTCGTGTCCGAAGCGGGGGTGGCCCCGGGAACGTTGCCGACCCACTACGCGCCCCGCGCGACCGTCGAGCTCGTCGACGAGGGATTGGTCGAGACGCGCGCCCGGGCGCTCGCGGCACGTGGCATGCGAGTCGGAGTGGTCGGCGCGGACATCGCCGTACCGGACGTCGCCGTGGACTTGTCCGTGGACGGGGGGAGTGACGCGCTCGCACACGATCTGTACCGCCGATTGCGATTCGCCGACGCGCTCGGCCTGGATGTCGTGCTCGCTGTGGCACCTCCACCCGAACGTCTGGGCTCGGCGGTAACGGATCGACTCCGACGCGCGGCGGGTCGCGCGTGAGCCGCGGGCCGATCGGTGTCTTCGACTCCGGGCTCGGCGGGCTCACGGTGTTGCGCTCGCTCATCGATCTTGTTCCCGACGCGTCGACGATCTACTTCGGTGACACCGGCCGGTTTCCCTACGGCGACCGAACAGTGAGGGAGCTCGTCGACTACTCGCGCGAGATCAGCGCGTTCCTCATCGATCGCGGCGCTGCTCTGATCGTCGTCGCGTGCAACAGCGCTGCTTCCGCTGCGCTCGAGCAGCTGACGAACGAGCTCTCGGTCCCGGTTGTCGGGGTGATCGAGCCGGGCGTACGCGCCGCCGCGAAGGTCACACAGACCGGGCGCGTCGGAGTGATCGGGACGGTTGGCACGATCGCGTCCGGCGCCTACCAACGCGCGATGTCTCGGATCGCGCCAGATCTCGAGCTGATCTGTGCGGCGTGCCCGGGCTTCGTCGAGTTCGTCGAGCGTGGCGACGTCGATTCTGACCAGGCGCGGGTACTCGGAGAACGGTTGCTCGCCCCGATCCGAGACTGCGACGTCGACACCCTCGTGCTCGGCTGCACGCACTACCCCCTCCTGGCCCGTACGATCGGTGCCGTGATGGGCCGTGACGTCGTCCTCGTGTCGAGCGCCGACGAGACCGCATTCGAGATCCGCTCCATGCTTGCGGGAGAACACCGAGCCGATGGGGTCGTTCCCAGGTCGTTCGTCACATCCGGCGACCCGGAGATGTTCGGCCGCCTCGCTGCGCGATTCTTGGGGCCAGAGGTGAGCGTTGTTGAGCGGTGGTCCTGGACGTGAAGGTGGCCCTGACTCGCTTCGCGCCCCTGTCCGCGGGAGTGGTCCTGTCCCGAAAGGGGATGGGATGGATCTGATCGTGCTCGGTTGCTCCGGCTCGTACCCGTCACCGACATCGCCGTGTAGCGGCTACCTCGTGCGAACGGGCGAGACGACGTTGTGGGTGGACTGCGGCCACGGCACGTTCGCCAACTTCCAAGTGCACGCCGAGATCGAGGACCTCGACGCCGTCATCATCACGCACGAGCACCCCGATCACTTCGTCGACCTCTACGGGCTGCATGTGCTCATGCGGTACGGACTCGACCTCGCAGGGCTCCCCGTCTTCGCTCCGCCCG
>Ga0299914_10000163_pt1 | contig 39133 bp, 49 predicted proteins | sample RVTome_10_FD_201361 | JGI IMG/M metagenome (GOLD analysis project Ga0299914, IMG submission 201361) | Soil microbial communities from uranium-contaminated site in the Upper Colorado River Basin, Wyoming, United States - RVT153D57 (version 2) ... | reverse complement strand
AAGAGATTTCTTCTTTGATCTTTTGTGCTATTTTAAGTATATCTTCCTGAGTCGCAACTCTCCGGGAAGGCCATTTTCCATCTGGGCTGTCATCATGAAACCGAGGTACTATGTGAACGTGTACGTGCGGGACAATCTGGTTTGCAGCTATTCCGTTGTTCTGCCCCACATTGAAGCCATCAGCCTTTACAGCCGATATTATCGCCTTAGCAATTGCGGGTACGAGAGAATATAATTTGCCTACCTCGGTAGGAGGCATTTGGAGCAATGTTTCGTAATGCTTAGTCGGCATGACCAGGGCATGGCCTGGATTGATCGGATATTTATCCATGAGGACCAAAAAGCCGTTGTCGCGGTGGATCTGCACACAGGGCTCTTGCCCATCTATTATCGAGCAGAAGATGCAAGATTTGCTCATGCTGTGCGTATGAGCTTGTGTATAGATTGGTTGTTTATTTTTTGCTATTAGGGCACATGAATTTTTAAATAGACCAAAGATCCGAAATTTAATATACATGGGCGAAACACTCGAGCTCGATACCTTTGACATGACTTTCTCTTTCCGCTGCCCCAAGTGTGACTACTTGAATGAAGAGGTGCTTGCCAAGGATCTTTCAAGCGGCAATGCAGAATGCGGCATGTGCGAGACTGTTTTCAAGGTAGAAGGGATTGATGCTGTCAAGATAACGGCGACTCTTGAGTAAGTGAAAAATCTTAAAATATGCACCTGTGTCGATAATCGCAATGAAGCTCGAGAGTAGAAGGGTGCTCGAGGGGCCAGAGAGGGCTCCGCATAGGGCAATGTATAAGGCAATGGGATTGACAGATGGAGACTTGGACCGGCCTCTGATAGCGGTGTCTTCCACATGTAATGAGGCCACCCCCTGCAACATCCATCTTGGACGGCTTGCCCAGAGCGCTAAACGCGGTGTAAAAGATGCAGGATGCACACCAAGGGAGTTCACCGCAATTGCAGTTTCTGATGGCATTGCCATGGGCCACGAAGGCATGAAAGCCTCACTTGTGAGCCGTGAAATAATCGCAGACTCTATTGAAATAATGGTCATGGCCCATCAATACGACGGCGTAGTCGGTATATCAGGCTGTGATAAGAGCTTGCCCGGGACATTAATGGGTATGGGCCGGCTCAACCGACCCTCCATATTTGTTTATGGCGGAACTATCATGCCGGGTCTGTGGAATGGTAAACAGGTGACAGTGCAAGATGTGTATGAAGCTGTGGGGGCATATGATGCCGGCAAGATGACATTGCAGGAACTCAAAAGCCTTGAAAACGTTGCATGTCCTAGCGCAGGGTCATGTGCTGGCATGTATACTGCAAATACGATGGCCTCAATTAGCGAAGCTCTGGGAATGTCACTTTTAGGAAGCGCTTCTGCTCCAGCAGAGAGCGAAAGACGGCTCGAAATCTGCTACAACACTGGCAAGGCCATAATGAGCTTGATTGATGGCAATATCAGACCCCGCGACATCATGACCTTCGAAGCCTTTGAAAATGCAATCATGATGGCGAATGCAATAGGCGGCTCGACCAATGCTGTGCTGCACCTCCTCGCAATAGCAAGGGAAGTGGGAGTAAAACTGAGCCTCTCAGACTTTGAGAGGATTCGCAAGCGCAGTCCCCACATCGCTGACATGAGGCCAGGGGGAATGTATGTCATGGCAGACCTTGACAAAGTCGGCGGCGTGCCAGTAATACTCAATAGTTTACTCAAGAAGGGTCTTTTAAACGGCAATGTTTTAACTGTCAGCGGCAGGACCATGAAGGAAAATCTGGAATCAGTCAAGTTTAACTTTGATATTGATAATAAGGTAATCAGACACCTCGACAACCCGATAAAGCAGGAAGGTACACTCAAGATACTCAAAGGCACACTTGCACCTGGAGGCGCCGTAATGAAGCTTGCAGGGGTACAAAGCAAGAAATTTCTTGGTAGGGCAAGGGTCTTTGACAAGGAAGAGGATGCCTTTGAAGCTGTCTCAAAGCGCAGGATAGTAGAAGGCGACATAATCGTGATCCGTTATGAAGGCCCAAAAGGAGGACCGGGAATGCGTGAAATGCTGGCAGTAACTGCCGCAGTTGTAGGGCAAGGGTTAGGAGAAAAAGTGGCCATGGTCACAGACGGGAGGTTTTCGGGCGCAACTAGGGGATTTATGGTAGGTCATGTCGCTCCTGAAGCGATGGTGGGTGGCCCAATTGCTCTAGTAAAGGAATACGATCAGATTATAATTGACATGCAAAAGAGCAGAATAGATCTCATGGTTTCAGAAGGCGAGTTAAGAAAAAGGATGAAGAAATGGAAGCCTATCAAACCTCGCTATACAACTGGGGCTCTTGCAAAGTACGCTTTGCTAGTCGAGTCTGCATCGGAGGGTGCAGTCATGAGCACTACCAAGTGATAAAGGTTTAAATTTTATTATTACTGCAGAGTCAACTATAGGTAGGAAAATATGAGCAAAAGTGATTACTTTTGGTCGTCTCACAGGCAGCTCAATCCAGGTACAGAAGCTCGCCACTTCTGAAAACCAGTTTCAACTTTTTAAGAAGCTCTTTTTCCTTTATGAAAGAGTCTTCATCTTAGAGTCGCTCATTGGGCCGGAAGAGCTAGCTGAAATGTCTATCATTGGCTTTGACCCAAAACTCATCGTAACATGTGACTCTAATAATTTCAAAGTTCAAGACAGGAATGGAAAAATTCTGCAAAGGTCGCCAACAAAAGAACCGCTGTCAAGCCTCCGTGAGTTGATGCCCAAAGTCAATGATGATCGTTTCCGTTACGTCGGTGGGGCGGTAGGTTACATCAATTACGATGCCATACGGTTCTGGGAGCATCTGCCAATCAACAAGAACAAAAAAGCTAGCAACTTTCCGCTGCTAGAATTTGGCATCTATGATGATGGCATACTTTTCAACCATAAAGAAAACCAGGCTTACTATTTTTTCCTTGGAAAATCTCGCCTAGAGGAAGTCGAGCAGAAGATGGCCCGGGTGAAAAGTAAAGTTGCCACGTTTTCATATTCGACTCCAAAGAGAAACATGACGAAAAGGGACTTTGTTAAGATGGTGAAGAAGGCCAAGCGCTACATATACGATGGTCACATTTTTCAAGTAGTACTTGCAAAGAACATGAGGTTTAGGGTCAAGGGCAACCTTATTGGTCTGTACGCTAGACTTAGAGAAGTAAATCCCTCACCATACATGTATATGCTAAAAATGTCTGACAGGTGTATAATAGGCTCAAGCCCTGAAATGCTAATTCGTATCACAAAAGACTATGTCGAAACATTCCCTATCGCAGGCACAAGGCAGATACTACCGGATGAAAAGAAGAACGAACAGCTGCGTCAAGAATTGCTCAAGGATGAAAAGGAGATTGCCGAACATACAATGCTTGTCGATCTAGCAAGAAACGACATAGGACGGGTTTGTGAATTTGGCACGGTTGAGGTTAGAGAGTTCATGACTGTTAAGCGGTTCAGCCATGTGCAACATATCGTGTCGCATGTAGTAGGCAGATTGCAAAACAAATTCGATTCGTACAATTCTGTCAAAGCGGTCTTTCCAGCTGGTACTGTGTCAGGAGCACCTAAAGTTCGTGCAATGCAGATAATAGATGAGCTCGAGCCTTCGCTCAGAGGACCTTACGCTGGTGCCGTAGGTTATTTTTCATTCAATGGCTCATGCGATTTTGCAATTACGATAAGGTCTCTATTTGTGAATGGCGGCAAGGCATATATCGAGTCAGGAGCAGGCATCGTTATCGATTCTGATCCAGAGCTTGAATGGGCAGAAACGGAGCATAAGGCAAATGCCATTCTTTCTGCCCTAAAGGGGGCAGCATCTGATTGATACGCTTCTTGCTCAATCTGTCAAGCATCTCTGCTGTACCTTGATTCTGCAATCCATCGAATTGAAGAGTATTATTGGATAGTTATCCAAAAGTCTCCTGTAGAATACGCATATACTATCATTTTGAGTAAGCAGATAATAAAGTGTTGTTAATAGTATTAATACTAAATTTCCGTTATAATATGAGCGATATAGTAATAAAATCACTAACATCCTTTATAACATAAATTGAAAAAGCTTTAGTGGTTTGTGGGGGGCCTTGCAAACATATTGTCTGCATTTATATGGTATTCTACTGCAAGCGCAGGATCCTTCTGCCTTCCGGTAAGGATGCCTACTACTACATCATCTTTCTTGATTAATCCTTCCCTGCGTAGCTTTCTAACAGCTGCTGGGACTGCGCCTGATGCCATTTCGCAGTCAAAGCCGTTTAAACCAACAATCGACATACCGTCGCTCATTTCCTTGTCGCTGACTTGCACTACTACACCATTAGTAAAGTCAAGGGCGCGCAGTGCCTTGACAATATTGGCTGGTCTCCCTATCTGAATTGCAGTTGCATGTGTCTTTGGCCTGATTCCTTTCTTGTCCAAGTCAGCATAATAGCGGTCAATGAGTGCAAGATCTGGCCTGCCACCGTTCCATCTAAGCGGCTTGTCCTCAAAGAATCCATTGTACAGTTTGTAAAACACATTTGCTCCTTCTGCATTCACTACTACAAGCCTTGGAATTTTCCTTATCCAGCCCCATTCATAGAGCTCTATCAAGCATTTTCCGCAGCTCGATGTGTTACCTAGAGCTCCACCAGGGTACACTATCCATTCCGGGGGGTTCCAGTCGAGGGATTCGAGGACCCGGTAAATGATGGTTTTTTGACCCTCTAGGCGGAAGGGATTGACTGAGTTGACAGTGTATCCTCCGGTTTCTTTTGCGTTTTTAAGCGAAGCAGTAAGTGCATCATCGAAATTTCCTTGCACTTGTATTACCTGCGCGCCAAACTGGAAAGCCTGACCGAGCTTGCCCGGGGCAATTTCGCCTCTTGGGATGTAAACATCACATGCCATATTTTCGTTTGCAGCATACATTGCAGCAGAAGCTGAAGTGTTGCCAGTGGAGGCACAAACTATCCTTTTTACGCCAAGCATATTTGCATGTGTCATTGCAGTAGACATGCCGTTATCCTTAAACGAGCCTGAAGGATTGTATCCTTCAGGCTGAAGAAAGAAAGAATTGTGGTCCATGCTCGCATACTCAGCTACCTTGCTCATCTTATAAGGTTTTGAAAGGCGTCCTTCAGAACCGTCAAGTGACACTAGTACGCGCGCGCATTCTTCAAAATCGTCTGTATCAATGCCGGCAAAATTGATTAGTTCACGAAAGCGCCATACTCCGCTTTCGTTGTAGATATTGCCGCCGTGATCCCTGCGCTGGTAGAATTTTTCTATTAACTCGCGGCTTTGCTTCTTACTATACTTTATATCTAGAAGCGAGCCACACGAACATCTGTAAATGTCATTGTTAATCTCATGAGTTAAACCGCATGAAGGATTAATGCATTTTTTAACGATAAGTGCATCCATATCAATGAAGACTTCTGATTGTTATTTAGAGGTTATTCTAAATGCTGCTACTACTTTTTGGTGGTTTTTTCATACATCTTCAGTAGCTGCTGGACGACTCCATCCATGTCGTCCTCTCTTACTTCCGGAGAGACAGAGTGTTTGAGTAAATTGCTCACCGTGTTGGAAATCTCGGAACTGACTTCGCCAAAACTATCCATATCGCTATAGCTCTGTTGATAAAGCCTCCTCAATCGCATCGCATACATATGGGTCTGTTCATTCATCGTCACATCATAGCTGCGATTGTTGACCTTTATCTTCTCCTTTATCATGTTCTACACGTTACCAGACTATAGCCTTTAAAAACCTGTCTACGTCATAAGGTCCTGATAACGAGAATAAGGAAGAGCGTGTGTAACCGTCCATCCCTGTTACTACGGTTACATGGAGCCGCAGTACAGTGCTACCTTTATTTCGCTTATGTCATGATGGGTGGGTGCAATATTAATAAGAATGCCATTTGATAGCAGGTGGGTAAAGCCACAAGGAGAAAGCGTTGGTCACAAATTGCTTGAGGGCATCAAGCCACAAGCTCCGCTGAAGCCAAGGATAGAAGAAGCACAGAAAAAGTTGCATATGCAGATCGCAAGGCTGGATGCAATAGCATCAAGAATGCAAGAAAAAGATAAGCTAATTTTCAAGCGGGTAGTCCTTGCGATGCAGAGTCATGATTCTTCGCATGCAAAGGTCTTGTCAGGAGAGCTATCGCAGATTCGAAAGATGAACAAGATGGTCACATCAGCAAAGCTAGCTCTAGAACAGATACAGCTTAGGCTCAATACAATGACCGAGCTCGGAGACGTAGTGGTAACGCTGAGCCCTGCAATGTCTGTGATAAAGGGATTGCAGAGCGGACTATCAGGAATGATGCCGGAGGCAGATCAGTCATTTGGACAGATATCTGAGCTGCTGGGAAACATTATGACAGACTCAGGACAGATACCAAACAGCGAAATTGCAAACTTCAACACAATAAACGAAGACACCGCACAGATAATGGAAGAAGCGAGCGCAGTAGTAGAAATGAACATGAAGAACAAGTTCCCAGATCTCCCCTCTCCAAACCTAGCTGCAAAGAACTTAGAGGCAACGAGCTATTAGCTCTAGCCCATTAGCTCTCTCTTTATTTTTTTTTGCTTGCTATTTCTTGAACTTGTTTTTTTATCCTAGATATGGTGGGGTAACTATAACCTTTTTCCCTGTACGTCTTGATCATGGCCTTCCAATTATTTAGTCGCCAATTCGCTTGGTCCTCGGTGAGCGAGAGCGTTTCCCTTTTCACCAGACTCTTTCGCCCAGGCATCAAATACCCGCCGCTTTCAGCTGCATAGCGGCTATATGCAAAGCGGAGGGCAAACAGCAGGTCGGAAGGTGGAAGCGAACTAATATACAGGCCTATCTCTCTGCTTTGCTCTTCTGACAGGTTTAGCTTGAAGACAAATTCTTTTCCAGGCATAGGGGGATCGCTAATACCCATTCTATCCTAATAAGTTTTGTTTCTAAATTCGAATTTAGAAACACTTACTTCTATAGCATACCTGTCTTTTTGCCTGCTCTTTCAAATGCCTCGGCTGCAGAATCCAAATGTTCCTGTCGGTGCATTGCGCTTAGTGAAATTCTGAGGCGAGCATGCCCTTTTTTAACTGTCGGATACCTAATTGCTTGGGCAAAAACACCCTCCTTTAACAATTCATTGGAAAGCGCTACAGCCTGTACTTCTTTGCCAACGTTGACTGGAATTATCTGGCTTGCAGAGTTACCTAGTTTAAATCCAAGCCTTTTCATTGTTGATGAAAAATGGAGGATATTCCCCTCAAGTCTCTTTTGTCGATATCCACTCTTTGCTATTGGAATAGCGGTAATTGCTGCAGAGCATAGGTGGTTAGGCAGGGCTGAAGTATAGATAAATTGCCTTGACCTATTTATCAAAAGTTCTCTAATGGAGAATGTAGTGGCTACATAGCCTCCAAAGCAACCTAGCCCTTTGCTCATGCTACTTATATGGATGTCAAAGTTCACTCCCAATTTAGCTGGAATGCCTGAAAAGGAAGGGCCAAAGACAAAATCCCCATGTGCGTCGTCAATGACAGTTATTGCATCATGATGTTCTGCTATGCTCTGTATTTCTGAGAGTTTTCCCATGTCACCATCCATGCTAAAGATACCTTCGGTTATCACAATTTTTCTGCCTTTGCTGCGCCGCATTAGTTCTTCTAAATGATCCGTGTCATTATGCCGGAAGACAATGATTGTCGCACCACTTAGCCGGCATGCATCTACTATGCTAGCATGGTTCAGCTCATCGCTAAATATTGTCGAGCTCTTGTCTGCAATTGTCATAATCACGCCCAAATTCGCGGTGTAGCCTGTAGGATATACAAGGGCTGATTCTGTCTTGCGATGGCATGCAAGCAGATCTTCAAGCTCGATGATTTTTGGGTGGTTCCCTGCGAGTAGCCTTGAACTACACTGTGATACTTCGTGCAGTGCCGTAATAGTTTTTTCGATTACCTTCTTGTTTTTGGAGAGCCCAAGATAGTCATTGGAGCAAAGGTTGATGACGTTTTTGCCGTCGACTTTGGCCGTGGGACCCGAAGCAACCACCATTTTAAGACGACGATACAAGCCACTCTTTTCAAGAAAATCAAGCTGATCATCCACGAAGGCGGTCTTATGGTTTGAGCCCAATTTCTTTTATCATCGCGATGTCCTTATTGGCCGTATTTCCTCCTGTAGTCAGATAGCCACCAGTGATAATACCGTTTGCTCCTGCCTTGAGAGCCAGTCTATCATTATGCTTGAGATGCACCTCCCGTCCACCCGCTATCTTTAGAATAGTTCTTGGCATTATAAAGCGCCACGTTGCAATTGTTTTAATTGCCTCGAGTGGCTCTATGGGATTAAGACTCGCAAGCGGAGTGCCTTCTCTGGTTATCAAAATATTGACCGGAACCTCTTCAGGATAGAGTGAGGCAAGAGAAAAGGCTAGCTCAATTCTCTGTCTGGGACTTTCGCCCATACCTATGATGCCCCCCGAGCACAGCTGTAATCCTGCCTCCTTGACAATTTTTGCAGTGTTTACTCTTTCAGAGAAATCATGCGTATTGCAGATCTTAGAAAAATAGCTCTCTGCAGCTTCTAGGTTATGGTTGTAACGCTTGACTCCAAGCTCCTTTAGCTTTCGCGCCCTAGATAGTGTCATGAACCCCATAGAGACGTTGACTTCGATGTCCAATTGGGATCTGATTTCTTTTATTGCTTCACAGATATGTTGAAAGTCCTTCTCTGGTGGATCTCGGTAGGCGCATACCAAGCAGAAACTTGTAGCCCCCGCTTCCTTTGCCCCAGCTGCCTTCTTGACCAACTCTTCTTTCGATAATAAGGGATATTTCTTAATACCAGTGTCGTAAAACGACGATTGTGCACAAAATGAGCAATCTTCCGGACATCTGCCAGATTTTGCATTTACTAGGGCTTCCACATCCACCGTATCACCGTTAAACGTCCGGGTGATTGTATTAGCGCAATCGGCAAGCGTCATGATGTCATGAGTGCCAAGCAGACCCTCTGCATCTTCAAAGGAAATCGACCCACCGGCAAGGACTTTTTCCATACAACTACGGATGAAGAATGAATCGGTCATAAGGTCACGCAGGTGAGAGCGGTTAATTAAAATTTTGGTCTGAAACTGCAGTTCTAGACAAGTATTTCTAAATTCGAATTTAGAAATACCTCATAAAAGTTTCCTTAATGACTTGCCAATATTATAGATGGTCAGTATACGTACCGTTTTCGAATGACATTTTTGAAGAATTATTGGTAGTTGTATTTAGCCTGAGAATCAAAATATCCTCCACTATAGAACCCCACCGTTGCCCTCGAAATTGCATAACCACTGCCATAATGAACAGCTTTTTTACGGTCAGCATATGCCCACCCGCTTTTGGCTCTTACACCTAACCCATAAAGGTCATTTCGGTGGCCTCCCGGTATTACTTATGTAAAGAAAGATCTTCAAGTAACAGGAAGCTCTTCGAAGAATATTTTCATATTTTCCACATGTACTAAGTTACGTACTTTACCAAAACAGGGTCTAAGGGCAGGGGTCCGGAGAGCCAAGAAGACCCATTTTTTAATAGATCATTTCCTGCCAGGACAAAAGGCAGAAACGGCGGTTTTCGTTATCGAATCGAACATTCCAAAACAGCTCAAAAAAGGAACGTTTTTTATCCTGTACAAAAATGAGTACCGTTTTTCTACTCTTGGCTGAAGAAAGATTTTGATCAACGCGTCTATTTATTTGTGCTACCCTTTTTGAACACTTTTCTTGACAACATCATAATTATATTGCGGTACCAAGAGTGGAATATGAAATATGCCTTTGCATACCTGCGTGTAAGCACGGAAGAACAGACTGTCCAGAATCAGAAGCTTGCTCTGGAAAAATGGGCACAAGGGAACGATTACGTGATCCTTGACTCTTTTGAAGATCCTGCTATCAGTGGTAAGGTTCCCGCTACCCAAAGGCGCGGATTTCAAGAAATGCTTGACTTGGTAAAAATGACTGGAATAGATGCCGTTTTAGTTTATGAATTATCACGCGTTGGAAGAACTTTTTGGGATACGCTAGATGCTATAAAAGCGGTAGAGCACTACGCCTCTTTAATTTCATGTTCGCCTAGAGAATCATTTCTCCAAACAACAGAATCCAGTATCAGAAAACTTATGATCGGGATCCTGACATGGGCTGCAGAGAGAGAACGTGAGCTTCTAGTTCAAAGAACAAAGGATGGCATGGAGCGAGCCAAGGCGGCAGGCAAAGGCATTGGTCGGCCTCAAAAGATAATTGACAAAGATAAGCTCATCAGTCTGCTTGCAGAAAATCACTCGAAAATAAGAATAGCAAAGAGTCTTGGCATCTCAAAAGCTACGCTATACAAGAAATTGGGGGAGCTAAGATAGCTTCTCTATCTTTCTCAATAACTTAAGCTGTACATTTACCAACTTCTCGAGATCGCGCTTTCCAATCCCCAAAGGTGGAATTAAAAGCATGATGTTACCAAGGGGCCTCAGATGCACGCCCATCATTAGTGCTTGTCTCATTATAAAGTAATTTATGATCTCTTTATTTTTCAAAAAGACAATCGGTTTGTTGTTTTTTGTCAGTTCAATTCCAGCGAGCAGACCCTTGTATCGGATATCAGCTACTATGGGCGATTTCGAAAATTCAGGCAGTCTTGACGCCACGTATTCGGCGCTCACTTTGATTTGCTGGGTTAAATCATGGTTTTGATAATTCTCGATGTTTGCTAGTGCAGCGGCGCATCCTGTAGGATGACCTGTAAAAGTGTGACCGTGGTATAGGTGCTTGTTGTAACGATATTTTCCCAGAAATGCATCAAAAATACGACGAGTAACAAGCGTTACTGCTAGGGGGAAGTAGCCTCCAGTCAGAGCTTTTCCAAAGCATACAATATCTGGTTGTGACCTCTGTGCAAGATATTCTACGACGTTTCCAAGTCGACCAAACCCAGTTGCAATCTCGTCTAGAATCAGCAAGATGTCATAATCTCTGCACAGCCTTGCTACCTTCTTCTGATATCCTGTAGGGTAAATAATCGCTCCTCCAGCTATCTGGGCCCCAGATTCCATCATGAGCGCGGCGCACCGATCCTTATGTCTCTTAAGCGTATTCTCAGTTTTCTCAAGACACCATTCTACTAGGTCCCGTTCATTTGTAAATCTGCTCCCATAGAGGAGCGGGCTTGGAATTCTGTGTACGTTCAACAAGAGCGGTCTGTATACTCTGAAGAAATTCTCAATGTAACCAACAGACATCGCGCCGATTGTGTCGCCATGATATCCATGGTCGAGTGAGATGAATTCCTTTTTTTTCTCTTTTCCTTTATTATACCAGTATTGGAGAGCCATCTTCATTGCAACCTCAATTGCGGTAGAACCGTTGTCAGTATAGAATACTTTATGCATCCCCCTCGCCAGTTCAAGAAGTCTTTCAGCGAGTTCTATAGACGGAGCATTGGCAAATCCGAACAGAGTAGAATGCGGGACCTTTTTGAGCTGATCTATCATGGCCTGAACAACTTTGTTCTGCGTATGCCCCCAGACGTTGCACCACATGCTAGCACTGCCATCAAGGTATTTTCTCCCTTCGCTGTCAACTAGGTAAAAGCCATCCCCTTTGACGATTACCTTGTTATTCCATTTTACCCAATCTCTCATCTGGGTATACGGATGCCATACAAAGTCTTTGTCCGCATTTGTCAGGTTCAATTCAGTTAAATGCATGTTTTGTCTGCAGCTCTAATAATATTTCCATGCGTGGCATATTCATAACAGGGACAAGCACAGGAGTGGGCAAGACAGCGGTAGGTGCAGGCCTTGCCTGGGCATTGAGAAAGCGAAAAATAGATGTTGGTGTTATGAAACCTTTTGCAACTGCAAACAGAGTTTTTTCAACAAACTATCGGTCTCAGGATACCGCAATACTTGCCAAGGCCTCTGGGGTTAACGATCCTGATTGCAACCTCAATCCCTTTTTTTACTCAATAGCGGCCTCACCTCTAGTTGCTTCGGAGCTAAAGCATGGCGTTCCAGTCAATATCAAAAAAGCCGTGCAGGAGTTGAAAAAGCTTGGAAGAAAACACGATTTTCTAATTTCGGAAGGCATCGGTGGCATCATGGTTCCGTTGACTCAAAAAGAATGCGTTGCAGGTTTTGCAAAGCGGATAGACTTGCCTGTAATTATCGTCTCGACAGCTAAGCTTGGGACTCTGAACCATACTTTGCTCACAGTAATGGCCTGCAAAAAGTTTGGCCTCGAAATTAGGGGAATAATTTTGAATAAAACATCAAGAAAACCTAACCTAGTGGAGCAAAAGATAGCTGAAGTTCTTGAGAGTCTCACACACATCAAAGTATTAGCCGTAATTCCTTTCTCAAAAGGAGCTAGTTTCGCTGCTGTTGGTAAGGTGCTCGAACATGATTTGGACCTTGACAAATTATTGTCCATGTAAGAGCTTGAGTCCACGGTCTCCCTTGCGAGCAAGGAAGGCATTGATATCTAAGATGATCCTCGAGTAAGGGAACTGTATTGATCCAAGGGAATAATTTTTATGATCTACCTCTAGCCGCTTTGCTGACACGATCCAAATATTTCCATCGTGAGGCTGCACAGATTGGGCATGCTTTATTTTTGTCAGGTCCACATTTCCTTTTATTATTTGGATGACTAGAGCTTTTTCCGGGCTCTTGCTCAGCATTTTTAGTGAAGGAACAACTAGGTCCAATTCTGCGCCTTTCCAGTTGACCTTCCTCTCGGAAGGAAGCAGGGAAGCAGTCAGCATGAAATGGAGCAATGCCTCACATAAAGTTCCGAACGACTCGTCATCTAGTTGATCACCCATCCTACTTTTACATTTTTCAAGAATTTCATTACAGGATTGTTCCGAGCTTTCAATCTCGCCAATAACTTCCATGCGGATTTTTGCTCTGCCGATCTTATCTATAGTAGAATATAGAATGTCTTTGATGTCTGCACTCACAGATACCGCATACAAGCTACGTTTATTAAATCTGTCATAGACTATTATCTATATGGCTAGGAGAATTGCTACAGGTCTCCTTATTGCCTCGCTGATACTCCTGATAGTCTACGGAGCTGATGTTGCGGTCGCAGTAGCCTCTCCAGATGGAGAGGGTTTCTTGCCTTTTGACGAGGCAGTCAGAGGTGGAGCCTTTGGCGGGGGCTCAGTCGTAATGTCAATAATTGCATTTGTAATTGCTCGCAAGGAATATGCTCCTATTGTTTCCGCTCTCTTGTTTGTAAATGGGGGTCTCATCGTTGCAGGAATGATTGCGCTTATTGCACAGGGCGCACTTGCATCCGAAGACTCTTCAAACACATTACGCACGATTGGCCCTACAACAGCAATGGGGGGAATTCTAATAGGGCTCGGCGCATGGAAGGTTGTAACAGACAGAAAACTACTCGCTACAAGGAGAAGAGAGCCGGCTCAGAAATGAAAAGACGTATAGGTTCGGGCCTTGACACACATGATTGACTTTTAAAGTAAGGCCTATTGACGACAGCGTATGCAAAGGGAGTTCAGGCATCGACACATCCACTTGGGGTCTTACAGAGTTTGAAGCAAAAACATCTTGACCGGATGTGCATGCATCCTAGCGAGTAACATTTTATACAATCTTGGCAAGCTTATCTGTGTCATGAAGACAGCGATTCTTGCGGGGGGTTATGGAAAAAGGCTAAGGCCCCTTACCGACACAAGACCTAAGCCAATGATAGAGGTCTTTGGTGTCCCAATTATCGAATGGCAGGTAAGATGGCTTAGAAAATTTGGTATGAAAGACGTTGTCATATGCGCGGGATATATGAAACAGCAGATAATTGATCATATTGGCAATGGCGCCAGATTTGATTGCCGAATCGAGTACTCATTCGAGGAGAAGGCGCTCGGAACCGGGGGAGCACTTTTGAATGCTAAAGAACTTCTTTCTAGCCAAGGTTCATTTTTCGTATTAAATGGAGATATTCTTACAGAGCTTGATCCAAACAGGTTGAATATTGCGAATTCAAATACCCTTGCGGTTGTTCCTCTACGCAGCCAATTTGGACTGGTCGAATTTGATGAGAATTCAAAAGTCCGTGGATTTGTTGAAAAGCCAGAAATCCCTGACAGGTGGATTAATGCTGGCATATATCGCTTTACTCGAGAAGTTTTTAGATACCTGCCTCAAGAAGGCAACATTGAGGTTACTGCTCTGCCTGCGCTAGCGGAAGAGGCAAAGCTTCAGGGTGTGAAATACAAAGATGTTTTCTGGCGCTCGATTGATTCACATAAGGATATCGAAGAAGCATCCAAAGAGATGAAGGAAGCAAAACTATCATGATAGTGCAAAAGTTGGGATACAGTCTCGGTCCCCTACTTTCCATGCGCGAGATTCTTCTATGCGCCAAGATGGCTGATCAGCAAGAAAATGTTGATTCATTATGGGTTCCGGAATCTTGGGGACGAGAATCATTTGCAACTCTTGGCGCCATCTCCCAAGTCACTAGAAAAGTAAGCCTAGGTACATCGATTATTAACATTTATTCAAGGACGCCTGCAATCGTCGCCATGGCTGGCACCACTCTTGATATGCTTTCAGATAACAGGACAATTATTGGTCTTGGAGCAAGCACTGCAGCCATTGTTGAAAACTGGCATGGTCTAAAGTTCAATAGGCCTGCCAGCCGTATGAAAGAGTATATTGAATGCCTCAGGCTCATGACCAGAGGGGAAAAGGTAAAATATAATGGTGAATTTTTCCAAATAAACAATTTCAAGATATTGCATCAACCCCAAAGGGCGAATATACCAATTTTTATGGCCGCTGTCAACAAGAAAATGGTCTCTATGGCATCGAAGCTAGCAGATGGCATATTATTGTATTTGAGGCCGCTTGAAGAATTGAAAAGGACCGCAACTGAATTAAAGCAAGCTACAAAAGGAAAAAGCTTTGAAATTGCTTGCTCGTTTATATGTGCATTGTCAAACAAAGAGCCAGAAAAAGCACGAGCTCGCGCAGCAACAACCCTTGCGTTTTACATCGCAGTTGGAGAGTATTATAGCAAGTTTCTTGCAGATAATGGCTTCAAAATTGAAGTTGAAGAAATAACTGCAGAGTATAGAAAGGCCGGTGCAGATAATGCAGCAAATTATGTTTCTGACAGGATGCTTAGCTCGCTTGTAATTTGCGGTAGTAGCGAAGAATGTAGAGAATCACTTTCAAAATTTCTTGCGACAGGAATTACGCTACCTATTATTCAGTTCAACCCTATAGGTGACTCAGAAAGCTCATTTAAGGAGATGCTATCAGCCTTCTAAAATGCGCAAGGTAGCAGTGTCCTCATGGGCAACCTCAACATTTACCAAAGGCTCAAAGATGTCTTTATTTGAGCTGGCCTGCGAGCCGTCCGTACAACTGATAAGGAGGAACCGTCTTTCTGCAAAGGAAATCGATGCTGTCTTGTTTTCTAGCTGTGCGACTGACCAGTACAGCTCTGCGATAATATCTGAAATGCTTGGTATACATCCAAAGATTACCTATCGTATAGACAATCTCTGTAACTCTGGCACTAATGCTGTAACTTCTGCTTTTGCAATTATTGCGTCTGGCTTGTGTGATACGGCGCTTGTGGTTGGCGCAGAAAAGGTAGACAGCCCTGGTAACAAGCTGTTGTGGGATGTTACTCGGGGATCGTTTATGTTTCCAGTACACTGGGCCGCAATATTTGCAAAAGCTCACATGAGAAGATACGGCACAACTGAAGAGCAGATGGCTAAGGTTTCTGTGAAGAACCATAAGAATGCCACTAAGAATCCTCACGCTCTTTTTGGAAAGGAAGTGGCCTTAGGAGAAGTGATGAATTCAAAAAAGATTGCATCTCCTATTAAGCTGCTAGACTGTTCTGCCCCTTGCGACGGCGCATCCGCGATACTATTAGTATCCGAAGAAAAGGCACGCAGCACCGACAATCCTGTCTTCATAAAGGGAATAGGACAGCAAACAACCTCAGCCAGCTTTGCAAAAGCGACAGCTGACCTCACAAGTATTGAGGCGGCCAAACGGGCCGCTCATTTAGCTTTTGAAATGTCACATACAAAACTATCGCAGATAGATGTAGCAGAACTCCATGATGCATTTACAATTCTCGAAATCCTGGCGTATGAAGACCTAGGATTTGCAAAGAAGGGCGAAGGCGGAAAATTTGTCGACCAGCAGCATATAGCGATAAATCCAAGAGGAGGTATAATTGGGTGCGGCCATCCTGTTGGAGCTACTGGTGTGGCCCAAGTTGCCGAAATCGCATCTCAGCTTGCTGGGAAAGCAGGAAAGAGGCAAGTAAAGCACTGCAAGACAGGGCTTGTTCACAATCTAGCCGCAGCGGGGTCCTCAGCGTCAGTAGTTATCATGGGTGTGTGAAGATCAACTGCAGGAGTTCATAGAAAACTTGAAGAAGGGTGAATTTCGGCTGCCAGTGTGTAATTCGTGCAAGGCTAAAGCATGGCCACCGTCTCATTATTGCCCTCAATGTCTCTCAAAGACGTCACTTCGAAATATTGATACAAGGGGGACTTTGATACATTTCACAAAGTCATACGTCAAAAGCATGGAAGGTTGCTATGGTCTTGTTGAAATGTCCGGAATTAAACTCATTGGATCGTTTGACACTGTCGAATTGAGAGAGGGATTAAGGGTGAAGATGGTGACATGCGGCGTGAGGCCCGATGGCACTCCGTATTACTTTTTTGAGCCAATTAGGGGCTGACATTAATATACGCTAGCAAATAACCCTCTAGGATGTATACATATGAGTTATGATAGGTTCGTTGACGAGAGGCTCCTCACAAGCCGCGATGCTCTCAACAAGCTGCAGATCAAAATGAAAGTCGTTCAAATTGACGAAAATGCCCGTGATTTTTCACAGCGCTTTGGGCACAGGGTGCTTGTCCAGAAGGTACTTTTGACTATCAAGTACAATGATACTGAAGAAGTCGAAGAGAAGGAGCTAGACGTAGAGGAGATTGAAAAGAGAATAAAAAAAGAGAGGCTCTTTAGTTCTTCGAATCGGTGGCTTGCTTCAAGTGACATCAAGAATGGTTACGTTGTTGCAAGCCATCACCTCGATCTGCTTGCCGACGCGATTGCACTCGACATAATTTCGGTATGAAAATATTTCACAATTCGAGTTTTGAAAGATCACCATGGGAACATATTCTTCCATACCCAGGGTGTTTGCGCTAGAACCTACGTAGGGCGCACGAAAAACACAGTTATGATAAGAATTATGATTATAATTATAACGCCGCTCGTCAGACTCGAACTGACGACCCACTGGTTAACAGCCAGTTAAGCTTCGAAGCACAATATCGCGCATCGAATTTGCTCTACCATGCTGAGCTAGAGCGGCGCACTATTACAGCAAATCCAAGGACAAAATAAATCTTTGGGCTTGCTTACTGCATACCTTCTTCTTTAGAGTATACGTAAAGGCCGTCGAGGAACACTCGTTGGTCTTTGCCTTTTGTCTTAGTTGATAGTTCAATGTTAGCAGCCGTCTGCGAAACATTTTCTAGACTTGGACCCTGGATGACGACATCCTCTCCCACGACGCTCACCTTAGTAGCGTCTCCTACTATCTTAGAAATCCTTGCCGACCTTTCGCCATAAAAGTTCTCGACGTGTAACTCTTTGCCCTTAACTTTGACAGAAATTGGAAAGTGTGCAAATATGATTTTAAGTTTATATGTATAGCCTTTTTCAACACCTTTTATCATTGCTGCGATTAAACTGCGCGCGGTATTTGTCACAGCAAGGTCGCGCTTTCGCGTTCCATACGGTTTTATTGTTACCTTATTGCCCTGTACTGTCACTGTAGCTGGAAGCTTCGTGAAATCCTTCTTTACCGTGCCAAGTGTGCCTTTGACCTGTATGACGTTACCTTCCTTTTTTATCATGACACTAGCAGGAGCCTCAACTTCTGCCGTTATTTCTTGCTTAATAGATGTAGCCAACCAAGACTCCTCCGAGATTCTGGGCCTGCGCTTCGTGGTGTGACATGATCCCTTTGCTGGTGGATACAAGAAGTATGCCCATTGTGTACGCCGGCAGGAACTGTCTTTCCCAACCAAAGTATCCGTTCTTTTTAACCGAAAAGCGGGGCGTAACAATGCCGCACTTATTTATCTTGGCTAAAAGCTGAATTCTAAACTTGCCGGCTCTACCGTCATCAATCTGCTCAAACTCTCCTATGTAGCGATGTTTTTGCATCACGCGCAGCACTTCACTCGCAAACTTGGATGCAGGTACCACTATGCACTCCCTCTTTCTCCTAGCCTCATTATTGAAAATGGTTGTAAAGAGGTTAGATAGAACATTTAATGCTGGCATTTTCTTCTTTCTTCACCTACTCGTATTTAGTAAATCCTATGCTATTGGCAACTTCTCTAAAGCACTGCCTGCAAAGCATCAAGTTGTATGTGCGGATCAGTCCATTATATGAACCACACCTTTTGCACCACCTTCCACCCTTGCCATGAGCAAGCTTCTTTCTTCCTGTTACTTCATATTCTCTGGGCTTAGGCATCTATCTATTCAACCTCTACTCCATATTTCTGTTTAAAGAACTCAATTGCCTCTTCTCTGTTTATCCTGTGCATCTTGCCTATCTTGGCGCTCTTTCTGCTCTTCTTCGCAATCCTATATCCAGGCCTGTTAAGTACAATGTTAACATCCATTCCAAAGATGCCGATCTCGGGGTTGTACTTTGTACCTGGGATGTCAATGTGTTCATGTATGCCAACGGAGATATTACCATAATTATCAAATGATGACGCTTTGAGCACATTATTCTTCCCTGCTACGACGCGTTTCAAGAATTCAATTGCCGGTTCATGCCTGAGGGTCACAATTACGCCTATGGGTTCACCCTTGTGAATACCGAAGTCCCTGACACTTTTTTTCGCTCCACGTACAGCTGGCTGTTGATTTGTCAGCTCCAGGAGAGCATTCTTTGCTTTATCTATGGGCTCACCTGACCTCCCGACTCCAATGTTTATCACTACCTTATGAACCTCTATTCTTTTCATGTCATGTTGCTGCTGTATTTGTTCCTGGCTCAACTTAACTCACCCTAATCACTGGTCTGTCAGTTCCGACAGCCATTACCATTTCAACAGGCAATTCTACTGATTTATTGTCAAATGAAACAATTGCTCTCTTTGGAAGCGAGAATACCCCGTCCTGAATGTCTTCGATCTTCCCTACTGCGCCAGCATTTTCGCCTCTAATGATAAGTGCCGTCGCGTCCTTCTCAAAAGCAACATGGTTGATAATACCAACCGCCGGCAGGCTGATAACACAGCTATCGCCGACCTTTAGATTTTGGTCGCTTATGAGTGTCTTGCTATCATGGAAGCCGTATTGCGTCTTCTTGCCCCTAATACTAGTCTTGCTTGTAACTTTAATCAGCTTCAATCCCTTTTCAGCCTCCTCAACTGCAACTGGAGACAGTGACACTGAATTCTTCGGAACCATCCTGTATGCTTGGCCCATAGCCAGTTCCACTACGTCCATTAATCCAATAGCAAAGTTGGGATCGCGTCTTATCAGTGCGTCCACTTTGACCTTACCTGCCTTCAAAATTCTATCTACTTCATATCCTGTGCTTGCAACCTTGAGCACATCACGCAGGACCATCCCAAGAGGGTAGGCCCTCTTCCCAGGATGAGGCCCTGCGTTGACTCTCATGACAAACTTACCCTCTTTTCTGTTAATAGTCCAGAAGGTGGGTGCTAGCTGTCTTTTTACTCTTGTGTCGCGACCTTTCTTGCCCATTATTCAGTATCTTCCTCCTTTTTCTTCTCTTTTGTTTCCTTTTTTTCGAGAGGATCCGACCCAGCTTTAGTTGCTCCCTGGAGCTTTCTGGATCTATAGTTGTCATCAAGATTTAGGGAAATAACCATAACGTTTGAAGAAGGAATTGGTACTTTGACTTGACCTCCACGGATCTTTTCCCTTTGGATACCTTCAATGTAAAATGTCGCATGCTCAGTATTTACCTTTTCGACTTTTCCCTCAACTCCCTTGTATTCTCCTCGCATCACTCTGACAGAATCACCCTTGACCACACGTATGTTCTTTCTCTTATACTGTTCGCGCAATGTGTCCTCTAGTACAGCTCCAACCATCTTATCGCGCTGGTGCTTAGGAAGATGGATGAGTTTTGGATTAATACCTATCATAACTTTCACCTATACTATCATGCCCGCCAAGTTGGCTATTCTTGGCCACTTTTCTGCCGCCTCTGATGCTACTGGTCCCTTAATGTCTGTTCCTTTGATTTCACCTTCCTGCGTAACGAGAACTGCAGCATTGTCTTCAAAGGCTACACGCACACCGTTCAGCCTCCTTATGGGGTACTTCTGCCTCACGATGACTGCACCAAAAATCTGCTTGCGCAGCTCTCTCGGACCTTTCTTGACAGTCACAGTAACGAAATCGCCAACTGCTGCTGCTGGTTGCCTAGAGTGTCTTCCCTTGTATCTTGTAACTTGCGCAATCCGCAATATCTTCGCACCGGTATTGTCAGTGCACACTAGGTTTGCCGTAACAGGAAGGGCCCTTGTAATATAGGGGCGGAACTCCTCGACTCCCTTTGCTGAAACTGCTCTTGACTTAGCTCCTGCCGCCATCCTTTGTGTTCACCTCAATCACTACAAATGAAACTGTCTTCGCAAGCCGTCTGCACTCAGCAATCCTTACCTCCTCGCCCTCTTTGACCTCGAGGCACGGTGGAAGGTATGCATGCACGTTTGATTTGCTTCTCTGAAAACGCTTGTACTTTAAAACCCGCCTAGAGTATTCTCTTGATACTACAACCATTTTAGGCGCCTTTGCACTTGATACAATGCCCGCCAACAATTTGCCTCTTATGGAGAGTCTACCGTGGAATGGGCAGAACTCGTCTTCACAAGCCTTCCGAGGGGAAGCAACTGACACACCAATGTTTCTAACCATAATTTATCATATCACCCATTGTTTAACCGTGAAATACGATCCTCAGGTCTTCCTATCAATGCGGAACCACTTATAAAGCAAACGCAAGAAGAGCTTTGAAGCTGGAGCTTTTTTGCTGCCTTTTTAGCTACCTGCTTCATGATGGAATCTTTCCTTATGAATATTGTATTCTTTGTTTCAAATACAATCATGCCGGCCATACCCTCTAAAGTTGAATCTGAAGATTCAAGTATTTTTGTGCGAAGGCCTACGATCCCATTCGAGAGAACATTATTACAGTCTACAGTCATTTCTGCCCTTTTCTCTCGTTCATTATTGTCTTCATGCGAGCAATATCTCGCCGGAGCCATCGAATGCTGCCTGTCTGTTTCTTCAGGGTGCCCTTTGACTTTTCAACCTGAAGCTTTCCAAGATCTGTTTTGAGCTCGGCAAGCTTTTCATTCAGATCCTGATCGTTCATCTCACGTAATGTCTTTAGCTTAAGTCTTGCCATCTTGCTGCTTACCTCCTTTTTCTTCTTCATCTGCTGCTGCACCCGCCTGTTCATTTTTGGCGGATTCTTCCGTTTGAGGACTTGGCTGAGCTGCTGAAGCTTGTATGTCTGTCTCTCCATTCTTAAGTTCAAATTCCTGCGGTAGTGCTTCCTTGGATGCAATTCTCAGCTGGATCCCCATTAGGCCCATCTTGGTTAGCACATGAGAAAGCCCTCTCTTGACGATCTTATCAGAAATCTCGCCGCTCTTTGGTACAATGCCAATTGTATGTTTTTCAAAGTGAGCGCGCTCTGTTCTAAGCTTGCCAGAAATCGTAACCTCAACTCCCAGTGCGCCTGCGCTCATTATTGTATTGAGCGACCACATGGCTGCCCGCCTAAATGCAGTGCCTCGCTCAATAAGCTGAGCAATCCTATTACACATTATCTGCGGATTAAGCTCAGGGTTTGGAATTTCAAGAACTGAAATCTGAGGGTTTTGCAGGCCGAACTTTTGCTCGAGCTTGGTCATGAGGTCTTTGATGCCAACGCCTTTTCTGCCAATGGCAAGTCCAGGCCTTGTAACGTAGACAGTTATCCTTGCCCCCACAGGTGTCTTTTGCACTTCAATGCCGCCATAGCCAGCGTCCTTGAGCGCTTCACCGAGAAATTCATTCAGCTCCATATTGCGAAAGTTATTTTTAATTACATTCTTGACTGCACTCATTCTCTATCGCTTGCCTCCTGTGCAATAATCTCTACATGAACCAAGATGTCAAATTTTGGACTTGATCTCCCCATTGCTCGCGGCTGAAACCGCTTGAGCTTTGTGCCTTTGTGCACGGCAGCACTCACGATTCGCAGTCTGTCAAGATCCATACCCTTGTATTCAGCATTGGATTCAAGATTGTCTAGAATTCTGAGGAATTCAGAGGCTGCCTTTTTGGGGAATCTGCCAGCAAAAAATCCGTCACGGATGTTGGACCTATGCGCCACCTCGTTGTTGTAGCGCCTGTATGGAATGGCTTCTTTGCGAGACATAACATTCTCAAGTAACTCCCGTGCCTTTTCAATTGACCTGCCTTTAATGGCAACAGCTATCTCCCGTGCATGCTTATGAGATATGTCTTTTTCGCGTATTGAAGCACGTACATGTTTTGTTTTATCGTAATTTTGAAAGGCATAACCAAACTGTGGCATATTTATCACTTCAGTGGGACGTACAGGCTCGACCTAGAAGCGCCTACACCCGGTGTGCCGTGCTGAACACGCTTGTTTGTAATCGCATATTCACCAAGGTAGTGCCCAATCATTTCTGGCTTAATGTTAACCTGTACAAAATCCTTGCCGTTATGAACGTAAATAGTCAGACCAGCCATGTCAGGAAGAATAATCATGTCGCGGGCATGTGTCCTCAACTGACCCTTGAGCTTGCCGTCTCTCGCAAGCTTGAGCTTCTCTCGAAGCTTTCTCTTTTCGTCATTCATGTAAGAACTGACGCGCTTGTCAAGCGATCTGCGCTGTCTTGAATTGAGAAGCGGAAGCAGATTCTCTATTGAGAGAGATTGTAATTGTTCGGGACTGTAACCTTTAAACTTAAACTCACGTACCAATTAGATCACTCGATCTCTGGATTCCAATGCCACTTTTAAATCTAACGAGAACAAAATAGCCCCTCTATACCAAAGCCAACTTTGTTGCAAGATCTCTTGCTCCTTCTGGGGTCTTGAACTTGACAAAGGCTTTCTTGCCCCGAATTGTCCTTGTAGTGTTGACCTCCTCGATGTCAGCTTCATAGAGGATATTGATGGCCTCAATGATCTGGTTCTTGGTAGCCTTTTCTGTTACAATGAAAGCAAGCTTGTTCTCTTTTTCTATCTGGTTGAATGTCTTCTCTGTAACATATGGGGCCAGTATCATAGCTGCTGCTTGCTCTGAAGTCATATCGCTTCTTCGACTAGGCTCAGCTGCTTGTTCCTTTTCTGCTATAGGTGTTGGCTTTGTTGCTCTTTCCTTGCTCACTTTCGAATGACCTCCAATAACTTATGCATGGGTGCTTGCACGCTTTTCATGTATTCAATTGCCCTCTGAGAAAAGATTGTTAGCCTTATTGGCTTTGAGCCGGGCACAAGATCAACGATGCTTATGTTTCTGGCATGCTTTATGTCAATGCCAGGTATTGACCGGGAAAGTGCGACAACTTTAGAGTCATCTCCAACAATAATGAGGGCGCTTGTTCCAGAGCGAGTTGACCTTCCCCTACGCCTAGGGGTCCCTGATCTTGCCTTTCGCACGAGACTTGCCCGAGCAATGTCTTCTCCCAGCCCAAGACGTACCAGCACGTTCTTCAGGTCCTTGGTTTTTGCTATTGATTCAATTTCGTTTGAAATAACTAGAGGAAGTTTGACCTCATTACCTATCTTGTGGCCACGCCTTTGTACAAGCTCCTTCTTGGCAGTGACTGCTATTGCAGAGCAAAGACCGAGTTGTTTTTCTTTGTGGTTGATTTTTTTGTAAATGATTTTCCAAGACTCTGGGGGGTGGGCAACTCGTCCGTGCCTTACACCAGCAACACCTGCAGCCTGGCCTGCCCTAGGAAAGCCTTCTCCTCGAGCCCTTGCAAGGCGGGCAATGCCAAGCCCTGTGTTGCGGGACTCTGCGCTGACCATCTCGCCGGCTGCTGGATAACGTCCCTGTCTTTGGTATGAATGCGAAAGGACGTTCACGTATACTTTATGAATCACTTCAGGCCGGTATGGGGTATCAAAAACTGCAGGTAGTTCTATCTCAGCAGATTCTGTGCCATCTAGTCCAATAACTTTGGCTTTCATTTGACAACTACCTCCAGGACTTTTGGCTCAAGCACCTTCTTCGACACACCGCGTATTGGCTGTCTCATCTTTACCAACCGCTTTGGAACGCCTGGGACTGAACCTCTTACTACAATGTAGTCGCCCTTGACTAGTCCAAAATGCTTAAAGCCGCCTGGGGGATTTATTGAGTTCTGTGCATCCTTGTCGGTGTTTGAGATTATCAGTATACGCTTATTGTATTCAGTTCTCTGATGGAACCCCCTCTGGCCCTGCCTAGCGACAGTATACATAACTACCGCGGGTGAGATGGGGCCCAGTGTACCTACCGCTCGGACACTTTTTCTTGATTTGTGTTGTTTTCTCTTAACTCCAAACCTAGTGATTGGGCCTTCTATTCCTTTGCCACGGGTAATGCCAAACACGTCGATATTCTGTCCAATTTGGAAGACATCAGTATTTCTTATTTCCCTCCCCAGAATGCTTTTTACATAGTCATATTGCGACCTAGGGTCCTTGCCAGAAACTGCTACTTCAAAAACGAAAGGTACTTTTTGTCCAAGGCCAATTGAATTTGGAGAGATTGCAACAATGGCCATCACGTCACTTGCACTCTCAAGGAGTGATTCTGCCTTTGAAATTCCATCATCAGTACTCTTGGCGTCAAATTTGCGCGACAGCTCTTTTGGCAGATCCTTGGCATAGACGTCAAATATGGCGTGCTGACCGTAAAGATCGCGTGTGTAACCGCGAATACCGATAATCTTAATGGGTGGCGTAGCAATTACAGTTGCAGCATTCAACAACTGCTTTCCAAAATTTGGAGTCTTCTCCCTATCGTCGACTGTCAATATATGAATGCCGCCAGCTTTGAAACCCGCAAAACCTAAAAGAGAAATCTTTTCTGTTACAAGCTGGGGCCAAGTTCTCACCCTCGCCTCCAGACTCTTAGCTCGTGCTCTTGGTCTAAAAGCAATGCTACCCCTTCTTGGGGCACTATACTTACGATGACCCATAGATACTGCACCACATTGCCTCTCCCTTTAATAAGTTATTTGACCCCTAGGGAGATGAAAACTGCGAATGGCTAAAAGCAAAAATCTACAGAGTAGATAAGCAACATAATACATTTCCTCAGATTGTCACATCGCGGTGGACGGAATACGATTAATACAGAACATGCACAGACACACATATACGTCCCTGTTGCAGGCAACCAGTGCCGCCCATATTTCAGACCAGATTCTTACGGCTTAAGGTCTAAACTCTTGTGCAAATTGGATTCATTGTTAGACTTGAACAATTTGTCAATTGTATAGCAGACAAAGGGCTGAGCTATCCCGAGCGTGTAGCACCATTTAGAAAAAATAATGGTAGAGCATATGTGATGATTGTTTTTGCAGCATGAACGTTTTTGTTGTAGATTTAACATCTCAAAAAAAGCGTCTCTTGAACTCAGTCGACATTTTTTGCTTATTTACTAAAATCTATACTTGGCCTGTCTAGGCTTTATGATATCCCAATAAGAGCAGCTTCCACATTATTCAATGCCTCCAAACACAAGTGCAAGTCATTCCTATCTTATCTACGGTTTTATTCTATGGAATATGTAACTTCCAGCTTTGCCTTTTCTGTATCTCTATGTGATACTCTGAAGATCTTATTTGGTCCTGCCCCCATGCTCAGTTGATTGTAAAGTACTATTCAATATAGCTAGAGTTCCAAGTACTGCTTCTTCGAGTCGTACAGTTTCAGTGCCTTGATTTGGAAACATGTTTACAACATATTCGTAGGGCTTGATGCTGGCACATTCCTTAGCAAGGATGTCATGAAGACCGTGCTTGGGTGCTCCAAATGCAACCAGAATGTTCTGGACATTCTTGGCGTGTTCAGCAAGCCCGGTCTCGATGTTTTTGAAGTAACGGCCCTTTCTCGCTGTGAGGATTAGGAGGGTTTTATCAAGGCTTGTAAGAAGCTTTGAAATTGAAGGAATCTCTTTTACTTCATAGCCCCAATAATCAAAAATGTCTTTCTCTATTGCTTGGACAGCCTTGAGGTTTGGATATGAGGAGGTGAACCTGACATTCACTTTCTTACCTTCAAGGCCCTCACCCACAAAGGGAACAAGAGATCCTAGGCCTACTTCAACAAATAGCTGACCCTTAACCTTTACGATAACGCCTGTTCGGAAGTCGCCTGCTTTCACTTTCTTGATGTCTTCAAGTACCCTATGGTGGGGTGCCTTTATCGGGTGTAGTATGCCGGCGTATTGGAGCTCGCGCATCATGGGAAACAGCATTTTCCGAAGGTACTGGGGTGTGTCAAGATAGCGGAGTATTGTTTTGAGCAAATGCGGGTCATCTTTTTCGAAGTGAGATAGAGAATCATGATAGATATATACTCTCTTGACTCTAAAAATCGAGCAGGCTCGAGAAAATTGTGCTATCTTTATGCTTTTGTCACGCTTTGTCTGCTCATCTGAAAGTGACGAGTCTGGTATTGCTATCCAAAGCTCAGACATTACTCCCGTATCAGCTCTTCAACTGCACCTTCCAAAAAGCCATTTGATCCAAAGTAAGTTCCCCTCAAAACACCTTTTCTGTCGACAAGGATGGTGGATGGAGTTCCGCGTAAAGCGTATTCATCAAAAGTCTTGGCCGAATACTCCTTTGATTTTAAGTACTGTTTTACGCGCTCAACCATTACCTCTCTATTTTTTTCAGAATATGACCTGAAGCTAGGGATGTTGGCTTCGATAAAGTCCATCACCTTGCTATGCGTCAGCGAGCCGGAATTTTTAATTAGCATGTCCATAGCAACCGGAAAAGGTAATTTGTAGGGTAGCTTGCTCTCATCCCTCAGCTGCCCACTGCTACTGAATGCCCGAAATGTCTCTCCTATGACTTCGCCAGTACTGACTAACTTTTGAAGGTTCTCAAGATTGTTCTTGTCGAAATCTTCAAAGGCAGTTGCAAGACCCAGAACCGTGAGACCCTTATCTCTATATTTTCTGTAAATATCAATTGCTTCAGGCATGCTGTAAAGGAAGCAACCAGGGCAATTGACCTGAAATACTTCAACTAGCACGATGTTGCCTCTCTCCTCGTCGATGTTTGTCGGTTTTCCCTGTACCCACGTCGAAACCTCTAGGTTTGGAGCTTTCGTGCCTATTGTTGCTACCATTCTTAATTCAGCTTAGCAGGATCTGTATAAATTGGTCTTATCATGGGCCGCGCTTTGAGGCCTTGTCTCTTGCCGTAGCTGCATATCTTTGAATTTCATCCTCTTCTGCCTTTCGCATTGTCTTGGCCTTGTTATCGATTATCGCCATTTTCAAGTGCCGAGTGCCTGTCTTTTCCTCACTAACCATATATATCGACTCAATAGCAAGGGCGGCGCCCTCGTCAAGGCCAATATCCGGCTTGTAGCTTTTTTCCAGGAAATCAGTCACCTGATCGCTCCCTGCACCGATCGCTACGGCGTCATAGCCGATATATGTGCCACTTGGGTCTGTCAGATAAAGAGCAGAACCATTCTTATCAACACCTGCAAGTATCAAAGCAACGCCAAATGGTCTGACACCTGCATACTGTGTAAATTGCTGAGCCATGTCTGCGAGGTTCTTGGCAACACCTTCAACGTCTACGGGCTCATCATATATCAGCCTGTTGCTCTGTGCAAAGAACCTTGCATGGTCGACCTGAGTGCGCGCGTCAGGAATGTATCCCGCCGCGGCCACGCCTATGTGATCGTCGACCTGAAAGATCTTTTGGGTAACATTTGATATCTGGAGCTTTCTTGTTTTTTCCTCTACTGCTAGGATTACTCCGTCTGTGCTTTTAACACCTATTGCAAGCGTTCCCCGTCTGACGGTTTCAATTGCGTATTCTACCTGGTAAAGTCTTCCGTCTGGAGAAAATACTGTAATGGCTCGGTCATAACCCGCTGCTGCTGGTAACAATTCGATCTAATTTTTTTGTAATGTTCCATTTAAGCCTACCTATGAGGAAACGGTCTAAAGCAAATGCAATCTTGCATGATTTTAATAGCGTAACGAGGAAGGAACTGGGATGGTTCAGGATGAGGTCACTTTTTACGGGCACCCAAATATTCAGTCGCTTCATGCCAAGACTATTGAAATAACCAAGGATGAGCACCTGACACTCAGGGGCGATTGCATAATAGGGGTAAAAGCTAACAAGGCTTGCGCTGACTTGGATGAAACATTCAAGCACAGGCTAAAATCAAACTCAGCAGTAGTCAGAATAGAAATAATGGTTGGAGATAAATCATTGCTTATAACAGGAAGGGGTGACGAGCGGCTCAGTATGTTAAATGCACATGAGATAGTGATACGCAGGACGAATTTTGTATGCCCCCGAACGATGTCTGTTCTATGCGACAAGGCGTCTTCGGACGTGCCAAGGAAACTGGTAAAGATGCTGCAGGACCAAGAGACAAAGGGGATATTCAGGATCACACTTGAGTGATCACTTTTTGGGCTGCTTTTTTCCTCCGGTCATTATTGCATATTCTTCACTTTGGAGTGCCCTAGCCAAAGCAGTGTTTAGTATTTTAAATGCAACGTATTCCTTGTAGTGGTCCCCTTTGCAAAGGTTACAGTTGTCTTTTCCATTAATCACTGTAGCGAAGTTTTCATCTTCAAATATGCTCTTTAGAACTTTAACCAATCTTGAACTGGTGTCTTCTATCAGCTTGGAGTGTTTTTCAAGGTTTGGGACGTTATAGCTGAAGGCACGCAGAGTTGGCATGTAGTACTTTCTGACAGCACCCCTCACTTGTACCATCTTGGTGACTTCGATCAAGCCGGCACTCTTGAGTGTGTCAAGATGATGCCTGATAGTAGTGATAGCCTTTTTATTCCCAGTGCGTCGAAGTATCTTGGACATCTCTTCAGTAGTCATTTGCTTATGACTTAAGATCTCTAGGATCTTTATCCTGACAGGGTCATTTAGCGCATGAGCTGATTGATATCCTAGTGTAGTTACATCTTTCAGCTTGACCTCATTCTCAAAAAGTATTCCCCCCATGATGATAACAAGAAAAGAGCCCCCAACAGAGTAAAAAGAGTGTTATCAGTTCCTTTTGGCTTGGTTGTTAAATGTCTTAATCATGATAAGTTTATTATACTTGATATCTGTTCAAAGTGAGTTTGATACAAAAGGTCTAAGCTCCATAATATTGTTATCAATAATGTGATAACAATCTAACAGGCATCCTAATAATACATAGTGAACCCAATGCCAGCTATCCGACTTTATTCTGATCAGTGTGCTTGCAACCTTGCATACCAGTAAAAATTGGCTAAAACCGATCCTAAAATGGAGCTATAGCCTGCGGCCGCTTATCTGCTCGTAGGCAATCATGTAACGCCTGCTGAGCTCATTAACCACCGGCGAGCTGATTTGGGGGGATTCTGGTTTTTTGCCTTCCATGGCCAGTCTGTCTATCGTATCCTTAAATCCAATTTCTATGAGCCAGTCACGCAGCAGCTGCTTGTCGTAGCTTTCCTGAATTTTGCCTGGTTGGTAGCGAGTCTTGAGCCATAGCCGGTATTCATCGGGTCCAAGCGAGTCCCCTAGGAGTATACTGCCTTTTTCATCAACGCCGAATTCGAACTTGACATCTGCTATGATAAATCCTGCTTTCTCAACAATGTTGCTCATTTTCTTGTAAAGTGATATTGATGTCCTTTCGAGGAAATCATAATGCTTGTCTGACAAAATGCCTGAAGAAACTACTCTGTGACGATCGATAGGCCTATCATGCTCCTCCGACTTTGTGGTAGGATCGAATATTGGCTCGGGCAGTTTCGATCCCAAAACCGGCCTGAAACTGGAAGGAAGCTCTTTTCCCAAGTGTTCTTTGTACCGTTCGACAAAGCTGCCGTAAAAGTAACCTCTTACCACACATTCAAGAGGTATCATCTGTAATTTTTTGACCTCCATTTTATCCTTGGCCACTACTTTCAGCTTATGGTTAGGAGTTTGAAGCGTATCAAACCAGAACTCTGCAAATTTGCATAGAACCTCGCCCTTTTTTGGAATCGGCGTCGCCATCTTGACATCAAAAGCAGAGATGCGATCTGAAAAATGGAACAGAATATTCCCGCTATCAAGCTCGTATATGTCCTTGACCTTTCCGCTGCGCATCAACCTCATGATTGCATTGGCTAGATTTACATGCAATAAAAAATTTATCCGTCGTGATTGAAAAACATTTAATGGTGCTAATAATCATCTGATCCAGCCAAATATGGTGAACACCGACCTTCTTGCCGTAGATAGCCCAATATGTGTTGGCATTATAGGTGGAGGTCAGCTTGGAAAGATGATTGCCCATGAAGTGAGGCGGATGTCGTTTAAGGTTATTGTTCTCGATCCGACGGAAGGATGCCCGGCTTCTGGCATTGCAGACGAACAGATAGTGGCTGGTTTCAAAGATGAAGATGCAATAATGCGATTGGCAGCAAAATGCGATGTTCTAACCTATGAGATAGAGCTTGCAAATTCCACGATCTTAAAGGATCTAGACGCAAAAAGTTATCCAGTCAGGCCCTCACCAGAAACACTTTACATAATCCAGAATAAATTTAGACAAAAGTCCTTCCTGAGGAAGCACAAAATTGACGTCGCAGACTTTGAACGCGTTAGATCAGAGGATCACCTGTACCAATTGTGCGAAAAGTTTGGCTTTCCTGCCATGCTTAAGGCATGTGAGAACTCATACGATGGGCGTGGCAATTTTCTAATAACCTCACGTGAACAAATACCCAAGGCCTTCAACTATTTTTCTAAAAATGAGATCATGGTTGAAAAGTTTGTGCCATTTACAAAAGAGATATCGATAATGGTCGCCCGTAACCCTAGTGGAGAGATAGCATCATTTCCCGTTGCAGAAAACATCCACAAGAACGGCATCTTGGACACCTCAATAGCGCCAGCAAGAATCAATCAAGTGGTCGAGCTAAAGGCGAAAAGAATAGCAGAAATGACTATGGACGTGCTAAAAGGGTCAGGAATATTTGGAATAGAGATGTTTGTTACAAACAAGGGAGATGTCTTGATAAATGAAATTGCCCCAAGACCCCATAATTCGGGCCACTATACTAATGAAGCTTGCTCGGTGTCCCAATTTGAGCAGCACCTGAGGGCTGTGCTTGACTTGCCATTGAGCAAGCCTGAATTACTTTGTCCAGCAGTCATGGTTAACATACTTGGAAATGAACATTTGACTGGGCCATATGCGATCAAAGGCCTCAGACGGCTCCTAAGTGTTGCAGGCGTTAAACTATATGTATATGGCAAGAAGACATCTAAGCCGGGACGCAAGCTGGGTCATATTACTGCCACAGGCAGGACAGTCGAGGAAGCGCTTATGCGGGCTGCAATGGCTAGAAACGCATATGAACTAACTGCCAGAATGATCGAGGAAACACCAAAATGAATAGCCCTCTTGTTGGTATCATAATGGGAAGCGATTCTGATCTTCCAGTAATGAATCAGGCAAAGGAGATCTTGGATTCATTTGGCGTGGTTAACGAAATCACAATTGTATCTGCACACAGGACTACAAAGAGGATGGTTCACTACGCTACAACTGCCAAGAAAAGAGGGCTCGAGATAATCATCGCAGGTGCGGGAGGAGCAGCTCATCTTCCGGGCATGGTAGCTTCACTTACTGCTCTTCCAGTAATTGGTGTTCCGATCAAGACAAAGAGCCTTGATGGCCTTGATTCACTTCTTTCAGTTGCTCAGATGCCTCCCGGTGTGCCTGTCGCCACGATGGCCATAAATGGAGCTAGGAATGCTGGCATACTTGCCTGCCAAATCCTAGGAACAAGATATTCAGAAATTGCAATACGAGTAGAAAAATACAAGCGCGGGCTAGAGAGCGGCGTGCTCAAAAAAGTAAGAAAGCTTGAGAAATCAGGCGTAGGACACTATATGGGAATGCCCTAGAGTAAATTTATTTGTGGCTGTCCAATTGTATGGGATTTGTGGAGCACAAGAATCATCATTTTGCTCAGGCTAAATCAAACAAAGAAGAACAAAAATCAGAAGAACATGGCTATGGGGAGATAGATCCGGTCATAGTAAAGAAACTGTCTACACACGAGAAGCTGGCAGAGGAGATGAAGCAGAGCCAGATTGGCTGTGAAGCACTTCCGTTTGGCTCGCACCCTATTGAGCGCAAGCAGTATTACAGCCAGACCTTCTCAATGTCGCCTAAATTCGTCACAAACAAGGGCCTGGTGAAGATCAGAGGCAAAAACATTGACTTTGTGCAGTTATTGCAGAGGAATTAAAAGCATGTCGAATATAGATCCAATTCCGTTGCCATACGGTCCTCTGCAATATTATCACCTCCACTATATACTACAGATAAAAAGCAACGACAACAACAATTTTCTTGCAAGATGTAAACCGATAACGAAAGGCTATTTCCATAGCAAGCGGATAATGGGTGTCAAGTGGACAGGAGGTCATAATTTTGTGCAGGTTTTACAGGCAGACGATGCTCTCACAGGCATGCTCAAAGAAGTCATGTTGAAAGTAGGCGAAATGACGATCGACCCGCAAGATGACCATATCAGGATCTATGGCAAGTGGGTTCATGAGGAGAATCTTGCATTCGATTCGGCCATGTTCGAAATCGCAGACAGGATAGCCTTACACATTAAGAACATAGTTCAGAAAAAAGACTAGATCTCATTCCTCTCTTCCGTACGGGCATTCATAACTTGGCGCGAAAGATCAAGTTAAATTTAATAATCATAGGCCAGTGGCAATTTCGTGGAAAAGCAAGTATCTTCCAAGCCTCACTTAAAATTTACAGATAAAACCGTAGTTATCACTGGTAGCGGAACGGGTATCGGACAGGCAATAGCCAGAAAGTTTGCCGAGAACGGCGCCAATATTATAATCATGGGTAGGAGGAAGGAGCCGCTTGATCAGACGGCAGGTATCTTAGAGGAAATAATTGCTTCTTCAGGTTCTTCCGGTAAGTTGGGCGTTTTTCCAGGTGTAGACGTTGCCGATGAGGCTGGGATTAATTCCATGTTTGAAAGTATCCGAAAGCAGTTTGGAGGCGCCGACATAATAGTCAACAATGCTGGTGTCTCAGGCCCGGTCAGGACATTTACAAATGCGAGCGTGAAAGAGTTCCGGGATACCATAGCCATCCATCTTACAGGCACATACTGGACATCTGTGAGCGCCCTCGGTGCGATGAAAAGAGGCTCCAAGATAATCACAATTGCAACGTTTTTCACAGAGGAGAATCGCTATGAGCAGAGGCCGTATAGATTTAGGACGCCGTATACGGCTGCACAGGGCGCCAAGAACCGCCTTGCAGAAGCACTAGCATGGGAGCTTGTAGAACGTGACATACGATCGATTGCAACAAACCCAGGCCCTGTGCACTCCGATAGGATTTACAAGACAGTATACCCAAAGGCTGCTGCAGAATTTCTACGCATTGGAGGCTATCCAGGGCTCAGCTCTCCAGAGATTGAGAAAGTTACTTCTGGCGCACTTCCATTACTAGGCGAACCGGAGGATGTGGTAGCAAAAGGGGTTTCACAAGTTGCCACTGAGATCTCTATATCTCGTGGTCAAATGTCAACAGAGGAAAATGTGAAAAAATTGTCAGAAACAGTTGCAGGCGCACTTGCCAAGATGCAAGAGATCGCCGAAAAGATACAAAGTAATACCAGCAAGATGATAGTAGACGGGGAATTCTTGAAGCAGGAAGAGGTAGCAGACATGGTCATGAATTTAAGCGATGACAACATAAGCAGGCTAATAAACGGCAGAGTCATCCCAAACGACCGCGTATTCTATCCCGTGAAACCAATTGTTGGGACGGGAGTTGATGGCCTAGCACAGCCAGACGTCAAAGGAAAAGTTATAGTTATCACGACTAGCTCGTCGGCAAAGAAGGACACTGAGAGAGTAAAAGGGATTGCCAAACTCGCTCATGAAGGTGGAGCTAAGGATGTAGTCGTGCTTGCACATAACCAACAAGACATGTCCGAATATAGCGAATTTCACAACCATACGATCGACATGTTAGATGAACAAAGCGTTAATCGCATCTTTAATGCTGCGAAGAAAAGGTCGAGCAGGATAGATTCAATCATTCACCTCACAGGAGACTATGACTATAATACACCTCTGAGCTCACTTTCAAGAAAACAATGGGATGCATTGGTTGATAAATTCATCTACATTCCAGGACTCATTACAAAAGAAGGCGTAAACGCTATGGCCCCAGAGGGCTCAATTCAAGAGCCTGCAAAATTCAGAGATTCCACAGGTGCTATCGTCTTAGTAGGCCCTGATGCACCTGTTGGTAAAAAGATATCTGGTTTGTTGAGGGCAAGGGCTGATGTTTTCCGCGGAGCGCTGCGGCCATATACTACAACTGTAAACCAAGAGCTTAGTGATGTTCTTGGCTCGAGTATAAGGCTCTATTTAGTGCTTGCAGGAAACAGCGAAGGTTTAGAACCAGACAATAGTAAACTTTGCAGCGCCACATTAAATCTCGTGTCAGGCATTGCTCTTAAGAGAAATGAGGCCATATTCTATATTGACGAAGCAAGGAAATAGTGCCATTTTTCAAGTGATGAAAAAATCTTGGTTAGTCTTTTTGTTTGAAAGCTACCCCATTACCAAAACAGCTGTGTATGGCACACATTTCTAATCAATACCTCAAATTAAGCCCATCTAAAATAAATATGATCGCTACTGTCATTAATATAACTGCCAATACTCGTTGTAGTAGCATGTCCTTGGTCATGCGCGATAATCTTGCTCCTATCTGGGCACCAACAAAGGCACCTGCAGATAATACAACTGCCTGAAGGTAATCAGGATGTCCCAAAGCCGAATGTGTAAAAACTCCAGCAATTGCTGTCATCATTAACGTCAATTGTGAGGTTGGCGCCGCTCTGTGCATTGTCAAGCCAAGGACAAGCAGCATTGTTGGTACAAACACGATCCCGCCTCCCACACCAAAAAGACTTGATATTATCCCAGCGCCAAATGAAGCAGTAAACACTGCAACCTGCAAAGGCAGCGAACGCCTGTTGACTCGGTGATCCTTTAAGACGGAGTTTTTATATAAAATGTAAAGGCCGGTGAGTATTAGCAAAATCCCAAAATACAGTTTGAATGTATCTTCCAGTAGATATTCGGAGAGTACAGCTCCAAGCACGCCACCTGGTATCGCGCAGGCGGCCATCGCTAGGCCAAGGGCGTAGTCAATCCTCTTTTGCCTAGCGTACTCTATAGTGGATGAGACGCTTGTTGACATGACGGCAATAAGGCTTGTGCTTGCGGCTTGCGTAGGTGATAGGTTCAAGAATGTGAGAGCCGGCACCATGATTATTCCACCTCCTACACCAAGCATTGAACCCAATGTTCCTGCGGCAAGCCCAACAGCTGCCAGGATTATTACAGTACTGATTGGTTCTAGCAATGACTCTGTATCCCTTGCACCTTGATTATTATAACTGGAGGCTAAAAATCATTTGCAATAGGTGCTATATTGTTTCTAGTGAATTTCCGATAATTACTGCTTGAATGTAGGATATACACTGGATCGTACTTGAGATTACGCCAATAGAGTAGTTTGCACCTAGTGATGCCACTCAAATAGCCAAATCAAAGCTCATGTGTTGCTGGGGGTTGCCGCCTATCTGAAAGCTTTTTATAGATCATAACAATAGCCTGCACTAAAAAGTATACATGTTACAATTGAGAAAAAAGCCATAACAGTCTAAGTCCTTCTGAAGAGTTCTATTATGACCCATAATTATGATTCGAAGAGCAGTTCTGAATTTTTAAGGTATAACCAGAATAGTTAAGAACTATTAACTTTGTAATCTAGTGATCGATGACATGTCAGTAGACCAGTAGACCAAGAGGCTTCCAAGACCTTTTTGGCTCATGTAATGGAAATTTGGTTTTACCCAGGGGTTGAAAGACTAAGGCAACTAGGATTAGTGAAAGAGGATTATCGGCCAGAAAGATGTAAGTTGTTCTTTTCCCCAATGACAACAAAAGCATCCTTTTTGAAAAGGATGTGATCTGAATAGAAGAGCTAAAGTCAATGCAACTACATAGATTGTGCCTATCTAACCTTCAAAAATGTTAATGGAAAATAGGAATGATACTTTGATTTTAGACACAATAGAGGTAAGGCTGAAAAGTAATTCAATATCACCTTGCAATTATTTGAAACGGCGAAGTGTGCTTACAATGCAGGAAGATTGCGAGTGTTTGTTTATATTCCTTTAAGCTCAACAGAACTATTTGTACGAAGCAGGCTCTTTGTAATGTCCTAACAGAAGTTTGTGCAGATAAGCCAAACCACGAGGTGAATATGAGCGAATTCAGCAAGTTCGCAAAATTAGGAAACATCGATCCTAGTTATTCCGAAACCTTAGGTGATTTGTCACGTTCGAAGAATGAAGCCAGATACCACAAAAGACCGTTTAGCCTAGAAGAATCTGAGGCACAAGAAAATATCATAACACTAAAAGAGTTGGCAGAAGATGTAAGAAGGTCAATTCTCTGATGATGACACATAGGGCTCTGGACTTGCATAGGCAACTAACCCGCTAGAATTAGCGTAGGTCATCGTCGAGAGGCAGTTCATAAGCATAAAACCTAAAGTAAAAACAAAGATAACCATTGTCTTAAGGCTTGTTTCATAGACTCACTATCCATTTCTTGCATTATTCATCGTGGCTATTCAAGCAATCCATCATGCAACATTGCACGTTAGAAATAGGCTACAATGTCTTTCCTATTCAATAGTCATGTCAGATAGAAAACTCTGAACTCCCAGGTCCTCAAATTCATAGTTTTATTAACCCCACGCTATTTTAAACAGGAGTATCTGGATTGCGTGTAGTAATTGTGGGGTTCGGGATAGTTGGACAGAGTTTCGCTAAGCTGCTGCTGTCTCGGTCTGCAGATCTATATAGTCAGTACGGCATCAAGCCCCGTATAGTAGCCTGCGTAGACAACGGCGGCTCAGCGGTAGCGCCAGCGGGCCTCGATCTCAAGAGGCTTCTTGAGGCAAAGAAAACCAAAGGAACTGTGGGTGGCTACGAGAAAGGTAGCACCAAATTTGATCCTTTTCAAGTCATTGAGAATGTCGATGCTGAGGTGATGCTTGAATGCACTCCCACAAATCTCAAGGATGGTGAACCGGCGACCTGTCACATCACAACGGCAATGAGAAGCGGGAAGCATGTGATCTGCGTTAACAAGGGACCACTTGCGCTTGCATTTCCTTCACTTATCGAGCTTGCCAATTACAATGGTGTCTTGCTACGATTCAGTGGGACAGTGGGCGGCGGAACCCCTATTCTGGAATTTGCCAAGCGATGCCTAAAAGGGGACAGGATAATTTCATTCTACGGAATACTGAATGGCACGACAAATTACATTTTGAGCAAGATGGAGGAAGGAAGGGCATATGAGACTGCAATGAAGGATGCCAAAGAAAAAGGCTATGCAGAGGCCAACCCGTCGCTTGATGTCGACGGCTTTGACGCGGCTGCAAAACTTGTTATTATGGCTAACTGGATTATGGGAATGAAGGTAACCATGAAGGATATCAAGCGCACTGGCATCGTCAATGTCAGACTGTCAGACGTGAAAAATGCGGCCGAACGCGGCAATGCAATCAAATTGCTAGCGGTCTGCGATAGTAGACAGCTTTACGTCGCTCCAACAGAAGTTGCCAAGACAGATCCAATATGTGTCAACGGCACTCTGAATGCTGTTACATTTTCCTCTGAGCATTCTGGACAGCAAACGATAATTGGAAGGGGTGCCGGAGGGATGGAAACTGCAAGTGCGATGTTACGAGATTTGATAGAAATAAGAGACGCGACATTTAGCTGAGGAGTTTTACCTGCTGCATGAAAAAATATCTCAACCATAATTGGGCCCGTAGCGTAGGGCTGGAAAATCAGAAGTAATATGCAGAGTAGCTAAAGAAACCTTGCTTTATGAGAGGTAATTTTTGTTAAAAATATGATTAAAACCTTAATCGAGTACCCCGATAAACATGTCAGAAAGAACTTTGAAGCATCGCACAATGAATTGATTGATATACCGCATTTAAGAAGGGTGAAAGCACAAATCAGGTGATAACTGCAATCAACACAACCACGCGTAGGGAGTGGTATATATTGTTGTCAAGCACGTTGTAGTAAGCAGAGAACAAAAAAGTGAATGAAGTACTAGAACATCAATTATTTTCGATAGAAGCTCGTCGTTGTAATTATGTATTGCACATTTACAGTATACAGTTGAGCACCCTTGGCCTTAGGATATGAAAAACATATAAATATTGCAAGTTGGTATAGAATTTCTGTACCTAAGGATGCAGATTTTGAATAAAGCAGTCAATAAGATTAAAGGAATTGCAGATACGGAGTCTTGCCAATGTATAGAATGTCAAGTCAACCCTGCTGAAATATTCCAAATCAACGGTGAGTACTGTCTGGAATGCTGGCAAGAAATAACACATACTAACCCCTAGGCCTTTACAACTATGCAAACTGAACCTCCAGCTGTATAGCTCTGTTCTTTACAGATGATCGGAAGATACATCATTCCAGAACGCAGGTCTCCTTGCTTATGCTCTTGAAAATAAAAACTCATTCCAAATAACAATTTTCGAAGCCACCAAATATCCGACAAAAGCGCAG
>Ga0299914_10000161_pt1 | contig 39312 bp, 35 predicted proteins | sample RVTome_10_FD_201361 | JGI IMG/M metagenome (GOLD analysis project Ga0299914, IMG submission 201361) | Soil microbial communities from uranium-contaminated site in the Upper Colorado River Basin, Wyoming, United States - RVT153D57 (version 2) ... | reverse complement strand
GCCTCAACGAAGAGATCGGTGACGGGGTGGTGTCCAAGGTGACCGTGCTGGGTCCGCACACGCCGAACTGGCGTAAGGGTCCTCGCACCGTCCGTGGCCGCGGCCCCCGCGACACCTACGGCTAATCGACGGGAAGGGGCTCAAATGCCGAGGAACACGCCCCAGTAGGTGACGATCAGCAGCAGCATTATCGTGCCGATGACGGCTCCGGTCAGCGCGATCATCTCCACGCGGGTCAAGCGGCGAGCGGCCGTTGCCACGCCGGCCTCCACGAACTGCGGGTCCCGCCTCCAGTCGTCGCTGTACCAGAGGCTCACCAATGCCATGACGGCACCGGCCGTGACGATCCAGACCGAAGCCCACATCCCGTAGGTCAGCAGTGGGCTGGTGAGATGGTTCAGCGCCAGGTGGGACAGCCCGATGAAGTAGGCCACGAGCCCGCCGAGGCTCGCGAGGCCGAGTATGCGAAGCCATCGCAAGCGGCGGCGCAGTGGGCGGGAAATGCGCTGAACGCTGCGGCCGGGGCGAAGCCGGCTGACGATGCTCGCGGCGGGACCGGCGAGGTACCCGGCGGCGGCCAATGCGAGCACGACGAGGTGGGCGTACGCCGTTGCGTACCACCGTGGCCGCGGCGCTGCTTCGGCCGAGAGAATCTGTTCGGGCTGCCCGCCTGAGATCTCCGGCAGGTCGACCGATTCTCGGTCGAAGATCCAGGTCGCAAGCGTATCCAGGTATCCGGGCGCGAACGGGCCGGTCACATCACCGATCCGGATGCCGTGCTGCGCCCCCGCGAAGTAACGGACGGCGACGTCGCCCACAGCCGAGTCGAGCACCAGTTGGGCCCCCTCGACGATGGGCAGTGCGGGATCCTCCGTCCCGTAGACCATGAGGATCGGCTGCTCGACCTGCTCGAGCCAGGGCAGGACGTCGAACGTCGCGTACTCCAGCAGATTGGGCAGGCTGAGCGCGGTGCCGATGCCCTTGGCGACAGCCCGTTTGACCGGCTCAGGCACATCGAGGCCTTCGAGAGCCATCAGGGTGGCGTAGGTGGCCTGCTGGGCCGGGGCGACGATAGGTGCCGAGACCATGACAAGAAAGGCGACCTCGGGATCGTGGACGGCCGCGACTGGTGCGACCCAGGTGCCTTCGCTTTCGGCGAAGAGCCCGATCTGCGACTGATCGACATCGGCCCGCTGACGCAGCACATCAACGCCGGCGAGTACGTCACCTGCCATCTTCTCGTAATCGCGATGCCAGGGGGTGTAGTCGGTCTCGCGCTTGTCGAGCACCAGGGCGACGATGCCGGCTCTGGCGAGGAATTCGGCCTGCTCTCCGAACTCCGAACTGTCCTTGGTGCCTGCGCCGTGCACGAACAACACTGCCGGGTGCCGACCGCTGGTCTGCGGTGCGTAGACCAAGCCCTGGACGGCATCACCGTCGATGTCGACGGTGACGTCCTGACGATCGATGGAGTTTTGAAGAACCGGCGCGTCGACCGACGGGCCCAGCGGAACGTCGCTGAACTCGGCCGGAGCCGTGAACTCGGCCGGCTGCCAGCTAGCTTCCATGACATTGCCGGCCACACCGAGCCCCAGGATGGCTACCAGCGTCATACTCATAAGTCGCCACATCGCGATCCAAGGATAGGGTCCGATCTGCGCGAAACAAGCATCGAGCCGTTCACGAAAAATGATCACCGCAAAGTAGCTGATAGCGGGCGTTCTGAACGTGGCAAACGCAGAGCGGCCGGGCACTCCTGCCGGAGGGCTCAGGTGCGCGGCGGCCAAGTCGGCATGACGGTTCCGGGTAGGGGGAATCGGCTCTGCGTAGTGCGGGCGGCAGAGCCGCCTTCTGGGGCTGTTGAATGCAGGTCTGTAGCCGGTTTAGGGGTAGAATTGAGGCACCAACCAGGCCGCTCCGGCCCTCAGCGGGCGTTCAGCGCCCCGCCGGGCAGGGCGGCCTGACCCCTGGCAGGAGGTCCCTAACCCGTGACTCAGTCGGAAATCCAGGCCGTGCCTGGAGTGGACGAGCTCGACGGTTCCTACAACGCTAGCGCGATTACGGTCCTTGAAGGACTCGAAGCGGTGCGCAAGCGCCCCGGTATGTACATCGGAACGACCGGTGAGCGCGGCCTGCACCACCTGGTGTCCGAGGTCGTCGACAACTCCGTCGACGAGGCGCTGGCCGGACACGCTGACCGGATCGATGTGGTCTTGCTGGCGGACGGCGGTGTTCGCGTGTCCGACAACGGACGCGGCATCCCCGTTGACGAGCACCCCATCGAGAAGCGGCCGGCGTTGGAGGTCGTCATGACCGTCCTGCACGCCGGCGGCAAGTTCGGCGGCAGCGGCTACAAGGTCTCCGGCGGCCTGCACGGCGTGGGCGTCTCGGTCGTCAACGCACTGTCGCGGCGGCTCGAGGTCGAGGTCTCTCGCGACGGCTATCGCTGGCAGCAGTCCTACACGTACGGCGTGCCCAACGAGCCTATTCAGCGTGGTGATCCGACCGACGAAACAGGAACCATCACCACGTTCTGGGCCAGCGACGAGATCTTCGAGACCACCGAATACGACTTCGAGACACTCACCACCAGGTTCCGTGAGATGGCCTTCCTCAACAAGGGCCTGCTCATCACGCTGCGCGACGAGCGCCCGAAGAGCATGGACGAGGGCGCGGACGAGGACGTCCAGTCCGAGGAGTCGGCCGGGCCGCGCGAGGTGCACTACAAGTACGAGAACGGCTTGGTCGACTATGTCGCGCACCTGAACCGGGGCAAGGACGCGATCCACCCGACGACGATCTCGTTCGAGGCCGAGTCCAACGGTCAGCAGACTCAGGCGATGAGCCTCGAAGTGGCGATGCAATGGAACGCCGGCTTCACCGAGTCGGTGCACACCTTCGCCAACACCATCAACACCCACGAGGGGGGAACTCACGAAGAGGGCTTCCGAGCGGCGCTGACCTTCCTGGTGAACAAGTTCGCCCGCGACTGGGGCGTGCTGAAGGACAAGGACCCCAACCTCACTGGTGAGGACGTCCGTGAGGGCCTGACCGCCATCGTGAGCATCAAGATCGCCGAGCCGCAGTTCGAGGGGCAGACCAAGACCAAGCTGGGAAACACCGAGGCCAAGAGCTTCGTCCAGCGGGTCGTCAACGAACAGCTCGGCGCGTGGTTCGAGCAGAACCCGTCCGAGGGCAAGATGATCGCGCGCAAGGCGCAGGCGGCCGCCATTGCCCGGGTGGCGGCGCGCAAGGCACGTGACGCCGCGCGCAGCCGCAAGGGTCTGCTCGGCGGCGCCGGACTGCCCGGCAAACTGGCCGATTGCCAGTCGACGAATCCGGACGAGTGCGAGCTGTTCATCGTCGAGGGCGACTCGGCGGGCGGCCCGGCCAAGCAGGGCCGCGACTCGCGGGTCCAGGCCATCCTGCCGATTCGGGGCAAGATCCTCAACGTCGAGAAGGCCCGCATCGACCGCATCCTGCAAAACCAGGAAGTGCAGGCGATCATCAGCGCGATCGGCACCGGCATCCACGAGGAGTTCGACCTCAACCGGCTGCGCTATAACAAGGTCGTGCTGATGGCCGACGCCGACGTCGACGGCCAGCACATCAGCACGCTGCTGCTCACGCTGCTGTTCCGGTTCATGCGTCCGGTCGTCGAGCAGGGGCACGTGTACCTCGCCCAGCCGCCGCTGTACAAGATCAAGTGGTCGGGTCGAGACGTTCCGCCGGACTACGCGTACTCCGACGCCGAGCGGGACGAGCTGATCCGGCTCGGCATCGAGGCCGGCAAGCGGCTGCCGAAGGACGAAGGCATTCAGCGCTACAAGGGCCTCGGCGAGATGAACGACGACGAGCTGTGGGAGACCACGATGGACCCGTCGCAGCGGATCCTGCGCCAGGTCACGCTCGAGGATGCCGCGCAGGCCGACGACATATTCACGACGCTGATGGGCGAAGACGTCGAGAGCAGGCGCAAGTTCATCCAGCGCAACGCCCGCGACGTCCGATTCCTGGACATCTAGCCGCGTTCAGGCAACCGATTCGGTGCCAAGAGCGTCATACGTAGAGGTGCGGTCTCGTACCGCCTATGGAGGAAGTTTTCGTGACTGACGACACCACGACGTCGCCCGTCCCGCCTGGCGGCCGGATCGAGCCGGTCGACCTTCAGGTCGAGATGCAGCGTTCGTACCTCGACTACGCCATGAGCGTGATCGTGAGCCGTGCGCTGCCCGACGTCCGCGATGGGCTCAAGCCGGTCCACCGCAAGATCCTCTACGCGATGTTCGACGGCGGGTACCGTCCCGACCGCGGCTTCTCCAAGTGCTCTCGCGTCGTCGGCGACGTCATGGGCAACTACCACCCGCACAGCGACACCGCCATCTACGACACCCTCGTCCGGCTTGGCCAGTGGTGGTCGATGCGGTACCCGCTGGTTCAGGGTCAGGGCAACTTCGGCTCCCGCGGTGACGACCGCCAGGCGGCCATGCGCTACACAGAGTGCCGGATGGCGCCGCTGGCCATGGAGATGGTCCGCGACATCGAAGAGGACGCGGTCGACTTCGCGCCCAACTACGACAACCGGAGCCAAGAGCCGGTCGTCCTGCCGGCCCGCTTCCCGAATCTGCTCGTCAACGGCGCGGGCGGCATCGCGGTCGGCATGGCCACCAACATCCCACCGCACAACCTGCTAGAGGTCGCCGCCGGCGTTGACTGGTACCTCGCCAACCCGGAGGCCAACAACGAGGAGTTGCTGAACGCACTCCTCGAACGGATCAAGGGGCCGGACTTTCCCACCAGCGGCCTCATCGTCGGAACCACCGGCATCGAGCAGGCCTACCGCACCGGACGGGGCTCGGTCACCATGCGCGCGGTGGTCGATGTCGAGGAGGACCAGCGGGGTCGCACCTGCCTGGTCGTCACGGAGCTGCCGTACCAGGTGAACCCCGATTCGCTCAATCGCAAGATCGCGGAGTTGGCGGACTCCGGGAAGGTGCCCGGCATCGCCGACCTGCGCGACGACTCGTCGGCTCGTACCGGCATGCGGATCGTCATCGTGCTCAAGCGTGACGCTGTCGCCACTGTCGTCCGGAACAACCTCTACAAGCACACCCAGCTGCAGGACACCTTCGGCTGCAACATGGTGGCGCTGGTCGACGGCGTGCCACGGACGCTGTCGCTGGACGCGTTCGTCCGGCATTGGGTACATCACCAGGTCGACGTCATCCGGCGGCGCACGGCGTACCGGCTACGCAAGCGGCGTGAGCGGCTCCACATCGTCCGTGCGCTGCTCAAGGCAATCGACGTAATCGACGAGGTCATCGCGCTCATCAGGCAGAGCCCGTCCGCGGCCGAGGCCCAGGTCCGCTTGCAGGAGTTCCTCGAGATCGACGAGCTGCAGTCGCGTGCGATCCTGGACATGCAGCTACGCAAGCTTGCGGCCCTCGAGCGGCAGGAGCTGCAGGACGAGCACGACGCATTGGTCGCGGCCATTGCCGAGCTCGAAGAGATCCTCGCGTCCGACGAACGCAAGCGACAGATCATCCGTGAAGAGCTCGCCGAGATCGTGGAGAAGTACGGGGACGAGCGGCGCTCGCGGATCATTCCGGCTGAAGGCGATCTCACCGCCGAGGACCTCATTCCCGAAGAGCCAGTCGTGGTCACGATCACCCGTGGTGGCTACGCGAAGCGGACGAAGGTCGACCTGTACCGGTCGCAGCGTCGCGGCGGCAAGGGCGTGCGCGGGGCGCAGTTGCGCGAGGACGACGTGGTCGCGCAGTTCTTCGTCACGACCACACACCACTGGATCTTGTTCTTCACCAACCGTGGCCGGGTGTACCGGGCGAAGGCCTATGAACTGCCCGAGCTGGCCCGCGACTCCAAGGGTCAGCACGTGGCGAATCTGCTCGCCTTCCAGCCCGATGAGAAGATCGCCCAGGTGCTGGCCATCCGTGATTACGAGCAGGCGCCGTACCTGGTGCTCGCCACGAAGAACGGGATGGTGAAGAAGACGCGGCTCATTGAATACGACTCGCCGCGGTCCGGTGGTCTCATCGCGGTGACCTTCCGCCAGGACGACGACGAGCTGATCGGCGCAGAAATGGTGTCCGCGACCGACGACATTCTGCTCGTGTCGCGCAAGGCCCAGGCGATCCGGTTCACGGCAACGGATGAACAGCTCCGGCCAATGGGCCGTGCCACCGGTGGAGTGGTGGGCATGAAGTTCCGCGACGGCGACGAGCTGTTGTCGATGTCGGTAGTTAGGGACGGAACCAACTCGTTCGTGTTTACCGTCACCGATGGTGGATACGCCAAGCGTACGGTCGTCGAAGACTATCGGGTCCAAGGTCGCGGGGGGCTCGGCATCAAGGCAATGAAGATCAACGAGGATCGGGGCACTCTGGTGGGCGCGCTGGTAGTCAGCGATGGCGACGAGGTTCTGGCCATCCGTGCGTCGGGCGGAGTGACACGCAGCCCCATACGTGACGTACCAGCAAAGGGACGTGACACCATGGGTGTCAAGTACGTCAGCCTCGGTTCGGGCGATGCTGTTGTGGCGATCGCTCGGAACGCGGAGGATGAGACTGAAACAGAGTCCGTTCCGGCGGAACCAACTGCCGAACCGAAGGGTGATAGCTCGTGACGACCAGCGGCGGGACTGGGCGTCCCCCGACAGCGCAGGACGCGCGTCAAGACACCCCGGCCGATGTCAACCGGCCCGAGGACGCGGCGCGAGTTTCGTCGCCGTCGGGCAACGGAGCCGGGTCCACGACCAAGGCATCGACCGCACACGAGGTGGCCGCGGCGCTACGCGCACAGGCGTCGCGCGCGGCACAGGCGACGAAGGACGCAACGCACCGGGTTCAGAGCGCCGTGACCTCACCAGAACAGGACGTTCAGGCGAAGAACGGCAAACGGCCGGACGGCATCGCCCCCGGCGGTGATTCGGGCATGACGGGAGCGGCGGCCGCGGTGGCGGCGACGGCGCCGGTACGAGATCGCGTACCCGTGCAGACCTCAACCGACAGTCCGGAGCCACCGCCCGCCCCACCGGCGAGTCCTGCCGCGTCCGCGGTCCAGACGCCGGCAACCGCTCGTCCCGTGCAGCCGAACCCGACAGGTGAGCGTTCGCCTGCCATCGGGCTGCCCGGAGGTGCTGTACAGCAGCCAGGTCTTCCCCTGGCCGCACCGGCGGCGGCCACCGCTGCTCCAGTGGCGCCTCCTGCTCCAGTGGCGCCTCCTGCGCCCGTAGCGCCGCGAACGCCGCCGCCCGGCGAGGTTGACGACACCCAAGTCAGCCTGGACGCTCATCCTGAGCAGCTGAATCCGGTACCGACTCCGCCACGAATACCGCAGCGGTCGACAGCGCCGGTGCGGCGCACCACTCGGGTTCGCAAGGCACGCCTGCGGCTGATTCGGGTCGACCCTTGGTCGGTCATGAAAACGGCGTTCCTGCTTGCCGTAGCGGTCGGCATTACGCTGTTCATCGCGGTTGCCGTGCTGTGGTCGGTGCTCGACGCTGCCGGCGTGTTCGCATCTGTCGGCGATCTGGTGAGCGAGCTGACGCAGTCTGAGACCAGCGCCGGCGTCCAGATCGAGGAGTACATCGCCCTCTCGCGGGTGCTCGGCATCACGACGCTGATCGCCGTTGTCGACGTCGTGCTGCTGACCGCGCTGGCGACACTCGGGGCGTTCTTGTACAACCTGTCGGCCAGCCTGGTCGGTGGCCTGGAAGTCACGCTGGCCGAAGACGACTGATCCGTCTTACCGGTTTGGGCCGGCGCGCCCGGGTGAGGTAATCTCATTCGGCGCGCTGTGCACACCCGGGCCTATAGCTCAGTCGGTTAGAGCGCTTCCCTGATAAGGAAGAGGTCAGTGGTTCAAGTCCACTTAGGCCCACCCACGGGTTTCCTTTAGTCTGTTCCGGACTCCATCGCTGCTCGGTCGAGAGGCTCGTCGTCACGGTCGACTTCGCCGCGCGACGCGATCGCCTCGGCTCCGCCCTGCGCCAGCCGGCCGACCAGTCGGGTGTGGCCGTTCCCGATCATCCCGAGGCCTGTGTACTGCTCGAGCTTCGCGCGCGAATCGGCGATGTCGAGGTTGCGCATCGTCAACTGGCCGATCCGGTCCAGTGGGCCGAACGCCGAGTCCTCGGTCCGCTCCATGGACAGCTTGTCAGGGTGGTAGCTGAGCGCCGGCCCGGTGGTATCAAGGATCGAGTAGTCCTCACCGCGACGTAGCCGCAGGGTGACCTGGCCGGTGATCGCCGCGCCTACCCACCGCTGCAACGACTCGCGCAGCATCAAAGCCTGTGGGTCGAGCCACCGGCCCTCGTACATCAACCGGCCAAGTCGGCGCCCTTCGGAGTGGTAGTTCGCGATCGTCTCCTCGTTGTGGATCGCGTTGACCAGACGCTCGTAGGCCGCGTGTAGCAGCGCCATGCCGGGCGCCTCGTAGATGCCCCGGCTCTTGGCCTCGATGATCCGGTTCTCGATCTGGTCGGACATACCGAGGCCGTGACGCCCGCCGATGGCGTTGGCCTCGAGAACGAGGTCGACCGGCGAGTCGAACTGCACTCCGTTGATCGTCACCGGACGGCCCCGTTCGAAGCCGATCGTGACGTCCTCAGGCGCGATTTCGACCTCCGGGTCCCAGAACCGTACCCCCATGATGGGCTGGACTGATTCGATGCCGGCGTTGAGGTGCTCGAGGGTCTTGGCCTCGTGGGTCGCTCCCCAGATGTTCGCGTCGGTGGAGTAGGCCTTCTCTGCGCTGTCGCGGTACGGCAGACCGTGGGCGACGAGCCAGTCGCTCATCTCCTGGCGGCCACCGAGTTGGCTGACGAAGGCGGGATCGAGCCACGGCTTGTAGATCCGCAGGTGGGGGTTCGCCAGTAGGCCGTACCGGTAGAACCGCTCGATGTCGTTGCCCTTGAACGTCGAGCCGTCGCCCCAGATCTGGACGTCGTCCTCGAGCATCGCGCGCACGAGAAGTGTGCCGGTGACCGCCCTGCCAAGCGGGGTGGTGTTGAAGTAGACCCGGCCGCCGGAGCGGACGTGGAACGCCCCGCAGGCGAGTGCCGCTAGCCCTTCCTCCACGAGGGCCGCACGGCAGTCGACGAGCCTCGCGATCTCAGCGCCGTACGTCATAGCCCGGCCGGGCACCGAGGAGATGTCGGCCTCGTCGTATTGCCCGAGGTCGGCGGTGTAGGTGCACGGCACCGCTCCCTTGTTGCGCATCCACGCGACCGCAACCGAGGTGTCGAGCCCTCCGGAGAACGCGATGCCGACCCGTTCGCCGACGGGCAGGGAAGTAATAACCTTAGACACAGACACAAGTATGCGGAATTCGGAATGAATATGCAATCGGTTGGCGTGACTCTCTCGCGACGTTGGCACCTTCTGCGCGCCCTGGTGTCTGGAACACGTCCCGCTCGCCATCGTGCCGCGAGTACCCGGGCGGCGCGGGGTCGTGCGCCGTCTCCGGGGCGTGGTGGTCATCTGTTCGGGGTGGTGACCGTCTGTCGGTAGCGGGGTCGAGTGTTCCGCCGTGGTTGTTGGTCGGGGTCGATCCAGGGTGGTGGGTAGAAGTCGGGTAATCGGTCGGGCCCGAGCCGAACATCCCAGCCGTGGTGGTGCACGACGGTGTGGTGGTGGCCGCAGAGCAGGACGAGGTTGTCCAGGTCGGTGGGTCCGCCGTCGGCCCAGTGGATGATGTGGTGCGCGATGCACCAGGCTGCCGGGCGGGTGCAGCCGGGGAAGGCGCAGCCGCCGTCGCGGGCGATCAGGGCGGCGAACTGGGCCGGAGTGGCGGTGCGGTACTCCCGGCCGACATCGAGCACGGCGCCGTTCGGGTCGAGCACCACTCGTTGGATGCCGGCGCAGCAGGCCAGGCGTCGGGCGGCCGCTGGTGAGATCAGCCCACCCCACTGGATCTCCCCCGGGGCTGGGGAGTTCCCGCCGGTGAATGTGGGCAGGGCGGCGCCGTCACCACCGAGAGTGCGCCCGGTGACACCGCCGGACCCGCCGGACTCATCGTCGCCGGTGCCGTTGGGCGATCGGTCGCTGGGGTGTGGGTGCTCGGTGGTGAGGGTGTTCAGGCCGATGGTGACCAGGACACGGTGGCTGATGCCGTGGTTGGCCTCGAAGGTGTCCGCGGCGATGGCGCGGCGGGCCAACTCGACCAGGGCGTCGACCAGGCGTTGGCCGGGGCTGCGCGGATCACGTTCACCGTCCGCAGCGGGGTTGGGGGCGGCCAGCGGGTCCAGCGCGGTGCGCAGCACGGCGATGCCTTCTGTGGTCAGGGTTCCGGAGATGCCGCCGGTGGTCTCGTTGAGCCGCAGGCCGCGGCGGCGGTGCCGCTCGGCCTCGGCATCATCGAGGGTGTCCGCGGCCATCACCGCGAGGAGGTAGTCCCCGAGTTTGGCCACTGTGCCGGGGTCGTACTGGGCGCAGAACCCGGCCAGCTCGGCCTCGGCGGTGGCTGCCTGCTCGGCGGTGATCGCCTGCGGGATCCGTTCCATGATCTTGGCCACCACGGTGACGTGCTCGGCCGAGATGGCCCCGGCGGCCAACGCCGCGCCGGTGGCCCGCAACTCCCGCCCGCTCGGCGCGGCGCGCACATTCGCCGAATAGTCGACCGGCCCGTCGTCCGGGCCGGTGCGGTTGGCCAGCCGGACCAGCGCGCGGGCCTGCCCGGGCCGGATCCGGAACCGACCGGCCAGCCAGGCCGCACTCGACGACCCGCCGGACCGGCGACCCAGATCCCGCTCGTCGGCCTCGCGCACCAGCGTCAACGTCGCGTCGAACACCCGCGCCGCCAACGCCTGGCAGGCCTCGATCGCGGCCTCCAAATCCGCATCACCCAGCCCGAACACCGCCCCGCCCTGCACCTCGGCCACCGCCGCGGCCGCGGCGCCCAACGCGCCTACCACCGGCGACCCGGCTACCGGAGCGACCTGCCCTTCCATATCGAACACACTATCGAACCGCACCGACAACCGCCGACAACCAAGATCAGCCCGAGCCCCGCGACCTGCCACCCCAACTGACCAAAGAAGCGTCCCACCGATGCGGTACGAGTCCCCAGGCTGCGCTAGCCTGCCGAGTGATGACCACGACCGTCTGATGAAGGGGCGGCAAGTCCAAATGAAGAAGAAGCTGCTGTTCACCGCGCTTCTCGCGATCGCGAGCTACCTCGGCTACAAGCGCGTGCAGGCCGACAAGGTCGAGCAGGATCTGTGGGCCGAGGCGACGGACCCGGTCAAGCCGCGCGACCTGCGCTGAACGAAGAATCCACCGATGGCGCCGTCACCGACCCGGTGACGGCGCTGCGGCGCATCGCCTACCTGCTCGAACGCGCTCGAGAACCCACCTACCGGGTGCGGGCCTTTCGTACCGCTGCCGCCACAGCGGAGGCGCTGAGCCCTGACGAGCTGCAGGCCCGCGCCGCCGCCGGCACCCTCACCGAACTCGCCGGCATCGGCAAGGTGACGGCAACGGTCATCACCGAGGCGCTGAATGGCGAAACACCCGTATACCTCCGCCGCCTCGAGGCGACCAGCGGGCGTCCCGTCGCCGAGGCCGGGGCGGAGATCAGGCAAGCTGTCAGAGGCGATCTCCACACTCATTCCGAATGGTCCGACGGCGGAAGCCCGATCCTGGAGATGGCTGAATCGGCTCGGGCGATCGGTCACGACTACATCGCGCTCACCGATCATTCCCCGCGCCTGACCGTGGCCAACGGTTTGACGGCGGATCGGCTCCGGCGCCAGCTCGATGTCGTCGCCGAACTCAACGAACGACTGGCGCCGTTCCGGATCCTCACCGGAATCGAGGTGGACATCAACGAGGACGGCACGCTCGACCAGCATTCCGACCTGCTGGCCCGGCTGGACGTCGTGGTGGCGAGCGTCCACTCCAAGCTGCGAATGGCGAAGGACGAGATGACCCGCCGGATGGTCATCGCGATCGCCAACCCGCACACCGCCGTACTCGGACATTGCACCGGCCGGCTGATCACCGGAGGCAGGGGGACGAGGCCTGAATCGCAGTTCGACCCCGAGATCGTCTTCGAGGCGTGCCGCCAGTTCGGGGTGGCCGTCGAGATCAATTCTCGTCCCGAACGCCTGGACCCACCCAAGCGGTTGTTACGGCTTGCCGTGGAAGCAGGCTGCGAGTTCGCAATCAACACCGATGCGCACGCACCCGGGCAACTGGAGTGGCAAGTGTACGGATGTGACCGTGCGGCCGCGTGCGGCGTCCCGATCGAGCGGATCATCAATACCAAGGACGCCGACTCGCTTCTGGACCGCTGACTCACCGAGCTCCCTCGAAATCAGGTGGTCGCAACACGCCGAACTCCGACCGGCCGCACCGGCGTGTCGTGACCACTTAATCTTGTCTCATACGCGCACGAAATTACGACTTGACGTTGACGTAGCGTCAACCTCTACCGTAGTTGGCGGATCGGAGAGTCCGGTCCGCTGATTCACGGAGGTTGGCGGTGAGTTGGTCGATCAACGAGGTGTCGCGGCTCGCGAAAGTCAGCTCGCGCACCTTGCGCCACTACGACGCGATCGGTCTGCTGCCGCCTGCCTTTACAGATCACAGCGGTCGGCGCTTCTACGGCGAAGACGAGCTGCTGCGGCTTCAGCAGATCCTGCTGCTCCGGAACCTCGGCCTGAGTCTGGACGCGATCGCTGAGGTGCAGGCCAGCCAGTCCAAGCAAAGTGCGGTGACGGCGCTGCGCAAGCACCGTGAATGGCTGAGCGCCGAGCGCAAGCGGCTCGGCCGCCTGATCAAGACCGTGGACGGCACTATCGATCACTTGCAGAAGGGAGGGGAAATGGCACCCGAAAGCATGTTCGAAGGTTTCGAGCACAACCCGTACGAGGCCGAGGCTCGCGAACGTTGGGGCGACACTGTCGTCGACGAGGCGTACGCCCGGCTCCGCAACCTGTCGCCGGAGCAGGCCAAGCAGGCGCAGGAAGGCTTCTGGACGGTTGCCGCCGCCGTGCGGGAGTTGCGCGACAGCGGTGCCCCGGTCGAGGACCCGCGTGTGCAGGAAGCAATCGAGGACCTGCACAAGTGGCTGGAGCTGTCCTGGACGCCGAATCGCGAGTCCTTCAGCGGCTTGGCCGACATGTACGTCGACGACGAGCGATTCCGTCGGAACATCGGTCGTGGTGACGACGCGTTCGTGGAGTACCTGCGTGACGCGATGAAGGTCTACGCCGAGACGCGGCTGAGCTAGTGCCTGCGAGGGCCGGCGGACGGGAGAGCTGCAGATCTCCCGGACGCTGGCTGTAACCTAGTGGGGTTGTTGAGGGGCGATAGCTCAGTTGGTAGAGCACCTGCTTTGCAAGCAGGGGGTCGCCGGTTCGAGTCCGGTTCGCTCCACTCCCGCCCAGACGTCAGGCGCCGATCCTGGCCTCTTGACTTCAAGTCTGCTTTAAGTTGCAAGGTGGCGGCATGACCGCCATCGAACATCAACCCGTTGCACTAGTCACCGGTGCGTCCCGTGGTTTGGGATACGCGCTGACCACAACGCTCGCTCGGCGTGGCTGGCACGTCGTGGTCGACGCTCGGGACAAGGACCGCCTCGGCGCGGCCTTCGCCGAAGTATCCGGACCGGGCGCAGTCACACCGATTTCCGGTGACGTGACCGATCCCGCCCATCGGCAGCGGCTCGTGGCTGAAGTCGTCGCGCTCGGTGGGCTGGACCTGCTGGTGAATAACGCGAGCAGGCTGGGACCCAGCCCACAACCGCGGCTGGCAGATTATCCACTGGACGTGCTGGCCGAGGTGTACGCCACCAACACGATCGCTCCGCTTGCCCTCGTCCAGTTGGCGTTGCCGAGCCTCCAGCAGCGAGCGGGACGCATTGTCAACGTTACCTCCGACGCCGCCGTCGAGCCGTACTCCGGCTGGGGAGGTTACGGCTCGTCCAAGGCAGCGTTGGACCAGCTCACCAATATCCTCGGTGCCGAGCATCCAGAGCTGCGCGTGTACGCCTTCGATCCCGGCGACATGAACACCGATCTGCACCAGCAGGCATTCCCGGATGAAGACATAAGTGACCGCCCGGCGCCACAATCCGTAGTGCCGGCGCTGCTTCGGCTCATCGAGTCCGACCTGCCGAGCAGTCGTTACCGGGCGGCGGAGCTGCGCGGGATCGAGATTCCGGCTACGGCATGAACGCGTCGTCGGGTGTGGTCACCTTCAAGATTTCGCCAGACCAGGCCGCGACCTCGCCGCCCGAGCATCGCGGCCTGCGCCGCGACGATATCCGGCTGCTCGTCGCTCGGCCGTCCCGAGTCGAGCACCGGCGATTCACCGAGCTGCCGGACATCCTTGAGCCAGGTGACCTTCTGGTGATCAACACGTCGGGCACCCTGCCGGCTGCCGTCGACGCGTCCGGCCGAGCTGGAGCGGTGCATGTTTCCACGGCGCTCGACGACGGCTGTTGGGTCGTCGAACTCCGGCGTGGTGACAATCGAGGGCCGGACCAGAGCCTGAGACCAGGAGAATGGCTGGAGTTGGCCGGCGGCGTGCGCCTCGAGGTCCTGGATCCGTACCCTCGAGCCGGGCTACGGTCGACACGGCTCTGGCGTGCACGGCCGACCGGAGTCGTCGACCTGGTCGCCTACCTGCGACGTTACGGCCGCCCGATAAGTTACGGGTACCTCGACGCTCAGTACCCGATCACCGCCTACCAGACCGTGTACGCGGCGACGCCGGGCAGTGCCGAGATGCCGAGCGCCGGCCGGCCGTTTTCCGAAGCACTCCTGGTGCGGCTGATGGCTCGCGGCATTACCGTCGCACCGATCGTCCTTCACGCCGGCGTCTCTAGTCCGGAGTCGCACGAGCCGCCCTTTCCGGAGCGGTACGAAGTTCCACCCGTGACCGCTCGGCTGGTCAACAGTGCGCTGGCGGCCGGCGACCGCGTCATCGCGGTCGGGACTACTGTGGTCCGCGCGCTCGAGACCTGCACGACGCCGGACGGAATCGTCCATGCCGGTCGGGGGTGGACCGACCTGGTACTGAACCCGGACCGGCCGTCGCGGGTGGTGACCGGGCTGATCAGTGGCTTGCACGAACCTGGCGCCAGCCATCTGAAACTTCTCGAGGCGGTCGTGGGACCGGACCTGGTCCGCTCGGCCTACCGGGCCGCCGTCGATCACAGCTACCTGTGGCACGAGTTCGGTGACTCGACCGTGTTCCTACCTGATCGGCAATCCACACCTGAGCGCGCGATTCGGTAGCGGGAGCGCGGCAGATCGACAACGATCGGAAGTGTTCGCATCACGCTACCGATGGGAGGTAGTCATGGGCTCTGTAGCCCGCATCACCCACATCAGCGCCCGTTCCGAGACGAGTTTCGAAGACGCGGTCCGGGTCGGCATCGAACGTGCCAACGCCACACTGCGCAACGTCAGCGGCGCGTGGGTCAAAGACATGAAAGTGGAGTGCACCGACGGGCAGATCACCGCATTCCAGGTGGTCATGGAGGTGACCTTCGTCCTCGAGTGACCGCCCGTTCTGAGAAGGTGTCAGGCACGACGACCCCGTGGCCCTACCGCCTGTTCGCGGCCGGGGCCACGGGGTCGCTTCTTACACACCGTTGCCGGTCGAAGGCTGAACTAGCTCTCGTCGCCCAGTCGAGTCTGTGCGTCCGTCGAATCGGCCGACTGATCGCCGGCAGTGTCCTTGGCTCCCATTGGGGACGTGCTACTGGTCGCCGACGCCGACTTTCTGGCCGGAGCTTTCTTCGCGGCCGGAACCTTCTTTGCCGCAGTGGCCTTCGTGGCCGGCGTGGACTTCCTCGCCGGTGCCTTCTTCGTGACTTCCGGGCCACCCGCTGCCGGAGCCTCCGTCTTCGGCGTGGACGGCTCGGTGGGCACGTGCGGTTCGTCTCCGGTATCCGCGAGTGCCTCGTCGGGGCTGGCGCCCGCAGTGTCGTCGGCCGTCCTGGCGCCCGCAGTGTCGTCGGCCGGGCTCGGCACCCAGGGGGCGGCGGACGGGTCGTAGGTCGTCCACTGCTCGGCGTTGCCGCGCCGCCGGAGGACGGCGGCGACCCCGGCACCGGCAGCGGCGAAGCCGCCCAGTACGAACGCGAGCCGCTTGCGCCGCTTCTTCTTCCGGGCCCCTTCGGCACGGGCGTGCGACCGTTCGGATACGTCGCCGGCGCGCTCAGACACCTTGTCCGCAGCCGCGGCGATGGCTTCTGCCAGCCGGGGCACGACGTCGTCCAGCATCTTCTCCTTGGCACTGGCGGCGGCAGGAGCGACACGTTCACGGGCGGCTTCCACAGCGGGTGTCGCGCGCTCTATCGCCGACTCGACGACAGGAGCGATGCGCTCACGTGCCATGGCCACCCGCGGCGCTGCGGCATCCCGCGCCGAGGTCGCGTACGGCTTGAGCCGGCCGGCTAGATCAGATACGCCTTCTGCGCCTGCATCCCCAGCTTTGCGGGCCGCCTCCTTTGCCGCCAGGCGTGCGGTGACGGCGGCCTCCTTGGCGATTTTGGCGGCTTCACGCGCCCTGTCAGCCGCGTCGGCGCGTCCCTTGCGCCGGCGCAACTTCGCGCGAACGTCGGTGAATACGAACATCTCGGGCCTCCTCGTAGCCTCTTGTTAGGCCACTTCCCCGTACAACACCCGATCATGCCGCGTTCCGGGCCGGATGCCCAGCGAACCACGGACATGGAAGGATGAGGTCCGTCACTTGTCATCACGTGAAAGGCTCAATGTGGCCGAGGAGCTGTACGCGACGCTGGCTACCAACCGCGGCGACGTCACGGTCAAGCTGTTCCAGAACCACGCACCGAAGACGGTGCGCAACTTCGTCGAGCTCGCAGAAGGCACCCGCGAGTGGGTCGATCCGGATACCGGGCAGCGGACCACCACGAAGCTGTACGACGGCACGATCTTCCACCGGGTGATCGCCGGCTTCATGATCCAGGGTGGCGACCCGCTCGGGTCCGGCCGGGGTGGGCCAGGCTACAAATTCGCTGACGAGATCCATCCGGAGCTCGTCTTCGACCGGCCTTACCTGCTGGCGATGGCCAACGCCGGGCCGAACACCAACGGCTCCCAGTTCTTCATTACCGTTGGGCCGCAGCCGCACCTGAACCGCAAGCACACGATCTTCGGTGAGGTCGCCGACGCGCAGAGCCGTGAGGTCGTCGATGCGATCGCCAATACCCAGACCGGTCCGATGGACCGGCCGGTCGACCCGGTAGTGATCGAATCCGTCACCATCACACGCACCCAGGCCTGACTCGCCTGCCGAGATGAGCTCGACGCCAGCACCGGCCGTGCCGACGTGTTACCGGCACCCGGACCGGGAGACCTACATTCGCTGCTCGCGGTGTGAGCGGCCGATCTGCCCGGACTGCATGACTGCGGCTCCGGTCGGTTTCCACTGTCCTGAGTGCGTCCGCGCCGGCGCAGATTCGGTTCGCCAGCCGACGACAGCCCTTGGCGGTAGGCCCCGCGAGCAGGGTGATCTCGTAACGAAGGTGCTCATCGGCATCAACGTCGTGATCTGGCTCGTCGGGTTGATCGTCGGCTCGGACCGCCTGCTTGAATCGTTCGCCCTCGCCAATATCGTGCGGTTCGAGCCCGGTGCGCCCCTCGTCGGTGTCCTCGTCGGCGACTGGTACCGGATGTTCACCGCCGCGTTCGTCCACGAACAAATCTGGCACATCGCGCTCAACATGCTCGCGCTCTGGATACTCGGCTCCTCGCTCGAGCCGATTCTGGGACGGTGGCGCTTTATCGCCCTCTACGTGCTGTCGGCGCTGGGCGGCAGCGTCGTGTCGTTGATCGGCCTGCCGCCCGGAGGCATCGCGATAGGAGCCTCCGGTGCGGTCTTCGGGCTCTTCGGCGCACTGTTCGTGGTCGCGCGCCGCTTCGGTAGAGATGTGTCGTCAGTCCTGGTGATCCTGGGCATCAATGCAGTGATCGGCTTCACGGTGCCTGGCATCGACTGGCGGGCGCACCTAGGCGGCTTGATCACCGGTGCGCTACTCGCGTACGCCTTCGCCCACGCTCCGAAGACCCACCGGGCAATGTTCAGCGTCGCCGCGTGCTCGGTGATGCTGGCCGCCATCGTGCTCGTGGCGGCAGTCTTCGTAGCCTGAGTCCAAGGCAGGCACCGTAGACCTTATCCACAGGGCCTGTCCACAGTGGGGATAAATTACATGGGTGTAATCACCGCTGTGGATAGCGCTGTGGACGCAGCTACTTCCACTGCGTCGCAGTGATGAAGCCGGCGGTGATCAGACCCATGCCGATCACCAGATTCCAGCCGCCCAGGTCGGACATCAGCGGCACATTGTCGCGAGCGATGTAGTAGACGACGATCCACGCCAGGCCGAGCACAAGCAGGGTCACCATCGTTGGAGCGACCCACCGCCCGGACACGGCAGTACCCCGCTCCTCGCGGGTAGGAGGTGTGTAGTCGTCCTTGCGACGACGACGGGATTCGGGCACGGTGGTGGTCCTTTCACGTACGCGGTCGACCGGCACCCCTACGGACGAAGGTACCCGCCGAGCTGCGTGAGCGGCTCACGGGACGGCCGTGGGAACAATGGAGTGTAGATTGTTCGTCCTAGTGTGAGGCAATCAGGCGGTCCCAACGCCGTCCAGAGGCCTGTCAATTAGGAGGCGGCGTGTCGTCGGTGCGGTCGTGGCGGTTTGCCGCGCCGCTTGCGCTGGCGGCGTGCGGCCTCCTCCTTGTGACGAGCGCAAAGGCCGCGGACGGAACCGACCTGCGGGGCAGCGGTATAGCCGAACTGGGGGACGTGGTCCGCGAGGCCGAGCTTCGTGGCGAGGCATTGTCGACGACCGCGGAGCAGTTGCGGTCCGAGATCGACGCTCTGACCGATGATGAGGCGCCGGAGAAATCGGCCGAGCAGGACGATCTCGAGGAGTTCGCACAGTTTGCCGGAATGACGCCGGTCGAGGGCCCCGGCGTGCAAGTCACCTTGTCCGACGCCCCCGAACCGCTCGGCCTCGAAGAAGACCAGAATCTCGAGGACTACATCGTCCACCAGCAAGACCTCGAGGCGGTCATCAACGCGCTGTGGGCAGGTGGCGCCGAAGCGATGATGGTGATGGATCAGCGCATCATCGCCACGAGCAGCGTCAAGTGCATCGGACCGGTGCTGTACCTGCAGGGTCGCAGCTACGGTCCGCCCTATGTCATCTCGGCGATCGGCGACATCGACGCGATGATGGCCGCATTGGACGAGTCGCCGGGCGTCGCCGAGTACCGTGCCTTTGCGGATCAGATCGGTCTCGGCTACGAACTGAACGTCATGGAGAACATTCCGATGCCGGGATACGAAGGCCCACTCGGGGTATCCGCGGAGACCGCACAGTGATCGCGCCGCGGCGGATCCTTGTGGTCGACAACTACGACAGCTTCGTGTTCAACCTCGTGCAGTATCTGGCGCAGCTTGGTGCCGAATGCGATGTTCTGCGCAACGACGAGCTCAAGCCGGAGGATGCGCTGGGCTTCGACGGCGTTCTGCTCTCGCCTGGTCCGGGCACTCCGGAGCGGGCCGGGGTATGCGTCGATCTGATCCGCGAAACCGCGGGGCAGATGCCGGTGTTCGGCGTGTGCCTCGGTTTGCAGGCGATGGCGGTGGCGTTCGGCGGCCGAGTGGGTCGTGCGCCTGAACTGCTCCACGGCAAGACGAGCGAGGTGTTTCACGACGGCGCCGGCGTGCTGCACGGCCTGCCGAGCCCGTTCACCGCGACGCGGTACCACTCGTTGGCGGTCGACCAGCAGACCGTCCCACGGGAATTCGACGTGACCGGTCTCACCGCGAGCGGCGTGATCATGGCGATGCGGCACCGGGACCTGCCCATTGAAGGAGTGCAGTTCCACCCCGAATCAGTGCTCACCGAGGGTGGTCACCGGTTGCTGGCCAACTGGCTGACGATGTGCGGGGACGCCGATGCGGTGGAGCGGTCCGCCGGATTGGCGCCGGTCGTGTCCCGAGGCCCGGACTCCCTCGACCCGGCGGCGCTCGCCGACTGAAGCCAGGGTCAGGGGACGGCAGCCGCCACGCCGAGCGCAAGTTCCTGCGTACCCGCAGGCGCAGTTCAAAGCCGCGCCGGACCGGTCAGCCGTTTCCTCCGCCGTTGTCTCCGTCGCCGTTGTCGCAGCCCTGCGGCGGCTCCACTGCGATCAGGATCGTGACGGTCGAACCGCGCGGCACGTCCTCGCCCGGCGGAGGTTCCTGGCCGTAAACGAGGTCGGCATCTTCGTCGCACGTCTCTTCGGTGCGTGTGTTGACCTCGAACCCGTAGGCTTCCTGCTCGAGTAGGTTCCGAGCCTGATCTTCATTGAATCCGATAACACTCGGTACCTCGACGAGATCGACTCCGGTCGAGACGACGATCGTCACCGTACTCCCCGGCTCCACGCTCGAGCCGCCACGCGGATCGGTGCGGATCACGCGACCTTCCTCGACCTCCGAGCTGCTCTCCTCAGTCGCCTCGACCTCGAGACCAAGATCGCGAAGGGTGTCGCGAGCCTCGTCCCGCGGCTGGCCGACGACGTCAGGAATGGTCACTGATTCCGGCGCAGCGCCGACCGTAAGGCTAACTTCGGTGTCCGGCGCAACCGCCGTACCGATAGCCGGGTTCGCCGACAACACCCGTCCGACCAGATCTTCATCGTCCACGGTTTGGGACGTCTGTGGACCAACGCGCAGGCCGGCTTCCGCAAGCGCGTCCTCGGCCTCCTCGACGGTCATGCCTTCGACGGCCGGAACCTCGACGGTATCGGGAGATACACCGACTATCACCGTGACCGGATCGGTCGCGGGATCGATGTCCGTGAGAGGAGCCGGATTCTGCTCCAGAACGATGCCGACCTGCTCCTCGTCCGATACTTCGCGATTTTCGATGGTGAAGGTCTGGACGTTGTTCTCTGTCGCCCACGCTTGAGCGTCCTGCTCGGTCATCCCGACAAGTTCCGGGACTCGGACGAGTTGGGGGGTCTCGTCATCGTTGTTGAACATGAAGAACCCGATGAGGCCCGCCACGAGCAGGATGGCCAGGGCGGCGCCGATCAGCGCACCCCAGCTCATCCCCTTCTTCTCGGGCTCCTCTTCCTCGGGGTAATCGTCGACGACGTCGTCGTACATGGCCGTCGCGGCCGGATCGTACATGGTGTCGGCGTACCCACCACCGATGAACTGGGTCGCCGCCGTCGCGTCGGCCGCTGCCGCCACCGGAAGGCCCGCGGCGGCGCGCTCGAGGTCGCCACGCATCTCATAAGCGCTCTGGTACCGGTCCAGCCGGTCCTTGGCCAGTGCCTTGAGCACGATCGCATCGAGGTCGCGCGGAATCGACGGATCCAACGCCGACGGTGGAGTCACCATCTCCCGCACATGCGAGACGGCCACGGAGACAAGGGACTCGCCCACGAACGGCGGCCGGCCCGTCAGAAGCTCGTACATCACACAACCGGTGGCATAGAGGTCGCTGCGTGCATCGGCGGACTCGCCGCGAGCCTGCTCTGGTGAGATGTACTGCGCTGTGCCGACGACTGCGGCGGTCTGGGTCAGCGCGGCACCGGTCTCGGCCAGCGACCGGGCGATGCCGAAGTCCATCACCTTGACCTCGCCAGCGGTCGTGATCATCACATTGCCCGGCTTGATATCACGGTGCACGATTCCGCTGCGGTGGCTGTACTCCAAAGCGTCCAGGATGCTCGCGCTGACCTCGATCGTCCGCTCCGGTGTGAAGCGGGCTTGCTCGCGCAGCATCTCGCGAAGCGTCCGACCCTCGACATACTCCATGACGATGTACGGAATGCGGTGGCCGTCGAGGTGATCTTCGCCGGTGTCGTACACCGCCACGATGTTTCGGTGGTTGAGGGATGCGGCGGACTGGGCTTCGCGGCGGAAACGGGCCTGGAAGGTTGAGTCGGTCGCATGATCGACACGCAGCATCTTGATCGCGACGATCCGGCCAAGCCGAAGATCGCGGCCGCGGCGTACCTCGGCCATACCGCCCCGGCCGAGCACTTCGCCCAGCTCGTAGCGATCCCCGAGGAGTCTCGGCTCGGTCATCACTTGCCCTTTCCTAGTTTCCGCTCGAAGCGCACGGTACTCGCATTGCTGGTAGATGCCTGCATTCGCGTCACCCGGTCCCGCTGGAGACGACGGCTAGAACAGCCACCAGCACTAGTGCGACACCGACCAGGCCGACTCGCATGGCCATGAGGTAATTCCAGGTCGCACGCGCAACTCGATCGACCTCCGGCTCAGCTGCCGCCCAAGCCCGTTGTGCAACGGGCAGGGCGCGATCAAACGCCTGCTGAGCCGACGCGCTCACGCGCTGCGCCACGGTGGGCGCCCGTGACGCAGCCGCCCGGCGCGGCCCGAGCGGAGCCGCGTGGAGCGGCTGCCCAGCGGAGAGCGGCTGCCCGGCGGTGGGCGCCGGGCGCATGACGTCCGCGAGCGGGCGTACGACTGTCATCTGCTCGGTGTTGAACGCGGCGCCGGGCCTCGGCGGGGCGATCGCCGCGTGGAGCCGCCGAGCCAGATCAGCAGCGCCCGGACGGTTCTCAGGCTCCTTGGCGAGCGCCGCGATTACGACGGCGCGCAGCGGGCCGGGAATGGCAGTGGGCAGCGGCGGTGGCACCTGCTCGAGATGGGCTCGCGCGACCTCGATGGGGTTCGACCCGTCGAATGGGCGCCGGCCGGAGAGGCATTCGTACAACACGACGCCGAGCGTGTAGACATCGCTGGCCGGGCTTGCGGTGCTGCCCCTTACCTGCTCCGGGGACAGGTAGGCAGGAGTGCCGATGACATGGCCGGCCTTGGTGAGCGGAGCGGCCGAATCGGACCGCGCAATGCCGAAGTCGGTGACCTTGACCGAACCGTCAGCGGCTACGAGCAGATTGCGCGGCGTGAGGTCCCGGTGCACGACCCCTACCCGATGCGCGGCGTGCGCGGCCTCGGCGACCTGCGCGACGATCGAGACGGCAAGGCGCGGATCGAGCGCGCCGTCACGGCGCAGCAGGTCGGTCAGCGGTTCTCCGGCGACGTACTCCTGCACCATCCAGGGTGGTTCACCGCCGCGGCCGTCCACGTTGACGTCGTGAACCTTGGCGATGCCGGGGTGATCCAGCTGGGCGCCGAGCGTGGCCTCGATCCTGAACCGCTCGAGGGCGACGGGATCGTTCGCGTGCGCCGGGCGCAGTACTTTGACCGCAACGGGACGATCCATCCGGTTGTCCGTGGCTTCCCATACCTCGCCCATGGATCCGCCGCCCACCCAGCGGATCAGCTTGTACCGGTCGGCGAGCACCTGACCGGTCGCTGTCAGCGTCGTCACGATCCGAGCACCGCCTCCATTACGGCCCTAGCAATCGGCGCAGCCAGACGACCGCCCGCGATGTCGTCGCGTGCGGTGTCTGGTGCCTCTTCAATAACCACGGCTACGGCCACCTGTGGGTTGTCAGCCGGCGCGAAAGAAGTGAACCAGGCGTACGGCGGGTCGTCCTCGCGGCCGCTCTGGGCGGTCCCCGTCTTACCGGCCACCTGGACGCCCGACATCTGGGCGGGGGTTCCCGTTCCGTTGTCGACGACCTCGACCATCATCTCGGTCAGCTGGCGTGCGGTCTCAGCAGACACCGCCTGGGAGACGACCTCGGGCTCGGTGACCTCCAGGACGCGGACCAGATCTGGCCCGCGCAGTTCGTCGACGAGGTAAGGGTTCATCAACTGACCGCGGTTGGCGATGGCCGCTGACACCATGGCGATCTGCAACGGATTGGCGCGGACTTCGAACTGCCCGATCGCCGACTGGGCCAGCTGAGGTGCGTCTGCATCGGGCGGGAAGTTGCTCGCCGCCGACCGGATGTCGCCATTGGCCAGCGGGATGCTGTTGAAGCCGAACTTCTCGGCCTGATCCAGCATGACGTCCAAGCCGAGTTCATTGCCGAGGTAGGCGAACGCCGTGTTGCAGGAGATCCGCAGGGCGTTGGTGATGGTGGTCTCGTTGTTCTCACCGCACGCCCGCCCGTTGTGGTTCGGGATCACGCGTTCAGACTGCGGGAGGTCGTATTCGGCCGGTCCCGGCACCACGGAATCCGGCTCGAAGCCGTTCTCGAGCGCCGCCGCGGACGTAACCAGCTTGAACACCGACCCGGGCGGCAGGATTTCGGCAGCGGCCCGGTTCGCCATCGGATTGTCCTCGTCCTCGTTCAGCGCTGCCCAGGCTTCCTCCTGGGTCGGGATGTCGTGGCTGGCCAGCGGGTTGGGGTCGAACGACGGCTTGCTGACCATGGCCAGGATGGCGCCGGTGGACGGCTCGATGGCGACGACCGAGCCCTTGTTGTCGCCAAGGGCCTCCCAAGCCGCTTCCTGCGCCGCTGGATTGATGGTCAGCTTGACCCCGCCGCCGCGCGGCTGCTCGCCGGTGACCATGTCGATCAGCCGACGGAAGAACCAGCGATCGGCGCTGCCGGACAGAACGTCGTTCTGCGTCCGCTCGATGCCTTCGCGGCCGAAGAAGAACGAGTAGTACCCGGTGATGTGCGCGTACAGCTCCGGCTCCGGGTACTGGCGCAGGTAGCTGAGCTCACCCTCGACGGGGCTCGATTCGGCGATGGCCACTGGCGGTTCGCCGATCAGGATCGGTCCTCGCTCGCGAGAGTACTCGTCGATTAGAACCCGGCGGTTGCCCTCCCGAGAGTTCAGGTCGCCGGCCTGGAAGGCCTGCACGTACGTGACGTTGGCCAGCAACGCCAGGCAGAGCAGCAGGCACCCGGCGGCCACCTTGCGGATCGGCGAGTTCACGGCAGCCTCACCACCTGGGTCGCCGCATCGTCCACCGTAGGCGGCGGCGCGGTCGGTGCCGGTCGGCGGGCCGCGTCCGACAGTCGGATGAGCAGCCCTATGAGAACCCAGTTCATCACGAGGGACGAGCCGCCCAGCGACAAGAACGGCGTGGTCAACCCCGTCAGCGGGATCAGCTTGGTCACGCCGCCGATGACGATGAAGACCTGGAGCATCAGACCGGCCGCCAAGCCCATGGCCAGCAGCTTTCCGAACGGATCGCGCAGCACGAGCGACGCTTTCAAGCCGCGGGATACCAGGATCGCGTAGAGGACGATGACCGCCATCAGACCGGTGAGGCCGAGCTCCTCACCCAGGGCGGAGGCGATGAAGTCGCTCTCGGCGAACGGCACGAGGTCGGGTCGCCCGCGGCCCAAACCAGTCCCGGTGATGCCGCCGTAGGCCAGCCCGTACAGCGACTGGATGATCTGCCCGAACTGGTCGGGATCGGAGAACGGATCGAGCCATGCCGTGACCCGGGCGCGCACGTGCCCGAACAACGTACGGGCCGCGAACCCGCCGATGACGGCGAGCAGGATGCCGAGCACGATCCACGAGATCCGTTCAGTGGCCACGTAGATCATCAGCACGAAGATGCCGAAGACGAGCAGGGACGGCCCGAGGTCGTTCTGCACGGCCAGGATGCCGAGGGCCGCGAACCACATCACCAGGATCGGGCCTAGGTCACGGGCCCTTGGCAGGTCGATGCCGAGCACTCGACGGCCGGCGAGCGCAAGGGCGTCCTTGGTGCGCACCAGGTATCCGGCGAAGGCGATGATCAGCACGATCTTCGCAGCCTCGCCGGGCTGGAACGTCATTGCGCCGATCTGAATCCAGATGCGGGCGCCGCGCACCTCGTGACCGATCACCGGCAGCATCGGCAGCATCAGCAGGACGATGCCGAGCAGCGCGGCGGTATAGGTGTATCGCGACAAGATCCGATGATCGCGAATGAATACGACGACCGCGACGAAACCAAGCACCCCGACGACCATCCAGGTGAGCTGGGTCGCGGCGTTCGTCGTGCCATCGGCGAGGTCCAGCCGGTGGATCATCGCCAACCCGAGGCCGTTCAGGGTGACGACGATCGGCAGGATCAGCGGGTCGGCGTACGGTGCGAACCGCCGGATGATGACGTGTGCGATTCCGGTGAGGACCAGCAACCCGGTCATGTAGGCCACGGCGTTGGCCGGAACGGTGCCGTTCGCGCCCAGGTCGACCGACACGTACGCGGCCGTCGCGATCCCGATGGCGAGGATCAGCAGGGCGAGTTCGGTGCCTCGCCCGCGCCGGGGAACCAACGTGCCGTCTACGGTCACGATTCCTCCGGGCAATCAAGGCCGGGATATCCGGGCGGGGCGGTCGGCAGCGGGGTTGGGGTTTGCGTGGGCGTCGGGCTCGTTGGTGCGGCCGGCTCCTCGGTGGCCGCGGCGTCCGCCGCATCTCTTCTCGCGGTCTGCGGCGCAGTCGCAGACCGTCGCTGGACGGCGTGAACGGCGCACGCTGCACCGCGCAGGTTCTCGACGATGCCCCTTGCCTCGGTGTAGTTGTCTGCGGTGATGGTGTTGGAGACCTGCTCGCGGTAAACGTCCGGAAGTGCACCCACGGGCAGACCGTCGACCGGCTCGTGCGCTCGCGACAAGGTGATGGGCCCGATTTCCTGGCTGACACCCCGGAAGATCGCGACCTGACCGGACAGCTCGCCGACGTAGTACTGGGTCAGCAGCCAGTCCTCGGCGACCCGCGCGCCGCCCCACACCAGGCCGGCCACGACGGCCACCACGGCGAGCCGGCGCAACCAGCGGAACCGCCGCGGAGGTTGCGGCGCGTATCGCAGCTGCTCCGGATCGGCGTCCGGCTCGCTAGGCGGGCCTGACGAGCCGAGCAGGCTGCGAACCCCGCCGGACAACCGGCGACGATCGGTCCGTGCTGGTGGGTCTTCGCCGGACGCTGCCCCCACCAGGTAAGCCTCGGCCGTGTCGTCCGACGACGGCGGGTTCGGGGTCTCGACGACGTCCGCCACCACGACCGTGACGTTGTCCGGTGCTCCGCCGCGAAGAGCCAGCTCGACCAGCTCGTCGGCGACCTGACTCAGATCGCGCTGGTTGATCAATGTGTCGCGCAGCGTGTCGTTGCTGACCACACCGGACAATCCGTCGCTGCACAGCAGAAGGCGGTCACCGGGTTGGACCTGCAGAACGTCCAGATCCGGCTCCGGATCCGGTTTGCCGTCGAGTGCCTTGAGGATGAGCGATCGGGCGGGGTGAATGTTCGCCTCGTCGGCGGAGATGCGGCCATCGTCGACCAGGGTCTGGACGAACGTGTGGTCGTGGGTGAGCTGGCGCAGCTTACCGTCGCGCAGCAGGTAAGCGCGGGAATCACCGATGTGTGCGACCCGGATGTCCGTTCCCGTCCACAACAGGGCGGTGAGGGTAGTGCCCATCCCCTCGCGCCGCGGATCGTCGAGCACCAACCGCCGGATGCGATCATTGGCGGCCACGACCGCGGCGTTCAGGGAGTCGAGCGCGTCCGTGTTGCCCACGCCGTTCTCGACGTGTAGCAGCTCGTCGATGGTGGCCGAGCTTGCGACCTCTCCGGCCGCGTGCCCGCCCATCCCGTCGGCGACTGCGAGCAACCGTGGCCCGGCGTAGCCGGAGTCCTCGTTGCCTTCGCGGACCAGGCCGACATCCGAGCGAGCCACCGAGCGGAGGATCAAGGCCATCGCGACCTACTTCCGAAGCTCGAGGACGGTTTTGCCGAGCCGAATCCGAGTCCGCGCGCCGACCTGGGTACTGCGGGTAAGCCGCTCGTTGCCCAGGTACGTTCCGTTCGTCGAGCCGAGGTCTTCGACGTACCACAGGCCGTCGTGGTACAGCAGGCGGGAATGCTGGGTCGACACGTATTCATCGGCCAGCGGAACGGTGCATTCGCTGCCCCGGCCGAACGTCACCGGCGCTCCGGTAAGGGGAATCGTGCGCCCTCGGTCCGGTCCGTCGATGATGACGACCTTGCTCGGTGCTCCCCGGTTCGCCCGCGACTTGTTGTTACCCGACCGCTGCGGTGCTGCGGGTTTGGCCGGCCGGACGCCGAACAGGTCCGCCCGCATCGCCGAGGTCGCGGAGATCACCAGCAGCCAGAGCATGGCCAGGAAGCCAAGCTTGATGACCGTGAGCGTCAGCTCGGACACCGGTTCACTCCAAACATGCGCTTCTTCACCAGATTGCGGACCTGCCTCAGCGCCGCGGCGCCCGTCGATGAACGTCCACAACGGTTGAACCGAGCACAATACGGGATCCATCGGCAAGTGGTGCCTGGGCCGCCCGTACTCCGTCCACCACCGTCCCGTTGGTCGAGCCGAGGTCGACCACCATGAGCTGGGCGTCCGGGCCGGAGCCTTGCACCCGGATCTCGGCATGGCGCCGGGACACACCGGGATCCTCGATCCGCACGTCACACTCGCTTCCTCTGCCGAGCACCAGCCCGGGTGGGATCACCGGGTGCTGGGTGCCGTTGATGGTCAGGTACGCGGCGGCGTTCCGCTCCGCATTCCCGGCCGGGACGTACGACGCCCCCCGGTCGACGCCGGCTTTGACCTGGCTGCGGACCCGGAACTGTCCGGTGCCGAGGTCGTCGTGTTGCTCGAAAGCGACCTGGACAGGGCCGGTGAAGGCGAACCGCTGTAGCTCGGCGTGTTCACGCACCAGGTCGACGAGCTCGTGGGCCAACGTGCCGGTATAGGGCGCGAGCCGGCTGTAGTCGTGGGAGCCGAGCTCGATCACGAAATCGTTGGGGACGAGAGATCGCTCGCGGGTGACTATCTGTGCGTTGTTGTCGAGCTCCCGCTGCAGGGCCGCAGCAATCTCGACGGGTTGAACCTCGGCGCGGAACGCCTTGCTGAAGGCGCCGGTCACCATGCCTTCGAGGCGCGCCTCGAAGCGCCGCAAGACACTCATCGCCAGCTCCCTTCCCATCTCGTTCCACGTGCGATACCCGCCGCGAGTTCCGTTGACCTGCCCGGCGGCGTCCGCACCGATGTTAACCAGGTGAGGCCCCTATCGGGGACAAGTGCGGCGCGGGTTGAGTGGTCAGAGTAGGTTCCGGTGCGTGTTAACCTTGTTCGGCTACGCCGTGCAGGCGTCGGCACGCGCGAGTGGCGGAACAGGCAGACGCGCACGGTTCAGGTCCGTGTGTCCGTAAGGACGTGGGGGTTCAACTCCCCCCTCGCGCACTCAACTCAATTCAACTCGAGGGTAGCTGCCGAACCTACGCGGTACGCGTTGACGAGACTCCCGGCGAGGGTGGGCTGGGCGGGAGTACGTCGCCTTCTGAACAGTGTTCAGCCGTCGGTATCGCAGCCGAGACACTCCGACCACTCGTTTGAATGCGGCTCTGGGAACTGAGCGAACAGCTGATCAAGGCGTAGCGCTCGCCACCGACTGGGAATGATCGAATAGGTCCGCCCAAGCTGTGGTACGTCGAACCTGGACGATCAATTCACGCTCTATGCCGCTGCGGTGGTTCGCTTGGCGTGACGGCTGATGTTGTGGCGGGTCGTGCTGGCGGCTGGGTGGCGTCTCACGGTGCCGCTGCGGTCGCGGCGACCGTCAGCGAGGTGATGTCGTGTTCTGCAAGCAGGCGTACGATCGGGAGGTCGAGCGTGGCGTGGTAGGGCGCCAGTGCTTTGAGCACACCCGGTCGCCCCGGCGCGGCTACGCCAACGCTGCCGAGGGGGGCGTTCATGGCGTCGAAATGCCTGCGGTGGGCATTGTTGATGTTGCGGTAGTGGTCTTCCTCGCTGCGTAGTCGCTGCTGTGAGCCGGGACCGATGGCGACGCGGATGTACGAGGCTAAGAGCGGGGCGGCGCGCCCGGCGTCGTCGGCCCCTTCCTGTACCCAGCGACGAGCGATCGCCGCTTGAGCAGGCAGCATCCAGTTGAGCAGTATCGCGTCGGCGACCGCACCGCCGATGCGGCATATCCGCGGGCGCATGGCCGCCACTACGATCCGTGCCGTTCCCGGTAGCAGCTGGCGCAGCTCGGCGACGGCGGCCTGCATGGCCTCGGTCGGGTTGGTCAGCTGTCCGGACCCGATCCCGATCCAAAGCTTCGTCGGATCCAGCTCGAGGCGCGCGACTTCGGCCGCGATCCGGGCGGGCGGATGTCGGTCGAGCGGAAGAACCCCCACGCCCAGTTCCAGCCGCCGGGCGGCGGCGGCGAACTGCGTGAGAGTCTCGAGGCCGGATGCGGTCGGCTCGTCGTTCGACCACAGCGAGTGGTACCCGAGGTCCTCACAGCGGGCGGCGAGATCACGAGCGACGCTTGGCTCGAGGCCTGCGGCGACGCCCAACCCCCGGCGGATCGGCAGCGTTGTGTTCATGGGTAGAGCCATGTGTCCTTCCAATGTGAACGGGACCGTGCGTCAGGGAGGTTCGAGCAACCTTCGATAGTTGGCGTGGAAGATGCGGCGGCCCCACTTGCGTAGTACGAGGTTGCGCAGGGCGGGTGGCAGGTTCCGGGTGCGGTCTCGGCGGTGCGTCTGGGCGAGGACCCATTGCGTGCGTGGGCGGCGCCTTGCCTGGAATCTCGCCACCGCTTGCGCGACGCCGCCACTGTCGGCGAGACATTCGGCGAGTACCAGACCGTCCTCGAGGGCCATCGCGGCCCCTTCGGCCATGTTGGGCGAGGCCGCATGCGCGGCGTCCCCGATCAGCAGTACCGATCCGCGTGACCATGCGTCCAGCTGCACCTCCTCGATCGGGGCCACGTGCACCATGCCGTCCGACCCGAGTGTGTTGAGGATGGCCGGCACGGGGGAGGCGAATCCGGTCAGGAGCTCGGTGAGCCGCCCGACCGTCCCGGTGGCCTGAGCTGCTTCGCGGCCTCTTGCCGGGGTGTCGCAGTAGCAGTAGATCTGACCGCGGCCGATCGGCACGGTCAGGAAGGTGACCTCGGGGCCCAGCAGTACCGTCCAGGTGGTCACCTCGGGTGGACATTCGGTGACGAACCGCCAGGCGAGCTGCCCGACCGCGCGTACCGCGCCGACGTCGATCGCGAGCTCGCGGACGGTGGAGTGGATGCCGTCGGCGCCGATGACCAGGTCGTAGCGGTCTGAACTGCCGTCGCCGAACTCGACGGTGGCGGTGTTGCCTTGCTGGCTGATCCCCTGCACCGGTCGGCCCAGCCGGACGGGCGTGGGGTCGTCGTGCGATGCAAGGACCTCGTGCAGGTCCGCACGGTGCACAGCCAGGCAGCGGCCCACGTCGCCCCACAGGGCGGTCAGGTCAATATCGGCCAGCAAGCGGCCGCGGTGGTCGCACAGGTGTTGATGCCGGATCTCCGATCCACGCTCGGCGACGGCGGACTCCAAGCCCAGTGCGCGAAGGGCCCGCACTGCGTTGCCGGGCAGGTAGATGCCCACCCCGGAGTGCCTCCAGGCGGGTGCCCGCTCGACCACGTCTGCGACCAGGCCACGTCGCCGCAGCGCCCGAGCGGCGCCGAGACCCGCGATCCCGGCGCCGACTACGAGTATGCGCAGGTCGGTGCCGCTGTGACCGGTGATGCGGTGCATCACGATGGCTTGATGTTCTGGTTGACACGGAACAGGTTGTCCGGATCGTAGCTTGTCTTCAGGGCGGCTAGGCGCGGGTAGTTGTCCCCGTAGGCCGCTCGGATCCGGCCTGGGCCTTCCTCGCCGAGGTTGTTTACGTACACTGACTCCTCCATGTGTGGCTGCATCGCCTCGAACAGCGCCTCGGTCCACTCCAGGTTGGATTCGGTGTCGGCCGGATCGGACCACTGCGAAAGGATCAGGAAGTCGTACTGCTCGGCCCGGTGTGCGAAGGCCGTGGCCGAAGGGGCGACACGGCTGGCGACCCCGTGCATTTGTTGCAGGCCGATGCCGCTGACGGAGGACGGCATCTGCGGGAGGAACAGCATCAGGGTTTCGATGACGGCGTCTGTCGGCTCACGCAGCCAGCCGGACTTCCAGTAGTGGAGTCGGCCGGCGGGGTATCCCTCGTCACGCGCGCTCTGCAACATTGTGTATGGCATGGGCTGGATCCCGTCGTCGACCGGCTGACGGAACTTCCGCAACGGACTCAGCAGCCGTTCACCCTGCTCGATTGGGCCGCTGTAGCACACAGCGATCGACACGACGGGCTCTCCGGTCGGGCTCAGACCGACTGATGCGGCGGTGGACAGCGCGTCCGGGGCCGCCTTCACGAACTCGTCGTAGAACCGCAGAACCTGCGGCGCCACCTCCAGCGGATACGACAGGCCGCCGGCAAGCACGAGGCCGACCGGATGGAGCTGAAACTCGAACGACGTGACGACCCCGAAGTTGCCGCCACCGCCGCGGATGCCCCAGAACAAGTCCTCGTTCTGCTCGGCGCTGGCTCGCAGCAGCCGTCCGTCGGCGGTCGCCACCTCGGCAGAGATCAGGTTGTCGCAGGCAAGCCCGTACCTGCCGTTGAGCCAGCCCAGCCCGCCGCCCAGGGTGAGCCCGGCGATGCCGGTCGTCGATACGACCCCCGACGTCGTGGCCTGCCCGAACGCCTGCGTCGCGCGGTCGAACTCGGCTAACGTGAGACCGGGCTCGGCCCGGATCGTCCTGCTCGCTGGGTCAACATGGAAGCCCTTCATGCCGGACAGGTCAAGCATCACCGCGTCGTCCCGGACCGCACTCCCTGCAACGCTGTGACCGCCCCCGCGCACCGACAGCGGAAGACCGTGGCGCCGGGCGAACCCGATGCAGCGGACCACCTCGGAGGCATCCACCGGCCGGACCACTGCCAACGGGCGCCGATCGATCATGCCGTTGAACACGGTGCGCGCCGAGTCGTAACCGCGCTCCCCCGGGCAGACCACCCCCCCGCGTAGACCCGTGCCGAGCTCTCGACGAACAGAACTCACGATCCCGGTTTCCACTGCCATCGCCCGCCCCCTATCCTCTGTCGGCCGCCGTCGCCGGACCCCTCAGTGGCGGAAGGAGACGGTTTGGCCGCTGGTCTCGTCGTGCTGCGCTGAACGTGTGAGACCACTATGCTCAGCCCTGATGTGATAAGAAAAACGCGTGTCATGATTGGTATCCATCATGAGTGCTACTGATTCTTCCGCTCCGTCCGCCTGGCCCGGCCTTGAGGTACGGCACGTGCTGGCCCTCGTTGCCGTGGTCGAGACCGGTACCTTCAGCGCGGCTGCCGAACAGCTCGGCTACACGCAGTCAGCGGTCAGCCAACAGATCAGCAACTTGGAACGCATCGTCGGCATGCCGCTGTTCGAGCGCCCCGGGGGCCGCCGCCCGGTGCAGCTCACGGCAGCCGGGGAGTTGCTGCTGACACACGGCCGGGCAGTCCTCTCCCGCGTTAGCGCGGCCGCGGCCGACCTGCGGGCGCTGGCCACCGGCGACCGCGGCGAGCTGCGGGTGGGAACGATGCCCAGCGTCGGCGTCAAGATCCTTCCTCGCCTCCTGCGAGAGTTTCGCGCGCAGTGGCCCGGCATCGAGATCGTGCTGCGTGAGTCACGGGGCTCCGCCGACCTGATCCGGGCCGTCGAGTCCGGGGACGTCGAGGTCACCTTCCTCGATATCGGCCCGTATGCGACCGGGTCGCTGGAGGTCCGCCCGCTGCTCGAGGACCCGATGGTGTTGCTGGCGCCCGCCGACGCTCCCGAGGCATGCCTGAATGCGGTCGGCATCACCGACCTCGCCCGCCTCCCCATGATCGGCACCCGCGACCCGGGCTGCCGGCAAATCATCGACTCCGCCTTCACCCAGGCGCCTGTCGCGCCGACCTACCTCTTTCGTTCCGACGACAACCCGACAATCCAAGGACTGATCGGATCCGGCCTGGCCTACGCCGTGCTGCCACGGCTCGCCGTCGACGAGAACGATCCGCACGTGGCCGTCATCCCTATCCGACCCGCGCCACCACCCCGCAGACTCGGAGTTGCTTGGCAGTCCGAGCGCAGACCACAACCAGCCCTTGCGCCCTTTGTCGAGACAGCAGCCGACATCTGCCGCGATCTCGTCGACCAATGGGGCGGACTGGCCTCCAGCGTAAGCAGCTCTGACACCAGCTGACTGCTCGATCTGAAGGTGGCATCGGTGCTTCGACGCCAACACGCCACAGGCCCGCACTGCGACGTCGAGACACTCCAGCCAACACACTGATCGGTTGCGGTCTCGCTCTCACCCTGACTGAGGTCGAGAGCGTCACGGCGGGCTGGCTCGAGGAGAGGGCCCTCGTCTTTGCGCACCTGCTCTGCACGGTGCGGGCGCCGATCGCGTGGCTCTCTTCGTCGAGCCGTGAGACACCGAAGGGCCGGTGTCACCGGCTGGGGCTAGCCTCCAGTCATGAACCGGATCGATCGGCTGTACGCCCTGGTCGAGGAGTTGCGGGCGGCCGGGTCACGCGGCCGTACAGCGAGGCAGCTGGCGGAGCACTTCGAGGTCAGCGTCCGCACGATTGAGCGCGACCTGAGCGCGCTGGGGCAGGCAGGCGTGCCGCTTTCGAGTCGGCAGGGGCGGCGCGGCGGCTATGTCCTCGATCGCTCCATGACGCTACCGCCGCTAAACTTCACGCCGCAGGAGGCCGCGGCGGTGGCGGTGGCGCTCAGCCGGTCCGAGCACGTGCTCTGGGCCCGCGACGCGCGCAGCGCGCTGAACAAGATCGTGGCGGCCATGCCCGAGCGAGCCGTGCGCGAGGCGCGGTCGACGGCCGAGACGGTGCGGCTGCTCGTGCAACCGGTGCCCGGCCCCGACGCCGAGATCGCCGAGATCATCTGGAGGGCGGTGCGCCAGAACGAGGTGCTGCGAATCCGCTACATCGACACCGGCGGAGTTGAGACCACCCGCGAAGTCGAGCCGCAGCACGTGGTCGTGGGGCCGAACGGCTCCTACCTCACCGCCTGGTGTCACCTCCGCCGCGACGACCGGGTCTTCCGGATGGACCGCATCACCGCTGCCGAGCGGATTCCGCCCGGCCCGCGACCAGAGCGTCCGACGCCGGAGCCGCTCGTCGACGGCTTGATCACGAAGATCCCGGGTTGGCCATGAGGCACGCAAAATCGCCGAGAAACACCGACATAGGGCTGTCGCGAAGCCGAGTGACAGTGGGTGTAGCCCGCCGTCCGACGGGCGATTCCGGCAGGAGGAGATACCCATGACGAGCCCAGCACCCGGCACCCTGGCCTGGTTCGAGGTCGCCACCAGCGACCCCGACGGCGCCCAGAAGTTCTACGGCGAGCTATTCAACTGGTCGTTCGCGGCCGACCCGGCGGCCGCCGCGGGCGGCATGGACTACCGCAACATCACGGCGAGCGGCGCCGACGCACCGATGGGCGGCATCGCTAACACCGGCGGTCAGCAGCCCGACCACGCTGTCTTCTACATCCTCGTCGCCGACGTAGCAGCCACCTGCACGGCCGCCGAGGGTCTGGGCGGGTCGGTGGTGAGCAAGCAACTCGAGCCCGGCCCGGGTGGTCCGAAGTTCGCCTACCTGCGCGACCCGGCCGGCAATCTGTTCGGCGTGTTCTCCCCGCCGGCGGCCTGATGGCGCGAGACACGAAGGGCGGCGCGTCCCCGTCGGAACCCACCGGCGGGGATGATCCGTGGGCGCTTTACGACGAGCTCACCGACGACCTTCTCTACGACCCGGCGGTCGGGCGCTCGACGATGATGGGCTACCCATGCGTCCGGTTGGCCGGCCGGTTCCTCGCCAGCTATGACAAGCATGCCGGCACGCTCGTGGTGAAGTTGCCGCGGGAGCGAGTGGCGGATCTGATCGAAGGCGGCGCCGGCGATCCGTTCGCGCCGAACGGCCGCACCTTCCGTGAATGGGTGTCGGTGTCCATCGTCGATCGAAAGCTGTGGGCGCAACTGCTCAGGGAGGCGGTCGACTTCGCCAGGAAGGGCCTGGCCGACTAGCCCCATGGCAGCCTGATGTCACATCTGGTGTGGGTTGCGTCGTCGTAGTTAGTGAGACGACAACACCCACAGAGATGTTCGACGAGGCCATGACCGATTTCTCTTCTCCACGCTCGCGCCTGAACCGCCCACCGATCTACCAAGGGGACGCGGATCCGACGAGTCCTCAACCGGCCAGAGTGGCGGGACGCGCGGTGCTCACAAGCGACCACCCCGACCGGAATCCCGCGTCTCGGGACGTCGACCAGCGGCTCGGCGATTTCGCTCCCCAGGCAGGCCAGCGGGCAACCCGAGAGGTAGCCGGCGCGTTAGCCGTAGCGGCGGTGTTCGTCGTCGCATCGGTTGTTTTCTACATCGGCTTTGCCGACACGGCCGACAGCAGCGGGGCCGGCCTCGGCAACCTTCAGGTATCCAACCTCGTGCTCGGCCTAACGATCGGCGTCGCACTGCTGCTCGCCGGCGTCGGGTTGGTGCGCTGGTCGCGCGTGCTCATGGCGGGTAACCCGATCGTTGAGCACACCGCCGCCGGCGGCCTGCCGCAGAACGGCTTCGGCGAAGATCTGGCGGGCCGCAGGTTGGGGCGTCGCCCGCTGATTCGCAACGCGGCCCTCGGCGCTCTTGCCCTGCTACCGCTTCCGGCCGTGCTTGCCCTGCGTGGTTTCGATCCGGATGCGAGCAGGAGGCGCGCGCAGACCGCCTGGGTGGAGGGCGTCCGGCTGCTGACCGACCAGAGCTACCGGCCCATTCGAGCGTCCGACCTCCAGGTAGGGGAGATGGTAAACGTGATGCCTGCCAGCTTGCTCGACCTGCCCGAGCAGGGACCGGCGCGAATGAATGAGCGCGCCAAGTCGCCGGTCGTGCTGGTTCGAATGCAGCCGGAGGAAATGACTCCCGCGGAGGGGCGGGAGAACTGGCATGTAGACGGCATCATCGCCTACTCCAAGATCTGCACTCACGTCGGCTGTCCGGTCAGCCTCTACGAGCGCACGACGCATCACCTGCTGTGCCCCTGTCACCAGGCGACATTCGATCTATCGGACAACGGTGCGGTTGTCTTCGGCCCGGCCACCCGATCGCTGCCCCAACTACCACTCGCAGTCGACGAGGACGGATTTCTGGTGGCGCGAAGCGACTTCACCGAAGCGGTCGGACCTGGCTACTGGGAGCGCGAAGCATGACGAAGTCTGCACAGGTTCCTACGAAGCAGAGCCGCAACTGGGCACGCAGAGGCGCCGGAGGGCTGGTCGATTTCGTCGACCGGCGGATCGCGTCGAGTCGTTGGGGGAAGCGCAATGCGGGCAGGGCCTTTCCCGACCACTGGTCGTTCTGGCTTGGCCACATCGCGCTGTTCAGCTTCGTGGTCATAATCCTGTCCGGCGTCTTCCTGACCCTGTGGTTCGAGCCGTCGATGACGCCTGTCACGTACGACGGCGCATATGCCCCCATGCAGGGTGTGGTCGTCTCCGAGGCGTATGCGTCGACTCTCGAGCTGTCCTTCGAGGTCCGCGGTGGCCTGCTGATGCGTCAGGTCCACTACTGGGCGACGCACGTATTCATCGCCGCCATGTCGGTGCACCTGCTGCGCGTCTTCTTCACGGGTGCGTTCCGCGCGCCCCGCAAGCTCAACTGGCTGGTCGGCCTCGGTCTCCTGGTGCTGGGTATCGTCGGCGGCTACACGGGGCACGGGTTGCCGGACGACCTTCTGTCGGGGACGGGCCTACGGGTGGTCGAAGGTGGCATAGTCGCCATCCCGATCGTCGGAACGTACCTGTCCTCGTTCATCTTCGGCGGCGAATTCCCGGGCGAGGACATCATCTCCCGCCTCTACGTGCTCCACGTGTTCGTGCTACCAGCACTCATCGTGGCGCTCCTTGCAGTGCATCTGATTCTGGTCAGGCGCCAACGGCACACCCAGTGGGGCGGCGCCGACAAGAGCAGCCGGAACGTCGTCGGTTCTTCCTTCGCATCGCACACCACGAAGGCCGGCGCACTGGTACTGATCGTCAGTGGTGTCATCGTGCTGATGGCGGCCACTATTCAGATCAACCCCGTCTGGTTGCGGGGACCCTACGACCCGTCACAGGTGAGTGCCGGCAGTGCGCCGGACTGGTACATCGCGTTCCTCGACGGTGCGCTGCGGCTGATGCCGCCGTGGCAGGTCGATGTCTTCGGACACGAGCTGACGCTGAGCGTGCTCGGCCCGGTCATCGTGCTGCCGGGGATCATCCTCACCGCACTGGCGATCTATCCCTGGATCGAGCAGAAGATCGCCGGCGAGAAACATGACCAGCACATCTTGGACCGCCCGCGCGACATGCCCACTCGCACGGGACTCGGTGTCGGGTTCGTCGTCTTCTACCTCATGCTGTGGATAGCGGGTGGCAATGACATCCTCGCGGCCATTTTCGACGTCCCGGTGAACTGGGTGACGCGATTCCTGCAGATCGGCATCATCCTGATGCCGGTCGCGGCGTACTCGATCACCAAACGTGTCTGCCTCGGCCTCCAACGCCGCGACCGCGACAAGCTGCTGCACGGGGTAGAAACCGGCATCACAGTCGTCAGGCCGGGTGGTGCGTTCTCCGAGGTGCACATCCCACTCAGCCGGCCTGCCGCGTACGCTCTTGCCTCGCGTGAGCGGGAGGGGCCATTCGAGCTTGGGCCCGAGGTTGACGAGAACGGCATTCCGGCTCCGCGACCGCGCTGGTCGAAGCTCCGGGCCAGGTTGTCAAAGGTGTACTTCGGCGACGTCATCGACCAACCCACGGCGGAGGAGATCAGCGCCACCGGCAGCGATTCCCGGCACTTGGCCACCGCGCCGGCAGGTTCCGGCGTCGGAGAGAAGCCCAGCCATGAGCGGTGACGTTCACCTGCACGGCGGACGTGATCCGCACGACCTGCTGGGCGTGCCGAGAGGCGCTGACCGGCAACAGGTCATTCGCGCGTTCCACCGCCGAGCCAGGAACGGTGGCCACCCCGATACCGGTGGCGACGCCCGGACGTTCGACGAGATCGTCCGGGCTCGGGACGTGCTGTTGGACCGGGCCGCGTACGAGTGGCGCGGGCGCTCGACACGAACCACCGCGCAACCGAGGGCCACCGCGTCACCGACCGCGCCACCGAGGGTCCATCCACGCCCAGCTGCTCCGCCCTCAACGCAGACGAGCCGGCTGGCGATAGCGACCGCGGTGCTGGCCCTGCTCGGTCCGCTCCTGTGGCCCGTCGCGATCGTCATCGGTCACCTGGCCCTACGCCAGATCAAACGAACCGGGCAAGGGGGCGGCTCATTCGTACCTGTCGTCCTGTTCTTTCTGTATATCCTCACCCTCCCCGTCCTACTGCGAATCGGCAGCGTGCTGTTCATTCCCTAGCGCACAGAAAGCGGTTCCCGGGCGGCTAACGACCCACGGCAGATGCCGCGGCGCTGGCAGGCTAATCTCGCCCGGTGCCGATCCTGGTGGTTGCCGCGGCGATCGTCGACGACTTCGACCGTCCACGCCGGTTGCTCGCCGCGCG
>Ga0299914_10000160_pt1 | contig 39465 bp, 37 predicted proteins | sample RVTome_10_FD_201361 | JGI IMG/M metagenome (GOLD analysis project Ga0299914, IMG submission 201361) | Soil microbial communities from uranium-contaminated site in the Upper Colorado River Basin, Wyoming, United States - RVT153D57 (version 2) ... | reverse complement strand
GGGACGCTACGCTCGAAGGGTGAACGAGGAGCAGCAGCACCTCGACGACGACCGTGGTGCCTGGCTTCGCTGCTACCGGTGCTGGTCACAGCGCCTCGAGGCACAGGTCCACTACGACGCGATCCTCCGCGTCGACCCCGATACCGGCGAGGCCGCCGAGCGCGTCGAGGAGGTGCAGGAGGCCGTCGTCCAGTGCCTCGACTGCATGCACGACCAGCCGCACCTGACGGTCGACGAGGGTCGGGTCGTGGCGATCGGCGATCGCTGGGAGCGGATGGTCGCCGGCAAGCCGTTCGTCGCGTCGTGCACCGTCACGGTCGACCAGGACATGGTCGAGTCGTGCTCCGGCCCCGAGGCTGCCGACAGCCTCACTTACGCCTCGTTCGGGGACGCGGGCACCCGCGAGTTCTTCACCCACGTCCGCTTCCACAAACACGACGAGGAGCGGATCATCTCGCACCTGCTGGTCGAGCTCTACGCCCGGACCGAGGAGGAGGCCATCGAGGTCCTCGAGGGGGCCGCCCGCGGCTCGCTGGAGATAACCTCACTGGCCGAGGAGTCGCGCCCACCGGCGCACTCGCACGGCGAGGCGCACTAAGGCCCAAGCGGCGCGCGGGGCGGCCGACCCGTCGCGCCTCGAAACCCGAGTAACGGGGCGCATTGCGCCGCTTCTCGGGTTTCGCGTGGGCTCCGGGCCGCGCCGACCGACGGATTTCGGCTCGGTGGGCCGTTTATGCGTCGCTCGGTGACCCCCACCGCTCGCGCAACCGCCGGTGGCGGTGGGTGAACAGCTTGCGGATGACCCAGGCGGCGATGCGGGCGCCGCCGAGAGCGCGCAGCGGGGCGCGGAGGTCGAGTTCGAGCCGGTCCGTGATCTCGCAGGCGTCCGTGCCGGCCGGGACGACCTCGCGCTCGTGCTGCCAGCGGCGGGCCGACCCGAGGCGCGAGCGCTCCAGGAAGCGCAGGCCGGGGCCGCGCTCGACCAGGCAGAGGTCGTCGAAGTCGACCGGCAGGACTCCCCACAGGAGGATCCAGCTGCGGCCGAGCGGCTTGCCGAGCGGGGCGTCGTCGATCGTCTCGGCATCGAGGTCCTTCGGCATCGTCATCCGAAGCCAGGGGCAGAGCTCGTCGTTGATGCCTGCCTCGCTCACCGCCGCCGCCCAGACCTCGTCGGCGGGCCCGGCGAGACGGGTCGTGATCTCGAAAGCCGCGTCGGGCACCGCGCGAGCGTATCCGTAGGATCGCCGCGTGGGGACGCGCACGGACGCGAGCGACACCTGGCCCTGGCCGACCGAGCCGCCGACCGCGGCGCACCGCGCCGCCTACGCCGACGCGGACCCGGCGCCGTTCTGGCTCGACACCCCGGCGCGCCCGGACGCCGGGCCGGCCCTCGCCGAGTCGATCGAGTGCGACCTCGCCGTCGTCGGGGCCGGGCTCAGCGGCCTCTGGAGCGCCGTCCTCGCCAGGGAGCGCGACCCGACGCGCGAGGTCGTCGTGCTCGAGGGCGACCGGGTCGCGAACGCGGCCAGCGGCCGGAACGGCGGGTTCTTCATCTCGTCGCTCACGCACGGGATCGGCAACGGGCTCGCCCGCTTCCCGGACGAGCTCGGGACGCTCGAGCGCCTCGGGCTCGACAGCTTCGCAGCCACGGCCGAGGCGATCGAGCGGTACGGCATCGACTGCGGGTTCGAGCGCACCGGCGACATCGTGGTCGCGCTCGAGCCGCACGAGCTCGAGTGGCTCGAGGAGGACGCAGCCCTGCTGCGCGGGCACGGGCACGAGGTCGAGATGCTGGACCGCGACCGGGTCCGGGCGGAGGTGGCGTCGGACACCTACCTCGCGGGGCGCTGGCAGAAGAGCGGCTCGGCGCTCGTCGACCCCGCCCGGCTGAGCTGGGGGCTTGCCCGGGCCGTGACCGGCCTGGGCGCGCGGATCTTCGAGAACACCCGAGTCGAGCGCCTCGCCCGGCGCGACGGCGCGATCGAGCTGCGCACCGGCGGCGGGACGGTGCGGGCCCGCCGCGTCGTGCTCGCGACCAGCGCCTTCCCGGGCCTGGTCGGGGCGATCCGCAGGCGGGTCGTGCCGGTCTACGACTACGTGCTCGTAACCGAGCCGCTCAGCCGCGAGCAGCGTGACTCGATCGGCTGGCGCCGGCGCCAGGGCGTCGGCGACACGGCGAACCAGTTCCACTACTACCGCCTCACGGCCGACGACCGGATCCTGTGGGGCGGGTTCGACGCCGTCTACCACTACGGGAGCGGGCTCCGGCGCGAGCTCGAGCAGAGTGACCGCGCCTTCGCGATGCTCGCGCAGCACTTCTTCACGACCTTCCCGCAGCTCGAGGGCATCCGCTTCAGCCATCGCTGGGGCGGCGCGATCGACACCTGCAGCCGGTTCTTCGCGTTCACGGGGACGAGCCACGGCGGCCGCGTCGCGCACACCGTCGGCCACACCGGCCTCGGCGTCTGCGCGAGCCGCTTCGGAGCCGGCCTCGCGCTCGACCTCCTCGACGGAGTCGAGAGCGAGGCCGCCGGGCTGCGGAGCATGCGGAGCCGGCCGACCCCGTTCCCACCGGAGCCCCTGCGATGGGCCGCGATCGAGCTCACCCGAAACCGCCTTGCCGCCGCCGACCGCCGCCAGGGCCGCCGCGGGCTCTGGCTTCGCACGCTCGACTGCCTGGGGCTCGGCTTCGACAGCTGACATAGACTCCGCCCGATGGCGATCGGCGCGTTCATCGGCACCGGGCGCGAGCTCGATCCGGCCCTCGACCGCGTCCGCCGGGCGGACGCGCTCGGCTACGAGTCGGTCTACATGACGCAGATCGCCGCCCGCGACTCGCTGATCGTCCTCACCCGCTACGCGACCGTGACCGAGCGGATCCGCCTCGGCACCGGCGTCCTCCCGATCTTCTCGCGGACCCCCGCCTCGACCGCGCAGACCGCGGCGACGATCGACGAGATCTCGGGCGGGCGGATGGTGCTTGGCCTCGGCGTCTCGCACCGGGTCACGGTCGAGAACTGGTTCGACGCCGAGATCACGAAGCCGGTGGCCCAGATGCGAGAGTACGCGGGCATCGTGCGCGCGATCTTCCGCGGTGAGCCCCCGCCCGAGGGAGAGTTCTTCAACACGAGGTTCTCGTTCATGGGCTACTCGGCGCGGCCCGACCTCCCGATCTACATCGCCGCGCTCTCGCCGAGCATGCTGCGCCTGGCGGGCGAGATCGGCGACGGCGTGATGCTCTGGCTCTGCAACCCCGACTACATCCGCGAGACGGTGATCCCCGAGGTCGGTAAGGGGCGCGAGCGCGCCGGCAAGCCGCTGGAGGGATTCGACGTGGTCGCGGCCGTCCCGGTGGCCGTCGTCGACGACGCGGATGCGGCGCGCGACGCTTTCCGCAAGGACCTGATCCCCTACGCCTCGCTGCCGTTCTACCGCTCGATGCTGGAGCGCTCAGGCTTCGGCGACGACCTGGCTGCGTTCGACGAGGGCATGGCGGCCGGCGACCCCAGCCGGGCAATGGCCGGGCTCTCGGACGAGCTGCTCGGCTCGCTCGCCGGGATCGGGTCGGCCGACGACGTCACGGCGAAGGTCCGCGAGTACATGGACGCGGGCGCCACCTCGCCCTGCATCGGGGGCATCCCCGGCGCCGGGTTCGACGAAGCGCTCGAGGCCGCGGCTGCGCTGCTCTAGCGCCGACCGCGAACTCGACGTAATGTAGGCCGGGCTGCAACGACCAAGCGCTCGGAGGGGATCGAGATGAGCGAACGTCAGATCGTCGTAGTGGGCGCGGGCCTCGCCGGCCTCGCGTCCGCACTCACCTTGAAGGACGTCGGGTTGAAACCGCTCGTCCTCGAGCGGGCCGACGCGGTGGCAGCTGCCTGGCGGGCTCGATACGACCGGCTGCGGCTGAACACCTGGCGCGGGTGGTCGCACCTGCCCGACCGGCCGTTTCCGAAGGGCACGGGCAAGTTCCCCACACGCGAGCAGGTGATCCAGCATCTCGAGCGCCACGCCGCCGACGACGGCATCGAGTACCGGCTCGGCACGACGGTGAACCGCATCGACCGGGACGGCGACCGCTGGAGCGTGCAAACCGACGACGGCGACATCGCCTCCCGGCAGGTGGTGGTGGCCACCGGCTACGAGAATCAGCCGTCCATCCCCGACTGGCCGGGGCGCGACCGGTTCGAGGGCGAGCTGCTCCACGCGTGCGACTACCGCAACCCGGAGCCCTACGCCGGCAAGCGCGCCCTTGTGGTCGGCCCCGGTTGCACCGGAATGGAGATCGCGTTCGACCTCGCCGAGAACGGCGCGGCCAAGGTCTGGCTCTCCGCTCGCACTCCCCCGAACATCGTGCTGCGCGAGGGACCCGGCGGCCTGCCCGGAGACATGCTCGGCGTGGCCCTGATGCACGCACCGGTTCGCTTCGCCGACGCGTTCACCAACTTCGCGCGCAGGATGGATCTCGGCGACCTGACCGAGTACGGGCTGCCGGTTCCCGAGGAGGGCGTCTTCTCGCGCGTCCGGCGTCTCGGCGTAGCCCCCGCCGTGGTGGACAAGGAGATCATCGAAGCGATCAAGGACGGGCGCATCGAGATCGTGCGCGGCGTCGAGTCGCTCGCGCCGACGAGCGTCACGATGACAGACGGCGCCGGCATGGAGCCGGACGTCATCATCTGCGCGACGGGCTACGCCAGGGGGCTCGAGCCGCTGGTCGGCCACCTCGGCGTCCTCGGCGAGCGGGGCATCCCGCGGGCCCTCGGGCCGGAGCCGGCCGCCCCCGGCCTGCGGTTCGTCGGCTACGTCCCGCGGCCGGGCGGCCTGGGCTACATGGCCAAGGAGGCCAAGCGCACCGCGAAGGCGATCGAGCGCGAGATGGCCGCCGTCCCGGCCTGACCGCGTACCCTGACGGCATGGCGCGCCACCACCTCCGACCGCTCTTCGACCAGGTCGTGATCAAGGAGCTCGAGCCCGATCGCATGCGCAGCTCGGGCCTCGTCGTGCCGCCCGGCACCTCGGAGCCGCCGCCCCAGCACGGCATCGTCCTCGCCGTCGGGCAGGGCGTCGACTGGTGGGAGTCGGCGGGCGTCGAGATGCCGGTCAAGCCCGGCGATCACGTCGTCTTCCCCGCCTCGGCGGGCAGCTGGGTGGAGGTTGACGAGGAGCGGCTCCTCGTCTGTCACGTGACCGAGCTCCTCGGCGTGCTGGAGACGGTCGACGAGAGCCGTTCGCGCCCCCGGCAGGGCGACGAGCTCGCCGACCGGTAGAGCGCCGCGCTACTCGACCGGGCCCTCGGCGTGGTCGGCGTCGCCGGGCTCGCGCTTCGGGACCAGGACCGCGCGCTTGAACTCGGCGACCAGGTCGCCGGTCTGCTTGTAGACGCGGGTGTGGACCTTGACGACGCCGCGATCCGGCTTCGACTGCGAGGGACGAACCTCCAGCACCTCCGACTCGCAGTACAGCGTGTCGCCGTGGAACACGGGGTTGGGGTGGCTGAGCTCCTCGGTCGCCAGGTTCGCGATCGCCTTGCCCGAGACGTCGGAGACGGACATTCCCAGCGCCAGTGAGTAGACGAGCGGTCCGACCACCACGTTCTGGCCCTGCTGGGACTCGGCCGCGTAGACGTCGTTGAGGTGCAGCGGGTGGTGGTTCATCGTGATCAGGCAGAACAGGTGGTCGTCGGCCTCGGTCACGGTCTTGGCCGGCCAGTGCTTGTAGACGGCGCCGACCTCGAACTCCTCGAGGTAGCGCCCGTAGGCGTGGGCCCCGGAGGCCTCGCGCCCCGCCTGGTCGGTCGTCAGCTCATGGGTTTGCGTGTCGTTCATTGGCCCCTTTCGTCGCTCACTCACGTCCGCGCTCCTCCCGGGGACGAGCAGTATGCCCAAGCGCGGTCTCCAGGAGCCGCCCCGCCGCGAGCACGAGGGCGTCGTCTCCGGGGCGGGCAAAGAGCTGCGCCGAGACTGGAAGGCCGCTTGCGCTTCGCCCGCACGGCAGGGCGAGCGCGGGAGCGCCGACGGCGTTCAGCGGGAAGGTCAGGAGCGTCATCTCCTCGCGCACCTCGAGCTCGTCGCGGTCGCTGGTCGGCGGCAGGATCGGAAGCGTCGGCGCGATCACGACGTCGAGGCCGTCGAGCGCGGCCTCGAACTCGGCGCGGTAGCGCTCGCGGGCGGCGCGCGCCGTCTCGGCCTCGGCCTCGGTGACCTCCAGGGCCCGCTCGATCTTGGTCGCGACGTTGTGGCCGTACAGGTCCCGGTTGCGAGCGAACAGGTCGCGGTGGACCTCGGCGATCTCGGATTGGAACGCGGGGAACAACCCCTCGGGAAGCGGTAGCCCCAGCTCTCGTCGCTTCGGGAACCGGGCCGCAGCTTCCTCGACGCCCGCGCGAACCTCCGCCGCGGCGTGCTCGAGCCAGGCGACGCCCAGCGCGAGATCGCCGAGCGAGTCGAGCGGCGCCGGGGCGATGCCCGCCAGCGTCTGCATCGCATCCGCGCAGCCCGCGACGTCCGGCGCCAGCGGCCCCGCGTGGTCGAAGCTCGCCGCGAGCGGGAAGCAGCCGTCCAGCGGCACCAGGCCGAAACTGGGCTTGAAGCCCGCGAGCTCGCAACACGCGGCCGGGATGCGGATCGAGCCGCCGCTGTCGGTGCCGAGTCCGAGGTCGGCCTCGCCGACGGCGATCGCCGCAGCGCTGCCGCCGCTGGACCCGCCGGCCGTCCGGCCCGGGAACGTCGGGTTCGGAACGTCGCCGTAATGCGGGTTCTGCGAGGTGATCCCCCAGGCGAACTCGTGGAGGTTCGACTTCCCTACGTTCGCCCACCCTGCCCGCTCGAGGGCCAGAACCGCGGCTGCCGTCCGGTTCGGCAGGTGGTTCGCGAACACGGCCGACCCATAGGTGGTCCGAACGCCCTGGGTGTCGAACAGGTCCTTGACGGCCAGGCGGCGCCCGGGCGCGCCAGCGCCGAGTCGCGTGATCCAAATTCCCTTCACGGGACTCTCAGGACAATCGTCATGACAACGCCCCCTCGGCGTTTTCGAAGCGCCCGATGTCACGTGCCTCGTCCGCGATCGCCTCCATTACGTCGTCGGGCAGCGGCTCGAACGGCTCGACCGAAACCGCGAGCTTCCTTCCGGACCGCTTGTTGGCCCAGGTGCCCACGAGCCGCCCATCGACGCAGATCGAGGGGCGCAGGATCCCGCCGCCGGGCAGGATCCGCTTCTCGCCGGCCTCGTCCACGAGGTGCGCGCGGCTCGCGTAGCCCATCAGGTAGGTGTCGAATGCGGGCAGCAGGCGAACCAAGGGCGACCGCGGCGGCCGGGCCTGCCAACCCCGTGGCACCAGCAGCGTCTCGTTGCCCACACGCCGCTCACGGAGCTCGCCGGCAATCCGCTCGAGCCCGAGCCGGCACTCGCCGAGCGGCAGGCCCGACCAGGATGCGAAGTCGCGCTCGCTGGCGGGCGCGAACGCTCCGATGTAGCGCCGGGCCAGCTCGGCGATGGATTCCTCCCGAGGGCGCGACCTGATCTCGCCGATCCAGTCGCGCGTCGCGACCACGGCGCTCGTCCGCCCCACGTCGGGGCCGATGCAGCCAGTGCCCTCGACGACGAGCAGCATCACCAGATGCGTGCGCGTCTGCGTCGTCGTTTCGAGACCGGTTCGCTCCGCGACCTCCATCAGCTCGTTGCGCGTCATCGCGCCACGCCGCTCGAGGGCGCCGCGCATCGCGTCAAGCGCCTTCTCGCGCTGCGCGTCATCGACTCCGAGGATCCCCAGGCGCCCGTGCGACCAACGGGTCATCCGCTCGCGAAACAGCGGAGCGAGCCAGCCGTAGTCGTCGACCGGGATGAGGTGAACGGTCATGCGCATAACCCAATGGCGCATGATCGAGCGCTCGTCGACGCGGGCGCGCTCAACGGCAGCGGAAGTGAGGCCCCGCGCGCGGGCCCGCACCTGGAGCCGCCCCGCGCGCGGCTCCTGGGACTGGGCGCCGGCGATCGCGCGGAGGACGTCGGCCGGATGCTTGCCGCCAACCGGGCGGTGGAGGAGCTGGGAGCGGGCGCGAATCGCGGCGAGCCGCTCGGGACGCAGGGCGCGAGCGCTCAGCGAGCCTTCCTCAGTTTCGACCGCGCCTCCTGCTTGGCGATCACCTGGCCGACGAGCCGCTGGATGCGCTGGTCGCCCTCGATCCGAACGTGGCCGTGGTCGTACGCCTCGTGCCAGTGTCCGAGCTTGCCGTCGGCGGCGAGCTCGTTGAAATGCGAGCGCGGGATCGAGACGTGGAGGCGCTCGTCCTCGGCGTAGCCCTTGGTCACCTTCGGGCCCGGCAGCTCTACCCGGTAGAGCTGGGTGTCGCCGCGGCCGCGCAGTTCGAGGCCGACGACGATCTTGAGGTTCGCGAGCGCGGGCACCTCTGTTTGGATGCCGGATACCGCCTGCTCGATCAGTTGACTTGTCGAAGCCACGGATCGGATCCTAGGCGACCGGCGGCACGGGCCTTGCCACGGTGTCGGCGTAGCTGCTCGCGGCTAGACCTTGTGCCGCTCGAGGAGCTTCTTGCCGATCACCATGCGCTGGATCTCGGAGGTGCCCTCGCCGATCAAGAGCAGCGGCGCGTCGCGGTAGAGGCGCTCGACCTCGTACTCCTTCGAGTAGCCGTAGCCGCCGTGGATGCGGAACGCCTCCTCGACGCACTCCTTGCCGGTCTCCGACGCCAGCAGCTTCGCCATCCCCGCCTCGAGGTCCGAGCGCTCGCCGGCGTCCTTCATCCGCGCCGCCTTGCGGGTCACCAGCCGCGCCGCCTCGATCTTGGTCGCCATGTCGGCGAGCTTGAACTGGATCGCCTGGTGCTGGGCGATCGGCTTGCCGAAGGTCTTCCGCTGCTGGCTGTACTGGAGCGCGAGCTCGAGCGCCCGCTGGGCGATGCCGACGCCGCGGGCGGCGACGTTCACGCGGCCGACCTCCAGCGCATCCATCATCTGCCGGAAGCCCTGGCCCACCCCATCCGGACCGCCGAGGATGCGGTCCTCGGGGCAGCGGTACCCGCTGTAGACGAGCTCGGTCGACTCGACGCCCTTGTAGCCCATCTTCTTGATCTTCGGCGGCACCTCGAGGCCCGCGAAGTCGCCCTCGTTCTTCCCGGCCCAGGGCTCCTTCTCGGTGATGAAGCAGGTCATCCCCTTGTACGGCGGGTCGGCCTTCGTGTCGGTCTTCACCAGCACGAAGACGACGCCGGAGCCGAGCCCGTTCGTGACCCACATCTTCTGGCCGTTGATCTCCCACTTGCCGTCGTCGCCCCGCTTCGCGGTCGACTTGATGCCCTGGACGTCGGAGCCGACCTCGGGCTCGGACAGGGAGAACGCCGCGCGGATCTCGCCGGTGGCCATCTTCGGCAGGAAGTGGTCCTTCTGCTCGTCCGTGCCGAACTTCATCAGCAGGTAGGAGCCGATGAAGTGGGTGTTGACGACGCCCGAGATCGAGATCCAGCCGCGAGAGAGCTCCTCGACGATCATCGCGTAGGTCGTCAGGTCGAGGCCCATGCCCCCGTGCTCCTCGGGGATCGTGACCCCGAACAGCCCCAGCTCCTTCATGTGCTCGACGATCGGCTCCGGGAACTTGTCCTCGGCGTCGTACTCCCCGGCGTGCGGGATGATCTCGTTGTCGACGAACTGGCGGACCATCTCGATGATCGCCTGCTGGTCGTCGGTCATCTCCTGGTAGGGGGCGGTCGCTACGGCCATGGCTCCTGTCTCAAGCGTTGGTTTGGGCGCCTGAGGATATTGGGCCTCAGAGCTCCCAGGCGAAGCATCGCGAGGTCCAGCTCGGGTGCTCGCGCTCGTAAAAGCGGTGCGCGTCGGGGCGGGCGTCGCCGGAGTCGAGCTCGAGGTGGGTGGCGCCGCGTTCCTTGGCCCAAGCCTTCGCCGCGTCGAGCAGCGACTTGCCGATGCCGAGCGAGCGCCGCTCCGGGTGGACCGCCAGGTCCTCGACCCAGGCGCGGTAGCCGAACCGCACCGAGTGCATGTCGAGATACCCGGTGCACAGGCCAACCAGCCCGTCGCCCTCGTCGGCCACCAGCACGACCGAGTCGTGGGAGTCGATCGCCGCCTCGAGCGCGACCGCAGCCCGGCGCTCGTCCCAGGCGTCGGGCCGCGACCCCGGCGGCGCGAACAGCCACTCATACAGGCCGATCACGCTAGGGATCTCCTCGACCCGCGCGGCTCTGATCTCGATGCCGGGGCTGGATGCGGCCACCGCGCCGCAGGATGCCACGAACGCCCGGCTTCAGGACGTCGAACGCGTTGGCAACAGCCGCCGCTCGCATATCGTTCCGCGCGCAAGCCAGAACAGGAGAGCCCGTTGAGAAACCCCCGTGACTTCGCCAAGCCGCTCGCGATCGGCGCCCCCGACCCGGTGCTGGACGTGCCGGTCCGGCCCTCGCGGATGATCCACTTCTTCGACGCCTCGAACGAGAAGATGGCCGCCAAGGTCCCGGACATGGCCACGCAGGCCGACATCCTGCTCGGCAACCTCGAGGACGCGGTGCCGGTCGACAAGAAGGAGGGCGCGCGCGAGGGCCTGGTCAGGGTGGCGAAGGAGGTCAACTTCGGCGAGACCGCGCTGTGGACGCGCGTCAACTCGCTCGAGAGCCCGTGGGTCCTCGACGATCTCACGACCCTGGTCACCGAGATCGGCGACAAGCTCTCGGTGATCATGATCCCCAAGGTCGAGGGCGCCTGGGACATCCACTACGTGGACCGCCTGCTGGCGCAGCTCGAGGCGAAGGCCGGACTCGAGCGGCCGCTACTCGTGCACGCGATCCTCGAGACCTCGCTCGGGGTCGTCAACCTCGAGGAGATCGCCACCGCGAGCCCGCGGATGCAGGGGATGAGCTTCGGGCCCGCCGACCTCGCGGCCTCGCGGCGGATGAAGACGACCCGGGTCGGCGGCGGCCACCCCGGGTACCTCGTGATCAACGACCCCGACCCCGAGGATCCCGAGGCTCGGCGCGCGACCGCCCAGCAGGACCCTTGGCACTACTCGATCGCGCGCATGGTGGACGCCTGCACCTCGGCCGGGATCCTGCCGTTCTACGGCCCCTACGGCGACATCAAGGACGTCCAGGGCTGCGAGGCGCAGTTCCGTGCCGCGTTCCTGCTCGGCTGCGTCGGGGCCTGGTCGCTGCACCCCGTCCAGATCGACATCGCGAAGAAGGTGTTCTCGCCCGATCCCGAGGAGGTCAGGTTCGCCAAGAAGGTGATCGAGGCGATTCCCGACGGCCGCGGCGTCCACATGATCGACGGGAAGATGCAGGACGATGCAACCTATAAGCAGTGCGTGGTGATGGTCGAGCTGGCCGAGCTGCTCGCCGCCAAGGACCCGGAGCTCAAGGAGGCGTACGAGCTCTAGCACCCCTCCCCCGGGACCTGCAGCGACAGGCCCGATCGCCGATGATGTGCGGGTGACGACCGAGTCGCACGAGATCGTCAGGCGCCGCCGGATCTACATCACGGGGCATCGCAACCCGGATCTCGACTCGATCGCGTCGGCGATCGGCTACGCCGAGCTCAAGGGCCGGCTCGACCCGGACAACGAATACGTGCCGGTGCGCCTCGGCGAGGTGAACTCCCAGACCGCGTGGGCCCTGGAGCGCAGCGGCGCGCCGCTACCCGCGGCGATGAGCCACGTGTTCCTGCGGGTGCGCGACGTGATGCGCGAGACCTTCCCGGTGGCTCGCCACGACGAGCCGGTGCGCTCCGTGGGTCTGACGATGGCCCGCGAGAACCTCGACATCGTCCCGATCGTTGACTCCGACGGGCGCCTGATCGGCGTCATGACCGAGCGCGCGCTGGCCCACCGCTACATCCGCGAGTCGCGCAAGACCTCGACCCTGGTCGACGCCCCGACGACGGTGGGGAAGATCGTGGAGGTCCTCGACGGAGAGCTGATCCAGGGCGAGGATCGGATCATCGAGGGACGGGTCTGGGTCCACTCGATCGACCCGCAGCGCTCCGAAAGCCAGATCTCGTCCGGCGACGTCGTCGTGGCGGGCAACCGGGTGGACGCGCAGCGCCAGGCGCTGGAGCTCGGCGCCGCGCTGCTGGTCGCCTCGAACGGCGCCCGCCCCGAGCCCAAGGTGCTGGCGCTGGCGCGGGAGCGCGGCGCGACCGTTGTCGTCAGTCCGCTCGACAGCTACGTCTCGAGCCGGATGATCACGCTCGCGGCCCCCTGCCGCGCGCTGGCCGACAGCGACCCTCTCACCGTCGACCGCGACGACCTCGTGGCCGAGATCGCGAGCGACATCAAGGACGTTCACTACCGAGCGGCCGTCGCCGTCGATCGCGCGGGCAAGCCCGTCGGGCTGGTGACGCGGTCCGACCTGGTCTCGCCCCGGCCGCGCCGCGTGCTGCTGGTCGACCACGCCGAGCAGGCCCAGAGCGTCCCGGGGATCGAGGACGCGGAGATCGTCGAGATCCTCGACCACCACCACATCGGCTCGATCGAGACCCGGGTGCCGGTGCGCGCGACGTTCGACCCGGTGGGTTCGACCGCGACCCTGGTGGTCGAGCGGTTCCGCCAGAACGGCATGGAGCCGAGCCACCAGGCCGCGGGCATGCTCCTCGCGGCCGTCCTCTCGGACACGGTGCTGCTCAACTCCCCGACGGCGACCGACCGCGACCACGTGGTCGTCGAGTTCCTCGAGCGCGCGCTCGGCGTCGACGCGGAGGAGTTCGGGAGCGAGATGTTCGAGGCGGGCTCCGACGTGACCGGCGTCTCGGCCGACGAGATCGTCAACCGCGACGCAAAGGAGTACTCGCTCGCCGGAGGCGAGACGATCGCGATCGCCCAGATCGAGGTCGTCGGCAAGGCCCTGCTCGAGCGTGGCGGGGAACTCCGGGAGGCGCTCGAGCGCGTACGCGAGTCGCGCGGCCACACCCTCGCCGCGCTGATGGTCACCGACATCCTCAGCAAGGGCACCGATCTGCTGGTCGCCGGCGACCCGGCGCCGGTCGAGCGGGCATTCGGCAAGCCGCTCGACAACGGCTCGCTGCCACTACCGGCGGTGATGAGCCGCAAGAAGCAGGTGGCGCCGAAGCTGCTGGGCGCGTTCGGCGGCTAGCGGTGCGCCGGGCGGCGCGCCAAAGTCGATGAATTACGGCTTCCCGTCTCTAGCGACACGATGAGGGTAGCGGGCGGAAATGGGTCGTTGGACGCGCGTGTTGGAGCCATTTTTCCTGTGGGGCGGATTCGCCCTTCTCGCGGCCTCCGTTGCCGGGTTCCTCAACGACTCTGACCTGGCTCTTCCGCTCTTGGGCATCGCCGTTTGCTGCGCACTCCTCGGTCTCTGGCTCCGGGAAGCGAAATAGCCGTTCCTCGTCCAGAGGGCAGCTTGACGATGGACTTTGGCTTCGCGTCCGAGACGCTAGCCGCGTCCGCGGCCGTCCAGCCGCAGCGTCCACTCGTCGATCGCCTCGACCACCAGGTGGGTGCCGCTCCAGGGGTCGCGCGCGAGGGTGGCGCGGACCGCAACCTCGGAGTCGGCTTCGACGACGTGGACCACGCGGTGCTCATCGGCGAGCGGGCCGCCGAGGACGATGAACCCCTGGTCGACCAGATCGTCCATGAACGACGCGTGCGCGTCCCAGCCCGACTGCTCCTCGAGCGGCCGCGCCGGGTCCCATTCGGGCCCGGAGCGGGTAAGCACGACGTGGAAGACCACGGCCGGGGGCGCGTTATTTCAGGTTGCGCTTGAGCTCGTCGAGCTGGTCGCGAACCGGCTGGGGCAGGCGATCGCCGAAGCGGGCGAGGTGCTCCTCGATCTGAGGCAGCTCCTCGCGCAGCTGGTCGGGGTGGACGGTGGTCAGCTCCCGCAGCTCGTCCTCCGACACGTCGAGGCCCTCGGTGTTGAGCGAGCCCGGCGCCGGCACCAGGCCGATCGGCGTCTCGGTCGCCTCGGCCTCGCCGTCGCAGCGGCGGAACACCCACTCGAGGACCCGGCTGTTCTCGCCGAAGCCGGGCCACAGGAAGTTGCCGTCGGCGTCCTTGCGAAACCAGTTGACGTAGAAGATCCGCGGCAGCTTCGCCGGATCCACCTCGGCTCCCATCCGCAGCCAGTGCGCGAAGTAGTCGGCCATGTGGTACCCGCAGAACGGCAGCATCGCGAACGGATCGAAGCGGAGCTGGCCGACCGTGCCGAACGCCGCCGCCGTCTGCTCGGAGCTCATCGTCGCCCCGAGGAACACCCCGTGCTCCCAGTCGAACGCCTCGCGCACCAGCGGCACGTTCGTCGCCCGGCGGCCGCCGAAGAGGAACGCGTCGATCGGCACCCCGGTCGGGTCCTCCCACTCGTCGGCGATCGAGGGCGCCTGCGCGGCCGGCACCGTGAAGCGGGAGTTGGGGTGCGCGGCGGGCTCGTCCGAGTCCGGCGTCCACTCCTCGCCGTGCCAGTCGATCGCGTGCGCGGGCGGCTCCGAGGTCATCCCCTCCCACCAGACGTCGCCGTCGTCGGTCAGGGCGCAGTTGGTGAAGATCGCGTTCTTCTCGACCGCGTCCATCGCGGTGGGGTTGGTCTTGTAGCCGGTCCCGGGCGCGACGCCGAAGAACCCTGCCTCGGGGTTGATCGCGTAGAGGCGGCCGTCCTCGCCGAGCTTCATCCAGGCGATGTCATCGCCGACGGTCTCCACCGTCCAGCCCCTGAGGGTGGGGATCAGCATCGCCAAGTTGGTCTTGCCGCAGGCCGAGGGGAACGCCCCGGTCACGTACTTCACCCTCCCCTCGGGCGAGGTCAGCTTCAGGATCAGCATGTGCTCGGCCATCCAACCCTCGTCCCGCGCCATGACCGAGGCGATCCGGAGCGCGAAGCACTTCTTGCCGAGCAGCGCGTTGCCGCCGTAGCCCGAGCCGTAGGACCAGATCTCGCGCGTCTCGGGGTAGTGCACGATGTACTTGACCTCGGCGTTGGTGGGCCACGGCTTGTCCTTCTCGCCCTCGGCCAGCGGCGCGCCGACCGAATGCACGCACGGGACGAACTCGTCGTCGTCGCCGAGCACCTCGAGAGCGCCCTTGCCCATCCGGGTCATGATCCGCATCGAGACCGCCACATAGGGCGAATCCGTGAGTTGGACGCCGATGTGCGACTTGTCCGAGCCGAGCGGGCCCATCGAGAACGGGACGACGTACATCGTGCGGCCCTTCATCGCACCCGCGAACAGCTCGCTCATCGACTCGCGCATGTCCGCGGGCGCCCGCCAGTTGTTGGTCGGGCCGGCCTGGTCCTCGGACTCCGAGCAGATGAAGGTCCGGTCCTCGACCCGGGCGACGTCGGACGGGTCGGACCAGGCCAGGTACGAGTTCGGGCGCTTCGCGTCGGAGAGGCGATGGAAGGTTCCGGCGTCGACCAGCTCCTGGCAGAGCGCGTCGTATTCCTCGGCGCTGCCGTCGCACCAGTGGACCGCATCGGGCTTCGTCAGCCCGGCGATCCCGTCGACCCACTCGACCAGCTTCGGGTGCTCGGTGGGGATTTCGGTCGCGGCGGCGCTTTCGCTCACTGTTTAAGCAACTCCTTGATCGGCAGAGCCGGGCTCGCGGCGAGCCCGAAATGGGATGGACAGCGCGGAGACGGCCGGCCCCCACGCACAGACAGAGCCCACATTCTGACGCAACGGCGGGCGGGACGGCGGCGCCCGACCGCTCGGTCAGTTCGGCGCCTGTGGCAGTTGCAGGGAAAACACCGCTCCGCCCCCGGGCGCGTTGGCGGCGCTCACGGTGCCGCCGTGCGCCTCGGCCACCTGCCGCGCGATCGCGAGCCCGAGACCCGACCCCGGTCGCCGCCGGGCCCCCCGTCCGCGGTAGAAGCGGTCGAACAGCCGATCGGCCTCGGCGGCGTCGATGCCGGCTCCGTGGTCGCGCACATGGACGGTGCCGGCCGTCACCGACACCTCCACCGGCGCCCCGTCCGCGTGCTCCGCCGCATTGTCGAGCAGGTTGTTGACCGCGCGGGCGATCCGGTCCGGCGCCGCGTCGACCACGCACGGCTCGGCGTCGAGGGCGAAACGAGCACCCGGCGCGTGACGGCGTGCCCGCTCGACCGCGCCAGACACGATTTCGTCCAGCCTGACCGGCTCGCTCTCGAGCTCCGGCGCTTCGCCGCGGGCCAGGTCCATGAGGTCCCCGATCAGCTCGCCCAGCTCCTCGGTCTGAGCCACCGCGTCGGCCAGGGCGTCCTCCACGTCCCGGTGTTCGAGCTTGCCGCCGGCGATCAGCTCGATGTTCGTGCGCAGGCTGGTGACCGGAGTCCGCAGCTCGTGCGAGGCATCGGCGATCAGCCGGCGCTGCTCCTCGTGGGCGTCGTCGAGCGCCGCGCGAGAGCCCTCGAGCCGCGCGAGCATCGCGTTGAATCGCTGGGCGAGGCGGGCGACCTCGGCGTCACCTGTCACCTCGATGCGCCGGCTCAGGTCCTCGGTCTCCGAGACGTGCTCCGCCGCGTCCGTGAGGCTCGCCACGGGCGCCACCATCCGGTTCGCGATCAGGCGTGCCCCGAACGCGCCCAGGGCGACCCCGCCCATGACGACCAGGAACAGGACGCCTCGCAGGTTGGTGAGGGCCTGATCGACGTCCTCGAGCGACCGGCCGATCTGAACGACGGATCCGTCAGGGAGCGTCGTGGTGAGGACACGCAGGTGCGTGCCGTCGGCCTCGACGTCGCTCTTCACCGGCTCGTCGCCGACCGAGTCGGGGGCCGGAACCGGAACGTCCCCAGGCCCGAGCTCCCTGACGACCTCGCCGGACGCCGAGACGAAGCGGGCGAAGAACGCCGGTGCCGCGTCCGGGGCGAGCCCGAGCCGCAGCAAGTCGGGGGCGGGTGGCGCGCCGCCCGGCAGTTGGGTCCCGATCGCGGCGAACCGGTCGAGCTGCGAGTCGAATTCGTCGTCGACCTGGCCCCGCAGCTCGGACCGCACGGCGACGTAGGCGATGACGCTCGCCAGCAGGATCGCAGCGCCCACGGTCACGCTGACGATCAGCGTCATCCGCCGCCGCAGCGTCATCGCGGCTCACGCAGCGCGTAGCCGACGCCGCGGGCGGTGTGGATCAATCGCGGCTCACCCCCCTCCTCGGTCTTGCGCCGCAGATAGCCGACGTAGACGCCGAGCGAGTTGGAGGCGGCCCCGAAGTCATACCCCCAGACCGCCTCGTAGATCTGGCTTCGCGAGAGGACCTGGCGCGGGTGGTGCAACAGCAGCTCGAGCAGCGCGAACTCCGTTCGCGTCAGCTCGATCGCGCGGTCGCCGCGCGTCGCCTCGCGGGTCCGGGTGTCGAGGGCGAGGTCGGCGAAGCGCAGCACCGGCTCGTCGCCCGGGTCCGAGCGTCGCAGGAGCGCGCGCAGGCGGGCGCTGAGCTCCTTCACCGCGAACGGCTTCACCAGATAGTCGTCGGCGCCCGCGTCGAGACCCGCCACCCGGTCGTCGACGGCGTCGCGCGCGGTGAGCATCAGCACGGGCGTGCGATCGCCGCCCGCGCGTAGCCGCCTACACACCTCCAGACCGTCGGGCGGCGGCATCGAGACGTCGAGGACGATCGCGTCGTAGGCGCGGTTGGCCACACGCTCGAGCGCGGCGGCCCCGTCGTCCGCCGTGTCGACGGCGTAGCGCTCGAGCCCGAGGGCGCGCTCGAGCGAGTCGCGCACCCCGGGCTCGTCGTCCACAACCAGGATCGAGGTCATGGCCACATCATCGCGCCGAGGTCAGTCACCCGGGGGCGGCATGATCCGCAGGCCGCCTTCCTCCGGCGCAGCTCCTTCCGGCAGAAGGTCGCGACACGCGTCGAACGCCTCCTCGACGCCGGCTGGGGGCGCCTGCTGGGGGACCCCAGGCTCAGGAGGCTCGACCCCGTTCTCCTCCATGCACGCCCGGAACTCGGGGCTCGGCTCGCCGCCGGGCGTCACCAGTCTCGGCTCGGGCGCAGTGGGCCCGTCGTCCGACCCGGCGCTCGCGAGAGCGACGACCAGGGCCACCAGCAACCCGACGGCCAGCGCCGAGACTCCGCCGACCGCGATCCACGCTCCCCTCGTCATCGAACCGCCCCCGCGAGGCTCGCGCCGCCGACCGCTGCTTCGGCGATCCGCCCGTCGGCGAGCTTGACCAGGCGCTGCGCCTGGGCGGCGATCCCGGAGTCGTGCGTGATCAGGACCACCGTCAACCCGGCCTCGCTCCAGAGCTCGCGGAGGAGTCCGAGGATCGAGGCGCCGGTGGCGGAGTCGAGGTTCCCGGTCGGCTCGTCGGCGAGCAGCACGTCGGGGCTGTTCGCCAGGGCGCGGGCGATCGCGACCCGCTGCTGCTCGCCACCCGAGAGTTGCGAGGGCAGGTGGTCAGCCCGGTCACCGAGTCCGACTCGGCCGAGCAGCTCCTCGGCCCGGGAGATGCGGTCACCCGCCGGCGCCCCGGTCGGAGCGATCGCCACCTCGACGTTCTCGCGCGCGCTCAGCGTCGGGATCAGGTTGAACTGCTGGAAGACGAACCCGATCCGCTCGAGCCGCAGGGCCGCGAGCGCCTCGTCGCCGAGCCGCGCCAGGTCGCGACCTTCGAACTCGATCGTCCCTGAGGTCGGCCGGTCGAGCGCGCCGAGGAGCTGGAGGAGCGTCGACTTGCCCGAGCCCGAAGGGCCGACGACCGCGGCGAACTCGCCGTCGCGGATCTCGAGGTCCACCTCGGCCAGCGCGTCGACCAGGCCATCGCCGTCGCCATAGCGCCGGCCGACGCCTCGAAGGGAGTACGCGAGGCCGCCGATGGCGCCGGCCTCGCTGGTTGCAATGGATCGCATCTGTGTTCCTTTCGGTTGATGGACTCGGTTGTCGAACAAGCCGGCTCAGCAACGCCGGGGCTCGGCTTCGCCCTTCGCGCTCCGCCTCACTCGACGCTGCGAAGCGCCTCTGCGGGCCGCAGGCGAGCTGCCCGGGCGGCTCCGGCGGCACCCGCGATCAGGCCGCCCAGCGCCGCCAGCCCGACGGCGAGCAGCACGAGGCCGGGATCGACCGGGGCACCGAGCACGACCTCGGTCGTGGCACCAGCCGCCTCCGCGGCGGCGCCCGGCCCGCGCAGCACCGGGCCGCTCTCGGCAGTCGCGACGGACGCGTCGAGGCTGATCCCGACGGCGCCGATCAGCGCCGCGGCGCCGATCCCGAGGGCCGCGCCGACGGCACCTCCGAGGATGCCCTGAGCCAGCGACTCCCCCGCGACCTGGCGGACGACCTGGCGTCCGCGCCAGCCGATCGCCTTCAGGGTGCCGAGCTCGCGCGTGCGCTTCGCCACCGACGACAGGGTCAGGAGGCTGGCGATCAGGATCGCGCCGAGGAGCGCGACCAGGGCCAGCGCAGTGCCGAGCGTGCCGGAGAGGTCCTGTGCGTCGCTCAGGGATCCTGTGACCTGGTCGGCCAGGTCCTGCGCGGTGGTCACGCTCGAGCCCTTGAAGTCGTCCTCGATCGCTGCGGCGACGCTCGCCACCTGGCCGGAGTGCTCGGCTCGGACGCGGAGCACGTTGGCGCGGCCCTCGCGATCGGAGAGCCTCTGAAGCTCGGAGAGCTGTACGTAGATGTCTGACGACTCGCCCCCGAGCCCGGCGGAGGCCAGGCCGACGACCTCGAACTTCTCGCCGCCCACGTCGACCTTGTCGCCGACCGCGATCCCGTTTTGATCCGCGTACTGCGCGGTGACGATCGCGCCGTGGCTCTCGCCGGAGCGCAGGTACCGGCCATCGGTGATCCGGTCCGGGGTCACCAGCGCCAGTTCGGGACTCGAGACGTCGACGCCGGTCACCGAGGACTGCTCGAAATCGATCGACTCGGGCGGACCGCCGAGCTGCAACTGGGGTTCGCCGCTCGCCGCCTCGTCGGGCACCTTGCCGGAGACCGTGACCGAGTCGAGCGTCAGCGCCGGGGCCACGTCCTCGACGCCGTCGATCGAGGCCACACCGTTCGCCTCGCGCTCCGGGAAGGACAGGTTCGGCGACATGAAGTTCTGGTCGGTGAACCGCTCGCCCGGATCACCCAGGTCCGTGAGCCCGACCCGGCCACCGCCGTTCTCACGTTCCAGCTGCCTTTGCTCCTTGGCCGAGAGATCCGCGCCCGGGCCGATCGCAAACCCCTCCTCGCCGCCCTCCTCCGTAACGAGGATCGGGCGGGTGGCGGACATGTCGGTTCCGACTCCGGTGAGAGGCTCGAGCACCTCGGACTGGGCGTCGTCGAGCCCCGCGGAAAGGGCGGCGACTGCGACGACCGTCGCGACGCCGACGCCCAGGCCCAGCGCGGTGAGGATCGTCCGGCCCTTCCGGCGCCGGAGCTCGGCACCGATGTAGCGGAGGGAGAACATGCTGTCGATCGGTCCTTTCGGTCGGGAACGGCGCCGATCAAAGCCCGCTCGCGTAAGCGCCTCCGAAGCCCTCCGTAAGAGGAGGCGAAGAGCAACCGGCCGCCCGCCGCGGCGGCTCCGATAGGGTTCCGCGCCGCGCCCCGCCGCGCGGCGCCGCTCACGCCCTTATGCGCTTCTACGAGTACGAATCACGCCGCATCGTCGAGCGGGCCGGGATCCCGGCCACCGAGTACGGGTTCTGCACCAGCGCCGACGAGGCCCGCGCCGCCGCCGAGCGGATCGACGGCCCGACGGTGATCAAGTCGCAGGTGCTGACCGGCGGGCGGATGAAGGCCGGCGGCGTGAAGTTCGCCGACACACCCGACGAGGCGGCCGAGCACGCTGCCGCGATCCTCGAGCTCGAGATCGGCGGCCACATGCCGGTCGGGGTGCTGGTCGACCCGAAGGCCGAGGTCGAGCAAGAGTATTACGCGGCGGTGCTCTGGGACGGGCGGGCGAAGCGGCCGATGATGCTGTTCTCCGACATGGGCGGGATCGACATCGAGCAGGTCGCCTCAGAGCATCCCGACCACGTCGGGCGCGGCCACCTCTCGAACCTCCACCCGATCGCGGACTTCGGGGCCAAGGAGGTCGTCTCGCGAGTCGGCATGACGGGCTCGGAGCTGAACCGGGCGACGGCGGTGCTGGCGAGACTCGCCCGTCTCCAGCGCGACCACGACATGACGCTGGCCGAGATCAACCCCCTCGCGCGCCTCGCCGACGGGTCGTTCGTCGCCCTCGACGCCCACATGGAGATGGAGGACGAGGCGGTGGGTCGCCACAAGCGGGTGCTGCAGGAGATCGGGGTCGACCTCGACGAGCCGCGCGAGCTCTACGAGCCGTCCGAGTTCGAGCGCAACGTGAAGGCGATCGACGCCGCCGACCACCGCGGGGTGATCCAGGGCAAGGACCACGGCTTCCACGGCAACCTCGGCCTGGTGATCGGCGCCGGAGGCGGCTCGCTGACCCTGACCGACGCGGTCCGCTCGCAGGGCGGCAGGCCCGCGAACTACGCCGAGATCGGCGGCAACCCCTCGGTCGCCAAGGCGAAGGGCCTGGCCATGGAGGTGCTCAAGAAGGAGGGCGTCTCCAAGATCGCCGTGATGATGTCGATCGTCTCCAACACCAGGGTCGACATCGTCGCCCGCGGCGTGATCAAGGCCTGCCTCGAGCTCGGCAGGGATCCGGCCGAGACGATCGCCGTGTTCCGCATTCCCGGCGCCTGGGAGGAGGAGGGCGCGAAGATCCTCGGCAAGTACGGGATCGAGTTCAAGGACCGCTCGGTCTCGATGTGGGAGGCGGCCGGCACCGCCGTGGCAAAGATCCAGGGGGAGGCGAAGGCGTCGTAGTGTCGATCCTGCTCTCACAGGACTTCACCTTCATCGTCCAGGGGATCACCGGGCGCGAGGCAGTGAATCTGACCAAGGAGTGCCTCGACTACGGGTCCAAGGTGGTCGGCGGGGTCACGCCCGGGCGCAAGGGCCGCGAGGTCCACGGCGTCCCGGTGTTCGACACCGTCGAGCAGGCCGTGGACAACCACGGCAGGCCGATCGACGGGGCCGTGGTGACCGTCCCTCCCGCGTTCACCAAGGATGCCGTCATGGAGGCGATCGAGAACGCGGTCAAGCTGATCGTGGTCGTGACCGAGCGCATCCCGCGCCGGGACGTCGCCGAGATGGTCGAGCTGGCGGACCTGCGGGGCGCCCGGATCATCGGCCCCAACTGTCTCGGGTTGATCGCCCCCGGGGTCGGCAAGATGGGCGGCATCGGCGGCCCGGCCAAGGACGCCGCCAAGGCCTATGCGCCCGGCCCGGTCGGCGTGATGTCGCGCTCCGGGGGGATGACCACCGAGATCTCCTCGTCGCTCACCGCCGCGGGGCTCGGGGTCTCCACCGCCGTCTCGATCGGCGGCGACGCGATCATCGGCTCCACCTACGCGGAGCTGATGCCCTACTTCGCCGCCGACGAGGAGACGGAGGCGATCGTGATCTATACCGAGCCGGGCGGCCGGATGGAGGCCGAGCTGGTCGACTGGCGCGAGGAGACGGGCTCGAAGCTGCCGATCGTGGCCTTCATGGCCGGCAGGTTCATGGACGACGAGGAGATGCAGGGCATGAGCTTCGGCCATGCCGGGACGATCGTCGAGGGCCCCGACGACTCGGCGACCGAGAAGATCGCCCGGCTCGAGGCGGCGGGCATCCCGGTGGTCGAGCGGATCGACGAGATTCCGGATCGCGTCAAGACAGCGCTTGGGGCGGCGGCATGACCGAGCTGCACGGAGTGTTCATCGAGGTCGAGGTCGACGAGTCGGTCCGCGGCGACGCCGAGCTGGCGAGGAGGCTCGAGGAGGCCTGCCCGGTCGACATCTTCGCGGCGTCCGAGTCGGGCGTGGGGGTGGTCGCCGAGAACCAGGACGAGTGCGTGCTCTGCGGCCTTTGCCTGGACGCGGCGCCCGGCGGCACGGTCACCGTTCGCAAGCTCTACGACGGCACCGCCCTCGCGCGTTAGCCCGCCCTGCGAAGCTGCCGCGGTTTGGCCTTCGGCAGGAGTGGGAACGAACTCAGCCGCAAGTTCCGGGTCGGCCCGAAGCGCAAGCGAGTGGGCGGCGCCGACTCAGCAGCCGGTGCTGACCGACCGCTCGAACCGGCCGCTCGCCAGCACCTCCAGCGTCAGGCGCGGGTAGCAGTTCTGCTCGAGGTACGGGTAGCGCAGCCGAAAGTGAAATCGGGACACCGCCGCGGCCCGGCGCCTGCCGCTGCGGTCGACGCCGCCGCTGCGCGAGATCAGCTTCCAGTTCGTGCCGGTCCGGATCCGGGTGGTGCGGGCGACCGAGACGATCGCGCGCCGGCCGTCGCGCTCCTCGACACACCAGTGGACCTCCATCCGCGCCGTCCATTGATGGATTCCGAGGCTCGTCTTGCGCTTGCCGGCGCGAGCGTCGAAGCAGCGCGCGGGCTCGCGTGCCGAGGGCTCGGACGCGGCGGAAAGGGCGGGTGGAGCCGCAAGGGCGACGAACAGCGCGACGACGACTGATGCTCCTGTCGCGGCGGTCCTGCAAGTCGAATTGATCATGCCGCGACCGTAGGCGGGGAAATGCGCCCGGTGGGGAACGGATGTGTCGGATCCGACCCGAACTTGCAATACCCTCGGCTAACCCGATTGAGATCAGTCGGTGATCCCGGGGGAGGCATGGACGGCCGGAAGCGCTACTTGGTAATGGTGATCGCCCTCGCGGCGATCTACTACGGAGCGGCAAAGCTCGGCCTGAGCCTCGCTTTCGAGACCTCCAACATCACCGCGGTCTGGGCGCCGACGGGAATCTCGCTGGCGGCGCTGGTCCTGTTCGGCTTCCGCCTCTGGCCCGGAGTCGCGCTGGGCGCCCTGCTGGCCAACGTCGGGACCGGGGTCGGCACCCTGACCGTGCTCGGGATCGCGACCGGCAACACGCTCGAGGCGCTGGCCGGCGCCTACCTGCTCGTACGCGTGGTCGACTTCCGCCCCACGCTGTCGCGGGTCAGGGACGTGGTCTGGCTGGTGGTGCTGGGCGCTTTCCTCAGCACGATGGTGAGCGCCACGATCGGCACCGCCAGCCTGCTCGCCGACGGGGCGATCGAGAGCGGCGACCTGGCCACCGCCTGGCGGACCTGGTGGCTGGGCGACCTGGGCGGCGACCTGATCGTCGCCCCGGCGATCATGGTCGCCGTCTCCCAGTGGCCCTACCGCGGGGCTCCCGGGCGCCCGCTTGAAGCCGTGGGGCTTGCCGTCGGCGTGGCGGCGATCGCTGCGTTCACGTTCACCCGAGACGACCCCCTGAGCTTCCTCCTGTTGCCGCTGCCGATCGTCGCGGCGTTCCGGTTCTGGCAGCCCGGCGCGGTCACGGCGACCCTGCTCACGGCGGCGCTTGCGATCCCGCTGACCGACGACATGCAGGGGCCGTTCGCCGGGTACCCGCCGGACGACCGGCTGCTGCTCGCGACCGTGTTGGTCGGGACGATCAGCGTCAGCGCGTTGATCCTGGCGGCGGTGATCACCGAGCGGCATCGGGCCGAGCAGTCGATGCGGATCGTGGCTGAGACCCTCCAGGAGAGCCTGCTGCCGGGGTCGCTTCCCTCGATTCCCGGCGTTCAGGCGGCGGTCGACTTCAGGCCGGCAGGCGAGCGGGACATCGTGGGCGGCGACTTCTACGAGCTCCTCGAGGGCGACGACGGAAGCATCGGCGTCGCGATCGGCGACGCGATCGGCAAGGGGGCGGTCGCCGCGGCGGACACCGCCCTGGCTCGATACACGCTCCGCGCCGCAGCGGTCCAGGAAGGCCTCCCGAGCAGGATCCTGGGCATCCTCAACGACGCCCTGATCCGCCAGCGGCAGGATCACCCGTGCACGGTGGTCTACGCCCGTCTCAAGCGCCATCGCACGGGAGCGATCATGACCGTCGCGATCGGCGGACACCCGAAGCCGCTGATCCTCCGGGCCGACGGCACCGTCGAGCCGATCGGCTATCCCGCGGCGCCGCTCGGCGTACGCCGGGACCTGCGGCTCACCGACCACACCGCGCAGCTGGCCCTCGGCGACGCGCTGTTCCTCTACACGGACGGCCTCACCGACGCGTTCGCTCCGCACCACGTCGTCTCGCCCGACGAGCTGGCGATCGCCCTGCGCTCGGCGGGCGGGCGCAGCCCGGACGAGATCATCGCGGCGGCGAGGGGCGTCCTGGCCCCTGCGGCGAACGGCGTCGGCCCGCGCGACGACATCCTGCTGCTGGTCGTTCGCCTCGACGGCGAGCCGGACGGCGCCTCGGGCTGACGCCTCCAACCGGCAGACTTGCTGGTGTGAACTTCATCGAGGAGGTGCTCGAGCGCTTCCCGGCCTCCAAGCCGGCGCTGGTCGCGATCTCCCGCGAGGGCGAGCGGCGGGTCTGGCACTTCGGCGAGCTGATCGCGATGAGCGCCGGCATCTCCGGGGCGCTGGCCGCGCGCGGCGTCGGGCGTGGGGACGTGGTCATGACGCTGGCCGGCAACCGCATCGAGTGGGTGCTGACCCTGCTCGCCTGCTGGCGGATGGGCGCGGTCGCCCTGCCGTGCAACACCCAGCTTCGCCCCCACGACCTCGAGCACCGGGTCGCCGTCGCCGCTCCGAAGCTGTGCGTCGGGGGCGAGGAGATCCTGCCGCTCCTGCCGGGGCACGTCCCCACCCTGGCGCTCGGCGAGTTCGAGGCGATCCTGGACGAGGACCGCCCCCAGGAGACGCCGGCGTCGGTCGCCGACCTCGACCCCGAGGATCCGGCTTTGATCGTGTTCACCTCGGGCACGACCGGCGACCCCCGCGGGGCCCTGCACGCGACCCGCTACCTGACCGGCCAGCGCACCCAGGCCGAGCGCTGGCTCGGCGCTCGCAGCGGCGAGCTGGTCTGGTGCACCTCCGCCACCGGCTGGTCGAAGTCGGCCCGCAACGTGTTCGTCGCCCCGTGGCTCTGCGGCGCCACCGCCCTGATCTGCGACTCGCGCTTCGACCCCTCCGAGCGGCTCGACCTGATCGAGCGCGAGCGAGTCAACGTCCTGTGCCAGGCGCCGACCGAGTACCGGATGCTCGCCAAGCGCGCCGAGCTGCGGCCGCTGCCGTCGTTGCGCCGCATGGTCTCCGCCGGCGAGGCCCTGAACCCGGAGGTGATCGACGCGTTCCGGGACGGCCTCGGGCTGGACATCCACGACGGTTACGGACAGACCGAGACGGGGCAGCTGATCGGGAACCTGGTCGGCGAGGCCGTCCGTCCCGGCTCGATGGGCCGGGCGCTGCCCGGGTTCGAGCTGCGGATCGCCGGCGAGGAGGAGGCCGGGGGCGAGCTGCAGGTGCGCGCGGCGTCGTGCCCGACGTTCTTCAGCCGCTACCTCGACGAGCCGCCGGGCGGGGCCTCCGCCGCCCGCCTGGTCGACGGCGAATGGTGGCCGACGGGCGACGTGGTGCGCCGTGACGCCGAGGGCTTCCTCTGGTACGAGGGGCGCGACGACGACCTGATCCTCTCCTCCGGGTATCGCATCGGGCCGTTCGAGGTCGAGTCGGCGCTGCTCACCCATCCGGCGGTCGCGGAGGCGGCCGCCGTTCCGGAGCCGGACGCGGAGCGCGGAGCCGTGGTCCGGGCGATCGTGGTGCTGCGCGACGGCGCCACGGGCGAGCGCCTGGCGGACGAGCTCCGAGACCACGTCAAGCAGGTCACGGCGCCGTACAAGGCTCCGCGCATCGTCGAGTTCGCGGACGAGCTGCCGAAGACCGCGAGCGGCAAGATCCGGCGCGCTGCCCTGCGCCGGGAAGCCGTCTAGCGGCCCGTCCGATCATCCGGCGCCGTCGCGGGCCGACGCCATCGTCAGGATGCGCGGGTGCTCCACTTCGTCCGCTCTCGGATCTCGCCCCGGCGCGCGGCCTTCGCGGGGATCTTCGTCGTCACCGGCCTCGGCCTGCTGTCGATCGGCGCGACCCTGCCGGTGATCCCGCGCTACGTCCAGGGGCCGATCGGAGCCGGCGACGTGGCGGTGGGCGTCGTGACCGGCGCCTTCGCGGTCACCGGCCTGGCCTGCCGGCCGCTGGCCGGGCACCTCGCCGACCGCCGCGGCCGGCGCCGGGTCGTGATCGCCGGCGCGCTCCTGACCGCCTTCGCCAGCGCGCTCTACTTCGTGCCTGCGGGCGTGCCCGGCCTGATCGTCGCGCGCCTGTTCCTCGGCGCCGGCGAGGGAATGGTCTACACGGCCGGCTCGGCGTGGATCGTGGACCTCGCCCCGCCGGAGCGCCGCGGGCGCATCATCGGCCTCTACGGGCTCGCGATCTGGGGCGGTCTCACCCTCGGCCCTCCAATCGGCGAGCTGATCCTCCGAGCCTCGAGCTTCGAGCTCGTCTGGGCCTTCGCGCTCGCCGCGCCGCTGGCGGGGGCGCTGATCGCGATGCGCATCCCGGAGTCGTTCACCCCGCGAGAGCCCGAGCCCATCGGCCGCCACAATCTGATCGAGCGCGCGGCGCTGGTGCCCGGCCTGGGCCTGTCGCTGGGGACGGTCGGCTACGCCGCCGTCGCCGCCTTCCTGGTCCTGCACCTCGACGATCGCGACATCGGTCACGGCGCCGAGGTCTTCACCGCCTTCGCCGCGACCGTCGTGGCGGCGCGCGTGCTCGGCGGCTGGCTGCCGGACCGCTTCGGCCCCGCCCCCTGCGTGATCGGCGCCGGACTGGTCGAGGCCGCGGGCCTGGTCGCGATCATGCTCTCCCAGTCCCTCGCCGCCGCTGTCGCCGGCGCGCTCGCGATGGGCGCGGCGTTCTCCCTGCTGTTTCCGTCGCTCGCGCTCGCCGTCCTCAACCGCGTCCCCGAAGAGCGCCGGGGCGTGGCGATGGGCACGTTCACCGCGTTCTTCGACCTCGGCGTGGGCCTGGGCGCCCCGGCGGCCGGCCTGGCCGCGGCGCTGGCGGGCTATCCCGCCGCGTTCGCTCTGGCGGCGGCGGCCGCGCTGGGTGCGGTCGCGCTCGCCTTCACGCTGCGCGGGATCAGGCCGGCGACCGCGGTCCCCGTGGCTCCTTGAAGTCGTGCGCCGCGGCTCAGTCGTCCACGGGCCCTTCGAACAGGCCGAAAATCGCGGCCTGGGGGTCGGCCACGACGGCGATCCACCCGGAGGGGATCGCGATCGGGCCCACGTGCACGGTGCCGCCGCCGCCATTCGTGGTGGCGATCGCCTCGTCGAGCGACGCGGCCGTGAAGTACGGCATCCAGTGCGGCGGCACGCCGGCGTCGGCCTGCTCAGGCGCGAGCTCGCGCATGCCGCCGTTCAGACCGCGCGCCGCCCCCGCGTGCTGAATCGACCAATACGGGGGAGCGTCCCCGGTGTCGAGCGCCTCGACCCTCCAGCCGAACAGCCCCTCGTAGAACGCGGTGGCAGCGGGAACGTCGCTCGTCGAGAGCTCGTTCATCGTCAGGCACCCTGGGTCGTTCACCAGCGTCGCGCCGATCGAGTCGCGTGCCTGCCAGACGCCGAACACGGCGCCGGTCGGATCGGCGATCACCGCCATGCGACCCTGCGTCATCACGTCGAACGGACCGGCGTGGATCGCGCCACCGAGCTCCTTCGCGCGGGCCGCCGCGGCGTCGGCGTCGGCCACGGTGACGTACGAGAACCAGTTGGGTGGGATCCCTGCCTCGCGCTGATCCTTCATCTGCTCGTAGAGCGCGGCGACGCTCTCGCCGTTCAGCTTGAGCATCGTGTAGACGCCGCCGCCCGCCTCCTCCGGGATCGGGTTGTCCTCGGCCGCCCATCCGAACAGCTCGCCGTAGAACCCCTTCGCGCCCGCGGGGTCGGTCGTCGACAGCTCGATCCAGCTGAAGGTCCCCGGCTCGTAGCTCGTGCGCTTGCCCATCTCCTCAGTCCTCCTCTTCCCAGAATCCCTGGACCACCTCGGCGTCGCCCTCGTGGCGGGGACTGAACACCACGTACTCGAGACCGTCCGGCCCCGCCTCGAACGCTCGCGTCACGCCCGGCCCGACCCTGATCACGTCGTCGGCGCGGACGTCGACGATCTCGTCGTCGAGCCTCATGCGCCCGCTGCCCTCCAGGATCACGTGTAGCTCCTCCGCCTCGTGGTGGCGGTGGGCGAACGGCTGACGCTGCCCGGGCTTCACGCGCAGGTGCCCGACCCCGCTGGCCTCGAGGCCGAGCGCGTCGCGGGGGAATCGCGCCTCCTGACGGTCGCCGAAGCCGTGCTTCGCCGCCTGGTCCTCGACGTCCCTGAGGCTGACCTTCGTGTAGTCCGTCATCGGGGTCTCCTCCTGTCGCTTCTAGAACAGTTTCGCCTGCGCCGCCGGATCGCGCTCGCCGGCGCGCGGCTGGCGCGGCGCCAGCGTCGAGGATGCCGCATTCGTCAGCTCGACCGGAGGCGGGCGCAGGAAGCGCCGCGGCGGTCGGCCGCCCCTGGCAACCTCGGCGAGCCGGTCGCGCTCGGCCGGCGGCAGGTACGCGCCGCGCCCGTAGAGCTCGCGGTAGCGGCCGACCAGATCGGGGCGGTACTGGCGCAGCCAGTCCATGAACAGCGCCTTGACCTCGCCGCGCAGGTGCAGGCCGATGCCGCCGACGCTCTTCGCCCCCATCTCCCCCGCCAGCTCGAGGATCTCCTCGACCTGGCGCGGGTCGTCGTTGATCCCCGGCATCAGCGGCGCCACCAGGACGCCGGTCGGGATCCCGGCCCGGTTCAGCTCGCCGACTGCGGCGAGCCGCGTGCGGGGATGCGGGGTGTGCGGCTCGCTGGCGCGCCAAGCCTTCTCGTCGAGCGTGGGGACCGACAGGTTGGCGACGAACTCGGTGCGCTCGGCGATCTGCTTGAACAGCGGCAGGTCACGGAGCAGGAGCGGCGACTTGCTGAGGACGGAGCACGGATTCGAGAAGTCGCGCATCGCCTCCCAGATGCCGGGCATCAGCCTGTACCTCGACTCGACCCATTGGTACGGATCGGTGTTGGTGCCGAGCGCGACGTGCTCGCCCTTCCAGCTCGGCTTGCCGAGCTCCGCTCGCACGAGCTCGGGGGCGTTGACCTTGACGACGATCTCGCGCTCGAAGTCGCGGCCGGCGTTCAGGTCGAGGTAGGTGTGGGTGGGCCGGGCGAAGCAGTAGACGCATGCGTGGGTGCAGCCCCGGAACGGGTTGATCGTCCAGCGGAACGGCATCCGCGAACGCTTCGGAACCCCGTTGATCGCCGACCGCGCGCGCACCTCGTGGAAGCGGATGCCAAGCGCCTCGGGCGCGTCGAACGTCCGGGTCACCGGCTCCCCCAGCCCGGGGAGCAGGCCCTGCGTGCCGGCTCCGCTTTCGAGATTTTCCCAACGCACGAACGTATGTTCGCACAGCCTGCGGACGGAGCGCGCCCGCCCCGGGTTACTCCGGGACCGGCGCCCGGCCCACGGCGGCGACGACGCGACGCGCCGGGCCCAGCGCCTCCGGTGGCAGCCAGTGGCCGGCGTCGGTCTCCAGGTACTCCGCCTCGATCCCGCCTGCCGCGAGGACCTCGCGCGCGCGGCGCGCGAACTCGACCGAGATCACCGGGTCGTTGGCGCCGTGATGGATGAACGCCCGCGTCTCGCGGCCGGTGACGTCGGGGTGCCAGGCGTCGACCGTCGGGATGAAGCCGCTGAACGCGAGCAGCCCGCCGGGCGCTGGCCGGCCGGGGCCGAGCGCCACGGCGTAGGACATCACCGCTCCCATCGAGAAGCCGCCGATCACCGTGTTCTCCCAGCCGATGCCGCGCTCGGCGAGCAGCTCGTCGATGAAGCCGGTCAGCAGCCCGTAGCTGGCGTGGAACGTGTCGTGATCCGGGTACCCGACCCGCGGCACGATGTACCAGTGGCGACCGCCCGGGGCGACGTTCGTCAGCGGGGCGCCGGTGGTCACCCCCAGCATCCGCCGGTCGGGATCGAGCTCATCGAGCAGACCGTGGAGGTCGTGCTCGTCCGAGCCGCGCCCGTGGTTGAGGACCAGGGCGCCCGCCGGCTCCGCGGCCGGTTCTCGCAGCAGATGTACGAGGCTCACGCGGCCGTCCTCTGGCGCGGGTTCGTGATCGGCGTCAGCACCTTCTCGATCTGCTCGCGCCGGTCCTCGAGGAACGGCGGCAGGATCAGCTTCTCGCCGAGGTGCTCGGCGTCCTCGTCGACGCCGAAGCCCGGCTCAGGGGTCGCCAGCTCGAACAGGACCCCGCTCGGCTCGCGGAAGTAGATCGAGCGGAACCAGAAGCGGTCGATCACCGGGGTCGGGTGCGCCCCGTGCTCGATCACCCGCCCCCGCCAGGTCTCGTGGTCGTCGCTCGCCGAGTTCCATGCAATGTGGTGGACGGTGCCCGCCCCCTGGACCCCCGGCTCGGCCGGCGCCTCGTCGTACGCCCAATGCCCGCCGCGGCTCGGCCCGCGTGCCTCCCAGCCGTCGTCGGCGGGCTCGAACTCGAGCGCGTTCTCCAGCAGGTCCCGGCTCGACTCGGGCTCGAGCGCGTAGGCGCGCGCGTGGTCGAAGCCCTGAAGCGCGAGCTCGCCCGGGACCTCGGGGTGGTCGGCGATCAGAGCCTGATCGGGCGCCTGGGCGATGACCAGCGCGTGCTCGAGACCCTCAGGATCCGCGAACAGCAGCTCGCCGTCGATCCGCGAGCTGGCGCCGCCCGCGTCGGCCAGGCGCTGATGCCAGAAGTCGAGGGCATCCTCCGATGCGACCCGCCAGCCGATCCGGTGGATCATGCCGGCGCCGGCGCGCCCGACCCGGGCGCCGGGGAACTCGAAGAAGGTCATGTCGGCCCCGGGGCTTCCCTGCTCGTCGGCGTAGAACAGGTGGTAGACGCTGGGCTCGTCCTGGTTCACGGTCTTCTTGACCATCCGCAGCCCCAGCACCCCGGCGTAGAAGTCGACGTTGCGCTGCGCGTCGCCGGTGATCGCGGTGATGTGGTGGATGCCGTTCAGCCTCATCGGGTGTCCTCGCTCTCGAAAGTATTTGCATATGCAACTATAACACAGAAGTAGTTGCTCGTACAACCAACTCGCTACCCTTGTCCAGATGGCGCCTACCCGTCAGGACTCCCCCCTCACCGACCGCGAGCTCGCCGCGTGGCGCGGGATGCTGCGCGTGCATCGTGACGTCGTCGGCCGCCTCGACGCCGAGCTCGAGCGCGAGCAGGGCCTGCCGCTCTCCTCCTACGAGGTCCTGATCTCGCTGGCCGACGCGCCCGGTGGACGGCTGCGAATGGGCGAGCTCGCCGGCGCCCTGCTGCTCAGCCGCAGCGGCCTGACCCGGCTCGTTGACCGCCTCGAGCGCCAGGGCATGGTGCGGCGCGAGCGCTGCGAGGACGACGCGCGGGGGTACTTCGCCGTGATCAGCGCCGCCGGCCGCGAGAAGCTCGCGACGGCCCGGCCCGCGCACCGCGCCGGCGTGCGCGAGCACTTCCTGGACCGCCTCACGGCCGACGAGCTCGACGCCCTCGCGCGTGCCTGGCGGCGCATCGAACCCGCCTGAGCGGACAATCGAGGCCGCCAAGCTTGTCCTATGGGGCCGAGGGGGCGAGCGATACATTGGCCTGCAGCCCGCGACGCGCAGGAAGCGAGAACGAGATGACCGTCGAGACCACCACCGGAGCGCCAGCAGCGATCGACCGCGACCGCGTCAAGCGACTCACCGAGCAGCAACTGGACCTCCTCGCCGGGCGGACGCCGAAGTCGAAGGAGCTCTACGAGCGGGCGGTCAAGGTCATGCCTGGCGGCGTCCCGTCCTCGTTCCAGGAGAACGACCCGTGGCCGGTCTACCTCGAGCGCGGCAGCGGCTCGCGCGTTTGGGACGTCGACGGCGCCGAGTACACGGACTTCCACAACGGCTTCGGCGTGATGTGCATCGGCCACGCCAACCCGAAGGTCGGCGCCGCGGTCAAGGCCCGCCACGACGAGGGCACCCACTTCGCCGCGCCCACCGACGGCTCGATCATCGTCGCCGAGGAGCTCGCCGACCGCTTCGGGCAGCCGCAGTGGCGGTTCACGAACTCGGGCACCGAGTCGACGATGGACGCCGTCCACCTCGCCCGCGGAGCGACCGGGCGGGACGTGATCCTCAAGATCGAGGGCTCCTACCACGGCCACCACGACGCGGTCATGGTGAGCGTCTACCCGGAGCTCGAGGCACTGGGCGAGCGCGACGATCCGATCTCGGTTCCGTACGGTGCGGGCTACCCGCGCGCGCTCACCGAGCTGACGCGCTCGGTTCCCTTCAACGACGCCGACGCCCTGGCGAGCGTGCTCGAGAAGCTGGACGGCCGGGTGGCCGGCCTGATCATGGAGCCGGCGATGATGAACATCAACATCATCCCGCCGCGCGAGGGATACCTGGAGCGGGTGCACGAGTTGACCCGCGAGCACGGCGTGATCCTGATCTTCGACGAGGTGAAGACGGGTGCGACGATCGGGCGGGGCGGCGCGACCCGGCGGTTCGGCGTGACCCCGGACATCGTCACCCTGGCGAAGGCGATTTGCGGCGGGTACCCGGGCGGTGCGATCGGGATGAGCGACGAGGTCGCCGAGCTCGTCCGCTCCGGCGCGGTGCACCAGTACGGCACGTTCAACGGGAACCCGCTGGTGATGGCCGCCGCGGAGGCGGCCCTGACCGAGGTGCTCACCGACGACGCCTACGCGAAGCTCGAGGCCACCAACGACCGCCTCAAGGCGGGGTGCGACGAGCTGATCGCCCGCTACGGCCTTCCGTGCTACACGGAGGGCCTCGGGGCCAAGGGCTGCGTGGTCTTCTCCTCGGAGCCGCTCTACGAGTACCGCGACTACCTGACCAAGGTCGACGGCGCCCTCTCGACCCTGGCCTGGCTCTTCCACATGAACCACGGGATCTTCATGACCCCTGGGGTCGAGGAAGAGTGGACGCTGTCGATCGAGCACACCGACGAGGACGTGCAGCGCTACCTGGATGCGTTCGAGGCGTTCGCGCGCGAGGTGACGGCGGCCGGAAGCTAGCCGCCCGCGAGCGGCCTCGGCGCACCGAGCTCGAAGCCCTGGGCCAGGTCGACCCCGTGCGTCCGCAGGATCGGCACGAGCGCCTCCGATTCGATCTGCTTGGCGACCGTGGTCTTGCCGGTGCCCCGGGCGAGCTTCACGATCGCCCGGAGGGTCGCATGATCGGCGCCCCCGTGCAGGAGCGGGCGCGTCACCGCCCCGTCGATCTTGACCTGGTCGAGCGGCAGCCGCTGTAGGTACTCGAACGAGCCGAAGCCGCCGGTGAACCCGTCGAGGATCACCGCGCACCCCGTACCCGCGAGCTGCCTCACGCCGGCCGAGGCGGCGACGGGGTTCCTGTCGACCGTCGCCTCGCCGATCTCCAGCCCGATCCCAGCGGCATGGCCGCGTAGCCCCGCGAGGATGCTGATGAACCGCTCCAGGTGGCCGGCGTCGTTCACCGTCTCGCCGGCCAGGTTCACGTGGAGGCGGGTGCGCCCCGCTCCGTCGGCTGCCGTTACCAGCGCCTGCTCCACCACCCAGCGGTCGATGTCGGCGCAGAGGCCCGGAACCTGCGCCGCGGCTGCGAGGAACTCTGCCGCCGGTCGCACCTCCCCGGATCCCCCGCGCATCTGCACCAGCACCTCGCGATGGGCGACCTCGCCGCTGCGAAGGTGGAAGACCGGCTGCGCGTAGAGCAGGAGCTCCCCGGCGTCGAGGGCGGTGCGAACCTGGTCCGCCAGCGATGGCGACGCCGCACCCGGCGCCGGCGGCCGACGCTCCGCTCCCCGCGCCTGCGCCGGGGCATCCGAGCCCGACGCGGCGCCGGGCGGCGGCTCCGCGACGAGCTCGGCCACACCGCCCCCGCGCTGCTTGGCCCGGTACATCGCCGCGTCCGCCGCCGCCGTCACCTCCTCCGCCGTGGCCGGCCGCTCGCGGAAGGGAGCGACTCCGATGCTGACCGAGATGCTCCTGCCCTCGACCCGTTCGGCGGCGAGGCGCTCGATCAGCTCCTCGCCGATCGCCGCCGCCTGATCCGCCGAGGCGCTGGGCAGGACGACGGCGAACTCGTCGCCCGCCAGCCGGCCCAACACGTCCGTCGAGCGCATCCGGGCCCTCATCACCTCGGCGACGCGCCGCAGCACGAGGTCGCCGGCGACGTGGCCGCCGCTGTCGTTGATCCGCTTGAGGTCGTCGACGTCGATCAGCAGCAGGGCGCCGTCGCCGCCGTAGCGTTGCTGGAGCGCGAGCCGAGTCTCCAGCTCCTCGCGGAAGCGCCGGCGGTTCATGAGCCCGGTCAGCGAGTCGTGGTCCGCCATGTGGCGCAGCTGCTCCTCGAAGCGCTTGCGCTCGGTCACGTCCTGGACCTGGACGATGCCCCGGCGGCCCGGCGGCTCGGCCCCCACGGCGGGCAGCGCCGAGACGCTGAGCTGGAGCCACGCCAGGCGGTCGCCGAACAGGGCCCGCTTCTCGATCGAGAACCGGTCGATCTCGCCGGCGACGAGCCGCTCGCGCAGGGGCTGGTCGAGATCCGCGTCCTCGCCGAGCGAGAGCGCCGAGAGCTTCGAGCCGACCAGCGCGGTCTCGGTCTGATCCGTGAGCTCGGCGAGCGCCCGGTTGACCTCGACCAGACGCCCGTCGTCCTGCTCGTCGAACTCGACCAGGGCGATCCCGATCGGAGCGTTCTCGAACGCGCTGCGAAAGCGCGCGTCGGCCTCCTCCCGGCCACGCTCGGATCGGATCACCTCGGTCAGGTCCTGGCAGACGCCGATCACCCGCACCACCTCGCCGGCGGCGTCCAGGATCGGCTCCCCCTGGCAGCGCAGGCGCCGCTCCTCCCCCTCGGCGTCGACGATCCGGTGCTCGAAGCTGAAGGGGCGACGCTCGCGGACCCCGGCGGCGATCCCGCGGCGAACCAACTCGCGATCGTCCGGGTGGACCTGGGCGAGATACGCGTCGAGCGTGGCCTCGAAGGTCGCCGGGTCGAGGCCGAAGATGCGGAAGAGCTGCTCGGACCAGTGGACCTTGTCCTCGCGGACCCGCCACTCCCAGCTGCCGAAGTTCGCGACCCGCTGGGCCTCGCTCAGGCGGTTCGCGGCGGCGCGCACGGCCTCGGTGGCCCGTTGCGCCTCGGTTCCCTCCTCGGCCCTGCGCTCGTCGCGCGACGGGCCGGGCAGGCCGAACAAAGCGGCCACCGGCCGCCCCCGCAATCCGCTGGAACCACCCGAAAACGCCATCCCGCGCCGAACGTAGCCAACGAAAAACCGCATAGTCATGTACATACGTCCGCCCTACCGGGTCTGGTGGAGGGCAGCTACCACAAACCGGCTAGGTCCCGTCCGGATGATTTTCGCTGCCGGTCTCTACAGTCGGGTGAATGGCGAACCGCCTCGCCGCCGAGACGAGCCCGTACCTGCTCCAGCACGCCGAGAACCCGGTGGACTGGCACCCCTGGGGAGGGGAGGCGTTGGGCCGGGCCCGGGCCGAGGACCGGCCCATCCTGCTGTCGATCGGCTACTCGTCATGCCATTGGTGCCACGTCATGGAGCGCGAGTCCTTCGAGGACCAGCCGACGGCGGCGTACATGAACGAGCACTTCGTCTGCATCAAGGTCGACCGCGAGGAGCGGCCCGACGTCGACGCGATCTACATGGAGGCGGTCCAGGCGATGACCGGCCATGGCGGCTGGCCGCTGACCGCCTTCCTCGACACCGACGCGGTCCCGTTCTACTGCGGCACCTACTTCCCGCCCGAGCCCCGGCAGGGCATGCCGAGCTTCGCGATGGTCATGGAGGCGGTGGTCGAATCGTGGCATTCGCGGCGCGAGCAGCTGGCCGAGGCCACGGGCCGGATCCGCGAGCGGCTCGGCGCCGCCGGCCGGATCGAGCCCGCCGAGGAACCGCTCGAGCCGGCGCTGCTCGAGCGCGCGCAGGAGGGGCTCATCGCCATTGCCGACCGTGCTAACGGCGGCTTCGGGGGCGCTCCCAAGTTCCCGCCGGCGTCGTCGCTCGAGTTCCTGCTCGCCCGGGGCGAGTCCGAGATCGTCACCCGGACTCTGGACGCGATGGCCGCCGGCGGCATCCACGACCAGGTCGGCGGCGGCTTCGCCCGCTACGCGGTCGACCAGGTCTGGCTGGTGCCGCACTTCGAGAAGATGCTGTACGACAACGCGCTGCTCGCTCGCGCCTATCTGCACGGCTACCAGGCGCTGGCCCACGAGCGGTGGCGGGAGGTCTGCGAGCGCACGCTCGATTGGATGCTGGCCGAGATGCGCGGACCCGAGGGGGGGTTCTTCTCGGCGCTCGATGCCGACTCAGAAGGCGAGGAGGGGCGATTCTACGTCTGGCACGAGGACGAGTTGCGCCGGGTGCTGGAGGCGGCGGGCCTGGGGGACGACGCCGCCGACGAGCTCGTCGCGTGGTGGGGCGTGACCCCCGCCGGCAACTTCGAGGGCAGGAACATCCTCCACGTTCCTGCCGGCGCCGAGGCCGAGCCGCCGGCGGCGCTCGCGAAGGCGCGCGCTGCGCTCTACGTGGAGCGCTCGGACCGGGTCTGGCCGGGGCTGGACGACAAGCGGATCTGCTCGTGGAACGCGCTCGCGATCGCCGCGCTCGCCGACGCCGGCGCCGTCCTCGGACGCAGCGACTACCTGGACGCGGCGGCCCGAGCCGCGGACTTCGTCCTCACCGAGCTCCGCGCCGACGGGGCTCTGCGGCGTACCTGGAAGGACGGCGAGGCGCCGATCCCCGCCTACCTCGAGGACCACGCCTACCTGACGGACGCGCTGCTCGTGCTGTACGAGGCCACGTTCGAGCAGCGGTGGTTCGACGAGGCGCGCGCGACGGCCGACGCGATGATCGATCGCTTCGCGGACCCCGAACGCGGCGCGTTTTTCACCACGGCTTCGGACGCCGAGGAGCTGATCGCCCGCCGCAAGGACATCGACGACCATCCGATCCCGTCCGGGAACTCGGCCGCCGCCTACGCGCTCGGGCGGCTGGCCGCGCTCACGGGAGAGGCCTCGTACGAGCGCCACGCGGTGTCGGTCTTCCGCCTGTTCGGTGTCGTCGCGGAGCGCCACCCGCAGGCCGTCGCGCACCTGCTGCGGGCGCTCGACTTCCACCTCTCCCCCACCCGCGAGGTCGCGCTGGTCACGCCCGGCGGCGCCGACGGGCTCGGCCCGCTGGCGGCGGTGGTCCGGGCGCGACTGCGTCCCCACGTCGTGGTCGCGGGCGGGCCCGAGGGCACCGCCTCCCCGGAGCTGATGCGCGACCGCACCGCGGTCGAGGGCCACCCCGCCGCCTACGTCTGCGAGCGCTTCGCATGCCGAGCCCCGATGACGGACCCGAGCGAGCTCGCGGCGGCGCTGGACACCTAGCGGGCTCCAATGAATAGGCTCTCCGCCGTGAGCCCGGCCAAGCACCCGAGCGCCAAGCAGGTCGCGACCGCGTATTTCGACGCGATCGCGCAGCGCGACCTCGACGCGATGGCGGCGTGCTGGGAGCCCGGGAGCGTGGACCACTTCTACGGGATGGCCGAGCTTCGCGTCCCCGAGGACCTGCGGCGCTGGTTCGGCAACCTGTTCGCGGCCTTTCCCGACTTCGCCATGTCCGTCACCGACATGGTCGCCTACGGCGAGAAGGCCGCGGTGCGCTGGGCGGCCACGGGCACCTTCACCGGCCCGGGGAAGTTCGAGGGCCTCAACGCCACCGGGGCGTCGGTCGCGATCGAGGGGCTCGACCTGCTCACGATCCGCGACGGCCTGATCCGCGACAACCGCGCCTACACCGACACCGCCGAGCTGGCGCGCCAGCTCGGGGCGATGCCGCCCGCGGGCTCCGCCGGCGAGCGGGCGATGCTCGGCCTGGTGAACACGCGCACGGCCGCGCTGGCCGGGCTCAAGCGCCTGCGCGAGCGCAGCTGAGGCGAAGCGAGCTCGAGCTTCGGGTGGCCCGGCCGCCCGCCTAGCGCCCGTACTCGCGGGTCTCGTCGAGCACGACCCGCCCGCCGACCTCGGCGAGGCCGTTCTCGAGCGGCCGGGCGAAGAGCTCCGAGCCGCCGCCCTGCCGTACCGTGACCTCCCGGCCGATGCGCGCAGCTAGCGCCAGCGCGGCCGAGCCGGTGGCCTCGTCCTCGGGGATTCCCGCGTCCGGCACGAAGCCCCGTGCGCGAACCCGGCCCTCGCCCTCGTCCTCCCAGGCCCAGCAGTAGGCGAGGCCGAGGTCGTTCGGCAACGGCAACTCGTCCACGGCCGCCGCCGAGGCCAGCTCGACGTAGGAGAACGGCGGCGACCACTCGGGCCGGGCCGCGACCCAGCTGAGCTCCCCGTCCGCGCGCGCCGCCACCTCGCCCGCCGGCACCCGCAGCCCCGAGACCTCGAAGCCCTGCTCGCGCAGGAGCCAGGCGGTGCCGACGGTGGGATGGCCCGCGAAGGGCATCTCCATGTCCGGCGCGAAGATCCGCACCGCGCCCCGCTGCGCGTCGTCCACGAAAACGGTCTCGGCGAAACCGAGGTCGCCGGCGACGTCCTGTCGCCGCGCGGCCGAGAAGTCGGCGCCGTCAAGGAAGACGCCGAGCGGGTTGCCGTGCGACCCGTCGGC
>Ga0299914_10000159_pt1 | contig 39744 bp, 32 predicted proteins | sample RVTome_10_FD_201361 | JGI IMG/M metagenome (GOLD analysis project Ga0299914, IMG submission 201361) | Soil microbial communities from uranium-contaminated site in the Upper Colorado River Basin, Wyoming, United States - RVT153D57 (version 2) ... | reverse complement strand
TAAATCATTTGCGGGTCAACGCCATTGGCCGTCATTTCCGTCGCAATTTCTGGTGAGATGGCGGTGAAAGCATTTGCCTGGCGAAGAATCCGATTGCGCAGGCCAAGAAACAGCTTAAAAGGCAACCACTTGGGTGTCAGATTTATCCTTGCCAGCCCCTCTTTGAAGAAATCGCCCGACATCTCACCCTGGCTGTCGGCTTTGAGGACGACCTTTTTGCCCAGAAACTTGCCAACAAGAACGGCCGTTATTCCCACAATCCGAAATCCTGACACAAAAATCAGATCATACTGTTGCCGCAATCTAAGCAAAGCTGGTACGCTAGAAAAAATCAGCCCCCACTTTTTAAGCTGCCCTCGCCCTACTGGTGCCAGCCGATATACCGTGATAGCTCCAAATTGCTCAACCTTGGGCAAAGCATCATCCGAGCGGCGCGTCAGGATAATGAGTGAGAAACCACGCGCTACCAGGCCTTCCGCCAGCAGTTGCGCTTGTGTTTCACCACCACCCATAACCGGGTAATACGTCTCAGTAAAGATGCAAAGTTTGAGTGCTGTCATGAAATGAGATGGTTATCCGGGATCGGCCGTCCCGCCCTCTGCTTCCTGAGCCAACAACCCCTTAATGGCAATCGCTTGCGCCAACTCCACCTGGCGAGCCGAAATCGCTGAAAGTTGGACACTAAAAAAAATCAAGGTGAGAAAGATAAGCACGAAGGCAAACAAACTTAAGGCCGAGGCTGGATATTGGGCGCCAATTAGCCGGGGCAAAGCCATTAGTAATGGCGTAGAAACAGTTACCATTAAGCTCAATACTGCCAAAAACCAGATTACAGCGTAACTAATATTTAGCTTTTTGGTGCGGACAAGATTAAGAATTAACAGGAGAAAAACCACACTCAAGATGTTAACAAAAATAATACCGCGTAAACTCATCGTATCCTCCTGATTAAAAAGGCATCCATCAACACAGCAATTGTCAACAAAACTGTTTTGAGGGGATATTGAAAAACGCTGGCAATGGAGTGCATCGATTGACCAAAAGTACGCTCTAAAACCGTGACAGGGAACTCTACAATTTTTAGATTCAACAGGCTCAGATGCACAATCGTCTCAATGTGAAAATCCATAAAAATGCCGTTGACCAGCACTTCACAGGCGTTTGCCCGCAAAACCTTGAAGCCAGATGATGTATCATAAATACGGTGATCGAGAAACAGACGCGTCAGGTGTGAAAATAATAGTTGCCCCATCCGTCGGCTAAAGGGGGTGTCGTAAGCCTGACCTTCACAAAAACGAGAACCAATAACCATGTCAGCCCTGGTGGTGAGCAATGCTGTCACCAGCCGCGGCGCATCTTCTGGCTGATGCTGACCATCAGCATCCATAGAGACGATGATGTCGTAGCCTTGAAGCAGGGCGTACTTTAACCCTGTTTGCAAGGCTGGCCCGTAACCGATATTACAGGGCAGAGCAAGTTGTTTTTCGCCTAAATCATTCACCACCTGGCGCGTGTTATCTTTGGAACCATCATTGACGATGACGCGATCAAATTCGGGCACGATTTGGCGCAGTTTCATGATAACGGCCGCAATCGTCTTTTCCTCATTATAGGCAGGAATAACTACCAATACTCTTGGCTCCATGTTTGAATCCTCTATCCCTACGCTTTGGACAAACGTCTTCTCAATCGTCTCAGCCAATAATGCAAAAAATCAACTGGCCTGGGATTCCGATACAATTTGCCTTTGGGGCCTGTTTGTGGCCGGTAAATGGCCGTTCCCGCCCATACCGCCAAAATCGCCTCAATATACAAATCCAACCCCAATGCTTCCAACTCCCGCCACACGGCCCGCTGCGAACGACCCCCGATCCGCACTTCCCCTTCCCGCACGATGCTGCCTGCATCCAAACCCGCATTAATTTTCTGAATCGTCACGCCGGCTACTTCTTCCCCGTTGTACATCGCCCAAAATGTTGTTTTGTTACCTCGATACTGGGGCACTTTGCCATGATGAATGCCCAACGTGCCTAATTTGGGAATCTTAAACAGTTTCGGCATCAAGATGGGACTGCCATAAATGAGGCCCAGGTCAGGTTGCAAGGCTTTGACCTGGGCTAATACCGTATCCGCATGAATATCCGTTACAAAGTGAATGCGCTCAGACATTTCGACCAATTTTTGGTTCAAGGCCGCTTCCTGGCGGGGGTGGAACAAAATGCGTGTTGTGCTGTTTGCCAGCCAGGCCAGTAGCAAGGGTAAGGCCAACACGCCGCGTCGCCGCCATAAATCTTTGACCACTGCTGCCAACGACTGTGACTCTGCCTGACAAAATGCACCTAGAAACGCAATCTGTGGCCGTTCTTCCAGGCGACAGAGAAATTGGCGGGCATCGTGGGTGAGGGTTGGCCCGCTGCCGAACATCACGACGCGGATCGGCCGTTTCGCGTCAGGTGGTGACATTGGCCCGATGACCTAAGGCGCGTCGCAAAGAAGCGCTAATGAGATATTTCCACTTCTGCAAAAAAGGCTCAGCCCAATGAACCAGACGAATCCAGGACATAGCTTTGCTGAAAACGGCCGCCCCCCGCACCTTTGGATCATAGCGCAAAAACAGTTCCGGTGTTTGGCTCACCTCATCTAACAGCACCGACGTTAAAATGGGACGCGTTTGCCAGGGATAAAAATGGGTGGTCTGGCTGCGAAAGTAATTTAAAGCCTCACGTTTTTGAGCGGTTACAGCCTCTGTATTCACTTCCAACAAATGCTGCGGCTCCACATACCGTCGCACATCCCGCCCTGGCAGCAGTCGCCAGCGGTAATAGACAAAGTATTCGATAAGCTGCCCCTGCCAAAGGTTCTGGTTGTGAACTGCCGTTAACACATGATTGATTGCCAAATGATCCGGGTGGCGATCATAGCGAAAAGGCATAAAGATCGTGGCTGGCTGCAGGCGTTCAATCAGTTCAATCAGGGAACGGCGCAAAGCCGCTTTGTGACGCTGCAACCTGGCTTCTGGCAAACGCAAAAAGTGGGCATTGGCCGCCGGAATGCCCAGGGAACGCAACGCGGCCTGAGCTTCTCGAATGCGTGTCTCGCCCAGGTCAGGCGTAATGACATCGCGCCAGGGCACGATGGGCGCAGGTGATTTCATGCCATCGGTAGTATATATCAGATGGATGCGCTCCTTATCCGGCAGCAATGCCATCAAGCCGCCACAGGCTAACATTTCATCATCCATGTGTGGCACCACAATGAGAATCGTGCCTGGAAAGGTTTCCTCTGGATTAATGTGCATGAACTTCGCTCCGGCGCACCACCCCACTTTCCAGAATTGCCAATGTCCTGGCCGCACAATGATCCCAGCTAAATTGAGCCGAACGAGCTAATCCTCTTTTTGATAATCTTATTTGAAGCGCCTCATCGCCCAGAACCTGGGTTATGGCCGCGGCAATGGCTTCCGGGTCGTGGGGATTGACGAAAACAGCCGCATCGCCCGCAATCTCTACCAAACCGTTTACGTTGGAGGTAATAATAGGTGTACCACAGGCCATGGTTTCGGTAATGGGGATGGGGAAGGCTTCCAGATTTGAGGGATAAAGAAACAAATCGGCCAGCGAATAAACGGCCGGTAAATCTGCCTGGTCAATCCAACCCGGAAAGAGCACAGCTTGCCCATAACCTCGCTCTGGCAGATGATACAATTCCCGAAATTGGTGGCAATCTTTGCCGCCAATGACCAGCGGTAGCGGCTGTTTACTCTGCTGGTGATAGCGGGCATAGGCTTCGAAGATTTGACCGAGGTTTTTACGGCCGTCTCCCTGCAGCTTCGTCAGTGTCAGAATAAACTTGTCAGGCAAATCATAGCGAGCCTTCACTTCGGCCAGTGTGCTCCCATCCGTCACACGATGAAAATGGCGGGCAGGGCCAAAATAAACTGTTTGCACCTTGCCCGGCGGCAAATCTAAAACTTTGTAAAAATTATCAGTCGTTAGCTGCGACACAGAAATAACGGTATGGCACTTCTTAAAATAGAGCGGCATACTGTGCCGCGTCAGCCACACATCCAGCGGCGGATAATATTGTGCCTGTTCAGGGATAAACCAATCTGCCCCATGCACCGCCATTACCACCGGACAAGGAGCCAACAAAGGAGCGGTAAATTTGGGATGAAAGAGGACATCAATTTTTTCTCGCCAACAGGCTAGAGGGATAGCCACTTGATCCCAATAGACTTTGTTCGCCCCCCGTACCACTTTTTCGGTAACGTTGGCGTGATCGGCGAAACGGCCGACATGCTTCTCACTCCGATAAAAAAGTACGTATTCATTTTGCTTATCAAGCCGCAGCAGTTCTTGGACAATATTTTGGGCATAGATACTAATCCCCCCTCCCTCGTCAAGAGAGCGCAGCATCAGGCCAATACGCATAGAATTTCGTTAATTCCCCCGCTCAGGTGTTAAGGTTTTTTGCCGTTGCAACAAATGGACGATGACCAGCAAAACGATCGCAAATACACCTTCCGTCAAAAATGTCCACAGATGACTCAGGCTAAACCAGCCCTGCGACCAATGAAAACCGTAAAAAAGGCGGAAGGGCAGCAAATAGCGATCGGCCATAAAGGGCCATAAAGCCATCACTCCGCGACTAATTGTGGCCGAATCCATCAGCACATGCATCTCGTAACTGAGCCAGGCCAACATAAACCAATAGCGAAAGCTCCGTTTCTCGCGCCACTCCATCATGGCGGCAAAGATGAGAGCAACCCCCAACCCCACTACCAAACTATGGGTGGCGTTGTTGTGATAACGGCCGAAATTCCCCATAATTAGCCCCGCCAGCGAATCCACATCGGGCAAAAGCGAAAAGCCCGCAGCTACCACGAGTGGGGTCGGCAACGGGCCAATAGAGGCTACTTTCATTTGTGGCTGGCGCGAGCGGCTCAAATAGTAAATCGCGTAACCCGCTGCCATGTGGGCAATCGGTGAGGGCATAAACCCGAAACCTCCGAGTGTAGAGTTAAACCTGTGTCATCATAGCAGCTTTCTGGTCCACATCCACTAAAGATGGATGTGTTACCAACCAATTGCCGATAGCTAGATAGTCAAGTTTGCCTGCCTGGAATGAGCGTAGGGCATCAGTTGGTGAACAAACAATTGGTTCGCCGTGCATATTAAAGCTGGTGTTAATTAGCGAAGGAATACCCGTCAGGTGATGATAGGCAGTTAGTATCTTGTAAAAATCTGGGGTAGTTCCCGCATCAATCAATTGGGGCCGCGCGGTGCCATCCACGTGTACCACGCCTGGAGATTCCCGCTTCATCTGCTCCGTACAGTTAAAGGTGATAGTCATAAACCGAGCCGGATCAGTTGCTCCATCTATGTTCAGGTAACGGGCGGCGGCATGTTCGGTCAAGGTAGCTGGCGCAAAGGGCATAAACTCCGTGCGCTTGAGACGCTCATTGAGCCAATCATTCACCAATGAGTCAGTTGTCTGGTAGAGGATAGTCCGATGTCCCAAAGCGCGCGGGCCATACTCCATCGCCCCTGTAAAGCGTGCCACAACCTGCCCCGCAGCTAACAGATGGGCAATGGTTTCGTGGATGTTGGGCAGGTATTGGACGGGACAACCGGCCGTTTGCACCGCCGCTTCAATTTCCTGTTCATTATAACTATTACCGAAATAGACATTGGTTAACGGCCGTATCAACTCAGCCGGATCATGATTAGGTCGCTCCGCCAAAGCGGCCAAAGCACTGCCCACACACAAACCACTATCATCCATCGCTGGGTGAATAAAAATATTTTCCACCTCTGGCAGTTCATGGACACGCTGATTAAACTTTACGTTAGCAAACACCCCACCCGCCACCGCCAGGTTCTTCATCCCCGTGCGGCGTAGCCAGTAATGGACAAATCGGGTCCCCACTTCCTCCAAAATCAACTGCACACTGGCCGCCAAATCCGCCCGATCAAAGTTAACCGGCAACCGTTCTGCCAACAACTGTAAGGCAGAGTGGTAATACATCGGCACACGGTAGCGAATCTGCCCTGGCTCTCGGTAATGAATAAATTGACGCAAAATATCAGCGTAAATGGGCTTTCCAATAGCCGCCAGCCCCGTGATTTTACCCTCATCCTTTTCGGCGCGGAAGCCACATAGCTCAGTGACGTAGGAGTAGAAGTTGCCCAGAGAGTTGAAACTATCTACGCTGGCGAGTTGGCGTAAGCGGCCGTTTTCTCCTAGATAGACGCTGCCGGAACGGCCGTCGCCACCCCCATCCAACGTCACCACCAACGCTTCCGTAAAGCCGCTTGTGTAATAAGCCGTTGTCGCATGGCAGTAATGATGATCATAAAAGCGCATCGGGGCTGTGATGCCATAATCCTGCCGCAGCAAGCGCGGCATCTCCCGCACCCGCTCTTGTGAACGCAGCCGTTTCACCTGATGATGTACCTGCCAGACCAAGGGAAAGTGACCCACCAAAGGCGCTAATCGACTGCTCAAGTTATCAAAGCGGTGCGTTTTTAGCTGCTCCTGCCCCTTAAACCAACCCGACCAGGGAATAGGTTCCGGCTCAAACACACTAACGCACTGTGCCACTGCCACCTGGTCAATCTCCGCCGGCTCTACACCAGCTATAGCCAGCACCGTGTTCATCGCCTCGCGGGGCATCCCACTCGCCAGCTTCATGCGGCACAGGCGTTCCTCAGCTACTGCCGCCACAATTTCATTATCAATCATCAAAGCTGCCGCTGAAGGCTTGCTGTCAATTAATCCCAGAACGATCATACAGGATAAACGGCCGATCCAGTCGGTACATAACTCAACAACCGTTCGCGCACTGTCTCTAAATTACTTTGCTCAATATAAATCTGCCGCCACAACTCCAAATTGAGCAGCATCCACAGCCGCACATGGTGATCCACCCGACTTTGCCGATGTTCTTCCAGCAACCGCACCACGGCCGCTTTCCGGAAAATCCCTTCACGCACAAAATAGGAGTCCAACAAAAAATGTTCAATAAAAGGATACAGTTCATGGCGAAACCAGTAAGCCACGGGGAACATGAATCCCTGCTTTTCGCGCTCCACAATCTCTCGCGGCAAATATTCTTTGGCCAATTCGCGCAAAATATATTTAAGCCGACGGCCGCGAATCTTGAGATAATCGGGAAAAGCCGCCAGATAGGATACCAATTCATGGTCTAAGAAGGGTGAACGGGCTTCCAAACTGTGTGCCATCGTCATGCGATCTGTCAGCATCAGGGAATGTTCCGGCAGGCGGGTCATAAAATCGGCGTACAGCATCCGATCCAGCACGGTGTCGGCCGGAGCTTGATTGAACTGCTGCACAATCACATCGGCCGATTGCAGACGGCGCACCATATCCCAGGCGGAATCACTGAATAACTGCCGTTTAGCGTCGTGGTTAAAGCGGAAGTAGCAGGTGGCCTCGGCGTAACGTTGTCCGGCAGTCGGCAACTGCGCCAATTGGTGCAGCCAGCGCAGCTTTTGTGTGGCGCTTTTGTAAGTAAAACTGTCGGGGATGCGATCTAGCACGGGGGCAATGAGGTATTGGCGAATGGATGATGGTACATGGGCGTAAGCATCCACATACCCTAATCCCACATAACGATCAAAGCCAGCAAACAGTTCATCGCCGCCATCGCCGCCCAGCACTACCTTCACATGCTGCGAAGCCAACGCCGCCGCCTGGAACATGCAAGCCGCTATGGGGTCAGATGGCTCATCCAAATGCCAGACAATTTGGGGCAAAAGGTGAATGAGGTTAGATTGCACCCGCTCCTCAATATGGCAAGTGTCATAATGCCTGGCCACCATCCTGGCGTAGGGCAATTCGTTGAAATCTTGTTCCTCTACGCCCACCGCAAATGTTTGTGGTCGCCTCTGCAAATCCTTGGCCATGAGTGCCACAATCATGCTGGAGTCCATACCTCCGCTCAGAAATGCCCCCACTGGCACATCGCTGATCATGTGCGATTTGACGGTTTCAACTAATTTGCCGCGCAAACCTTGTAGGAATGCTTGTTCGGACAGTTCTAATTTGTCGCGGAATGAAAGTTGCCAATAGCGGCTGAGGCGGAGACGGCCGTCTTGCCAAACCAGCGTATGACCAGGGGGCAGCTTACGTACATGACGCAACATCGTATATGGTGAGGGAATAAAACGCAGCGACAGATAATGATGAATGGCCTCATAATCAATGGTACGCTCCCTCTCGCTAACGGCCAAAATCGCTTTTACCTCCGAGCCAAAGAGGAGATTGTCACCTTCTTGAGCATAAAATAGGGGCTTTTGGCCGATGTGATCCCGGGCTAAAAACAGCTTTTGCTGCGTCTCATCCCAAATGGCAAAAGCAAACATGCCACTGAGCCGCTCCACACACCGCTCGCCCATCTCCTCGTAAAGATGGATGATGACTTCAGTGTCGCTGCCGGTGCGGAAGGTGTGACCACGCTGGTAGAGTTCGTGCCGCAAAGCCTGGTAATTGTAGATTTCGCCGTTGAAGATGATCCAAATAGTGTCGTCTTCGTTGCTGATAGGTTGGTGGCCGTTTGCCAAATCAATAATACTCAAACGCCGACTACCCAAACCAATATGGCCGTTGACATACATACCCCAATCATCGGGGCCCCGATGGATAATGGGCTGCAACATCTGCCTAATTTCGGCCGGGCCAACACCCGCCGGACTGTACTTGCCACAAATGCCACACATTATTTTTTAACGGCCGTTACCGACAACTTGTAAGCCAGTCGTTTGGCAATTCCTTCGGGAATCAAGTTATAGACAGGCATAAAGCCATGCTTATACAAAGCCGCTTTCAGGCCATCACGGCGCACGGGCAAAGCGCGATAATGCTCCTGCACCGCCTCCACAACCTCATAACCCTTAAAAAAAGCCAGAATCTCGGCCTCGGTATAAAATTCATTAACAGGCGGGTCTTCCTCTTTATATTCGATATTTTCCCGGCCAACATGATGCAGAAGATACATCCAGGAGGGCTTGCGGTAAAAGTGGGAAATGATGGCACGGCCACCCGGTTTCAGCACCCGTCGCACTTCTTGAATAGCCAGGGCCGTATCACCCGTGGCATGAAGTACACCATTTGACCAGACAGCATCAAAGGTATTGTCAGCAAAAGGCAATTTCAGAGCATTGGCCGTGCGAATCTCCTCAGCCTGTACCCTTTCAATCTCAAAATGGCGGCGGGTTAGCTCCACTGCATTAGGAGTCAAATCCGTTGCTGTGACGTGCACGCCCCGCTTGAGGAATTCCAGACTGTCGTAACCCATGCCACAGCCAATTTCCAACAGATGCTTGCCTTGGAGCAAAGCTGATTCACGCTTGATGCGTTCCATAATCCAGGGGAATTTGTAGGGATTCATCCAGGGGCGAATATGGGCGAAGAAGGCCGGGCTACCTACTTCTAGATTTTTATCGGTGACATATTGTAATCCGAGCGTGTGGCTGTTCCAATAATCGTGAACGGCCGTTACTGTTGCTTGCAATGTATTATTCATCGTTCGACTTTCCTGCGGATTCGATTAGCGACGATATTCGCTATCCATCCAAGCCATTGTTTCTCTTAACCCATGACGCAAACTGACTGTTGGCTTAAAGCCTAACTCTCGCCGCGCCTTGCTGATGTCGTAGGCATTGTCTTTCATGTAAAAATCCAAACTGCGCCGGGAAAAAGGCGGTCGTTTGTTAATCAACTGGAACGCTGTTTGCGCCCCAACACCCATTGCCTTGCCCAGTGCCAGAGGCAACGTCAAACGTGGGCGTGAGACCTGTAACAGGTCGGCAATCGTGTCAACCAGTGTTCTAATCGTGACCGATTCCTCACCTGCCAAAAAATAAATCTCGCCTGGTGACACATCCGCCTGGGCACAGCGTTCCAGGCCAACCAGAGCATCGCTGATATAGATGGGGTGGCGGAGAGTACGGCCGTTGCCAAACATCACAAAGCGCCCTTTACCAACGGTGCAGATGAGCCTGGCTGTGCGCGGACAGCGCGGGCCATAGACCCAACCTGGACGGGCAATGACCACCTGAAAGCTCGTATCACGGGCAAATTGCTGTGCGACCCGTTCGCCGGCCAGCTTCGTTTCTTCATAAATATTGGTAGGGTGGCAGGGCGTAGTTTCATCGGCGGGTGGCTGCTGAATTTCGCCCACTACGCCATTGCTGCTGCAATGGACAAAGCGGGTCACGCCAGCCTCACACGCTGCCACTAATAAATTCTTGGTAGCCTCCACATTTACGCGCCAGTAATCTTCGTCTGACAGGCTGACATCCAGATGGGCGCTGGCGAGATGGTAGACAACATCAATACCCGTAAGCAGCTTTCGCATAAAGCCTTTATAACTGATGTCGCCCATGATGATTTCCAAATTGGGCTGCCGCACCAGATGCCTGAGATTGTCCGTGTGCAAATCAATGGTGCGCACCCGATGTCCCTGGCTCAGTTGCTGTTCGACGAGGTGACTGCCGATGAAGCCGCCACCACCGGTGATCAGTATTTTCATGGTTTAACAGCCGTTACAATCACTGCATTATCCGTCTGTGCCGGCAGCAGCTTATCCAACTGGCTGACGAGACGCATAAGGGGATAGAGGGCACCATACAGCTTGTAAGCCGCGCCATGCGTTTTCAGTTCGCCGGAAGTTGTCGGCGCGATTTGTCTGGATGGTGTGCCTTTCTTTTGGCGCGACAGGACAAAGACATAACTAAAGTTAATGATAAGCTCTATCATCTCAGTAAAAAAGCGAGAATACCCGCCCTGCTCTACCGGGTTTAGTCCGGCTTGTTGCAAACTTTGGCTCAATTCAGTCACCATATAGCCAGCGCGGATGTGGCCGTAAACGGCCGGTGTCATCCCCACCAACCATTTGATTCGATTTGCCAGCAGTTGGGGATCACCATTGGGGACAGTGACAATGGCTTGCCCACCAGGGCACAAAATACGATACAGTTCGCGCAAAAAGGGCTGATCATCATCAAGGTGTTCCAGCACGTCAATGGCGACCACGCAGTCGAATTGTTGACCAGCGAAAGGCAGGTGGGTGCTGGCAACGTAATAAACTGGTTCGTTGAGGAGGCTACTCATCTCTTTCAGACTCTCGGCTACTATATCGGCCCACAGCCAACGGCCGCCTTGGGCACGGAAGTGCCAGTTGAGCGCACCATTATTGTCGCCACAGGTGACAAGCAAACAGACACGATTGGTGACAGAAGGCATCAGGTCAAGCATGGCTTCCAGTTTAAGCTGCTTTTTAAGCGAGCGACTGAACATTTTTAACTGCCAGTGCTGGTCAGTAGATTGGATGGCTGTATTTGTGGTCATAATCAAGAGGCCGTAGCCAACAAAGGTAGTTGTTCTGGCTGACGGCCGTTTCTGTACAAATAGCTATCGTTATGAATGGGTTGTGAGGGCCGTCCAAGCGCAGCATAAACGGCTTCGATTTCCTGAACGCGGCGGTGCGGTGCCCAATTTAATTCGGCTGTCATCAAATCGGCACAGCATTGGATGACAGCAGCAGCAGGCAGTCCAACCGTCGCCAAGGGAGTGCGTCGCTGGATGACATCGCCTAAAGTCTGTGCCATTTCAGCGCGGATGGCATGGATAATTTCTGCTTGCAGGACAGGTGTATTGGCGGAAATGGGGTTACCCCACATCGGGTTTTCCTCGCAGTAAGCCAAAATCATTTGGTAGTCTGTGCCATAATTTTGAATGAGATGGTTCAATGATTCATCAGACAGCCAGAGTGGTTTTTGGCTGTAGGCTTGGGCAAGGGCGTCGGTGAGATTGGTAAAGCTACCGCCGTGAACGGCTGTTTCCCTTGTCCGTGATTTGATATGAGGTTTTCCTAATTTTTGCAGAGCCAGGGTAACGGTCTGTTCGGCCGTTTGCCGTGCTGTCGTATATTTCACCCCTACAACTGTGATTAAACCGGATAAGCCATCCTCGCGTTCGTGATCATGAAGGTGGCTTTGGCGTAGCAGTTTGACTGTTTTGCCATTTTGGTTGGGGTTAGTAGTGGGCAGGAAGCCATGATGGATATGAAGCACATCTTGGTAGGTGAGAGCAGCGGTAGGGTAGATATAGTTGATGTCATCAATGAGGATTTGCGCGGCCGTTTCCCTGGCCTCGTTTTCGGCAATGGATTTATCATAAGGTTGGTGTAGTGTGCCAATGAGAGAGTAGCCTTGCCAGGGAACCACGAAACGCGTCTCGCCTGATTGACCGGGCAGGGCAACGGCATATTCAGCGAAAAGCTGGCGCGTGATAATGTTGGCAGCTGTGGAGCGGGGGAAGTAGGGAGTGTGAGAACGGCCGTTTAACTGCGCTAACAACTTATCTGCCCCAGCCCCAGTACAGTTGGTAATCAGTTTCGCCTGAATCGTCAGATTGGTGCCTGTTAATTTGTCGGCGGCCTGGATGCCCTGAATGCGTGAACCTTCTTGGAGAAAATCTATGGCTTCGACATAGTTGGCAACGTGTGCGCCGGCGGTAACGGCCGCCTGGATGATTGCGATCAGCAGCCGCTCGGAGTTGAGCACTTGGGCATCGTACCAGATGGCTGCGCCGGTAATGAATGTTTGTGCCAGTCCAGGTAGAAAATTTAAACATTGTTGGGGAGTGAGAAGACGGCCGTTGGATAAGCAGTGAAGGTCGTTCATGCCACGATTGCGATCAAAACTCAACAGGTCGTTGCAAGCTAAAGCTGTTTTTAAGACCAGACGACTGCGGGACAGCTTGCTTGTGGTGGGCATGAGGCAGGGCAGGGGCTGGACAAGATGAGGAGCAACACGCAGCCAGGTTTGGCGTTCGCGGCTCATCTGACGCACTAGACGTAGGTTGCCATCTTGGAGATAGCGTAAGCCACCATGAATGATTTTGAGACTGTTGGCTGACGTTGCCCCACCAAAATCGCCCTTCTCGACGAGAGCAACAGACAAGCCACGCAGAGCCGCATCCCAGGCGACACAGGCTCCATAAATGCCGCCACCAATAACCACTACATCATAAGCTTGCAAGGTTAGCTGAGTCAGGTCGCGTTTCATGCGTTGGTTGCTTTGTGAGCGAAGGCCATGAGATGCCAGCCGAACGGCCGTACCCAGGCGCGAGGTAAGACATTGAAGGTACCGACAAAAACTTTGTTGTAGAGAGTAGCCTTTAAGCCATGATGGAGGCGTGTGGGGACTGGGAAACGTTCGGGAATGATTTGGACTTTGGCAAACGGCCGTAACATTTGCTTAAATTCTTTGCTGGAAAAAGTGCGAATCACGGGTGCGTCTTCGTGTTCCAGTTCTACCTGCATAAGTTTGGAGAGCGCCATCAGCCAGGAGTAGGTGTTATAGACCATGAAGATAGCCTGACCACCAGGGCGGAGAACACGGTGCAGTTCGTTCACCATTTGCTGCGGGTTGGCGGTGTATTGTAAGACCCCATGCGCGTAGACAACATCAAAGCTGTTATCAGCTAATTGCAGGGCTTCGCCGTTCATGACACAGAAATCGGTCGCCAAACCTTGTTGTTGAAAGTTTTGTTGAGCCAGGTGAACGGCCGTCGCCGACAAATCTACCCCTGCCACCTGAGCCCCCGCTTTGGCAAATCGGGCCAGATCAATGCCCACCCCACAGCCTACTTCTAACACATGTTTACCTTTGTAGGCTGCAAAATCCACAACCTGGGGCAGATAACGCAGTTTGTCGAAACGGTACTCATCTAGTTCCTGGAAAAATTCAGCCGTGCCAATGGAATGGGTGGCGATTTCCAAATCGTGGATGTGTTCATCCCAATAGGTGCTGATAGCAGTGATGAGTGACGAGTCGTTGGCTGCGATCATTTGTCGAGGTTTTGCTGCTGCCACAGTTCCAAGAGCATTAGTGCCCAGAGGCGATGGCTGTGGTTGGCCTGCCCATTTAGATGTTCTGTGACCCATTTCTGGATGGTTTGGGGTTGGAAATAGCCGCGCTGCCGCACCGAATCTGGAGCTAACAGGTCAGTCATCATGGGACGCAAGGAGCTGCACAGCCAATGCTTCAGGGGGATGCTGAAGCCCTGTTTGGGTTTTTGGAGGATGGCTTGAGGAAGACGGCCGTCCATAGCTCGCCGTAAAATTACTTTGGTCTGGCCCCGGTGCAATTTCAAATGGGCGGGCAAGTGTAAGGCAAACTCGACAATACGATAATCGAGTAATGGCACGCGTGCCTCTAACGAGGCAGCCATGCTCATGCGATCCACTTTGGTCAAAATATTGTCAGCCAGGTAGGTTTTGATGTCCACATATTGCTGCTGTGCCAGTGGCTCAAATGAGGCAGCTTGTTGGAAATGAGACAGAAGCAAGGCTGTTGAATGCCCATTTACACCCTGACGTAATGCAGGTTGATAAAGATGGTTTTTGTCAGCTTCATTGAGGAAGAGCATCCAGCGGGTATGCTGCAAGGCGGCGGGCAGTGCTCCCCCTTCAACGAAACGTTTGGCTTTGTTGATAAGACCTTTTTTGGCGGGTTGAGGTGGTAGTTGGTCGAGTAAAGTGGGCAGGAATCGTTGGCGTAAACCTGCTGGTAGATAACTATAAAAGCGGTCCGCACTTTGCGCTACATAGGTGTCATAGCCGCCGAATAGTTCATCACCACCATCGCCCGATAAGGCTACGGTGACATGCTGCCGCGCCAGTTGGGAGACGAGATAGGTAGGGAAAATGGAGAAATCGGCGATAGGCTCGTCTAAATGGCTGATCAGCTTTTCAGCCAGGTCGGCGATGTTGGGTTGGAGGATGGCTTCTTCGTGGTACGTGCCAAAGTGAGTAGCGACGGCACGAGCATAAGGTAGTTCATTGTAGGTAGTATCAGCGAGGCCGATAGAGAAGGTGCGTACCTGCTCGGTAGCAGCCTCACTCATGATGGCGACGATAGTGCTGCTGTCTAGACCACCACTGAGGAAAGCACCGAGAGGAACATCGCTGACGAGTTGTAAGCGCACGGCATCGTCAATCAAATCACGTAGTTGCTCGACGCAATCAGCTTCGTTAGAAGGAATGGGTAGATTCGTGGGGACTTGCCAATAGGAGTTGGTATGGCAGCGGCCGTCTTCCCAAACTAAATAAGTACCAGGTGGCAGCTTGGCTACATGTTGGAATATTGTGCGCGGGGAGGGAATGTATTCGAGGGTGAGCAGATGATCAAGGGCAATAGGATCAATCTGGCGAGGTACAGCAGGATGGACTAAGAGTGCTTTGAGTTCCGAACCAAAGATGATTTGCTCATCAGTTACCCAATAGTAAAGTGGTTTAATACCTAAATGATCCCGCGCCAGTAAAAGACGGCGGCGCGGCTCATCCCAAATAGCGAAAGCAAACATGCCGTTGAAATGCTCCAGGCAGCGGTTCCCATAAGTTTCATAGGCGTGGATGATGGTTTCGGAATCGCTCTCGGTCGTGAAGGTATGGCCTTTTTGCAGAAGATCAGCGCGAAGCTGGCGATAGTTGTATATCTCGCCGTTGAAGATAAGCCAGATAGTTCCATCTTCGTTGCTGATAGGCTGCTGACCGGTGACTAAGTCAATAATGCTGAGGCGGCGCATGGCGAGACCAGCATATTCATCCTCATGGTAGCCTTTGTCATCCGGTCCCCGATGGATGAGGGTTTGGCACATTTGCTGGAGAACAGTTGTGCTTATACGATTCGGCTCACGGGTGACAATCCCACAAATTCCACACATCTCGCTACAATTCTAGAGAACCCAACTGGCCTTTGTTTGATTCAGTAACCGGTTCAAGCCATCTATAGATTTGAGCAATCTTGGCTATATAGCCATCCATACTATAATGCTCTTGAGCTATTTGCCGTGCCTTTACCCCTAAACATTGCCCTAATTCTGGATTATTCAGCAAGCAGATAATACCCTTAGCCAATGCCTCTTGGGTCGGTTCCACTAAAAAAGCCATACTGCTATCCAATACCTGCATATGAGCTGGCAGGCGTGTGGCGACAATAGGTTTGCCTGAATGTAAGTAACTATATATTTTCAAGGGTACCGAGGTTCCCCCAATCCGGGGAGAGACCAAAATATCAGCAATATCAAGATAGTTCATTGCCTCTTCAGGAGGGACAATACCTATAAAGCAAACATCTTCTTCTAGTTGATACTTTCTCACTAGCTTTTGCAGCTGCTCGATCTGAGTAGGTTGGCCCCCCACCAGAACAAAGAAGGCCTGAGGACAAGTTTGTTTGACGATGGGGATACTTTCAAGCAAAAGTTTTAAGCCCTGATAAGCTTCAAAGGTGCCGGTATAGACAATGAGAGAACGGCCGTCTACTTCTAATGGTTCACAATTTTGCCGTAGATCATGAGAAGGCAAAGTGAGAGAGCCTATATGAATGGGTAAATTATCTATAACTAGGTGGCGCACATCAGGATGAATACGGCGGACACGCTCTGCCAGATCATGATCTATTGTAATAACAGCGTCACATGTTTTCAGTACCCAGCTTTCCAGAAATTCAAAGATCCTGATTAAAAAAGGCCAGTTACCAAACTTAAAATTCTCCAACTGCTGCGGCAGACTGGAGTGCATATCGTAAAGATGATCTGTCCGAAATAGACGGGCAAGCATCAGGGCAAAAAAAGAGGCTTCCTCATGTGAATGAATCACATCATAATCATTTTTTAGGAGCAAAATGATTGCGTAAAGCAGCAAAAATAAATCGAGTATAGGTTTGGCCCATGATGGTCCGATTTTAACTACTTTGATAAAAGGAATTTTAGGAATACGAATAATTTGTATGTTGGGAATGACAATATCAGCCCCTATATGATAAGTAAGCAAGTCTACACTATACCCTAAAGACGACAGGGCCTTTAATCGCTGATACACACTTATAGGTGTACCACGTGGCTCAAAAAAAGGTTCAGGAGCGAGCATTAATACTTTTATTTTTGCCATTGGGCAGCTATGCTCAGCATACCAGAAGCCTTTCGGAACCTGATATGTTATATAGATTCATCGTCTCTTATTGCTACTTTGTCTTCTTTATCTATTGGCGGTGATGAGCCATTTGCTCGCCTGCCCCTGAGAAGAAACGCATCCCTCTTCTCAAGAGGAATATTTTGATATTCATTGCCCTGATAATAGTAATAGGCAGAGCCCTCTCCCTTGGGGGATATACGATTAAGTGTGACACCGATTAAATGGGCATCTACTTCACGCAATCGGTCAACGGTCATCTTTAACTGCTTTCGTTTTGTTTTCTTAGCCTGGGCCACAAGAATAACACCATCTGTTTGAGTACTTAGCACAATAGAATCAGCCAGAGCCAATACGGGAGGGCTATCTATAATCAGGAAATCAAATCCGGCCGATAACACGTCCAAAGCAGCTTTCATTCTGACAGAACCCAGTAACTCTGATGGGTTGGGCGGAATTACACCAGAGGCTAACAGGTGTAGATTGGGTACGGCCGTTCGTTGGGTGAACCTTTCAATAGGCAGGGGTATATTATAAGTACCATCCGTTATATTTGATTCTAGTAGAAGAGTTGTCAAACCTGGCGTGGGGCTTAGATCAAACAAATTATGCTGCATAGGACGGCGCAGGTCAGCATCTATTAAAAGTACATTATGGCCAGCTTGCGCTATGACAATTGCCAGATTAGCTGCTGTCATGCTCTTGCCTTCTGCCGGGCTAGAACTGGTAACCAGCAACTTACGTCGGGGTTGATCGACACTGGAAAATTGGATACTTGTCCGTAAAATGCGAAATGCCTCAGAGATTGGCGAGCGAGGTTGCTCATGTGTAATGAGCTTGTGATCTTCATTCTCTAACTTGATGGTAGCGATTCCTGCTAAAATGGGAAGATCACAAGCTTGTTTAATATCAGCCGATATCTTGACAGAATCATCCAGGTATTCAAGGAGATAAGCAGCGCTGGCCGCTAAAACGAAACCAATCGCAGCGGCGGTGAAAATCGTTATCGTTTTGTTGGAATTAATAGGAGAGGAAGGAATAGTTGCATTTTCAATGATCGTCAAGGCATTGATCGCACCTTGTTGTGTATTGGCCAACAAGGCAGCATAGTTGGCTTGCAGTGTACTTCGTTTCGCTTCTAAAGCTGCGATTTGGGTTTGGGTCTCCGCAATTTGCCGCGCACTAAACAACTCACCTAAGATCCCTTGCTGAGATTCGATTTCGGCTGTTGTTTCCTCTATCTGAACCTGTAAATGGTTTAATTGTTGGTTGATAAAGTCTTGTCTCTCTTGCTCTTCTTGCTGTAGGCCTGACGGACTTAAACGAATAAGCTGATTGGCAAGTTCTGTGGCAACAGCATAGCTGCGTTCTGGACTTGTATCAACCACCGTAATCTCGATTAATTGTGTATTAGGTAGGGCATTAACCGCATAGGCTGGCAGCCAGTTCACGCCAAGCGCTTCCTTTGTGGCATTGCGGATAAGGTCACGACGGGCAATATCTGCATATGCTTGGGCCAACTGCTGACTTAAATAGAATTGCGTGCCGGTCGGATTAGGATCGTCAATGGTTCGACCAATCATCAAAGTGCTACGTGACTGGTAGGTAGGCGGCTGTTGACGTACAGCCAAATAGCTGGAAACGCTGGATAAAGCGGTGGCCAGAACAATAAGCCACCACCACTTCAGCAAAGGATTGATATATGTTTTTAGCTCCATTTTGTGGCCCTTATGTGATTGATACTCGTCAAAGATTGAACGAGGCAGACTGCATAATTAATTTCTAACCAAATTGTATTATACGGATGCTGGATGTCCATTTTGAGGTTGATGCAGACGTTGACGCAGAATAGAACATATAAGATGTTCTAGAATGAGGTGCGTATCCTCAACTTGCTCAATACAGTTACTAGGCGTATGAACGTGTATATCTACCATTGGCCCTAACTTGCCGCTGTCAAAGCCTGTAAAGGCGATCGTTTTCGCTCTTTTAACTTTGGCCAGGGCGACGGCATTGAGGACATTAGCCGAATTGCCACTGGCAGAAATCCCAATGACAATGTCATGTGGCTGCACATAGCTGGCTAGCTGTTGAGCAAATACATTTTCGTAGCCTTCATCATTGGCGTAAGCAGAAAACAAAGCCATATTGTCAGACAGACCAAAAACCCGAAAAGGCGGCCAACCTTCCTTGCGTGTGTTCTTACCCAGATCACACACAAAATGTGTGGCAGTCGAGGCACTGCCGCCATTGCCCATGATGAAAACTTGACGTTGGCGTATACGAGCTTTGTGCAGTTCATCAATGACCTTCTCAATTTGTGGCAAGGGCAATAGATCAAGCGTTTGTTGCAATGTTACAAAATATTCTCTTATAAGGCTCATCTTGTCCTCTTCATAATAAATATGAGAAATCGTAGAGTAGTCATTAACGGTTATGGTTAAACATCACCTTGGCCCTGCCCTTCTCTAATTTGGAAGGGGAATTACTGATAATTCCAAGGTATACCTCTTCCAATTGGCCGGCGACATTAGCCCAATTATGTTGTGTTTCGATGTAGGCACGTCCCGCTGTACCTATGGCTTCTCGACGGTTTGGGTTTTCTAGCAAATATAATATAGTCTGGGCAAAGGTTTCAGCATCGTCCGCTACTAGGAGATCTCGGTCGGGAACGGCCGTTAATGCTGAAACAGCTTGTGGACTTGTCACCACAGGTGTGGCACAGGCCATCGCTTCCAACACTTTGTTCTGAATACCGGCCCCATAGGTTATGGGAGCCACAGCTACTGTAGCCCGCTGCAAATAAGGGCGAATATCGGCGACTGTACCGGTAACAGTGACGTTTGGGTGTTCGTTGAACGCTTGAATATCACGCGAGGGGTCTTTGCCCACAATCTGTAACTTCACATCGGGACATTTGGCCCAAACATGGGGCATGATGTTTTGCATCAGATGGAGCGTCATGGTGATGTTGGCATGGTAGCTCATCTTGCCACTGACCACGAGAGTGGCTTCTTCACGCCGCATCGTTGCGTCTGGTTGAAAATAAGCCAAGTCTACCCCATTGGGCAGAACAGAAATAGAAGCATCTTGACCGCTGTTACTGGAAAGGGAAAGAAAGGCCTTTTTGTCCAGGGGTGATGTTACCAACACTTGACTAAATCGGTGCAACAATTGGCTTTCAAACCGCTCTGTACGTTCCACATCAAACCGGGTCATCCATCGCCCCCATTGGTTTTGACTGCCAGCCGCAGCTTGACGAAACAGGTGACTGATGCAGTCCACACTATCCCAAACGATGGGTGGATGTGAGCCAAATCCATTTTGATTGGCTTGAAGATGAAGTCCGTAGCGCACACCCCGTAAATGCTCAATATGAATGATGTCGAAAGGAGAACGGCCGCTCGGCCCCCATACCATCTCCTGCAATTGTCGGCTCAAAGCTGGTTGCCAACAGTAAGCGGTCTGCAGGGGTTCCTTGCGGGGGACAGTTGCCAGACAGTTCCATAACGAACGCCAACGAGACAAGGGCAAGGCGATCACTTGGTGGCAGTAGGCTTCTAAGCCCCTTGCTTCAGCTTGTTCCGCTTCGCTCTGGTAAAGGGTCAGAAGGATGATCTGATGACCGCGCTGGGCAAGGTGGCGTATAAGGTTAAACGGCCGTACTCGGATCAGGTTCGGCGTGTAAGGCACAACATAGAGAATACGCATAGAATGATGATAGGTTGTGATGAGAGACTAGGCGATAGATTACTGTTGGTTAACGGGCGTTGACATCCGAGTCAAACTTTTACGCCTTATATCTCATTGTTGCGTTCCATTGGCAGTAGTCTGGTATACATCATCCCAGGCTGTATAGGTTTTGTGCCAATCATATTGCTCTGTAACTGTTTGATATCCACATTGGCTTAAGCGGTAGGCCAAAGATCGATCTTGTAGGACGCGAATAACGGCTGTAGCAAATGACTGTGGAGTATCCGCCATTAGAATATTTTTACCTGCTTGTGTTTGGAGTCCCTCAGCACCAACTGTCGTAGAAACCACTGGCAGTCCCCAATTCCAAGCATCTAATATTTTGACCCGCATACCGCCCCCAGCGCGTAAAGGGACAATGAAGACACAAGTCTCGGCCAGAAAAGGCATCAGATTAGATACGTAACCCGTGACTTCTATATGATCGCCTCTTAATTCCGCTGGAGGATTCTTGCCAATAACAGTTAGAGTTGCTTCTGGTACTTCAGCTCTTACGAGAGGAAATATCTCTTTTTTAAACCAGAGGATACCCTGAGCATTCGGCGGCCAATGCAGGCCACCGAGGAAGATGATATGTGGTCTATAGTGACTGCTTGCTATCTGTTCATTTTGAGCAGGAGCCACACAAATTGGAATGATAGTAGATGGTTTGGAACTGTCGGAAGCGATTACTGATAAGGCCGTTACAGCTTGGCGATCTTCTTCTGTTACCCATACCACATGGTCGAATTGTTGGCATGTGGCTGTTTCATAACGCCGCAATTGAGAAGCTTCATACTTAAAGAACTGTCGTTTCACCGGGTTTGGCTCGCTGTCAGCCAAGCGCTGGGGAATAAGGTGTACTGCATTATGCTGATCTAAAATCAATTTCAAGTCAGTGCAGGCTCTCTTGGCTATCTCAGCATATTGAGCCATCCACAACTGATCAGCATGAACTACATCAAAAGATTCCTCTCTTACCAATGCCTGCACTTTGGCCGTCATTGCTTTAACCTGATCGCGCAAAATAAGAAAAGGTTGTCCTGTAACCATACTTTGCATCAAGAATCGAATATCATTCAAGTGATGACGCTGCATGAATATAGTATGAATCCGGTGACAAAATTGAGCTAGATGTTCAATATCCTCAGGGCGATCCGTGTCCCGCACAAAGGTGAGCAATGTCACCTCATGTTGTTGAGCCAGGTGGCGCAGCACATAATAGCTGCGTATTTTAGGACCAGCATCAAGAGGGTAGGGTAAAACCTGACTCAGGAAAAGAATACGCATGAGTTGCTACTTTTTGTCGTGCCTGTTCTACGGCTGTCATAATCATTTTAATACTATGGGCAAAGGTGATTGCGGAAGTTGCCAGTTGATAAGCATTTTCAACGATTATCAGCCGTTCAGCATCATGTTGCAGATAATGCAAAATTTGGGAAGCCAATTGATCAATTCGGGCTGATACATAATGAACCCCCGCCACATACTGTGGACAGTGAGGTAACAATGGTTCTGAAACGATCAGTGAACGATTAGGTGCGGCCATAGCAAAGCGTGAATAATTATCGTCGTACCAAGTGCGGGTTAAGTTAAGGGTGATTTTGGCGCGATTAAGATATTGGGTCCGCTCTCTCCCATAGATGAAAGGGTTCTCCTCATTATCAGCTACATGTATGTTAACTCCATGAGGGGCCAATTCCCGGCGCACTCGATTCAGTAAATTACCACGTCGCTTCGAGCCGCGCTGCCCTAACCACAGGACATCAATGTCACGCTCTAGGCTAAGGTCATCGTACCATAAGGGAGTTGCCCCCCAAGGGGCAACAACTGTTGGTAGGCCGTGTTGGCTGTGTAATCGAGCGTAAATGGCTGAAGAATCGGCTAACACCGTCAACAATCCTCGGCGGTAAGCATAATGATAATCCCCGAGATAGCGGAAGCGTAAAATGTAGTTTTCCCAGGGAGCGGTTAGTTTGGTCACCAAAGTGCGGAACTTGTGGTGATTTGTGTGACTTAAACGGTCAATCCATGACCTGATGCTCCCCAAACTCCGCACGATAAACCAGGGAAGTCTCAAATCAGGTAGCCCTTCCATATTCCAATGGACAGTTAGAGGACGTTTCTGTGGAGGTAAACAGTCCAACTTATGTAGTATAGGTAATAGCTTGCCATAGGGACCATAGGTAAAAACAATATCTGTATCTATAGGGATAGCCTCATCCTGCCTGAAATAGACAGGCTGATAATCCAGTTCCGCCAATTCACGACAGATAACTTGAGATAAACCATCTTGCTCTGGGAACCATTCCACCAGGGCAACCTGATGGGCATCTATTTTCACAGATCTCATGGGATAGTTACTTTCTTACTTGAGGGAGCTTAACCCTTGCGCAAACCATTGGCTGAAACTCCAGGAAATTGGCTGTTTTATGTATCACTTAACGCTGATAGTTGAAAATCACCTTGGTTCCGTCCTTCTCTAATTGGAAGGGGAATTCTTGCAGATGTTTCAGGACTTCGCGAACCGCTTCTTGTCTTTCATGGGGGCAGTAAAGTAATAAGAAACCACCGCCACCTGCACCCGTAATTTTACCCCCGAAGGCACCAGCTCGCCGTGCTGCCTCATACATTTCATCTAATAAATCGTTACTAATTTTGCTAGCCATCTGCTTTTTTAGCTGCCAACTCTCATGCAATAAGTGGCCGATAGTGTCCAATTGACCTTTTTCCAAAGCGTCGAGAGCTGTATGCGCCATCTGTTTCATCTCGCGCAGGATGGATAAACGACCGTTAATGTTCGCTTTTTGTTCTGTTAAAACCGAATCAGCCTGGCGGGTAATCCCTGTGAAAAACAGTAACAGGTTCTCATTAAATTTTCTCCTGAGGGCAGTGTCTAGTACTATTTTTCTGCTTAACACCTGCCCATCTCGCCTGAATTCTAGAAAACGCAATCCACCTAAAGCAGCGATATATTGGTCTTGAATACCGATAGGCTTCTTTAGAGTGTCAATTTCTATTTCACAGGCTTCGCCAGCCAGACGGTCGCTGGTAACAATTTCACCCAAGAAAGCATACATGGCGTGGAGCGAACCGACAGTAACAGTACTAGATGAGCCTAGACCTGAAGCTGAGGGGATATCCCCCATGGTCGTGATTTCAACCCCTTGCATAATGCCTGTTTTGCGTAAGGCTTCGCGGATAAGCTCATGTTGAATTTGGTCAATACAATCTACCATTTCGGTTTGGGTGTAGCCAATACGTAATTTGGGATCGAAACGCTGTTTAATAGTTACAAAAATGTATTTGTCTATAGCGGAAGTAAGTACGCAGCCACCTTCGGCAGCAAAAAAGGTAGGAAAATCAGTGCCGCCACCGAAAAAACTTACGCGCAGCGGTGTTTGGACGATGATCATAGCTCAAGCTCTCCTTGCCGGTGTCAGTAAGCACCGCCTCTTTTGAGGACGGCAGGAAGGGTAAGCAATAGTATTTGGAAATCTGCCCAAATGCTCCAATTTCGGATATAAATCATATCCAACCAGACCCGTTCCTGGTAGGAAATATCCGAACGACCGCTAACCTGCCATAATCCTGTAAGTCCTGGATGAACAGTTAATAAATTCATGCCCCATTGCCCATACATTTCCATTTCTGCTGGTGAAATAATGCGCGGCCCGACTACAGACATTTCTCGTTTGAGGATGTTTAGAAATTGAGGCATTTCATCAAGGCTTAACTTTCGTAAATAATAGCCAACCCGGGTGATACGCGGATCATCTTTGAGTTTGTGTTCTCTACTTAGTTCTTCCTGTAATTTCGGATATTGGGCCAGAATCTCATCCCCATTAATGTACATAGTGCGGAATTTGAAGGCATCAAATTGACGGCCGTTCAAACCCATAACACGTCGTCGGTAAATGATGGGGCCTGGAGAATCCAGCTTGATAAGCAGGGCAATGAAACCAAACAGAGATAAGAGAAATATACTGCTAAATAGAACAATCACATAATCAAGAATGAGCTTTAAGAAACGTTCTGAGGGCTTCAGTCGCAAATTGTTAACTCTTATAAGCGGAACGTTCGCTACTTCTTTTATTTCCAACCCGGTGGTAATAATTTCAAACAAACCAGACGACAAACGGACATTGACATTTTTATGAATACCATACTTTTCAAAGATAGTTGTGATCTTTTGGCGTGACAAGGCACTTGTTACAATTACCAATTCCCTAATATCATGGCGTTCGATCAATTGATCGAGTTGAGCCAGTCCTCCTAATTTAGGCAAATGAGTATGAAGAAGGAAGTCATATTGTAAGTTATCATCAATAAATCCCAACACACTTAGACCTGAGGTGTGCCAGCTTAAAAGTTGTTGAGCCAGCGAAGACCCTTCCTGATTCATCCCAATGATCAAGGTGGGGGTCAGAAAGTAACCATGTTGACGGAAATAGTAGATCAACCTTCGAAGTAGAAAACGACTTAAATTGACAAAAAATCCAGAAAAAATCCAGGTAAGCAAAAGCCAACCACGTGCCAAAATAAAGGCGGGCTGCAGGAAACCAGTGAGAATAACTAGTAACATGCCAGTGTTAATGGCGCGGAAGGTGAAGGCATACTCTTGAGTGCCGCCTAGCAAGTTTTGCCGCTGATACAAACCATTTAAGGCAAAAATCAGTAGCCACACAAGAATGAGAGCCATACTAACCGTCCTGTAAAAGGGTAAAGAGGGAGTAGTATCCTGGAGAAAGAGAGCGATTTTCATCTCAAAACGAAACAAAAAGGCCAGATGAAAGGCCAGTCCAATCATGGCAATATCACTGGTCATCAGAGTGATAATATACAGTTGCCAGTGGCGGGATAGGAAAATGGTAGGACGCTGGAAGGGCACGATAGTAGCTGTATCAAATATTTTTCTGGCTCGTTTTGCTGATGATTCCAAGGTATATCTCCTTCAATTGGACGGTGGCATTAACCCAATGCTGATCTTTCAGGATTAATTGGTTTGCTTTTTCAAAACGGAAACGTCTGATTCGCCTTGTTGGCATAGCCCATAAATCTTTGCGCTAAGATTATGGGCCTCAGGCTCTGGATTGTAGTAAACAAGGAACTTTTGCTTCGATCCGTCAAAGATCATTTCGTAAGACGAAATCAGAAAATAAGAGTCCTCAGGCATCGGTAGTTGTTGGCCTACCGATCCGAGTCTGGGAGTAATAATATGAATATAATCTGCAAACAATGCTTGATTATGCCGTTGAAAACAGTGGCGATATGATACCAATTTCTCATAAATATATGAATCTCTGAAAGTATAAGGCAGCATGCCTGCTGCGTAGGTAATGATGCGTGGACGGCGATTCTGATCTCCTATTCCCTTATCCCAATGCGTCTCGATATCTAGTGCCTCCTGTTTCAGAGTCTGTATGAATTGAACATAATCACGAATACCAAGTGACCTATATTCACCAATCAATGAAATCCCGTTAACGGAATGATGATAGGTATATATATTTTGATAAAGTTGAAACAGTGTTAGACATAGAAGAAATCCCGTGAATAGAGCTGTATTTCTCCCTAAGGCGAATTCCGCTTCATTTGTTTCGAATACATGACGAATAAGCTCTACGACGATTATTACTGTTGAGGGCAGATAGGGGACAAAGAAACGAAAAGAAAACATCATGTGATGGGTCGCTATTGTAAGTCCGTATAAAAGCTCGAATAATAGTCCCAAATACAGCCACCACCTGCTTTTGAAATGCCAATACAAAAGATGAACTGTTCTGTGTCTTGAGCGCAACAGAACAAATGCTAGAATCAGTACGGGAATTACTCCGACAAATAGAAGATAAGAAGCGATATATGCTCCATTGAAAATTAAATTTCCAAAATTCCCATTCGGAGTTTTAACGTAAAACGAAGTTGGGAGCAGATCGCCATAGTAAAATATACTTACTGCGAACCACGACACTGGCAAAATAGCCGCTCCAATTAGAGCAATCACAACATGATTAACAGTACGTACTTTCGAGGCTGCATAAACCATTACTGGTAGGAAAAATAAGATAGAATCATAACGTGTAAGAAAAGCCAAGCCAGCCAAAAAAAATACCAGACAAAGCAGATTAAGGCTGAATGGGAGCATACGTTCTACTAAGAGGACTGTTAGGGTTGCCAGAAAAAGAAGTATGGGAGTTTCCAGTCCCCCAAACGTCCACAGCAGAACAGAAGGAGGCATTAGCATTAATATCAGGGCCAATAGCTGCCATTGTGGCTGATTTCTAAAGCGATACCAAACGAGTATCGCTGAGAAAAGCAGTAGGAGTAAAGCAACTATTTTATTGCTAAGAATAGTGTGGCCTGTCACATAGAATAATGCGGCCGAAAGTATGGCGTGAAAAGGTGAAGTCATGGCATTGATAGGTTCACCTTCATTATAAACCAGCGACCCTATATTGATTAAGTTCTCTGCATAGCGATAAGTTATGTAAGCATCCTCAGCAGTGAAGCTGAAATAGAACATCGTGCTGATGCCTACTGCGATGAGGATAGGTAAATGCATATAGTAATAGAATTTTTTCATGTCGGCTCAGCTCATAATTTCGGCAACGCCTTCAACAACCGCAAGTATTGCCCGGCCAGGATCAGATGTTGCTCGCGCTGAGGGACACGCTCCAGCCATGCCAGAGGGCTAAGCGATAACCGGGCTAGGGCAGCAGCAGCCAAAATCAATTTGTAAGCCTGAGCCGCTGGCCAGCCATAATGCTTGCGGAAGTAGAGCAATTTGCTTTGGTAAAGTTGCAGGAACATCTCTGCCGCCACCTGCTGAGTACTCTGACCACCGTAATGCACTACCTGAGCTTCTGGCACCCAGTAAAGGGACCAACTGGTCTGTTTCAGGCGATGGCAGAGGTCAACCTCTTCGGAATACATGAAGTAGTCCTCATCGAGTAAGCCGACCTGATCCAGGGCTGATCGGCGCAAGAGGAGACAGGCACCTTGAAGTACATCAACTCTTCGCGGAGTGTCTAGAGCCCATTCAGACATTGGGTAGAGAGCGTACGGCCAGAGCGCGTCCAGATGAGATAATCGCCACAGTTCGCCAGGCAATGTTGGGGCAGGGTGGCAAGAAGCTTGGAGTGTTCCATCCGGGTTGAGCAGTCGTGGCCCCACGGCACCAGTTTGCGGGTGGGCATCCATGAAGCGGACCAGTATCTTCAATGCACCAGATTTCACCTCCGTGTCCGGATTCAGCAGGAGCACAAAATGCCCCTGACTCTCACGAATAGCCTGGTTGTTGGCCCGGGCAAACCCAACATTCTCCTGATTTTCTATAAGCCGCACCCAGGGAAATCGTGCTCGTACCATGGCAGTGCTGCCGTCGGTCGAGGCATTGTCTACCACCAGGACTTCAATCCTAACAGGTGAGAGGTGATGTGATCCAGGTTGATCCAGCGAGTCTGAAATTTGCAGATTAGGACTTGTTACCAACGACTCCAGACATTGCGCCAATAGGTTGAGGGTGTTCCAGTTGACGATGACGATGGAAAGATCCAGGCCAGTCTCAGGCGGAAAGGCATTTGAGCGCCTCATTGTCTCGACCCCCGTGATATTACCATCTGCTCTAGACTTACCAGGCCACCTAGAAAAAGCCAGGCCAACATGCTGCTGCGGAACCCTTGCAGGCCGATGTTGTAAAAAAAGGGCAGCACCCAGTCCCCAAACATCCCTAGCACAACTGTTCCTGCCAGCCCACCCAAAGCGCCATAAACGTAGGCCTGGGCAAACCCGGCTGGCACCCGATCTCGCAACCGCCAGCCCAGCCAGCCCATCTGCCACAAGAACCACGAGAAGCAGGCCAGGCCCACTAATCCCGTCTGGGCGACGATGTCTACGTAGTTATTATGAGAGTTGAAATTCACTGCATAGCCCCTGATCGGAAAAAGCGGCGTATACCAATAATAATTAGCAAAGCCCAGTCCCCATACAGGGTTCGTTTTGATAATCTGAGCCACGATCAACCAGGCATCGAAGCGCGTGGCAACGCTGTATTCATCCGTAGCAATCACCCTCGGTGCCAGATACCAGGCTAACAGCACTACGATCGGAAGCAGCGCTACCCCAGCCCGCCAGGAGCGGAATCCGACGATAACGGCAATGCACACAAGCGCCGGTAGCCAACCTGATTTGTCGGCGAATTTCAGAAAAAAGAGAATATAAAGACAGCCCAGGACCAATCCACCGAGGGCGAAGCGCCAGCCCGGATGCAAATCTCGATTGAACGCAGCCTGGCTGAAAGCCATCGCCACGAGCCAGACAAAAAAAACGCTGCCTACAGGCTGAAGCAACTGGCGTGTTGATAACCCGAACTCTGGTAACACCGATCTAATAACAACGTACACTGCTGCAAAAGCCAGGAACAGCCAGGTGATCTTGCTCAACCAGTTCAAATCATGCACCTGGTGGGCCATCAACAGGAAAGTACCGGCCGAAAGCAAAACAATAGACAGGCCACCGAGTTGAGCCCCTAGAGGCGCATCGGAAGCGAAGGTGAACCAGGACAACTGCCCGATACCAAACGACAAAATGGCTGCGACGACGAAGGCAAGCAACGCACCCATGGTCCGGGACGATAGCAACCGTATCGCACGCTGGCGAACTACCATGTCCAGCAGCCACAAGGCAAGCAGCAGGGCTATCAGGAGCATGGTTACGTTTAGGCCGCTAGGGCCAAGGAAAGGAACGACCATCCCGGCTAGAGAGGCGACGATCAGGCCCAATGATGGCCAGCGCAGGAAGGTCAAAACCAGGCCAATACCCAGGGGCAGATTGAGGACCAGCAGTAATTGGCGTGGCGAACCCCTATAGGCCAGGGTGGCGCTCAGCAGCAGCGTGCCAGTGACGAGCAGTAGGCGCAGCCAAAAAGGTTGGGATATACCTGGAAATGGCTTCATTCTTGGCCCCCTCCCTGTCCGAACTCATGTATCCCTTCTCGATAGCCCTGATAGGTATAGCCGCCAATGATGTAACGGTAGAGAATGGGAAGCAGCGTAGACTTGGGGTAATATTTCTCCAGGGCATTTACGATTTGTTCCATGCTCCAAAGGGCCGCGCTGGTTGAGGCCAGGTAACGGACCAATTTGCGGGTGATGAGGTATAGTGGATCCTGACTCCAGCTAATAGGCGTTTTGTCATAAAACATTGGAAGATATTGGAACAATTCAGGATATTTTTGAAAAAGAACAACCGCACGATAGGCGGCCGTTCTTATGCGATTGGTATAACGATCCAGGCTGCAAACAACATAGTCTCGATGCCAATACATAGCCTTTGTACAACGGCGAAATTTAAAGCCTAGCCGGTATGCGCGATAAGCAAAGTCAACATCACACCACATACTGGAACCTGGGAAACCCAGACTTTGCATCATCCCCACCTTGAAATATGCTTCGCGTCGGAGAGACATACAATTGCTGCAAACATCTGTGAACGCCAGTTCCACTGTTGCATGGTTACTGGTCGAAGCCAATGGAGCAGATACGGTCTGGGAAAGGACGGTTGTCTCCACAGGCCAGGGATTCGCTGTCCCAACCACGATCCTAGTTTGATCCTTCTCATGTTCACAGACAAGGTAGGTTAGATAGTCCGATTCTATTAAAATATCGTCATCCAAAAACACCAGAATATCTGCTCCACTCTGCTGGGCACCAACGTTACGAGCTGCAGCGTCCCCCTGATTAGTTTGCCAAAAATAGCGCAAAGTGAACGGAAACATCTCCGCTCCAATCTCCTTTGTCCCATCCGTCGAGCCATCGTCTACAACAATGACCTCGAAGTGGTCGCTGGGATAGGTCTGTTGGGCAAGTGAATTTAATGTTTCACGGAGGAAGTCCTTTCGGTTATAGGTTGGAATAACAACGCTAACCCTGGGGGAAAATAGCATCATAGAACCTTCTTATCTGTTTTCAAATCGGCTGGCCTTGGGACGAGGCGAGAGTGACTTCTTGGAGATAACTTTCAATCTCATCCATCATCTTCATCATTGTGAATCTTTCTACGACCGTTTGGTGACCCGCCAATGCTAGTCTACGGCGCAACGCTGGATTATAAGATAAGCAAGTAATCTTCTGAGCCAAATCTTCTACATCACCCGGAGCGAATAACAACCCATTTTCGCTATTCGTTAGAATTTCAACCGTTCCGCCTGTCTGTGCCGCCACAACTACTAGCCCTGAGATCATGCCCTCTAGCACCACTCGAGCAAATGGTTCAGGCCAAGTAGATGGCAGTAAAAGGACGTCGAATTTCCGCAGGAGTTTGGGCATCTCCTCCGGCGGGAGCCAACCCAGGAACGTCACATAATTGGTTAGTCCTGCCTGGGTTACAAGGCGCCGTAAATAGGTTTCATACTCGGTAGAGCCTGAACCCGCCAGGCTCATTCTCATCCCCTCTTGGCCTTGATCAAAAACCAATTTAGCCATCGCTCTGATAGCTGTGTCAATTCCCTTATCAGGAGCCAGCCGGCCGGCGTAAAGCAAGTGAAGGCTTCCTTCCGCATGGCCCAGCTGAGACTGTTCGCCAATCACATACAGCTTAGCGTCAAGGCCAGTGTATATGATCCGAGCTTGCGAGACTGGTATCCCGGACTCGACCAGCATATTCCGGGTAGCAGCGCTAACACACATCGCCCGTTCATATTTCAAGGTGTATTGCTGAGCGTCCCTGGCCATCATCGCCAAAGCAATAGTGCCCATCACCCGCTTGGGCAGCCGGCTATACCATTTGCGTCCTGGCGCAGACCAATAAAGTTTATGTTGACTGGGTAAAGTAGGCCAGTAGGTGGCAAACCGATAGATAACTTTGTCCGGATACCTGGTCTCAGCCAAAGCCGGCAGTGATTTAGGCAGGTTCCACATACCCCAAATGAAGATGATGTCCGGGTTGAATTGCTCAAGGACGCGCTCAAAGCAGTATAAATTATGCCTTTCCCTTGCCTTTCTCCTGGTAAAAAAGGTTAGACTATGCCGCCACGGCACTAAATCCATCTCCAGGTACAAGGATCGATAAATCCCCTCTGCTTCCACGGGTATATTGTTAGTGCTGTGCATGCTTGTCAAAACCAGCGTCGTATGGCCGCGCTGCTTTAAGCCTTCGACCACTTGCCGGCATGATTGCTCTTCGCCGCCCGCTCCATGAGCCAGATAAAAGTTGGTTAAAAATAGAACTCGCATTTTTGTCTTCAGGATTATCTACCTATGACTCGAACTTCGAGCGAAACAATCCAAAAGGTAGGCTTCAATTTCATTTACCATTCTATCTAGGGTGAAATTTTCCAATACCATCTGGCGGCCAGCTCGCGCCAGGCGACAGCGTAAGTCAGGATAGGTGATGAGCCGGGCAATTTGTTCGGCCAGTCCCTGAGCATCTTCCGGCGCAAAGGTAAACCCGGTTTCACCGTCCCGTAATATTTCCTCAGTACCACCAGTCGTCGTGCCAACAACCACTAAACCTGAGGCCATCGCCTCTTGGGTCATGCGGGCGAGCGGCTCTTCATAGATTGAAGGAAAAATAAGAACATCAAACTGTTGTAATATGGCGGGCATTTCGTCTTTTGAAACCGATTTGTGGATGGTCACGTGGTTGTGTAATTCCTCTCTCTCAACCAGGTCATGCAAGAACGCTTCATAGTCGGGATGGCCTGATCCAACCAGGGTTAAGCTGATCTCATTTATCCCCCTCTCCTTCACCAGTTTCGCCATTGCCTCGACGGCCGTGTGAACCCCTTTATGTTGGACCAACTGGCCGGCATAGAGCAATTTCAACTGTCCGGGCGGATAATCGCGCTGGCGAACGGTCAGAAATCGTTCCACATCTGTACCGCCATAGATGATCTGGGCATTCTGGATAGGCAAACCTGCCTCAACGAGGAGATCGCGCACCCTGGCACTAACGCAAATCACCTGCTCAAGTCTTAAGTCAGGTTGGCCTTCTTTGGCAAGCATTAGCAGCGCAATCTTGCTTAGTATCTGTTTTGGTGATCGCATAAGGTAGTGTCGAGCCGGCAATTGCCAATAGGCGGTGTGCATATCTGTCGCCGAGGGCCAGTAGTCAGATAAGTAATACACCACACGGCCGGGCAGCAGTTGCTCCGCCAGGGCCGGCAGTGCCTTAGAAAGGGCCCACATGCCCCAGACAAAGAGCAGGTCGGGGTCGAAATCTTGAACAGTCTCTTCCAGAAACATCAAGTTCTCCCGGTGCTGTTTTTTCCACTTGGTGAAAAAATGGAGTGGTTGGTAGTAGGCTAGATCTCCTTCGAGATGGAGGAAACGATAGATATTTTGCTCATTAGCCGGCACCTTGGCCCGTTCATAGCAACTGGTCAAGACACCAATCGTATGGCCCCGCTCTGCCAAACGTTCGGCTACTTCGTGGCACCACTGGGTATAGCCACCTGAGCGTGCGGGAGGAAAAAAGTTAGAGAGAAAAAGGATCCGCATAAAGTCTCTAAGGCTAGATTTTATTGAGTTAAAGAAATCTGTGGCGATATCTGCCAGATTTGAATCGCTCGACCCGTTCCATCATTAAGAGGGAACGTGTTTACAGCCGGGAAATCTGGTATCGAATCATAGATAGCATAATCAACAAGGTAGTCTACGTTGTTTTCAGAGAGGTAATCGGTTAGCGAAATGGAGCCGCTTAAGACCCGCTCATAATAATCAACACTGTTGATCACGCCATCCAGATTGATAAAAGTTCGATTGGAGAAAAAACTGAGTTGTCCGGTATTCCACGAAGCATAGATTGTGTCAGGAGGGGAATTCTCCTCTATCCACTGAGCAGCGTCATACCGGGCAGCATACAGCTTTGAGCTAAAGTTAATACTTCTGGCAAACATATAGATGGCAATAGTAAAGATGAATAAAGTAAAACCAAGTGGCACCCACTTAAGGATTCTAAAGGGGTGCCTGACCAACTCGATGCGCTCAAAAGTAAAGAGGGCGATAAGGGAGGCGGTAATGATCCAGAAAATAAACGAAGGGGAGCGATACCACATAAAATACAGGGTGTACTGTACTCCTGATGTGGCAATGTAAAAGTAATAGAGTAGCTCACCGACTAATAGACAGGACCATAAGCTTAGAAAAGTCCGTAATTCCTTCGAATGATTACGGCCTGACATTTGGGCTCGTATGACAAGCAGAATTCCTAAAAGCCCTAGTGAAACCAGAGAAAAGATGGGAATTCGGCCCTGAATGATGGAAGGCAGGCCCAGTGTGAAAAGCTCCACGAACTTATCCACCGCTTCGGTACTCAACCCCCGGCTCATGCCACTCGTCTTAACTAAGGCGGACACCGGCAGAAAAGAACCCCCCATAAGCCGAAAGGTGGTCAATTGGATAATAAGCCCAAAACCGGCCAGGAGAGTTGAGCCAGCGATGGCCTTAATATGCTTTTGCAACAACAATCTGAAGTTGTTTTGATAAGTATATGCCAGCGTTATTATGCAGAAGGTATATAAGATGGTTGAGAGAAGGGCGGAATCGAGACGTGTCCAGGCGTTAAGAATAAGAACGGCCGTCAAACTCCAGAAATTGGGTTTGTTCCTCTGCCGCACCCGAATAAGAAAGACCAGACTTTGCCATATAACGCACCAAAATACCAAAGCATGTAACGAATTTTCCATGCCCATTGAATAGATTCTGAACGGAAGGCTTTGCAGTGACCATAAGCTAGCCATAAGGAGGGCCACTGTAGGCCGTTTCAGGACTGCCCCTATTTTCAGGATAATGAGATAGCATAGTCCATTTAGCAGAAAAGTTACTGCCAGAGTAGCAAACAAAAGTGCCGTTTTTGTTTTTGCCAGCATAGCCAGCATAAGGATGATGACAAACCATAAGAGTTGGACACCATTAGTAGGATGGAGTCCATCAAACGTCACAAAGCCTAAATGTTTGGTGTTCCAGGCGGTCTGTAAGTAATAATAGGTATCATCAATCGCCAGGGATGTAGCAATATACTCCACTCCGCCCCTGAGCAAGTTCATCTGTAAAGTGAACTGCACCAGCGCTAAAAAGAGCACGATCAGTGCAGCTTGTCTCAATGAGATACGTTGACTCATAAAGCAAATCTAGTGCGGCTATTCGATATAGCCCAAATCACGCAGCCGCCTGGTAACTTCTTCATCATACTCAATTTCCGGGACAGTCGTGGCTGGTTCCGTCTCTGCCACACGTCGCAGGTGCTCGTCTACGCCGGTTTGGAACCAGCCAACTTCCTGGGGATGGTGTTGGCTCACATCTTGCTTTTCCCCGGGGTCAGCCCGAAAATCATAAAGTAGGGGCTGAGCGGGTCGCTTGCTATCCCAGATATACTTGAACGCTTCGGTTCGCACGGCGATGCGATGCCAGGGATCCCGCCGCATCTCACTAATGGCTACTTCTCCTTCATATTCCGCTTCAGCCTGCGCCCAGAGAGGTGCTAGACTGACACCCATTAGATCACTTGGCAAAGGACAGCCGCAGAGGTCGAGGATCGTCGGCATGAGATCGAGTAAGCGGACTTGTTGACGGATGACCTGGCCCTGTGGCCCATTTGGCAGCTGGATAATAAGCGGCACCCTAAGAATTTCGTCGTAAAGATTACTCTCCCAATGGCCCCAACGGCCGTGGTCGAGAAACTCCTCTCCGTGATCGGAAACGACAATGATAATTGTATTTGCGTCATAACCTGATCTAGCCAGGTGACTCATCAGCCGGCCAATTTGGGTATCTAAGTATTGTAGGGATTGCTGGTACAGTCCTACAAAACGGTCTCGCTGGGTTGCCGTGATCGTTTTTTTTCTATTAAAGTTAGATTGACCGTACATAACCGCCAGATCTCGCCACGCCTGGGCAATCTCTATGGGGTGTGTCAGTGTTTCTTCCAGATAATAAGGCCAATGCATATCCATGTAATGGGCCCAGGCAAAGAAAGGTGGCGTTACCTGTTCCAACCAACGGCCGACACTGTCCGTTACATCGGCGGCCGAACTATAAAGGCGTGCTGGCCGCAGGTTGTTACCAGTTGGACGCAATAAAGCATGGAATAGCGAATTTCTTAAGAGGCGCTGCCCCCCTTTTCGCCGACGAAGCGGAGGATCTGTCTCGGTTGGTGTCAGTTCGTTAAAGCAGTGGAAGCCGCGGTCATAGCCGGTGGCCCGGCTAAGATGGAGATTAGTGGAAAAACCGGCCGCAGTGTAGCCAGATGCAGCCAGGGTTTCAACAGGTGACGGACGTTCAAGAGCCAGACGACCAAGACAACCGCCGTACATACTCGCATAGCTTGAGGTCAACAGCACTGGAAAGGCAGCCTGCGTCCATGAGCCGCCGGTAATAGCCTGCTCAAAACGGATGCCTGAGGAAGCCAGTCTATCTAAATGGGGTGTCAGGGGTGCGTTGTACCCGTAGCAACTGAGCATGTCCTGTCGTAACGTATCAATCGTCAAAAGGATGACGTTGGGTCTATTCATTGTTTTGCCTTTGCCAATATTATTTACTTGAATAATCTCAATTGGGAGGCCCATTAGGGCTTGAGTTTATACAACAGTCGGATAACAACGATACCTCCGAGCAGGAGTAGCGTTGGCAGCAATGCGACACGAAGGGCCAGACTCGGTCCTGGAACAGGTCCCAACGGCTGGGCTGCTGCCCTGTCAAATAAGGGCGCAGTCGCAGTTGGCGTTGGTGTTGGTCGGCTGGAGATGAGGCCAAACACGGGAACCGGGGTTTCAGTTGCCAATGGCGTTGGTATCGCTTCGAGTGGTGCTATGTCGTCTAGAGTGCGGTACATAGCGAATAGCCGGCGTCCTGGATCGGCAGGAGGATCGCCGAAAGTGAGAACCAGTTGGTTACCGGCCCGCACGACAGGGCGTATAAGGTGAGCATGAATACGATCACCAATCCCTTGCTCTGAATCTTCTTGGGCTATCAGATAGACTAGTGAAGGTGTTGTCCACTGAGTTGAGTCCCAATAACTATGATAGATTCCCTGAGGGTAGCGTATCTGGCCGAAGAAATGCACACGACCCGCCCCGTCTACCGCAAAACCATCAAATGCTTGCCCGTGTAACTCACCAAAGATCCGCCTGGATGGACTCCAGGTCTGGCCGGCATCCGTTGAGAAGCGGTGCTGACGATAAGGCAGGCTGCCGGCTGCCCAGATAACATGCACACTTTGGCCTGATACAGTCATGATGGGACTGGCAACTGTCAGGTTATGCTCTCTTTCCTCGTCATACTGATCAATCAAGAAGGGTGCTGACCAGGTGTCACCTCCGTCGAGGGAATGGGCGTAGCGAATCCAATCGGGCCTGGAGGATTGATCGAGTGCCCCATAAAACCAGACTGCATGGAGGCCATCGGTCTTATCAAGCTCGAAATTTAGACTATCAGGAATGTGATTGGGCAGAATATCTGGATCTAACCAGTCCGCCTCTGACCATGTTCTCCCTTGATCTTCAGAGCGCACATAATATACGCCAGGTTCTTCCATCCGATTGGTGTAAAGGATATGCAATACACCCCTTGAATCTATCCGCAAGTGAAGCGTGTTCGCCGGAATATCAATTCGGATGGGGTGCGCCCAATTTTTGGCCGGTAGGGCGTTATAGGCTGGCGCGTTAGTGTAAAATGCAGGCCCATTCAGGCCCTCGGTCCAGGCGATATGCAGCGTTCCATTCTGATCGACAACAGGTGACAGATTCGTAATCACCACCTCTGTCACGTAAATGTCATTCGGAGGAGACCAGGTTTCACCATTAAAGCGAGCATACTGGATAATTGATTGCTGGTCCTCGAACAGGGTCTCGGTCCAGAAGCAATGCACGTAACTATACTGGTCGGTCACACAGTACGCTTCGCTGGCTTTTCCTGCTTCACTAGACAGCCGATACGGTTCAGACCATCCACTGCCTTGCACCTGGGCTTGCACTGAGGCGATCCAACATAGGGATAGCAGTGAGACAGCGCAAAGGACAATACCGATTCTTTGTTTGCTCACGTGCCAGGGCCCAATTATTTTACTAAATAGATGGAGACCCAGACGGAGCATTTCCCAATACATTCTGATAATTCTCTTCAAGTCGCTTAGTGTACTCCTTCCAGGAGTATTGCTCGGCAGCCTGTCGTCGGGCATTTTGGCCCAGGCGACTACGTGCCCCTGGATTGTTTAACAGGGCCAGCATGGCTTCGGCAAAGCCATCGACATCCCCTGCCTCAACCAATAAGCCATTATAGCCATCCTGGATCACTTCTGCGGCCTGGTTCAGCGCCGTAGCTACAATCGCTTTGCCTGCAGCCATATATTCAAATAGCTTGAGCGGTGTGCCCGTACCGCCGTGGCTGGCCGCGACAGGTACAGCGGGAACAACGGCCACATCGGCCGCTGACAATATTTCTGGCACGTGCGTGTGGGCAATAGTCCCGGTCATGATCACGGCCTGCTGGAGCCCGTTTTTCAGAACCTTTCGCTCAACCTCTGGTCGGGTTTGACCATCGCCTACTAAGAGTAACCTGGCATTCGGCTGTTTTTGCAAGACCTGAGTAAAACTCTCTAGCAGTAGATCAAGGTCATGCCAGGGATAGAACCCTCCTATCCAGATGACAACTGGCTCAGTGGTTAAACCCAGGCCTTGCCTGATGACGGTGGTGTTAGAGTTCGGCGTGAAGGCTGCTACGTCTGCTGCGCATGGCAGCACGGTCAGTCGGCTCTCTTCTATATTCCACTTGCTATGCAGGTGGTCTTTGAGGTCGGTAGATATGCAGATGATCTTCGCTGCGGTGTTAAAACAGAATCGCGTTGCCCATACCGCGAATAGCCGGCGCAATCTTCTTTCGGGAACACCCTTAAACTTGCGCTGCTCAATCAAGTCGGCATTGACCTCAAGCACAAAAGGAATGCCAAGCCTTCTGCTGGCCAAGGCGCCACCCAAGGCCAGCAAGTTAAAACGTTCGTGGATCACGTCAAACCCTCTAAGATTTTTACAAGCAGCATCAACCATGCGGTAGCTGTCGAATAAGGCAAAATAGGGTACGTGCAGCTCTGTTTGAAGGCGACGAACACCGCTCTCGAACCATTTGAACAAGTTGGTCCCGCTCAATCCAAGCTGGCCGAAATGACTGGCTAGCAATCTGCCACTTTTGAATACCTGGAGATCTTTCGTGCAGAGAACCTGTCTTCCTTGTAGAGCCAGGAGCGTAACCTCGTGGCCCGCCTGCTGTAGGCCACGGATCGTGTGATAAATGTGAAGTTGGGCGGCTTGAGGTTCATTAAATCGCATGCCGCTTTCCTGGTATAAGTGAGCAATCTTCAATTGAGGCGAAAGGAACAACGCTGAAAATGTCTGTTAGTTGTTTGGCCCTAGCCAGGCCGAGGGCACGGCACCAGGATCGCTTTCCGCGCACACCTGATCGTCGCAGAAATAAATATCCCTCTCTGGCAGGTTTAGGGGATCAAAGGTAGCGATCCCGGGAGAAAGACGAAAACTGGACCCATATTTACCGGTGAATGCCGCCACTAACTTTATGGGGTGGCAGTCCGGACCGGCCGTTGTACAAGCCGGGTTCAGGAGACCAAAACGAGTTACAAAGCCTTCGGCCGTTACCCGGTCAGGCCGTGCATCCGTGTCCCACCCCGGCAGGTTATCCCAGGCCGCCGGTATCTCGCCAATTATCTCGTGTACCCGTGTCGTCGTGTTGTTGTAGCGACACCCCGGCAAGCCCGGGCTGTAGCTCAATCCACTGTCGGCCGAACACAGCCAACGGAAGGTGAACGGATACACCTGATCGTTCCAATCTAGCATCTGATAGGTGTCCCGCACCCGGAACAAGATGGCAAACAGGGGCGCCCCAGATGCGGTTAGATGAGTCGGCTCGGAAATCCAGGTCGAGTCGGCACCCGTGTTATGCGTCAGCACATACTGGAGTGTCGGATATTTATCGCAGGGCGCAATGCCGCCGAAGCAGTCCACTGCA